>Ga0209489_102155_pt1 | contig 40347 bp, 22 predicted proteins | sample SiratrowhiteBW_FD_187527 | JGI IMG/M metagenome (GOLD analysis project Ga0209489, IMG submission 187527) | Root nodule microbial communities of legume samples collected from California, USA - Siratro white BW (SPAdes) (version 2) | ecosystem: Host-associated > Plants > Roots > Nodule | place...
ATAATATATATATATATATATATATATATATATATATATATATATAATGATTTTTTTGAAAGATTAATTTTAAGTTTAGTTATGTTACAAGTGTATGCATTATAGATGTTTTATTCTTTTGAATCCTATTTCTTTTTCATCCATTTTAGTTAAAATTTAAATTTTACTATTTCAATATGTCAAATTTTTATGATACGAGTAACGAAAGTCAGATCCTTCCCACATGAAGCCACGTAGATTGTATGTGACCTTCTGTTAGTTACACGAGGGAAAAAGCAACGCCATGAAAAAACTGAAAAAAGTCTGACTGAAAAAATATAAAAGAAAAATTTAAATCTGGAGATCCAAAAGTACTAAATAAATTTTTAGGACGAAAATATTAAAACTTGTATGTTACGTATACATATATTTTTTTTTTTCTTTTTTTCTTTTTTTTTTACATTTAAGCATTAATTTGAATTTTATAATAATATTGTGTTGGAAAGGCAGCGAGAAGGGTGGTGTGGTTGACATAGACCTGTGGATCTCTATTCATTCTTTGTCGTCGCAGACCGAACCACACAAACCCTAATCCTAATTACATTTTCTTATCCCAATTTCTTCTCTTCTCAAGGTATTTTTTCCCTCTTCTTATATCATTTTTACCCTTTTTTTCTCCTTTCAATCATTCTTATTTTTTTCCGATTATTTTGTTCAAATTTAGAATTCCTCTACCCATACTTTGCTCACTGATTGTTCCTCAGATTAGGTTAACTTTAGGGTTTCCGATTAGTATTTTTCTTGGCTTCGGTTTGGGAATTTTGTATTTGTTACGGGGGTTTGAGCTCTCAACCCTTTTGATTCATAGAGCAGGATCCACATTTTTTATGGCATTTGAGTACCCAAATAGGATTCGGGTTTCTCAAGATTTGGCACAATTTGTAGCAAATCCAGACATAGGCACAGTTGAACCTAATCAGCTTAGTTCCAAATCCTTCACCGAAGGAGTAGTGGCAACCAAAAATCTTTTTCCAGATAGCAAACCTGGGAAGGGCGTGAAGCTTAAGGGAGCATCCAAGGTCAGTTCCAAGAAGGGAATCAAAGCTCCGGGCAGTTCAGCTTTGAACCAGTCATCAATTCCTGGTGATGTGGTTTTAAATTGTGGCTTGTCCATCACTGACCTTCCTTCGGCGTTGATATCTGAGATTTTGAATTGCCTTGACCCCAAAGATCTGGGCATTGTTTCGTGTGTCTCAAAGATTTTCCAGAGAGTTGCATCCGAGCACCATGCTTGGAAGCATTTCTATTGTAAATGGTGGGGGCTTCCCACAGCCTCCTTGGCTGTGGATGATGATGTTAAGTCATGGAAGGAAATTTTTGTGGAAAGGGAGTTTAGGAGTAAGAGTTTCATGGGAAGGTATAGTATGGAAGTGTTGTATGGCCATACTGAGGCTGTTAGGACTATTTTCCTATTGGCTTCTGCGAAGCTCATATTTACCTCTGGGTATGACTCTGTTGTGAGGATGTGGGACATGGAGAATGGGTTGTCGATTGCTTCATCAAGACCCCTTGGCTGCACCATTAGAGCCGTTGCAGCGGATAGAAAACTATTGGTTGCTGGTGGTACTGATGGATTTATTCATTGTTGGAGGTCTGTAGAAGGACTGCCTCACCTGTTTGAGCTTAGAGCCTCACAGAATCAGAAAACTGAGGTTCGACTTTGGGGACACGAAGGTCCTATAACTTCCCTTGCTTTAGATCTGACAAGGATTTACAGTGGTTCATGGGACACCACTGTTCGAGTGTGGGACCGGCATTCAATGAAGTGTACTCTTGTTCTGAGGCACAGTGACTGGGTCTGGGCACTTGTCCCTCATGAGACTAGTGTGGCCAGCACATCAGGTTCAGATGTGTATATTTGGGATACTAGTAGTGGGGCTTTGATGACCATTGTTTCTAATGCTCATGTTGGTAACACCTATGCTTTGGCGCGGAGCCATACAGGGGACTTCCTTTTTACTGGAGGTGAAAATGGTGCAATTCACATGTATGAGATTGTAGATGATGGTTATGAGTGTAAAGCTTGGCATGTTTGTACTTGGGTTCCTCACTCGGCTGCTGTGTATTCCCTTGCCTTTGAATTTCCATGGCTTGTTTCGGCATCAAGTGATGGCAAGCTAGCTCTAATTAATGTGAGAAAGCTGCTGAGGACTAGCAAACGAGCTCTGGGTAAGAGAGTTTCAAAGGTAAAGCATTTGAGTGAAGACATAGCTGAGCCTCCACAGAGGATGTTGCATGGATTTAAGAGCAATCTTTTCTCTGTGGATATAGGAGCTGATCGAATTGTGTGTGGAGGGGAAGAAGGTGTTATCAGGATCTGGAATTTCACAGAAGCTCTGGAAATTGAGCGAAGAGCCCGCAAATTAAGAGGAATACGATTAGAGAACAGAATGAGGCGACGGAAGCTCCAAACAGAGCTTAGCAATAAAAGTGGTAGGAGTGATCAATGTTCAGTTGCTGCCAAGAAGAATTCTGTCACTTGTATTTGGCCCAATAAACGTGGGATGAGCGGAAAGCTGAAAGCATAGTGACCGATTGTGGCCATCTGATTTGCTTTACTTGCACCAACTGCCATTATTTTACAAAATTCATGTATACGATATTTTATTTTCAAGCAGGTAAATTGACGAATTTATGTTTATCTCTAGTATCATGATTTTAGTGTATGTAGGTAGTGATCAGATCAGACTATTTCCATCTACTTCTCAATGGTACCTGAAAATATGACAGTGCCTCGTTTCTATAATTGTTTTTACCCAAGGTATTTGTACTAGAATTCTACGTATACACGACGACTCTTGCTTCTGAGTTATTAGAAACTAATAGATGAAAGAAGTTACACGGGCATAGTCATTTATGTTCTTGGATGATAAGCTTGTTCATGGATATACTCATTACTCCTCGAATCCAATATTTTAGGCTAATATTTTCCAATCTTGTGCTATGCCGTATCGTGCCAAGCATATAGACAAAATGTTTGCAACCGGTCTTCAGAAATAAAGTTATGCAATAACGAAGGTAAAAATAATGCAATTATATATATATATATATATATATATATATATATATATATATATATATATATATCCCATTTTTTTTAATTGAGAAAGTAGGGTCTATAATAAGTATATTATATAACTTCATCAAAATGTCACCAAGTTACACAGTAGTGAGTGTGTTTGTGCACTCTTAATGGAAACCTCCGTTCTATGAAGGAGGGATTTGGGACTATAAAATAACTGAAATGGGCAAATTCTGTTATCCCAAGTCAAATCAGATTCGTAGTTGTTGTACTTAAAAAAATACTATAAACGATGTTCCACAAAGAAAATTGATAAATACAATAAAAATTTACAGTCATCAAATACTAACTGGACGGGGTAGCAAATTAGAAAAAACGATTTGTTTACGTGGATATTGACCTTGCCTCTGGAAGCTTAATTTGAATTTTGGACAAAATTGCAATGGACTTCATGCTTTTTTTTTTTTCATTCTTTTCTAAAGTACTATTACAGATTATTTTCTTGTTTTAACTTTCCGCAAATAAAAAAGGAGAGGATGAAAACATAAATTGGTTGATGAAGGTTGTTGAGAAATGGAAAAAATGTGACATTTTAAAACAGGGAAAAAATGCACAATTTTCCCATTGAGAACAATATGTTATGAATGAAGTTGTTTTCCCTCGTCTATGATCAAATAGGTAACTTTTTTAGAAAAACAAAATTTTGTAGTTTGCATCAGAAATTCCGATCAAATAAGTTCCCTTACTCCTACTTGATTACGCTGTAACACCAAAATGTTATAGTAGCAAATATTTACAACGAAGGTCAAATCAATTTGAGTGGAGAAAGGGAAACAGTATGAGAAAGTTTATTGTTGTTGTTCTCATGGGCATTCTGAGCATAGTTCATGGGCAGCAGCACACAGACACACCAACTCCCCCTGCTAATGATAAGAACGACTTACATGTATCGGCAATGTATGTGCTAGGGGATTCCTCAGTTGACTGTGGAGACAACACTCTGTTCTACCCCTTGCTTCACGCTCGTCTCTCTTTGTATTCATGCAACGGCTCTGATGCCACCCTTCTTCCTCAACTTATTGGTACTTTTCTTTATCGTTTTTTTTCCGTACCACTAGACTCTGCATTTGTAATTCAAGAAAATTGGGCAGAACTAGATGAGATCTCACATACAAAACATACAAGTTATAAATTGAAACGAAGTTTAAACACGCATAACCTTCTATTTTATCGTAAGAATTGATGAAAAAAAAAAAATAAGAAGTGGACAATTGAATTGTATCGATGATAAAATTACATATACACATACACACGTACTAATTTATGTACTGGAGTGGAGTCGTTCTGTTGCAGCTGAGAAGATTGGATTGACATCAATCCGGCCATTTTATGGTCAAAATGGATCTCTAGAGGAGGTTCTTGGAGGTCTCAACTTCGGGTCAACACAAGCTACAATCATGAACCAAGGAAGCTACAGCCACCAGTCTCTCAACCAACAACTACGCCAGGTTTCTGAAACTATGCAGCTGTTGCAACTGCAGCTGACTGAGGACACCGCTCTCCAATTTACAAAATCCTCCATCTTTTACCTCTCCTTTGGCAAAGAAGATTACATTGAGCTATTCCTCCATAACTCTTCCAGTTCTAACCAAACGTTGGAGCGGGGTGCCCAACATTTTGCTACCATTTTGGTCAACCAAATGGCAAATGCTGCGAGGTATCTTTATAATGCTAATGCAAGGAAAATCACTTGTTTGGGAATCCTGCCTTTGGGATGCACACCTCGTATGGCCTGGGAGTTGAATAGCACGTCATCAGCCGGAGATCATAATGCAAATGGTTGTGTGGAACATGTCAATGACATGATCTTCGAATACAATAGATTGCTACATGAACAAATAGACAAGCTTAATACAGAATTTCCTGATGCTCAGATGGTGTTCTGTGATGTATACAATGGAATGATGGAGATTATCAACGAGCCAAGACTTTATGGTATGTTTTTCCACCCCTTGATAACTTTGCACTGAAGATTTTCCTGTGCTGAATGTTTAGCATCTTAAAACAACTATACCAAGTGTTCTTTATGCAGGTTTTGAAGACGTGAAGAGTGCATGTTGCGGCCTTGGTTTGAATGGTGCCATGATAGGGTGCATCTCCATGGACATGGCCTGTGATCAAGCTTCAACTCATGTTTGGTGGGATTTGTTTAACCCTACACAAGCAGTCAACAAAATCCTAGCTGATGCAGCCTGGTCTGGCCAACCAATTGCTGATCTTTGTCGCCCTATCAGTATCCATGAACTAGCCAGCATGAAAGTCTAACATTTCCTATTGATTCATGTTATAAAACTTACAGTATCTAAACTCTCTCAAATAGACAAGTTCCATATTTGAACTGGTTATAATATATATATACTGTGTTTGACATGTCGAGAACTAAAAAAACTGGTAATAAAAAATCAAAGACACAACTTGCAAAGCTGTGGCTAACCCCACATTCAGTAGATAAAGAAATAGAAAACAATTTTTTATTAGCATTCAACAACACAAGATGGAATCTGGTGCTGAGATCATTTGTATTTATGCTCTGACATCTATTTAAAGTATGCATTAAAATATTATATCATAGGAGGAGTAAAGTGATAAACCCTAATTTCACTGATCCAAAATTCAAAATCCCAAATCATTTCGTCATTCTCCATGGCTGCCAAGATTCAAACTAGTTTTTGTTTACCTTCATTCTCCATTCCAACCGCAAAACCCAAACCTTACTTAAAATCCTTCACCGTTTCAGCTAAAAAATCCATTTCCGGCCGAAAGCTCCGGGCGGCAGTGATTGGCGGTGGCCCCGCCGGATCCTCCGCCGCGGAGGCGCTTGCTTCCGGCGGCGTCGAAACCTTCCTCTTCGAACGCAACCCTCCGTCCGTCGCGAAGCCATGCGGTGGCGCCATCCCTCTCTGCATGCTGGAAGAGTTCAACATCCCTCACCACCTCATCGACCGTCAAGTGACGCAAATGCGAATCTTCTCCCCTTCCAACATCGCCGTCGACTTCGGCAAAACCCTTAAACCCCACGAGTTCATCGCCATGCTCCGCCGCGAGGTCCTCGATTCGTTCCTCCGCTCCCGCGCGCACTCCGCCGGCGCTACCGCCGTCCCCGGCCTCGTCACAGGCCTCGACCTCCCCGCGGCGCCGGCCGCGCCCTACACAATCCACTACACAACCAACGGCTCCTCCCGGAGGTCGCTCGCCGTCGACGTCGTGATCGGCGCCGACGGCGCCAACAGCCGCGTGGCGAGGTCGATCGGCGCCGGCGACTACGCCTGCGCCATCGCGTTCCAGGAACGGATCAAATTACCAGACGAGAAAATGGCGCACTACGAAAATCTCGCGGAGATGTACGTAGGTAACGACGTGTCGCCAGATTTCTACGGGTGGGTTTTTCCCAAGTGCGACCACGTGGCAGTGGGGACCGGTACGGTGCGTGCGAAGAAAGATATTAAGGTGTACCAGCGCGGGATCAGAGAAAGAGTGATGCCGAAGATCAACGGTGGGAAAGTGATCAAAGTGGAGGCGCACCCTATTCCGGAGCACCCGCGTCCGATTCGAGTGAAGGGACGCGTGGCGCTCGTTGGTGACGCTGCAGGGTACGTGACTAAGTGTTCGGGTGAGGGTATTTATTTTGCGGCGAAATCGGGTCGCCTGTGCGGAAACGCTGTCGTAAAGGCTTCGGAGGGTGGTGAGAGGATGATCGACGAGTGTGATCTTAGGAGGGAGTACCTGAAACCGTGGGACGCGGAGTATGCTATCACGTTCAGGTTTTTGGATCTGTTGCAGAGGGTTTTCTACGGTAGTAACGCGTGCAGGGAGGCTCTGGTGGAGCTGTGTGGGGACGAGTACGTGCAACGCATGACCTTTGAGAGCTACTTGTATAAGAAGTTGGCGCCTGGTAGACCGTTGGATGATGCCAAGCTTCTCTTGAACACCATTGGAAGCTTGGTTAGGTCTAAAGTTGTGGAAACACGCATGAACACTTTCATTCTATGATTCTTCAAACGCTACTTAATCATTTGTTTATCTCTGCTTTCCTTGTACTGTGACCTTCTAACACAGGCACATTTGAATTTTAAGGAATAAAACTATTTTAACAAATTATATTATAGTTTGTTGTATATTATATTAACATATGATATTTATGATTCCACTGGACCAATTTTTTTTTTTTTAAAAAAAAAACACGTACAATTTGATAAATATTACAGATATCATAAAATTAAAAAAAAAGTAGACATGTATCAAGATTTAAAGAAAAACAAAAATTTAAATTTATTAACAGAAATATCATAGGTTACAAACTTTACTAATGTATTATGTGATTTGACTTTCTAACGAACACACATTTGATACAGAGTTGAACGTTGTTTATTTGTTTTTTCATATGGAATTTAGATAATATTTATCGCATGATTATCTTTCACCAAGACAACTTTTTCAGAAGTTTCTTTGCGGAATCCCCTGCTTTTTCATCCTAACACAATAGGAGCAGAGTCCAACATTTTACTTCTGATGTCATAGTTCAAGTGCTCAAAGCATCATTTGTCCATCCAAATCACACATCGGAGACTCTTTCCTTCAATTAATAAATCAAAAGCTGTATTGATATCCTGAAACTGCACCTCATGTGTCACAAACTCGTCCAAATTCAGTTCCTGTTGATAATAGGAGATAAACTTGGCATCATGGCACTATTATTACATAATTAATATATGAACAGAGGAGATAAAGAGCATAGACTTTAAAAAAAAATAAGTAGAAGAATTGCACATAGTACCTTATCCATGTAGCGTTTAATGAGAATAGGTACATGAGACTTTGGTTTGAGTCCTCCAAATGTGCATCCCTGGAGGCTCTTCTCAGTAAGCAGTAACTCAGTACAGTTAAGGCTCAACTTGGATCCTGGCTTCTCCAATCCTAAAACTATTGTTTTTCCCCAACCCTGTTGGCAAAGTAGCATTTAACAACACTCAACAAGTTTGCATGACATTTTCTTCAAAACTTTTACAAGTGCAAGTGCTACTTCTAGTGGATTTTCAACTCATTTGGTACAAAAGCAAACTATTACTAGTACTACTTTTAGCTGGTTTCAAGCTTTGTGCTAGAATGATACTTGAAAATTATAATGCAGTTGATAGATAAATAGAGAGAGAGAGAAAAGGAGAGACCTTTCTACAAGAAGCATATGCTTCTTCCATCAATGATGCCTTGCCAACACATTCGAAGGAATAGTCTGCTCCCCCACCAGTCATCTCTATGATAATCTGCTAAATAACCACTCATGAGAAGGAAATTTCAAGACTTAAGGCTATTGAATTAAACAAAGATTGGAGCCAAGAAGAGGGTAGACCTGGCTCACAGATTTATCTTCACTTTCTCCAGAATGGACAAAGTCAGTGAGTCCAAACTTTCTTCCTGAGTACATTAGAGAAACAAACTCATAAAATCCATTACATAATTTGAAAACAACAATAACACAAAGAAACTTATTTAAACATTCTTATGGAGCACATAAAGCATTACCAATTTCATATTTTTCTGGGTTGACATCCACACCAATAATCTTAGTTGCCCCACAAAGTCTAGCTCCCTCAACAACCTATGAAACCATTCACTTGCAATGAGCTCTTCAGCATTATAAATAAACCACAAAACAAACAAAACAAAGTTACATGGTCTCCTTACAGCTAATCCAATACTTCCCAGCCCAAAAACAGCTACTGTAGAACCTGGCTCCACCCCTGCAGATATCCAAGCAGCACCTACTCCTAAAAGTGGAAGTTTAATCAAAATATCAAAATTAGATGAATGTTGTTCAAACCTTGTGCTTCTTTATGACCAGATAATTCCTCTCTATAAGTTTATTTAATGTTTGAATTGTTTAGGCAATTACCTGTTGATACACCGCAACCGAGTATGCATGCCCTATTGGGTGGTATTGCTGGATCAATCTTGGTTAGATGGGCAATGTCAACCACAGTGTACTCACTAAAACTAGAAACAGACATGAAATGTTGTATAATCTCTCCTTTTGAATTCTTGAATCTTGATGTGCCATCTCTAGGCATCCAAGGAGAGAACTCAAAAGGAAACTTTGAACAAAGATTGCTCTTGCTTGATTTGCAATCTATACACTCCCCACAATCAGCTAAGAAAATTGGGACAACCACATCTCCTTTTGTAACTTCAGTCACATCCTCTCCTACACTTTCCACAACCCTGGATCATGTCAAAATTGGCTGGAACATCAGCATCCACTTCAATAGTACAAAATGAAACATGCAGAACAAATAAATGGTTCAATATTGCAAAAATAAAGATAATTAGTCATAGAATTTGTTCTTAAAACAATGTTCAGATTACTAGTGTTTAATCATGTGGGGGCTTGCTGACAAGCTTTGCTCATCTATTGAATCCATGCTCAAAATTTGAAAACTAAAATCTGCCTCATAGCTATCCGATCCTTTCTCTAGGGATTTTATTTAGAAAATTAGTTACTTCTAATAATTAGCTCTGAACAATTTTTGTGTAACACCATACCTAACTACAAGTAAACAATAAAAAACAAAATAAGGAATAGAAATAGAAACGATTTCTGTGAGGACTAAGGACGACAATAATGTTTGACCAAACATTTATATATTCAAAGCAGAAAAAGTTTATGCTGATACAGAAAGACCATATAAATTAACAATACGAACACTGCATAAATAAATAGTGACTTTATCCAGTAAATAAAATTATGGAATTAAAAAGAGTAAAAGGCATGCACTCACCCAACAGCCTCGTGACCCAAGATTCTTGGAGAATTTTCAGGAGAGACCTTCACAACACAGACACAGAAAAGTTATTGAAACAACATTAAGAATTTCCACTGAGGCAAAAGAAGAAAGAAAAAGATATAGAAAACGAAAGAATGATAGAATAAATAAAAAAAGTGAAGGGAAGACATTGACGAAGAAGAATGTTTCTGTTGTGGATTTAACATAACCACTTAATTAATACAGTTCAAGAACATCCCAAATAAGCATCACAAACAACTGAAAAACTACAAGAATGAAAAAGAAATCATTAGAGTACTCAAGAATTTAAGGTGGTTCAATTAAAATATTAATTAATAAACCCTATTATTATGAAACAAGTTTCTCTCATTTGAAGAGTTACCTTAAACAAACTTGTTTAGTGACTTAATTAGTATCTACAGTTTTAAATCATTGAAAGGAAAAGAACACAATGGTAACCTGCATCTTCCAAAATGTAACATCAGTATGACAGAGAGAGCTGCATATAACACGAATCCGAGCTTCACGGGGCATTGGAGGTGCCACAATGATCTCCTCAATACTCAGTGGAGAGCCAGGCTTGCGGCAAATCGCAGCTACAGTTTGCAAATAAAGAACAGATAGCATTTACACATATGAAACATAAAAAATAAACTTCAAACATCCGATAAAACTATCTGAAAAAGTTGAAAAAGAAAGCATATAGAACATATTGTTTCCACGAATCATGGCATGGCATACCTTTGCATCTCAAGGGTTGTCCTTCAGTTGCTGTTGCTAGCTTAGCTTCCATGGCTATCCAAAACAAAACAAGATAATGAGTGAACGGCTTAAGTGCAGCAAAACTTGGGAACTGAGCTACGAAATTTACGTAGTGCAATGCTGAGGGAAAATGACTCAACTGTAATGCATATATATATATATATATATATATTGTATTACTTGGTGCGTGTCGAGGGAAATGGCTTAGGTTACGTGTGGATTCAAAAAATGAAGGATTAATAGACTTCATCTAACAATTGAGTTCCTAAAATAATTATGTTTGACATTTGCTCTCTCCGTAAGTCAATTCAACTTTTTGGTTTTCAACACGACATTGTCAAATTCCAGTTCATCATGCTTTTTTCTGCTAACTAAAATTGTGCAGTCACCACCATGTATACGAAACCATTTTTGGAAATATCTACTTTTGATTATCTTAATTGTTTGAATAAAGAATTTAAAAAAATAAAATTCCAGAATATAGTAATTGGATTATTTTAAATTACATAATTTTAACCTTCACCTAAAAAAATAAGAATTTAAATTTTCTCATATTTTTAAATTTGTGTTTTTTCTCCTTACCTAGGTTTTGTTCTGAATATTGTCAGACCACGTTAAAGTTGAGACATTTTTATCGACTTTAATAAAATTGAGACATTTGAAGAAAAGTGGTGGAGGTTTTAGGTGGACTAGATATATATAAAAAGACATTTCAATAATTTATTATATTTTATTAAAATTGAGACATTTGAAGAAAGTATTTTAGATTTTAGGTCTATTAGAGATAAGATATATATGATATTTTAATAATTTATTAATAGATATAAATTTTATATTTAAATTAGGATTTGTAAAATTGAGTTAGACTTTTATTTTTAAGATGGTATTAGAGTTTATTTTAGGTTGTGAATTTATCCGACCAAAATTCTAAAGACAAGTTAGAGAGCCTTAAAAGATGTGTTGGAGATTTCACATCAGCTATTATTAATTATAATTTTTTATTAATATTGATAAGTATTATTTTGTGATTAAAATTGTTAGGATTATTATTTTTTATTATAAAACACTTAATTTATTTTGTTCAATATTAGTTATAATTTTCTAGGGTAACGTTGGAGAAGACTATTCATTTAACAATGTAAATTATATTTGTTTTTTTAATTGTGAGATTACTTTTTTGCTGAAGTATATAGTAAGTTTTTTTATTATTATTAAAACTCGAGTGATATATATATATAAATCAAGGACTAGTCTAAATAAATTGAAGGAAATAAATAAAGTAAACCACTAAATCAATCTATAAAAGTAATATGAAAAAATAAATGAACAAAACTAAGGGAAAGGGAAATTAATAGTCATGAGATGTCTATCACTATTGTTACAAAAGAAGACAATAAAAGAATGAAAAACAAAAATCTTTCCATTATTTCTTTTTTTAGTATTAGCTTTAAAAGGCTTTTTAGCAACCTTGGAAAGTACTCTTCTTTGGTTTTCTAAATTTCCAAAAAGTCTAATTAAACCCATTATGGAACATTTGATCCATCAAGTGATCAATTACTTAAAAACTAATTTACTTATCTTCAAACTTATAGAAAAGAATAAGTAACATGCACCCCTCAAGCATTCAGATGCAATCCCACAAAACATGAACAAGAGTTAATTACAAACCAGAAAGACTAAAATCTCTATATTTTAAAACTAGTCTCCTCCAATTTGATATTAAGCTTAATTCATACAGAACAATTAAAAATTATTTTTGTGGTTTCTCTAACACTGTAGAAACATATTTACGTGACTGGAGTAATATAAATGTTATTTTTTACCAATAATTTACTAAGATCTTTCTAATGATAATAATTTTTTTTCAGTCAATAGTAATTAAAATTACTTTTTTACCTTCAACTCAGAAAACTTTTTAGTCAACATTAACTAAAGAGTCAGAAAAAAAAACTCCATCCATCAACATTTTACAACAAATACAATGAAATAAGATCGCCTAAAAAAATTATCAATATTTTTTGAATTATTAATAAGTATTTAATGTTTAAATAATTTTTTATATTAATAATTGAAATAATTTATAAATGAAAAAAAATAAAATTCACTAAATTTAAATTATTTTCTCTAAAAAAGTATTTACAAAAATAAAAGCATTTTAAATAAAATTAATTTGAATTTAATGTGTCTAAATTTCTTATGAAATTTTCTATACAAACATGAACTCAGGTCAAAACTCTTTACACATTGACCTAATATTTTGCTTTATATTTTGTACACGAGAGAGCCACGTGTCTTGTCTCTGATCTTATCAGAAGTCTTGCTACACAGAAGTTTGAAGGTTCGCTCTTAGATTGATATTTTGCAAAGATTGCTTCGACTTTTTAAACATGGTTAAAAGTCTACTATCTTAAACATGGTTAAAAGTCTATTCTGTTTTTCAAGCTGTCATGCTATTTTTGATAACTTATCACGTTCTTATAATGGATAATATTAATTACATTAAGCATTTACACTAATTAAAAAAAAGTAACTCTTTGACTTAAAGAACATAATAACATAACAATCTTCACTTAAGATATAAAGTACATGTTACTCTGCAGTATTTGTTGTTGATTTCTTTTATTAGGGTAAAATATTAATCAACTTCATTAATAAGTAATTTTTACCAAAAACAAAATTTAATTAGTCATTTCCAATAAAATTTCTCCTCCCAACTAAGTCCATCTAGAAGTTAATAACGTAAAAGGGTTAAGCAAGTTTTAGTCTGTTTTACTTTTATATTATTAAGAAATTTAGCTTATTTGCTGGAAGCCAACATGAAAATTATTTTACCTTCAACTTTTTTCTACTTGTTAACGTCATGAAGTGAAATAGATAAAACTAAAATTTTGAGTTTTTCTCGCAATTTATAATACCACAATATAAATAGAATAAAATCCAATTGCAATTATCTCCTAATTTTTAATTAGATTATTTTATAACACATTATATTATATTTTCTTTTATATTATATTAACCTGATATTTCTGATTCTAGTGAACCAAATTTGAAAAAAAAAGCACGTATAATTAGATAAAGATTACAAAATATTATAAAATCTAAAAAATAAAATTGCAAAAGAAAAAAGTAGACATGTATCAAGATTTAAAGAAAGATAAACCGAGTTTATTAGCAGAAATATCATGGATTACAACTTTTACAAATATATTATGTAATTTGGCCTTCTAACGAGCACACATTTGATGCAGAGCTTAACCTTATTTATTTGTTTTGTTCATATGGAATTTAGATAATATTTATTGCATGATCATCCTTCACCAAGAGTACTTGGAAGCATAGATGGTCATCCCAACACAACAAGAGTAGAGTCCAATATTTTACTTATGATGTTATAATTGAAGTGCTCAAAGCATCATTTGTCCATCCAAATCACACATCGGAGACTCTTTCCTTCAATCAATAAATCAAAAGCTTTATTGATATCCTGAAACTGCACCTCATGTGTCACAAAATCTTCCAAATTAAGTTCCTGTTGGTAAATAGGAGATAAACTTGGCATCATGGCACTATTATTTTTACATAATTATGACTATATTAATAGAGGAGATAAAAAGCATAGACTTGAAAAAAAAAAAAGTAGAAGATATTGCGCATAGTACCTTATCCAGGTATCGTTTAATGAGAATAGGTACATGAGACTTTGGTTTGAATCCTCCAAATAAGCATCCCCTGAGGCTCTTCTCAGTAAGCAGTAACTCAGTACAGCTAAGGCTCAACTTTGCTTCTGGATTTTCCACCAATCCTACAACTATTGTTTTTCCCCAACCCTGTTGGCATAGTAGCATTTAACAATACTCAACAAGTTTGCATTTTCTTCAACACTAAGTGAAAGTGCTACTTCTATTGGATTTTCAAATTATTACTTAAACATAATAATGCAGTATACAATTAAAAATGGAAACTTAGTCAGACTCATATAAAGAAATAATATCACATTCAACCCAAAACCTTAAGTAATTAGATCTATAAATCTTCTTTTTTTATATATTACTCAACTTTTTTATTTTTATTCAATGTAAATCTTAAACTCATATTTGATTTTTAACAAGTGTAAGACATAATTTAGAGGTCAATTTTTAACAAGTATAAGGCATCATTCAGAGGTAGACAGACACATAAATATAGATTTTAACAAGTGTAAGATATCATTTAGAGGTGAATTTTTAACAAGTATAAGGCATCATTCAGAGGTAGACAGACACATAAATATAGAGAGTGAAAAGGATAGAGACCTTTCTACAAGAAGCATATGCTTCTTCCATCAATGATGCCTCGCCAAAACATTCGAAGCTATAGTCTGCTCCTCCACCAGTCATCTCTTTGATAATCTGCTAAACAACCACTCATGAGAAGGAAATTTCAAGATTTAAGGCTATTTCAAGAAGAGGGTAGACCTGGCTCGCAGATTTGTCTTCACTTTCTCCATAATGGACAAAGTCAGTGAGTCCAAACTTTTTTGCTGAGTACATCAGATAAACAAACTCATAAAATCAATTACATAATTTGAGCACAACAATAACACAAACAAACTTATATAAACATTCTTATAAAGCGCATAAAGCATTACCAATTTCATATTTTTCTGGGTTGACATCCACACCAATAATCCTAGTTGCCCCTCGAAGTCTAGCTCCCTCAACAACCTATGAAACCATTCATTAGCAATGAGCTTTTCAGCATTATAGATAAACCACAAAAATAAAAAAACAGAGTTACGTGGTCTCCTTACAGCACATCCAATAGTTCCTAGCCCAAAAACAGCTATTGTAGAGCCTGGCTTCACGCCTGCAGATATCCAAGCAGCACCTACTCCTAAAAGTGGAAGTTTAATCAAAATATCGAATTAGATGAATGTTGTTGAGACCTTGTGCTTATATATGACTAGATATTCTAACTATAATTTATGTTATGTAACCGGTAAAATTCTTCTCTATTCGTTTATTTAATGTTTGAATAGTTTAGGCAACTACCTGTTGATACACCACAACTGAGTAGGCATGCCATGTTGGGTGGTACTGGTGCATCAATCTTGATTAGCTGGGTAATGTCAACCACAGTGTACTCACTAAAACTAGAAACAAACATGAAATGCTGTATGATCTCTCCTTTTAAAGTCTTGAATCTTGATGTGCCATCTCTAGGCATCCCAGTAGAGAAATCAAAAGGAAAGTTTGAACAAAGATTGCTCGTGCTTGATTTGCAATCTATACACTCCCCACATTCAGATAAGAAAGTTGGGATAACCAAATCTCCTTTTGTAAATTCAGTCACATCCTCTCCTACACTTTCCACAACCCTGGATCAGGCCAAAATTGACTGGAACATCAGCATCCACTTCGATAGTAAAAAGTGAAACATGCAGAACAAATAAATGGTTCAATATTGCAAAAATAAAAATGACAAGACCATACAGCAAGTTTATGCTGAGACAGCAAGACCATACAAATAGTGTATAAATAAATAGTGGATTCCTATCTCTTATGAATGTGTAACTTCGTCCAGTAAATAAAATTATGGAATTAAAAAGAGTAAAAGGCATGCACTCACCCAACAACCTCGTGACCCAAGATTCTTGGAGGGTTTTCAGGAGAGATCTTCAAAACACACAGACACAAAAAAGTTATTGAAAAAACCCATTATGAAGTTCCACTGAGGCAAAAGAAGAAAGAAAAAGTAATATAAATGACGAAAGAATGATGATAGAATAAATAAGAAAAGGTGAAGAAAAGACATCGACAAAGAAGAATGTTTCTGATGTGGATTTAACATAATTTAACTTAATTATTACAATTCAAGAACATCCCAAATAAACATCACAAACAACTGAAAAACTACAAGAAGAATGAAAAAGAAATTAATACAGTACTCAAGAATTTAAGGTGGTTCAATTAAAATATTGATAAACTCTATTATGAAGAAACAAGTTTCTCTAATTTGAAGAGTTACCTTAAACAAAGTCGTTTACTGACTAAATATCTACAGTTTTAAATCATTGAAAGGAAAAGAACAGAATGGTAACCTGCATCTTCCAAAATGTAAGATCGGTATGACAGAGAGTGGTGCATATAACACGAATCCGAGCTTCACCAGGCATTGGAGGTGCCACAATGATCTCTTCAATACTCAGAGGAGAGCCAGGCTTGCGGCAAATTGCAGCTACAGTTTGCAAATGAAAATCAGATAGCATTTATACATATGAAACATAACAAATAAACTTCAAACATCTAAAAAAACTATCTGAAAAGGTAATAAAAGAGAGCATATAGAACATTTGGTTTCCATGAATCATAGCATGGCATACCTTTACATCTCAAGGGTTGTCCTTCAGTTGCTGTTGCTAGCTTAGCTTCCATGGCGATCCAAAGCAAAACAAGATAATGAGTGAATGGTTCAAGTGCAGTAAAAACTTGAGAACTGAACTACGATATGAGGGAAAATGAATGCATATATATAGTATTAGTTGGTGCGTGTCGATGGAAATGGCTTAGGTTTCGTGTGGATTCAAGATGGCTAAGGTTAAAAGACTCTATCTAACAATTGAATTCCCATAATTATGTCTCAAATTTGCTCTCTCCGAAAATCAATTAAACTTTCTGTTTTTGAACACACCATATATTCAAATTCAAGTTGATCACCAAACCATTTTCGAAAATGTCATTATCTTAATATGTTTCGACACGAAATTGCAAAAAGATAATTCAATTTTGTAGATAATTTAAAATATTTATGCAAATGTAAATTGCTTGAATAAAGAATTTAAATTAATTTGAATTTAATGTATTTAAATTCTCTTATGAAATCTTCTGTACAAACACAAACACAGTGTCAAAACTCTTTACACCTCTAAAACGTGTTAGCTTTACTCATGGGACCAATATTTTGCTTAATCATTTTGTACAAATTAATTTTAATTTAATGTATTTAAATTTCTTATGAAATTTTCTTTACCTACTCAAACACTATGGCAAAACTCTTAGCAATTTTAAAACGTGTAAGATTTACTCATTGGCCCAATATTTTGCATTATCATTTTGTGAACGAGAAAAGAGAATCACTTATACAGACGAGCCACGTGTCTTATCCTTACTGGATTGATACTTTCCAAATATCGCTTTTGACTTAAATGTCTACTTACTATATTCAGCTACTATTCATCAACACTTATTTCCCTTGTCTTATCCTTGCAAGCTGTAATGTCACGTCGTATTTTGATAACTTCTCACATTCCCATAATGGATAATATTAGATAAATATAATTAATCATTTTAGTGTTAAATAGTTTCTAATATTACATTTCTATTAAAGATAATAAATAAGTAGTATTAAATGAATATTTCAAACAACACATGGATAGCGAGTTTAATTTCGAAATATAATAATAATAATAATAATAATAATAATTATTATTATTATTATTATAGATCATGACTGTTAAGCTGGGAAGGTAGAAGTTAACAATTTAATTCAGTCACCTAATTTATTATAATTAATCAGGTTAGTCAATACTAATAAATTCATCCATTTTATTTATTTTTTTAAAATTATTTACATTAGATATGAATTTGAACATGTATGCCTTGTTTGTTTTTAAGAAACTTCAAGAATAAGAAATAGAAAAAAATAAATAAAAAATAAATTGTAAAGAATTACGAAGTACGAAAAAAATGAGAAAGATTGCATATACTACTATACAAAATTTAGATCGAGTTTTACGTAACCAAAATCAATATGTTATTAATATTTACGTTATTATAATAAAAATAAATAGTTACAACGATAAATAAAAATAAATTTATTTTAATTTGTATTTAAGTGGCTTTAAAAAACTGAGTTTTGATGGAATTGAAGCCTATACGGAATGATTGACTAACTTTGTTGATAAAGCAGTAAAGGTTTATTTACACAAGATTTTTCAATGTTTTATTTAATAAGAACTTAAAAAAATTAATGAGCAGTAATGAGATTGAGTGAGTGTTATCTCAATAATAAAGTTATATTTATAGACTTTTGGCATAAATTAATATTCATTAAGTTTGTTGTAATAAAATTCAGTGTGGGATCAGAGAAAGAGTGATGCCGAAGATCAACGGTGGTAAACTGATCCAAGTGGAAGCCCACCCTATCCCGGAACACCCGCGTCCGATTCGGGTGAAGGGCCGCGTGACACTCGTTGGTGAGGCTGCTGCTGTTCCATTCTGATCCAAAAGCGTGATTTGGGTCCTATAAGATGAAAAAAATTTGTTTTCTTTTTCTGTGTAAACTTTGTTTTGGAAGAATTTAATTTGATTAAAAAAATTGTTTACAATATGAATAAAAATCAGAATAAGTAATAATTAACTTCTATTTTTCAGTCTTAAAATTTAAGATAAATTTGCTTCATTTATGTTAATCTTTTGAGTTTAGAATATTAAAGTATTAAAGCACATCAGCACTAGATAATTGATGGTAAGTGACATTAAGGATTTAAACTAACTAGAAAAAAAATATACTTTCACACTATTTATATAAATTACATCTTTTTTATATTACTTTTATTTAATAAAATATTATATAATAATAAGATAATAATTTATTTTAGTGTTAAATGATTATATGTTATTGTGCGTTAAATGATTGTGTTTTATTGTAAGTATCATATTTTTAAAAGTAATAAATAACTATTTCACTGAAAAGAAAATAACAATGTTTACTTAAAGATATAAATTTAATATTATTTTTTCATGATTATTGATATCATTTGTAATAATCTTTCCATTAGCCATTGTCCCACTGAATTTGTTGGATTGAACATTTATTATTATGTCAAAAGCTATAGTTATTAGTTCTCATCTTTTGTGTAACAACTTAAATATTTTGATTCGATTGTGACTCAGCCTACCTAATCTCTGGAACAATTGATGTCACTCGCAACCGATATTTCTTTTAATTAGAGTAAAATATTAATTTACTTTATTAATAATTAATTTTTACCAAAAACAAAATCTAATTAGTCATTTCTAATAAAATTTCTATTCCTAGCTAAGTTCATCTGGAAGTTAACAATGTAAAAAGGCCGAGCAAGTTTTAGTCTGTTTTACTTTTCGATTATGAAAGAAATTTAGCTTAATTGCTGGACGCCAACATGAAAATGTAGGTAAAATGCCTTCAACTTCTTTTCTACTTGTTAACATCATTAAGTGAAACAGATAAAACTAATATTTTGAGTTTTTCTCGCAATTTATAATACCACAATATGAAAAGAATAAAATTCAATCGTAATTATTTCCTAATTTTTAATTACAATTATGTTAACAAATTATATTATATCTTGTTGTCTATTATATTAACATATCAAATTTACGATTCTAGTGGACCAAAATTGAAAGAAAAAAAAAACACAGTATAATCAGATAAAGATTACAAACTATTATAAAATCTAAAAAATAAAATTGCAAAAGAAAAAAAGTAGACATGTATTAAGATTTAAAGAAAGATAAACCGAGTTCATTAGCAGAAATATCATAGATTACAACTTTAACTAACATATTACGTAATTTGAGCTTCTAACGAACACACATTTGATGCAGAGCTTAACCTTATTTTTTTTGTTTTTCTCATATGGAATTTAGATAATATTTATTGCATGATCATCCTTCACCAAGAGTACTTGGAAGCATAGATGGTCATCCCAACACAACAAGAGTAGAGTCCAATATTTTACTTATGATGTTATAATTGAAGTGCTCAAAGCATCATTTGTCCATCCAAATCACACATCGGAGACTCTTTCCTTCAATCAATAAATCAAAAGCTTTATTGATATCCTGAAACTGCACCTCATGTGTCACAAAATCTTCCAAATTAAGTTCCTGTTGGTAAATAGGAGATAAACTTGGCATCATGGCACTATTATTTTTACATAATTAAGACTATATTAATAGAGGAGATAAAGAGCATAGACTTGAAAAAAAAAAAGTAGAAGATATTGCACATAGTACCTTATCCAGGTATCGTTTAATGAGAATAGGTATATGAGACTTTGGTTTGAATCCTCCAAATGCGCATCCCTTGATGGTCTTCTCAGTAAGCACTATCTGAGTACAGTTAAGGCTGAACTTTGCTTCTGGATTTTCCTCCACTCCTACAACTATTGTTTTCCCCCAACCCTGTTGACAAAGTAGCATTTAACAACACTCAACAAGTATGCATGACATTTTCTTCAAAACTATTACAACTGAAAGTGCTACTTCTATTGGATTTTCAAATTATTGGTACAAAAGAAAACTATTAGTAGTGCTACTTTTAGCAGATTTTCAAGCTTTGTGCTAGAATGATACTCGAAAATTACAATGCAGTTATTGCTTTTATCGCATATTTCTGTCTGCCTACAAATCATAGTGCAAGGCATGATTGAGAGGTAGATAGATAGAGAAATAAATAGAGATAGAGAAAGAAAAGGAGACAGACCATTCTACAAGAAGCATATGCCTCTTCCATCAATGATGCCTTGCCAAAACAGTCGAAGCAATAGTCTGCTCCTCCACCAGTCATCTCTTTGATAATCTGCTAAACAACCACTCATGAGAAGGAAATTTCAAGACTTAATACTATTGAATTAAACAGAGATTGGAGTCAAGAAGAGGGTAGACCTGGCTCACAGATTTGTCTTCACTTTCTCCAGAATGGACAAAGTCAGTGAGTCCAAACTTTTTTGCTGGTTACATCAGAGAAACAAACTCATAAAATCAATTACATAATTTGAACACAACAATAACACAGAAACTTATATAAACATTCTTATGAAGCGCATAAAACATTACCAATTTCATGTTTTTCTGGGTTGACATCCACACCAATAATCCTAGTTGCCCCACGAAGTCTAGCTCCCTCAATAACCTATGAAACCATTCATTTCCAATGAGCTTTTCAGCATTATAGATAAACCACAAAACAAACAAAATAGAGTTACGTGGTCTCCTTACAGCACATCCAATAGTTCCTAGCCCAAAAACAGCTATTGTAGAGCCTGGCTCCACATCTGCAGATATCCAAGCAGCACCTACTCCTGAAAGTGGAAGTTTAATCAGAATATCGAATTAGATGAATGTTGTTGAGACCTTGTGCTTATATATGACGAGATATTCTAACCATAATTTATATTATGTAACCGACATAATTCTCTCTATTCGTTTATTTAATGTTTGAATCTTTTAGGCAATTACCTGTTGATACACCACAACTGAGTAGGCATGCCATGGTGGGTGGTATTGGTGCATCAATCTTGATTATCTTGGTAACGTCAATCACAAGGTACTCACTAAAACTAGAAACAAACATGAAATGCTGAATGATCTCTCCTTTTAAAGTCTTTAATCTTGATGTGCCATCTCTAGGCATCCCAGCAACGAAATCAAAAGGAAATTTTGAACAAAGATTGCTCTTGCTTGATTTGCAATCTATACACTCCCCACATTCAGATAAGAAAGTTGGGATAACAAAATCTCCTTTTGTAACTTCAGTCACATCCTCTCCTACACTTTCCACAATTCTGCATCATGTCAAAATTGGCTGGAACATCAGCATCCACTTCAATAGTACAAAGTGAAACATGCAGAACGAATAAATGGTTCAATATTAAAATAAAAATAATTAGTCATAGAATTTGTTCTTAAAACAATGTTCAGATTACTAGTGTTAAATCATGTGGAGCCTTGCAAACATGCTTTGCTTTTCTGTTGAATCCATGCTAAAAATTTGAAAACTAAAATCTGCCTTGTAGCTATCTGATCCGTTCTGCAGGGATTTATCTAGAAATTAGCTACTCGAAAGAATTAGCTCTAAGTAATTTTTGCACGCGTAACACCATATCTAACTAACTAAAAAAAACGAAATAAGGAATAGAAAATGAAAACAATTTCTGTAAGGACTACGGATGAGAATAATGTTTGACCAAACATTTATATATTAGAAGCACAAAAAGTTTATGCTGATACAGAAAGACCATACAAATTAACAATACAAACAGTGTACAAATAAATAGTGGATTCCTTTTTCTTATGAATGTGTAACTTCATCCAGTAAATAAAATTATGGAATTAAAAAGAGTAAAAGGCATGCACTCACCCAACAACCTCGTGACCCAAGATTCTTGGAGGGTTTTCAGGAGAGACCTTCAAAACACACAGACACAGAAAAGTTATTGAAAAAACCCATTAAGAAGTTCCACTGAGGCAAAAGAAGAAAGAAAAAGTAATATAAATGATAGAATAAATAAGAAAAGGTGAAGGGAAGACATCGACAAAAAGAAGAATGTTTCTGTTGTGGATTTAACATAATTCAACTTACTTATTGCAATTCAAGAACATCCCAAATAAACATAACAAACAACTGAAAAACTATAAGAAGAATGAAGAAGAAAGAAATTAATAGAGTACTCAATAATTTAAATTAAAATACTTATAAACTCTATTATTATGAAACAAGTTTCTCTCATTTTGAGAGTTACCTTAAACAAACTTGTTTAGTGACTTGGTATCTACAGTTTTAAATCATTGAAAGGAAAAGAACACAACAGTAACCTGCATCTTCCAAAATGTAATATCGGTATGACAGAGAGTGGTGCATATAACACGAATCCGAGCTTCACCAGGCATTGGAGGTGCCACAATGATCTCTTCAATACTCAGAGGAGTGCCAGGCTTGCGGCAAATTGCAGCTACAGTTTGCAAATAAAGAACAGATAGCATTTATACTTATGAAACATAAAAGATAAACCTTAAACATATGATAAAAGTATCTGAAAAAGTAATAAAAAAGAGCACATAGAACATTTTGTTTCCATGAATGATGGCATGGCATACCTTTGCATCTCAAAGGTTGTCCTTCAGTTGCTGTTGCTAGCTTAGCTTCCATGGCGATCCAAAGCAAAACAAAATAATAGTGAATGATTTAAGTGCAGTAAAAACTTGTGAACTGAACTACGATATGAGGGAAAATGCATGCATATATATAGTATTAATTGGTGCGTGTCGAGGGAAATGGCTAAGGTTAAAACCAATTGAAATCCTATAACATATATACGAAACAATTTTTGAAAATGTGATTATCTTAATATGTTTCGACACGAAATTCAATTTTGCAGAGAATTTAAAATATCTATGAAAAACTAAATTGTTTGAAAAAAGAGTTTAAATTAATTTGAATTTAATGTATTTAAATTTCTTATGAGATTTTCTGTACGAACAAAAACAGAGTGGCAAAACTCCATTTTTAAAACGTGTTCTTTGGCCCGATATTTTGCTTTATCATTTTGTGGACGAGAAAAGAGGACCACTTATAACAAGGGCCACGTCTTATCCTTATTGGATTGATTTTTTTGCAAAGATTGCTTCGACTTAAAAGTCTGCTTACTGTACTGGGCTACCATTCATCAACACTTTTTTTTCCTTCATTCTCGTATTCTGTCTTGCAGGCTGTAATGTCATGTGATATTTTCTTAACTTATCACGTTATTATAATGGATAATATTAGATAAACATAATTAATCACTTTAGTGTTAAAGAATTTCTAATATTACATTTCTATTAACGATAATAAATAATTAGTGTACAATGAATATTTCAAACACCAAATGCATAGCTGGGAAGGTAAAAGTTAACAATTTAATTCAATCACCTAATTTATTATAATTAATAAGGTTAGTCAATACTAATAATATTTTAACATTATGATTTTCCAAAAGTTTTTTTTTTACATTCTGAGAAGGATTGTTCAAAAGAAAGTGTTGAATTATCTTTCCGAAATAACTTTTGGAAAGATTTATAAAATCACTTTTCTGAAATACAAAAAAAATAATGACCTGCAACTCAATTCACACTTTCGACTAACGCAGATCGCCAGCATTTATCCTAAACTGCCGTATATCACCTTCCCAACAACACTAAACAAAAACCTAACCAAATTCTATTCCTAAATTAAACTCAAATAAAATCAAAACAAAATTTCATAACTTGTAAAACCAAAGGGAGCAAATGGGACAGGAATTCACCTACAAAGACGACAATGCTGCTTTATCTCCAACGATAGACCACCACCTCCTCTAATGAATTAAGCCACGACCAAAAATCATAACTCCTTTTACATACTTACGTCCTTTCTTGTCAATGATGGGGTTCAGGAAGTAAATGATAGGGTGAAAGAAGCAATTGACTCAAATATGAGTCAATTTGTCCAGTTTGTTGTAACAAAAATCAATTTTGAGGTAAATATGAGTTATTTGGATTTGCAACTCATTATACTTTACTTATTTGAGCCATTAATGTAATCTTCTTAAATTTCAGTATTGGGTGAACTCACGAGCTCAAAACCTGATGTAAGGTGATCAAGCTTTATTTTGAACTCATTAGTCCGAACATCATCTTTTACAATTATTTATGTTTAAGTCAAACTTTGTGGCCATTCCATGAGTCGAGATTAGTCTAATCATAACTTATTTTAAAACGGTACGAATCTTTATAAACATTAATTAATGGTCTTTATATTTATGATGACTTTTAATGATTTTGAGACATTACCTCACTTAGGTTGTTGATATTTCACTTAACTTGTCACATTGCACTAAGATGTGACGTCTTAAACATTTTGTTTATCCTTTGCTTTGTAAGTATCGAAAAAAAACCTTGTATTATACTTTACGCTTTATTCGTTGGTGTTTTTGGTTGTGAGCATTTTCTTTTACACTTTGAACACTCATTTTGTTTAACATCTTCTTCTTCTTTTTCTAACTCTTCTAATGGAGGTATCCCTCTAGTAAGCAAGGAGGTTGTTCCCATTGAAGATAAACCTTTCTTTCGTCTTATTTACTCCTTCTCAGTTGAAGGACGTTCAATGGAGGAAGTTTCCTTTCCACCTCTTAGAGGAAGAAAATTGTCATTATCCCATAGAAAAATGTAAAGCTTCTCCTCAAGAGACATCGAAAAACATTAGGACCAATGGTAAAAAGGAAAAGGAAATATAGGTTTCTTGAAATCATTAATCTTGAATACTTATGGGTATTTGGGAAAGTTGTCGCCTATTTCTCCAAGTTTAACTCAAGAGAATCAATTTGGAAAGTGATAGCCACTAGGTCATCTTGATCGTATCATTAATATAGAAATGCACATGTGTAAAAGTGATGGATGGGAGGGATTGGGAAGTTAGCAAGCTCAACGAGTTATACTCCAAAGATATCTCTTCTTTGTTGAGCTATAACTACCTCCGCCCAACAAATCCGCTTATAATGGTGTTGATGGTCCCTTTGACCTTATTAGAATTTTGTATGGTTGTTCTTTTTGTTCTTGTTTAGACTAAGGTGCTAATGTTTGTTTCTGATGATTTCCTCTACGCCAACCTTGGTGACTACCTTGGAAGCCCCGACCTTGACATTCACCATGCTGTCTTCCACTTCCTCAGCCTCATTCAACCTGATTATTATGGACGAAACGTTTTAAGGCTTTCGATTCTGAACAAGCTCTTTAATAAAGTCATAGACTTTGTAACATTTTTCTGTGATGCGACCTTGGTTTTGGTGATAACTACGCCTTTTGGCTAGGTTAGCAAACATAGGAGAAGGTGTAGGTTAGTTCGAAATTAAATGCTTATTGAATTATGACATCTCGTCTAACCTTAAGAGGAGTGTAATTTTCATATTTGCCAACACGCCTCTTGTTGAAAGTTTGATTATTGGGGGTTGGCATTGTAGGCTGAGTCTTCACCCTTTTCCTGACTTTAGAGTTTTCTTCAATGTTAATATACCTAGTTGTTCGGGCTAGAAGTGCATCCATATTAGCTGAAGGGTTGGTATATAAAAAGTCTAGAAAAGTCTCTGAATACAATCCCATTATGAAGGAGTCATTGGCCACAACTAGATGCAAATTAGGAATATTTGTGGATGCTTTTGCAAACCAGGTCATAAATTGTCGTAGGGGTTCGACGTCTCCCTAAGTGAATTGTTGGAGTGATTCTGAGAGTGCGACCATCAGCTTGCAATCAACGAACCAAGTTGAACACCTCAAGCAAAAAATATCAAATGAGTTAATGGAATTACAGGACAAAAAGTAGTATCATTATAAGGCTGTCCCGCTAAGACTTGTGGGAAAGAAACGACAATGTACTACTAAGTCTTCAAAGAAAAGGTTAGTCTGAGTGAGATGGGCTTTAATATGTGCCTTTGGGTCCTAGGAGTCATCATACTTTTCAAGACATGAACACTTCATTTGTTACGGAGTTGGTCTTTGATGACTTCAGGCCTAAAGGGATTAAAGCCAACCAAGTTGGCTCGCATTTTTGCATTAAATGAAGGCATTGGTACATCTTCAAAGACATTTGTTGCTGACGTTCATGTGATTTCCTATGTGTGTCAGATCTTTACACATAACCTATTGGTCGTGCTAAGTTGATATCTTGTCAAGATGGTGGGATTGACTTTTAGTTAATCTACTGCGCGTGTGGTTCCATAGGAACTCTTTATGGACAAGCACCTTACGTGAATTGGCTCCCATCCTCGATGGGTTCGTCAGGAATGACGGAGCGAGACTCGACAACATCCTTAATATGTTGTGATTGTAAAGTTTGCTCAGAGTGATGTGTGGTCCAATGGTGATTCCTTCTAGAGATTATGCATCTCATGATGGTGGGTCTGTATCTCTTTGTGATGTTGATTTCGAAGAAGTTCCAAGTCCTTGTTGAATTTGTCCTATATGCTTGCGATGACATTTTGACACTTGCTTCATTTCTATGGAAAATAGTCTCCATGTGAGTTTTGAAGGCATTAAAGGAAGATTAATTCATCTCAAAATATGATAATGATGTTGATGCGATAGTCGAACTCATGGTAAATACTATAAGAGTTTTAGTTTGAAAATAATTTTATTTAAGCCTCATGGTAGATATCAAATGTTCTTTCCACAATTGAGTTAGAACTTTCTAAGATAGATTAAGAGAAGTTTTAAAGAAATCAAATTTTGATTGAATTAAATTTTCTTCAAAATGAGTCTCGAGCTTTATTGATAAAGTAAAAATCAACCTACAAGTAATTAACTGATATTCAAATTAGTAAAAAATTAAATAAATATATCAAAAATATTTAATAAGTAATAATAAAATTAAACGAATATTCTATCAATAATAAAACTATATTTATAGCCCATATAATAAAACTATGTTTAAAGAGTTTTAAACAAATATGAATACAGATTTTTATTTTTATGTATTTGAATTATTAAGAGTGTTGGAAAGGAAACATTTGAGGTCTATTTAAAATATTTAGATTTGTAGGTTGTAAATCTCTTTTAATTTTGGTATTTATGCTATTAATATATTTTAATTTGTATTTATTTTATTTAAATTCATGTTAGGTATCATTATAAACTTTGCTATATCAAGCTAAGCCAACACCTCAAAGATCAATAATTATATATCATAACATGAAACATATTATTTAAAAAAAAATACAAAACTTTGAAAAATTAGTCCAAGCCTATGACAAAAAAATATGACAAATACTCCTCAACCAAATTAAACCAAATAAAATAAAAAAAATTGATATCTATTAAATGAGACCGAACTAAATCAACTTCTCAACACAATATATAAAAAACTTTAAACTCAATTTCTTTAACCATTTTTATACATTTTCTCCATTTTTCTTTTTTTATTATCGTTTTTGGTAAGATAATCAACTATACCACTATTTACACATATATGATTTATTTTTCAAAATAAACCGCAATATTTTATTCCGATACATATAGCCTAATTTTTCCCACCCTTTTTCCCCCATTTTATTCAGATTTGGTTCTTCTCGTCGCAATCGGAAACAGTGATTTCATGTTTTTGGAGTTCCATAACAGATCTGAACAATAGATTCTCCATTTTCGTGGGCAATGGGTGGCTTCACCGCTGAAGATCTGTCCACCATCGGCGGAATCGCCACCGTCTCGCTCCTCCATTCCTTCATCCCCACTCACTGGCTTCCTTTCTCCATTGTCGGTCGCGCGCAGAAATGGACTCTCTCCACAACTCTCATCGTCAGTAAGTTCTTCCTTTCGTCACTCTTCTCTCTAATTGCGCAACTTAGGTCACCGACATTTTTTGTCTTAAGTTTATTTTTCGCTTTTGGCATGTTTATTGTTGTGTATGGTGCGCGAATCTTCGTTAGGGTTTAGCGATTGCGGTTCTCTTCAACATTGTTATGTTGCGGCTGTTGCTTGTTTGCATGCGAGTAAAGTGAGTGGGACAAGAATAAATTGTTCTCAGAAATAGTTAGTTGAATAAAGATGTAATCTAGTGATGAGATTATGAGTTTCCATATCTGCAATCTGAATGCATATAGCTTGCTGAATTGCTACATATTTTCCCACTTTTCTGTGCGTGTGTGTCTTTGTCCTTTTCCTTGTCTTATCTGTGTCAAGAACTTACTTATCAATCATTCAGTCTCAGATAGGTCGGTTTGAAGTGGTGACCACAGAAATGCTATAGAGATGAATGTTGTTGAATTTTTACATCGATATTAGATAATTAATTAACACTATACATATATACCAGTGCTGGAAAATAAAGTAAAAAAATAGTCAAATTCATTAAATATTCATAATTCATAATTAATAATAAGAGTTGTATGTTTTAAGGAAAATATACAAGTATACCAACAAAAATGAGGTGATATGCTAGTTTAAGTGTCCAAGGTTTAAAGTAATTAAAACATTACATTCAAATAAAAATTGTTAATAGGATTCTTCAATCATCCTCTTGAAGGTTTAAGTCTGTTTTATTATCGTTTTCATTGCTACTGGAGTTGTAGAATCTTCGTCTCCCTCATTTTTAGTTCTTCATCATCCACTGCTATCACCTCGTTTCCCTTACCCTAGTGCTTGAAAGCTTAAATGCAGCTGCCCGCTTCAATCTTGTTTGCTGCCTAGGATAGGTTAAAGGCTTACCATCCCCACTTGCATTTGCAGATTCTTTCCAAGTCGAGGTATCATCATTAAAGATGAAATAATCTTCAGCATCTCTGCCATCTCCATCCATTTCTCTCACTAAGCACTTGTTACTATCATCAATATCATTTAAGAGAATGAGATCAATTACATCATGACATTCAAAGTATTCTTTAGCTTGGTTATACCATACTCAATACAAATCAAGTTGTTATGATTGAAAATAGCAGCAACTACAGCAAACTTTATCTGCATTAGTATTTACATGGATTTTTTTTCTTGCTTAAATTTTAAAGAACGTAGATTCACTTACTAGGAGCCATTTTATTCCTTTTACCTTATGACTACTTGCAATTAGGCTATCTTATACATTAGCTGCTTTTTAAAGTCTTACATGTGTTTTCTCCATTTGAACTAAATTTTGTATTTATAAAGTGCCTTCTGTTGCTTCAATATCAAGATCAATTCTTGGATAGCTATAACAGAACTAAGGATTTAGAAAATGACTTGCTGGATGTAATGGATGATAAAGTTGACACTCTCATCTTCAACCAATGATTGCAAAAATTTCTTTGTACCTGTCTTCATTACTTTTGAAAGCACTTTGAATTATAAATGCTTTAAAAAAGGCCCAGTGCAAAGAAGGAATGAACGATAATGCTAGAAATCATAATAAAAAAACAAATATGAAATCAGAAACAAAAACTGCTATGTAAAGAGAAACAGAGCACAAAAAAAGTGAGCAAAAACACTAGAAACCAAGTCAACAGGATTTTTTATTTTTTTTTGAGGTGAATTAAACACAACAAAACACAAAAAAAAATGATAAGAAAAGAGAACGTACAGGACATGAGAGTTGGTTCTCATTTCCCAGCCTACTGGACCGTGAGTGGGTAAACAGAGCAATATAGAGGAGCTACAAAAAGGGAAAACGGTGAAATAGAGATTGGGTTCAGAAGAATCTGGCTTGCTGTCTGGAAAATGCTGGGCTGGGTCACGCATGAGGTCATCCAATTATATTTTTGTCTAGGGCTGCATTTGATGCTGGATCATTGTGGTTAAGTGACTCGAAATGGTCGTTCCTTGTCATGTTCAAGGACTATTTCTAAATATAAGAATTGGAGAATTGTTTTGGATTACCATCCAAATGCATTTCATATCTGGACTTCTAGAGCAATTGGCATAGTGGTATTCTTACTTCTGGCACTATCAACTCAGCTACAGCAATCAAGGATGTCAATAAACTTTTGTGTAGCTTATTATGGTGTTTGATTTTACCTTTATATTTATAGTAAGACTCAGATGACCGTTCTAGGATTCTGTTGACAAAGCTTTTTAACCTTATTCATTTTATTTAATGCAGCTGCTCTTGGAGCAATTTTGCATGTAATATCCACTTCACTACTTGGTATAACGGCAATTACCATGGCGAACACCATTGCTGGTGAAGAAACAGTGCATAAGGTTGCTTCACTTTTGCTTGTATTTCTGGGTGGTAGTTATATACTGTTGTTTCTGATGGGAAAGGGTGGCCATAGTCATTCACACAACCAACCAATGGAGAAAATGGCTGTAGCTGGACTTATTCTTGTTCCCGCTTTGTCTCCTTGTGCTACAACTCTCCCAGTATTTCTCGCTGTTGGAAATTCATCTTCCATGATGGTGCTTGCCATCATAGTACTACTGTTCAGGTATGAGTCCATTGCCTTAAACAATAGGATTTTTCCCCTCCTGCTCTTCTATGCTTTTGTTTTCAAATGTGTACGTCTTCTGCTTCCATGTGCATGTTTCGTGGATCTTTGTTGGCCTATATTCGTTGGAAACCGGTATCAATGATTGTCAATATTAAACATTCTGATGTTGACCTTGACATCAAATAAAGCAAAAGCCCCCAAAGAAATCTTTTACTTCGTGATCATGAAAATGTGTTTTGACAATTGAGAAGCTAATGAAATACATTCTATTTGATGTTGTTAAAACTGAACCAAAAAGTGAAACTAGATAGGGATTGGGGAGATTCCAGTTCATGTTGATCTTTTTTAACTAGCGGGTTGAATTTTTGAGGACATCGTTAGAATAATTTACATGAAACATTATGAAATTCACAAAAACTTTTAGAAAAAGTAAATTGATTAAACCAGGTGGAGTGATTTAAACGTGTCTGAAGTTGTTTGACCATCTCCTCAGTTTTGAGATTGAATTATAATCAGACGAGTGACAATTCATGGTTAGACCAATTGGGCCACCTAATGTTATTGGTCCCGACAACAATGACTATTTGCTTGAACATTTGCTTACAATGTTAGGAAATACATTTGCCTACAGGTTGTAATTCCCCGGAAAACAATATCAAATTTATACAACCCTTTAGGACATATGAACAGGTTGAACCATGTTGAGTGTTTTTAACAGGTCATAACATAAGAGGTTGACTGTCAAATCAGTTTTGAGATTATAATGGGTCAAGTGTTCAATTCATGGTTAAAACTGGTTGGACTCCTTAGTCTGGACATTTGCTTACAGTGCATGGAAATACATGGAATACCAAGTTGTAATAACATGTCATCCTGCAAACCATTTTTTATAACAACTTGTACTAAGGCTTCTCATAAGGCATCACATCTGACGAACCTCTATATTTGGTACTGAAATTATTTGAAATTAGAGATGCCATGCCATCCAAGCTGAACAAAGATGGTTAACAATATAGCTACATCCCTTGACTACTTCTTTGAAATGCTTGTTTAATGGAATATGTAAGAATCCAGATTTCCGTCAATGCTGTTCTGCAATAAAAAAAAATCTTTTAGGGCCCCAAATTTCTTATTCTGGTTTGATGCTAGTTTGGTTTAGATGCCAATTAAGTTTTAAAAAATTGTTCATTCAGATATTCATTACTTTTACCAAGCTTCACACTTGTCTCATTTACAGCACAATAACTGTGATGACTTCGCTGGTAGCGTTGTCGTTTTATGGAGCCAGTCAGCTGAAGTTTCACTGGGTGGAGCGGTATGACAAACTTCTTGTTGGTTCAGTGCTGTGTTTAGTTGGAATCTTGACCCTAATTTTTCATGATCATGATCATGGAGACGTGATTTCGATTGGAGAGCAGCACTCTCATAGGAAGATTATTTCCTTTTGAGATTTATAAATGTTTTGTAATTACATGTTTTTGAGCATGCCAAGGTGGTGTTCTCATCTTGTATTAGAAGGAAAAGAAAAGAAGGAAAACAGATGTTTCTGTTCAGGAGAATTGACCATCTTGGTCAAGTTTAAGTGGTTGTATACTGAGTTTACAGTGAGAAGTTAATGAATATTCAAATTACCAATTAATTTAGTCTAGTTCTGAAAGAATGACCACTCTCTAATTTCACTTTACGCAGACAGATTATTGTGCTATTAAACTTTGCTGTGCTGAGGGAGTGTGTAACTAAAATGTTTTTTTAATTGGGATAAACATTTTGTATCAGTATTGATTCATTTGACTTGATTATAAATCTTTATAATCTGGTTAATTTCTTTTTTCAACAAATTCTTTAGAGCGGAAACCTAAACAAGTGACTAGTTTTGTAATTTTAACGGTAAATCTTTCATTGGTTTACATAAATGAGTGATCACATATCTTATTATATTTAGTCTCATCTTACTTTAACTTAAATTTACTTTAAGCGGTTTTAGATCCTGAAATTTTAGTGTGATTTTGGCTTTTGGTCCTCAACTTGTAAATATTTGTTTTGGTCCCTCAATAAAAAAATGTTTTCAATTCAAAACATTAAATTTGAAAATTAAAAAAAAAATTATATTAGAAAATAAGTTTAACAAAACATTAAATTTGAAAATTATAAAAAAGTCAAGTCTATAAAATCATATTTTACTGAGGGATAACTATTTAAAAATTTTTGTATGCAAAATTGATTTTTAAAGAAGTTACTGTGAAACTTGAGCAGTAGTATCTTAGAAAGGAAGTTTAACAAGTAACGAAGTTAGACTCCAAGCTTATAAAATATAACTTGAGTAGTACTAATTTTAATTTTTGTAGTTCATAATTTGGTTATATAAAAAATCCATTGACCTATTAGCAGATTAGTTTATTTATAAATATGACATACCTAGTAAAAAATTTAATATGAAATAGGTTGCTAAGTAAACTAATAATTAAGTCAAACTAAAAAACAAAGTCTGACCAAATATTAAATAATTAGTCTAAGACACAAAATAGACTAAGTTTGAGTTTTATTTGTTTTTTAAATTGGTCAAGTCTATTTAAATGAAGCTCTCAATCTATTTTATTCTACACATGTATTGTCTAGTGCTATTAAATGTAGTCTACATAAAATTAAGAATATATTTATTGAATTAGTTATTGTATTTCCTAAGTATTATTGATAATTAACTTTAATAATATTTATAAATATAATACATTGATTAATTTTAATAAATTTCAAATGCACCAATTAATTTCATTAATTTTGAGTCCATGTATATTAAATTATTATATTTAAACAAAAAATAATTATTACATAATTTAATACCTATATATTTTATTTTAAATAATACATTGAACGTTTTTTTTATTTCATTACTGTATTAAAACTAGTCTATAAAGTGTATTTTAAAATTGAAAATTTGAAATCTATTCTAATATATTATATTCATATTTTTATTGATAATTTTTTTATCATATTTTATACTAGAAAATTTGAAATATATATTAATATAAAGTCATAAAAATTTATAGCTATAATATCTTAATTTACAGTCTTATTTTTTATTTAAAATAAATTTATGTAAATTATTTTACACTTATTTATATATTGAAAATAAAATATTCTTTTATCTCTATTATTATAAATTATTATTAAAAAAATATTTAAAAGAACTAAAATCTTAAGCATAGAGCACACAGTATGACAGTGACACTGGGCATCAGACATCTTAGAAGTAATTAATGTTATTAAATCAGTATTTATATAAAATAATATTTTGTCATATTTATTAATTGTTATATTAATTAAATATGATATATATAATTAATGTTATTAATCCATACATCACAAAGATTAATTAATTTTATTAATTCAGTATGTATATAAATTAATATTTTTGTTATATTTGATTAATTTTTATATTTATTAAAGATGTAACATAATTATTTTTAGAATCATTATAAAGTCAAATATTTTGATTAATTTCAATAATTTAATATATAATTAAATTTATGACTTTTATATGAGTATATGTATATGAAAAATGTAATCACTATTACAGGATTTAATACATATATGTAAATCAAATTATACACTAAAATATGAAGTATTTTTTACTATTTTAAAAATATTTTATAAACTGTGATTTTTAATCCAAATGAACTTTGATGTAATATAAATTGATAAGAATATTATATATAACACGTTTGAAAAATATAAAAGTTGAAATATATATTACTGTAATATGTATCAATTTCAATATATATATATATATATATATATATATATATTAAAAATACACATAGTTATTGCAAAACTTAATAACAATATATATTCATTCATATCCATATTATTATTATTACTTTAAAACAAATTTGCAAAAAAGTTTTAAGAACATATACTAAATTTATTGTTTTATATAAACTGTTATATGATGAATTTTAAATTTAATTATAGATTTAAAAATCTTCAGTTCTATTTATTATTCATCAAACATATTCATGAATTTTTTTATTGCTTAGAAATATATTTTAAAGCAGTGAATAAAAAAATATACTTGAGGACAAATATTAATGCAGTGTTTAATGTATTTTAATATGAATAATTTTTTGTTATATGTTATTAATTGAAGTATGATTAAATATGATACAAAATCAACATTAATAGTATTATTAAATCAAATATGCTAACATTTAATCTAATCTGATCACTTTATTAATATATTTTATTAATGCAAATGATAGAAGAAGTTTATTTTTTTACTATAAACAGTCAAATAAATAAATAATTGAAAACCATAAATATTGTATAAGTGAGAGTGGCTAAAAACAGATAATTAGTGGTTTTACTACAATAAATATTAATATACTTCCTATAGTAAAAGAATAATAATTTTAGTTTAAAATATATTTGGTATTTAATAACTATCACATGTATTTATTAAAAAAAAAATAGTATATAAGTAAACTTTGAAGGAAAAATATTTTATATTTTATTTTTTACTTTACAAATTTAAATGATTAATGATTTTCTTTAAAATTAATAATATATAATAATAATTGTTATTATTTTACGGGACAAAGTATACTTATAACTGTTAATTACCAAATTATCTATTGAAGTTGTGACAAAAATAAAATTAAGTATTTTTATAACCTTATTTGAAGTTAGGTAAAATATAAATCGATGATTAGGATGATTAGTTAATTATCCTCTGTAGTTTTTCTCCTTTTATTGTAATTAATTCTAACGCTATTGAGATTAACTAAGGTACTTGTTTTGCTAATCTGTATATCAAATAAACAAATAAATGAGTAATGACTTAGAATTTAATTTCCTTTTTTATATGTTTTGAAAGAATATTGTAATATAAATAGGGGATAATCTTGCAAATTCTTTTTCATAATAAAACAACTCTTTCTGAGTTTTCTTCTGAGAAATTTTTTTTTCACACTCATGATGAATCACTTTTTGTCTCCAAAGAGAGAAATGATTCAAAAGAATGAAAGCATTCAATCTCTTGGAGTTAACTCAGAGGCACCTCAAAATATGCAACACAGGTCCAAGAATTATGCTCATCTCATCAATTTCATGCAAGGTATCAATTTTTATTAATTTTCATATTTTTCATAAAGTTCATAAGTCTTGTGTTGTGTAGAAAGTGGTTGATTATAAATTTATTTTATTTTAAATTTGTTTTTTTCCTGTGTTAAATATAGGTGTTGAAGATGTGAAGACTCAATCTATGATGCCTTATGCATCTTCTTCAACCAACATTCATGGATCAAGAACAACAATAACAAGATATGGTCAAGTGTTACCTTTGAATTCTTCTTCACAAATGGACTCAACTAAAAATTTCATGCAAGGTACCAATTATTTTTTTTTTAATTCTCCAATTATTTTTAAATTTGTATTTTTGGCCTTTTCAATATAAAGAAAAAACCTTGTTACAACCTAATCCTCCAAATGTTTTCATAGTAAAATGTTTGTTGGTGAATGATTTATAACTGATAATCAAACTATTTGAATACAGAACTGAAAAAACATTTTTTTTTTCAGATTACATGAACTAAAAACATTAGTTTGAAAATTTTCAAAGATAAAAATCATTAGAATCTATTTAAACCTTCATTAAAGTCTTGTTTTAAAAGTTGATTACCAGTTCATTTGAATCAAAATTTTGAGATGAAATGATGAAAAGTACCAATCTTGCAGATGTGAAGACTCAATCCATGGCACCCTATGGTTCCTCCTTCAACAGCACCACCAACACCACCAATCCATCATTAATGGCAAGAACTGCATATGGTAAAATGTGGCCTTTAGCTTTTCCAAGTGGTCCTCTAGGGCAAACTGGTTACTCTAAAATTGACCCTTTGAGCCTTCCATCAAACTCAAATAAAAATTTCTCATTCAATGATGTTGGTTTTCCAAGCCACCCCAATGGAGCAAGTTCTCTATACTATCAAAGGAACAACCCCTTAATGTTCAACCATTTAAACCCTAATAGGGTTGACACAAACAATTTTCATGGCATGAAGGATTTTGCCAAGCCAACTTTTGTGCCTCCAATTGAAGTTCAACATTTGGAGTTACTTTCTCCTAATAATGATTTAAGCAGAAGAGCAATGAAACGTCCCTTGTGTGACATTGACATCACTGCAAGTTCTTCAAAAAGGCCAAGGATTGGTTCTGATTCACCTAATCAATTGCAAGAGTTACTTCTTTTTAAGGATGAGGAGCAACCACTTTCTTCCTTCAAGATTAAAACTGATGCAGAAGAGAATTCAGATAACAAAGAATTAGACCTTTCACTATGCATTTGATTAATGCCATGTTGTACAATTTTCTTTAGTTTAATGTTAAAAAGTGTCTTTTAATTCATGTTCTAAAATTATGTATCTCAATAGTAATGTATCTCTTTATGCATTTCTCTTGTTTTCCTTCTCATACAATTAATGGATGTTTTCTTGTTTTCAGTTTCAATATATATTCACATTATGCTTACATTTTATTTTTCTTTTCTCTTTCTTTCTCACATTCAACAAAGTGCTAATCTTAAAAAATATATGCCATAATTTAAAATAGATGTAAAGATTTATTTCAATGAATTATTAAAATATCTTCACCTTCCAACTACGCAAAAATAGTACAAAATTACAAAATTGTTAGTTTTTTTTTTCTTTTTTTTTTCTTGCGTGTCCTTATAAATACTTTAAACTTTCATTTATTTAATCACAAACTATATATAGACATATAATAAATTTATTAAATTTTGTGAAATTAAATTAAAAATCATATATAGCAATAATTTTTAGTTGTTGACGGTATAAAATTTTGGCTTAGAAAAAGGTTGGGTTTTTTTAATGTACAATTTCAGTTCTTACAAAAATTTAATTTCACATTTCTTCCATTCATTTTTTAAAATTAAACCATTTTAATTCAGCATTAGTATGTAATTGAATTACTAACAGAACATATAAACATGTTTATCTTGTATAATTAAGTAATTGAAAAATGTTACTGTTGATAAAAAATCTAACATTTACAAACCTCAAAATTTTCTGTTAATAATAAGCATGCTGGAGTTAGGCCGATAATATACATAACTGAAGATGTATTCACTAAGGCATTGGGTTGATAGCATGTCAGATATCTAAAATGATAATTAAGAATTAATTATAATTAATATTTATTAAATATTAATTTTAAAAACTGTGACACATTAGATCCATCTAAGTTTGGGTTAGAAAAATAAAGTATAATTTTTTTTAAGAGATTGATCTTCTGTATACATTTGTAATAATAATCCCTTAATTACTCTTTTGAACCTTTATTTGAATAGTACAAATGTTAATAAATTTTGTGATATTGATGATAACAAATGTTAACAATATGACCTAAGGCCAAGTTCATAAAAGTCTAAATAATAAATAATGTTGATAATGCTTTTATTTTATACACGTACTTAAATAGCTATTATTATTGATGTTTGATATTTGTGATTCATGCCTTGCTTATTTATATTTTATTTACATAAGTCTGTTGGACTATTTTTTTGAATAACTATTTTTCTTGAAAATAATTAGTAAGAAATTGAACAAAAATATATTAATTGACTATGTCAAAATATAAATAATTATATTAAAAGGTTTAGTTATAAAAAAGTCATAAGCTCACATATGATAAATGATCTTAATAATGGATTATCATTAGTGGATAATCCATTGTTTAAAAGGTATTTGACTATTTGATGTATTTAATACTGTTTTCACAAATAATTAATTAATTTGTTAGTAATTAAAAATAAAATAATCAATTAACTATTTCCAGAAAATAGAGAATTAATTGAGTTTTGCTAAATATTTGTAAGAAAAAGTTTATAAATTTTTTGAAATTCGTTATTTTTCAGAAAAAATAGACATTTTTGAACAACATTTTTGAGAAGAGATATTGATTGAAGAGATATTAACAAGGTTTTGAGGACAAATTTTCTTTAGATTTTATCTTTTTGGATTTCAATCACATTTCATATGATATTTCTCCAATTCATATTTTTTTTTTCCAATTGATTGAATTTTATACCTGTTGGTGTAATAGATTTCCGTGTTGTTTCAGTATAGTAGATTGTAGTGTAGTAGATTTCAGCTTACCTTTGAAAACAGGTAAATAAAATAATATAACCAATTTACATGAAGTAAACTATAATTGCAAATTACTGTTCAGGACCGGCATAATGCTACCCTAGTAGAATAAATTACTCAAATACCAACAATATAAAATTTCACATACTAATAATATAAAATGAAAAGACTAAATTATTCATTGGTAAAGAGTAAAGAAAGTTTACAATAATTTGACTCAAATTTTTTATTCAGTGAAGACCTAGTTTTATGTTGAGCAAGGGCGGTTTTGAAACATTTGTGTTTATTAAAAATTAAAATTTGATTATTTATTTATCTTATTTAAATGACTTTGATATTTATGATTTGAATATAATTTAATAGATTTATATGTATAATTTAAATTTTTTTAATGTTTAAAATTGAATAAGTCATCAATTTAAATTTCGTTAACTTCTACATCACTTAATAAAAATTCTACATAATTACTAGTTGAGTGCATACAACAAATTTTGAGTTATGTGTCAGTATAGGTTGGATGTGTTCAATGTATTCTCTGAAAATCATGATTTTTTATTTAATATTAACTTACGCTTGTTATATATATATATATATATTATGAATTATAACCGTCACGTAATCAAATATTATTGTAAGTAATAAATATTTCTATAGACAATAATAAGTATGCGTATTTTTATTTATTAATTTACATGTTTATTTTAAATCTTTTATTAAATATAAACTAGTCATACAAAATTTATATACATTAAATATTTTTAAATAATTTTTTATTATTTGAATCAATGAATATATATATATATATATATATATATATAT
>Ga0209489_102157_pt1 | contig 40335 bp, 20 predicted proteins | sample SiratrowhiteBW_FD_187527 | JGI IMG/M metagenome (GOLD analysis project Ga0209489, IMG submission 187527) | Root nodule microbial communities of legume samples collected from California, USA - Siratro white BW (SPAdes) (version 2) | ecosystem: Host-associated > Plants > Roots > Nodule | place...
AAATATATATATATATATATATATATATATATATATATATATATATATATATATTTTACCTATAAAATATTAAACATGTTTATTTATTTTATCAATGAAAAATATTTAAGTTTTATTTATTAAATTATTGTTTTTACTTGGTCCTTGTTAAACAGAATTTATAGATATTGAGTAAGTACGAATATGAAAATAAAAATTACTACTCGTGTACATAGGACTATGGATACATTTTTTTTTTTCAAAATCAAATGTAAAATCACATCCTTCAGTTGTGAAGGTTACATGCATGTTTAAAAAACTAATAAATTCATAAATCAATAATTTTGCATATAAAAACACAAATTGTTAATATTACTTTGTGTTTGGGTATATTGTAATGAGTTCAGAAGGTCTTCCTACACATAATGTAACCTGAATCATACGATGCGCGAATTACTTACTAATTTTAAATATAAATTTTAATCTTATTTTTAATTAGTTTTACATTCTTATAGCCTTGTATTTATAAATAAATTATGTTACCTTTCATGGATTTTTTTTTTCATTTTGTGTATTAACTATTAATCTACATTATATTTTACAATATTTTTATTTAACTGTTAATCTAAGATATTTTTATTTAAATTTAAAGTAAATAAAAATAACATAATTTTTAATAGCTATAACCCTTTCTGCATGTTAATCCATATAATAATTAAACTATGTTAAAATATAATGCTAAAAAGAATATAATGTCATGATCAAGAAGACACCAATGTGAAAAAAAAATATTTAATATAAGATATTTTATTTTAACTAGTTAAACTTATGAATAAGATTTCAAAAATAAATAATATAAAGTGTTTGTTATTTTAATATAAGTATTGTTTGTAAAAATAAATTTATTTTATTTGAAAGAGAGTGGTGGTGATGATGAAAATAAAACACCGTCCAGAAAAGGGAAAGAAGATGAAAATAAGATAAAAATCATACACAAAACTTCTAATTTTAAGAATGTATAAAATCATTTTGATAATAAGTAACTCGGTTTCGATTTAAAAAGTGTTTAATATTAATCAAAGAAATTAAATATTAGTTACAAATGATAAATGTTTGATTTATTATGCATTTTCGTTTAATAATATTCTTATAGAAATTTAAAAGACAAGCATTTCAGTACAATCAAACATTAAAAAAAAGTAAAATAATAAATAAATAAATAAACGTTGACAACATGTTAAAAAAACGTATTGTTACACAAATAAAAATTAATAATAAAATGTAGGCATACAAGAAAGTACAAGTATGCAACAAAATAGTAAAAATAATCTAAAATATGCGTCGAAGAGATTCAAAGAGAAATACAGAGTAAAAAAGAAAACTCTGCATGAACTCTTCGCATTAACTTTTATAAAAGCTCTTTATTTTCGTTATTTCTTCTAAAATATAACCTACCAAACCAAAAATAAACACTAATAGACTAAACAACAAGCGTTTTCAGGCACATTCATTTACCAAGACTCATGGGTCTGTTTTGAAAATTAAAAGAAAAAGTAAATAAAAAATCTTAACAAGTTTGGTCAGATTGATTTAAAAAAAAAAAAACATACAAAATTGATAAATATTACACACTTATATATAATACATGATAAAAAATAATAATTAAACTTCATACAAGAAAGAAATATAATATGGAATTAAAAATAATGTTGCAATATTTGTAATGCTATCAAGTAAAAAATAGAATACAAAACAATATAAAATTCCATTTTCTTTTGTGGATACACAAACAAGGAGCCACCTAACTTCCAAGATAATGAAATTTGGTTTCATTCACTTACTTCCAAATAAAAGAACAGTTTACCATTTCGTTTACTTCCATTGCCCATTGCCATTAATTTCATTGAAAGAAAAAACCATCAACCATAATACTTTCGCCTCTATTCTTCATAAGGAATCATTTTCCATGATTCTTATTTGTTACTAAAACCGGTATATGAAGAATCAAAACACAAATAAGATTATAGAATGCAACACTACTATACTCAAATTCCCCGTGTTTTCTGTGTTTAGTTTCTGAAACCTGAATTGGATCAAGGTCCTGTGCCGAAAACTCTTGCAAGGGTGCCCTTCTTGGGCCGTGAATTCAGGGCTTAGTATTCACCTGGTTTATCACCATTTTATGAAACAATGTCGTAATATACAAACCATGATTGATCAAATTAAATAGTCTACAAATTTTTGCTTCCTGTGTTTTACACTATTGAATTGAATATACAACATCATGTCAAGATGTCGTATCTGGTCTTCTATCCAAAACCCATGATTTTTACAACCAAACTGTACAGCAAAATGGCTTTTATAAATAAATTACAAAAGAAGAAAAAAAAAATGTGTATATGGGCAACAGATACTTCATGACCACGCAACAGGCATCCAAAATATAAATAAAAATGGTGCAACCATGTCTGAGGATCAGGAAAAAACGAAGTATAAAAATTTGTATAAAAATATAAGAGAAAATACAAAAAGGAGTTGATCAGGCAAGGATATTATCTTGTCACAGTCTTCATGATTGTCTAAAGCGTGACTTTGATCATTTGAAGGGGCCGAACATAAAAGCTCTATGGAGAAAGAAGCAGGGCTACTCTGTAAACTCGGCATGAAGATCATTTCCCCAGGAACACATTTGAATACACCATTGCTCCACTCCTACATTCCAAGACATCATCAAACCAAACTACACAAAATCTAAAATGAATAAAAAACTCTATACGGTTTTATAAACAAAAGATATATTAATAATTAAAATAATTATATGGTTATTTTTTTCGTTATAATCACAACCACACTTAAAACATATGGTTACTACATGTTAGATAGTAATATGCAATCATTTTTGGATTCCAACCCTCTTATTGTTTTCACTTTTACGATGAGAACGTTACACTATTTTATGCATGTAAAATCAACGAAACCTGTGCAGGTATATAGAAGAAAAAAAATGTAAAAACAATTAGAAGAGAAAAGAAGGAAAAACGACAAAAGCGAATTGTATTTTTTTTTTTCACACACAAAAAAGAACCAATCACCTTATAAAAAGATGAAAGTATACAAGAAAGACAAAAAATGGAAAAACAAAGTAACTTAAAGTCAACAGAAAACTATGATAACCCAACCGCCCCATGAAGCTCAACAGTAGATATCCATCCTTCCAAGTTTGGAAACAATAAAATTGAAATTTGCATACTTAAAAGACTGGGCAAAGACATCGGCAACTTGATGAACAAAAATAATGGGAAGCAGTTGTAAGAGTTTGGTCTAAAGCTTTTCACGAATGATGTGACACTCTCGATGTTTTTGGTTCATTTGCGGAACCTAGGATTGAAAGCAATGTTTCTTGATTGTCACAATAACTGTTGGGATTGAGTTTTGATCTTGAAGTGATTAACAAATGATTTAGCTATTGAATCTACATGTAATGATAGAGAGTGCACAATAGATGATGATGAAGTAATGATAGAGTGTACAATAGATGATGCTCAATTGATTGTTTCTTTCATTTCCAACTTATTAAAGATGATATGAGAAACAAAGATTAGCCAGGGAATATTTTATTTGTGGATAGATGGCTCAGACGGAATTACTAAAACCTTCGAGTTGTAAACTATGATTACCTGAAAAGAACAAACCTTGTTCAAGAGTACTTTTTGATATACCGTAAAATTCGATGTGTAGCATTTATAATGATTTAAAATGGGAGCATGCAAAACCAACTCAAGAACTGCATTGCATAACTTATATCGGGTCTTGCATAACTTATATCAGGTCCTGTGTTTGTAAGATATAACAACCTTTTTATAAACCGTTGTAAAGAAGAAAAGTCTTACATAAGAACATTTTCAAACATATGATTGGTATCTTTAGTCATATGAGTGGAGTAAAGTTTTTCTAAAGATCTTGAATCTTTTATATGTAAACAATAGTCGGTACTATTTTAAGCATTTATGGAAAGTGTAATCTATGATATAACCATCTTATCTTTCTAAAACTTTACAAAGAGACATGCCAAGACCTGAAACGAGTATACTTTCATTAATAAATTTCACACCTTGTTCTTGGAAAGCAACACACGTCTCGTAGGTCTATTCACTACAAGAAAAAGGTTGTTTAGAGACCAATTTTTAGCTACCAAATGAAATGATTACTAATTATGACTAAAATAGTCACCAAATTAGATTTTGGTTGCTAGAACTACAAAATAGAAGTAATAATTGAGTTTAGTGACCAATTAAGTTAAATAATTGGTATCTAACATTAGTTACCAAAGTTTTATTGACCTATATTATTAGATTCTAAATTAGTCTCTAACTTAATTATATACCAATTTAGAATCTAATGGTATCTAATGTTAGATACCAATTATTTGACTTAATTGGTCACTAAATTCAATTATTTCTTTTATTTTGTAATTATTTAACAATCAAAATTTAATTTAATGACTATTTTAGTCACAATTAACAACTATTTTATTTAATAACTAAATATTAGTTTCATTTAGTAACTAAATATTAGTCTTTAAATAGTTTTTTTTATAGTAATTCCAAGAATGATAATTCGCATTCCTAAATTCTCCTCCGAATATAAATAAAATGGAATGTAGGGATTTCGGGAAACATCTCAACAATTATGTGTAATGTTGAACCCCGATTTCCATGGTGGATAAGAAAAAAAAAAAAAAAAAAAAAAAAAACAATCGAACATGCAAAAAATAACAGTCAAAAGCTACGTACAAAGGCTGAAAAGAATCGCAAGCACGAACCACTGGGCAGTTCACGAACCAACGAAAAAATGAGCGAGGAGGAGTGAGAGTGATGAGCATGAACCACAATGAGCACGAATTTGAAAATAAAATTATATAATCCTATCTTAAAATTACACTTAATATGTGGGATTAAAATGTAAATGACTTAACAAGTAAACTATCACAATAATTATCTACTATGTCGATTCTCATCACAACCCTATGAATGTGAAATTTAATTATTATAAAAATATCACTATACCATTTATCATAACGGATGAATTATAACCGTGATAAGTCAATCATACAATTCTATTTTCTTGTTGGGGCATGAAAAACAAAATAGAAGCCACCGCCAATATTGGAAGAAGGACGAAGAAAATGGAAGACATGAGGTTTGTGGTGAGATCATTGGGAGATATGACCGTCATAGAGAAGAAGTAGCTGATTACAAGGAGCCATGATGACGCATACATTAGAAACCATCCAACATTCCTAGGCATCAGAAAAATAATTGTGAGAATGGATGTCACAAAGGCAAACATATTTGTGGTCGAAAACGCCAAAAAGTTGGTGTTTGACATCACTGATTTCCCTTCATGAACTTTGGAGGAATTGGACGCCCCATGACCTTGAATGAGAGTGTTATTAGTGGCAGCTGAATCAATCTCATGAAATCCACCAGGTGGACTCAGTGCTGCTTGATAGGTTGCCGTTGCAATAAGAGTAGCCACTATCAAGTACGCGTTGCGTATCTCATTCGACATGTTCACTCTCATACCAGTTTTCCGAATTAGCCATTCATTCACAGATACCATTAATGAACGGACTTTCCTATCACTCCTAACTCTTGCTTCAGCTCTCACCAATTTCTTTTTAATTTTTTCGTTGTTTATTATATCAGATGCCCTTTGACCTCCCAAATTTGCAGCATCTACATCTGTCATGACCTCTATCAACAATTCCACTGCCTGTACACACACAATATTGTTCACAACAGGTTAATTATAGCTCAATGAGTTAGATAAATCACTCTACTAACTTCAGAATTAGTTAATTTTCTTAGAAAAGAATATATATATATATATATCCATTACTAAACTTTTCTCCATCCCTCTCACTGTAAGATTGTTCATACATAATTATACTTAATTCTCTTCATCCATCTCTTGTGACTTTTTAAGTTGCTATTTGAGCATAATACCCTCACAAGATAAATTCATAGGGAGAGACAGATAGATTTGAATGATACCTACCTGCCTGTCATTATTTGTTGCTGCAATGTGTAAAATGGTGTTGCCCTCCACATCTTTCTGATTCAGAATGGTTTGCAACTCAACAGTATTTGTCCTGAGCCATCTAACTAAGAACTCAAAAGCCTCAAAACCCCCGTCTTTAACAGCAAAATGCAGTGCAGTCTCACCTCTAGCAGTCAAATCTTTTACGGAATCTGGGCAAGCATTGAGAAACTTGGTTAAAAGATTTATATCTCCGGATTGACTTGCCAAATGCAAAAGAGTGAGACCTCCTCTTCTTTTGGCTCGAACGAGTTCTTTGTCCATCTTTATAAAGTGAAGGACCATTGTTGTGTGGTCATTTTCTAGGGCAAGGTGGACCGGTCTGATTCCTTGGGGATTGAATTTCCAAGCAAATGAAGATTTTAATGTCATGATCTCCGCGGCAAACTGAACATGCCCTGCAGATGCAGCAATATGCAAAGGAGTTTGAACAAATGGTATCGAATCTATCTCTTCTAAAACATGTGGATTCTGCTCAATCAATGTGTATAGACTGTTTATGTCTCCATGTTGTGCTGCATGCTCCATCGTATTCCTACTCTTCACTTTTTTGGGTGTTTTCTTGGCTTTGTCAAGAGTTGTGTGTTGTCAGTTTCCAATAACGATTTGAGTTATGGAAGACTATGTTGGAATGGAGTTGAGCTTCAATCTTAATATATGAGGTACAAGTTGCTATTCAAAGGAAAAAAAAAATGTCTTTTTGTCGTTGCTAGGTGACAAGATAATAATAAGTACCTTTTATTAATTTGACCCTTTTGTTTTAAATTCACACTAAGTGTCCGTAGATCCTACTGTTCTTTTTTAAAATAAATCAAACTGTTAAAAAATATTTGATTTAGTCTTTCAATTACGTGTACATTAAATGTTAAACAAAAGGATGTTGTACTTTAATCTAATTTTGTAGAATTATTATGTTATGTTTATTTGATTTGGTTTTATATTATTTATCTATAAGTTATTTTATTAATATCGAGTATAAATTTATATATGATAATTATGTTGGGCGAAAATGCTTTAAAAGTTATTCCAGGGAAGTATTTAAAAAAATATATTTCAACGACCGTGTTTAAAAATTATTATTAACGCTTATATCTTTGTGATCTACTATTTTTTATCTATATTTCTAAAATAAATTTTAACATTTAAAAATATTAAATATTTAAAAATAACTTTGCATCATAATATAAATTATTATAGTATATGTAAAATATAACTATAAATCAAAATATTTTATTACAAGTTTAAATATAATACTATTTATATATTTAAATACATTTAATCAAATAGTACAATTTTATATGTAAGTGTTTCTGGTTCACATCTTGATGAGAATAAAATGACATGAGAAACGTTGAATTTAAATGTATGCGTGTTTTGAAGTTCAAGGACGTACACAATTAAGTAACAGCAACTAAGAAATTATGAATAATTATCAGTATCTGGTAAACTGGTAGAGTCTTTGTTTTTAGAAAAAAAGTGTACATAACCACCATGCTTGGCCTTGGCCGATTTGTTTATTTGGCAAGACTTGGCACCCTTACTCTTTGTTCCACTCAAAGGTTCTTTCTGCAAGTTGCTTACATGACCTATAAGCTGTCTATTATTTAATGTGTTTTCCTAAGGTTACGTTAAATTTTTAAAGACAAAAGTTAAAAAAAATTAAAATTAACTTTTATATAAATAAAATATATAAATTAGTTTATAAATAACTTAAATTTCAACTATAACTAGTTTATACAAATATACCGTAATTTAAAAAAAAAAATGTGTAAATGAATACCTTGTATACACACCTTCAATGATTTGATATCATTTTGACATATTTAATATATTCCATGAATCATCATTAATATTGCATAAACTTTTATTATTTGTCACTGAAAATAATAAGATTGTCTTTTAACTATTAACATAATTTATTAACTTTCTTCGATTAACTGCAGCAAATTAGAAATTTGAAACTAATAATAACTTGCTAAATGCCATAACTGCAACTTTCATGCATTTTCCATATTAGCATTTCTGTATACTCCCTTCCATATTAGAGAAATAAAAGCATATTCTAAATAAAAACATATCTACATCCACCGTCCTAAAGAAAAGAATAAGATCAAGCAAGACCGCTGGTCTTTACAAGAACTGGCTTCACCCGTGTTTGGAAGAAGTCATCGAAGAACATGCTTATGTCGGAATCAATACCAAATGGTTGTCTTTCTATTTGAAATGAATAGAAATCTTAAACCTTAAATTCTAAAAGTAATTAATGATTCAAGATTCTTGAAGATTTTGTGGATGAAGAAGAAAAAAGTGAATAAGACCAGAAAATTGTTTAAATGAAAATGAAACGGTTGGTGGTAATATTTACCCGTCTTTAATCATAGTATTCTTTACAAATTTGTTTTTTGAAAGTGAAACTACGTGCTCTCGTATCAAAGAAGTTGACATCACTGCAAGAAAACAATATATTAAGCTAGTCGAAAATAGATGCAAAATAAAGAAAACCAATGTTATAATGTTTGTGTTGACCCAAAAGCCCACTTTACAATAGTAAAGGCTACATACGTTTGCGTTGACTTGTTGATAGGACCTTAATGGTCTAATCAATGCTACCTGAATAAAATTTCCTTTAATTATTATAATGTAGTCTGGGTTAAGGAGATATTAATAAAAATATATAAAACTAACATTTACGTCAGCCTAACAGAGCCTATAAACTTGATTTTAATTATTTTAATGCCGTATGAGCTAGGTTAATGCTTAAGAAAAAAAATGAAAAAATTAACGTCCTAAAAATGGACACTAAAATAAAGAAAAAAAATAACATCTCAAAGCGGACGATATAAAAAAAAAAAAATGACATTTGAATGGATTTGACCTACACAAATTGGTAAGAAAACAAAATAAAGGTAAATTAAAATCAAAATTGTTTGGAAGTCATTCCAATCCTGAAACCTGATTCCATTGTCAAAATATACAACTCGAAATTGGTGTCCAAAATCAATTCAATATGAAATGTCAATCCCAAATCGAATTTCAAAATCAATATAATAGAAAATCAATTCAATTGGAAATCCTAATTGCAAATCGAAATCCGTTAACTATAAATTCAAATTTCCAAATCAAAATCTAAAAGCAATTAATCAATGAAATCAAATATAAACTTAATTTCAAGTATAATCAATTCAATTTGAAATAGTAATTGGAAACTCAAATTCAATCTCCAATAGAAACTCAAATTCAATCTTAAATAGAAACTCAAATTCAATAACAGTTTTAAATGCTTAACACTAAATCCAAATTCAACCCAACTTCAATAACAATTTTAAATGCTAACTCCAAATCCAAATTCAAGAAAATCATTCCAATACCGAAACAAGAAAAAGGGAAACCTACAAAATTAAAAAGTACAAGCAAATCTTCTCCACAAAGTTACTACTGATACTAAATTTCTTATCAATAAAATCGGTTTCAAATTCAAGAACAACATATTCTACTATTTATACATTACTACCAAGTCAACACATTAGAGTTTCGTATATTTACAAATCGAAATAACACATCAAAGGGAAAAGGGAGATTAGTTACCAAAACCTCATACTTAGGCCTAAGCCAATTGCACCACACCGGCACACTATTCACAGGGAACGGAATTTGATTGAAAACTGAATATGTATCAATATATGGTGAACAAGAACAAGTAATAATAATGATTTTTGTTTGTGAAATTTAAAGAACGTAACAATAAAGCAATTAATAATAAAAGTGATAAAATCAATAATAATAAAGACCTTGGGATTGAATAGTATTACTCTCCTTCACATACACTCTTAACCTAATTTAATATCATTACTTTCAATTACCAATTTGTGCAAATAAAAACCTTTTCAACCTGATTCCTCTAGCATTGAATTTCATAAATCAAATTACTTAGCTTCTATCCCTAGTTACTAGAATAATTCAATCAGCATTAAGATTAGTTGCTATAAACAGTAACCTCATTATAATCCATCCCTGAACTTATACATGCAGTGCATTTACGTTTAGTTCTGATTTCAAAAAGTGCTTTCCAGTCAAATTAAAAAAATCTAAAATAAATCAGAGTAAGAATGAAACGCAAAGCAAAGGTACTGAACTAAATGAAATCAAACTAAGATCAAGAGTGCATTTGAAGAAGAGAATTTACTTTCAATCCCAAGAGTGAGAGACTTAGCTATGCATGGTAGCCATGAAATTACAAAAGAAAAAGAGAATACCTCGACTTATCTTTTGAACATGTTACCCTCCCAGACCCTTAACCACAAAATACCTCTACAGATCCTAGCTACTCAGACTAATATCCCTCCAGTCCAAATGTTACCACCACGAGTTTTTGGGTGCTCTGTGTTCGTTCATATCCCCAAAACTAACAGAACCAAATTTGATCCATGTGCTGAGAAATGTGTCTTTGTTGGATATGCTACACATCAAAAGGAGTATCGATTTACAATCCAATCACTCACCGTGTATATGTGACTATGGATTGTGATTTTTTAGAATCAAAATATTTTGTTAGTAGCCAACTTGATGTTCAGGGGAAGAAAGCTAGTGAACCACCAAGTTGGTTAAGTAACCTTAGTCGCCAAGAAACTGTTCCAAAAAAGTAAGTAGATGGAGCCCACGAGCATGTCTCTGTCAACGTAGAAGGGACCAACACAACTAATGAGGGTCCTTCTGGGAATGTCCAACAAGAGGTAAGTGTTCTTCACTCTGCTGAGTTGTCTCCTGTTATGAATGAAGTCACTAATAATGACAGGTTAGCACTAGAACCCAAGCCTTTCACACTTTCTACTGAGCTGTCTCCTGTTATGAATGAAGTCACTAATAGTGACAGGTTAGCACCAGAGCCAGAGCCTTTTACACTTTCGCCAAGAAGAAACAGAGGGATACCACCTAATCGATATTCTCCAGAACATGTTTCTCAGAATTCCAGGTATCCTACGAAGATAACCAGAGAAGGAGTGACAGACATTGCAAGAGCTTTTCTTATTCCCAAAACAGTTCATGAAGCCAGTAAGAAGGGCGAATGGCAAGAAGCTATGAAATCAAAGAATCCAGTACAACATGATAAAACCAAGCACGTTGAAGTGGACAAACACTCCATCAAGGAGAAGATTGAGGATAGCAGTATTTAGCTTCCGTTTGTAAAGTCAGAAGACCAGTTGGTAGACATTTTCACCAAAGTTGTTACAAGCAAAACATTTACTCGTGTGCTCAGCAAGCTAAGCATTGGTGATCCCACTGCTCACCTTGAGGGGGAGTGTTAGAATATTATTATTATGGAAACAAATCAAATCAGTAGAATATCAGAGATAATCAAGAGAATATTAGAGATAATCAAAAGAATATCAGATAATATCGGTAAGAATATCAAAGAGATAATTAAGGGAGTATCAAAGAAACAAATCAGTAGAATATCAAAGATAATCAAGGGAGTATCAGAAAATATCAGTAGAATATCAAAGAATATCAAATGTATTTATTTAGAATAATTTCCATATTTAGTTTCCTAGAATTTTATATTAAGTGAGCTATTGTAAACAAAGAGATACACATTCAATAAAAAAACCTTCTTCCATGTTGTCATATTCTTTGTTCTTTCTTGTTCATAGTTATCATATCCTTGTCCAACCTTTCTTAACCCTCGATACCATCGTAAGAAATGCGATATTGCTAACGGGACAAGATGATGTTGATATCGTCAAGCTAGTTATTCAAAATAGAGTTGTGTTGAAAGATATGTTCGAATCTATAGTTTCATGGACAAATAGCAAGTACATAGTATTAATGCGTAAGCTTCTTCTCTTTAGGTTCTATGTTGGATTTGGTTATGGAAGTTGAGGTTTGTTGAAAAAGCATGATGATGCAATGGAGTTACCATTTTTGGAGTTGAGATGGAGATATACTTGAATTCCTAAAGTGTTGTTAGGCCTACACTTAGGAGGAAGTCTAAAAAAATGTCTTGTGTCAGACTTATCAAGAGAGAATCTTGACAAATTTAGAAGTGCTTGAAATAATTTGGTAGCAATTCAATATATTTATCAAAGTTATAGGTCAAACCCTAAGATAACCCTAACCCTAACTTGTCTCAGAAGTTTCTCAAAATTTGCCCAAATGAGAGGTTAACAAGGGTCAAGCTACAAATGGAGAGGATCCTCTTCATTGAGAAAATGCCATGTGACAAGGAGGCATGAAAAGCATGGCAAGTAATGGTTATTTATCTCCCTAACCCCATCTTGCATGGCAAGTTAGGGTTTTTGACATAGGTGCTACCTTTTCTCTCTTAAGATTAGGGTTTGTCCTCTACAAACCTGGACCAAATTACAAGGCCCAAAATTAAAACCTTACACTACCTATACCTTGAATACAAGGCCCAAAATAAATTTTACACTGCTCTATACAATTTTTACAAGTAGAGTTCTTGTAATCCTAATGCTTCAATATTTCTAGAGTGATCTTCTTTGAACTTGAGAATTGGGTCAAATGTCTTATTGGAGGCCCGCTCAAGCCCAAACTCCTAATAAGATCTTGATCAAGTGTTTAGCACAATAACCTCTTTATTCTTGTCTACAGTTTTGGCGATGGTCCTCCATCAAGTCGTTCCTCTTGAAAAAGATTTATCCTCAAATCTTACATGATGTTCAACGATTACAAACTCCACTTATTCACTTCATCATTTTTCGCCAGGATGAAATATCCATCTATATAAGACGAAAAACAGAAGTGAAATGAATTTATTGCAAAATAAAGAATATTAAAGAAATAATGTCTCTTATTTTTATTTTTGAAATAATTATTATTAGAATCATGAAGGACATATTTTCTTTCACTTTGTTGCCACTGCTTCAAGCAATGCCACGACTCCTTAAAGTGAAGTTTCTGAAATTTTTGAAAGAATGAAAATTTTTACATTTTCGTGAATAAGAGTTAAGAAAGATGCAAACCCTTTCAATATCTTCTTTCAACTTTTCATATTTTTGTTTTTCCTTATTTTATTCTTTCCTTTTTTCATCATTTCTCTTTTTGTAATTTTTATTTCATCCTCATTCACTTGTTGAGGTGTGAGAGGACAAAAAAAAATGTTCTTTTTACCCTTATGTAGAAAACTAATCTTATTAGTGAGTCCATCATGTAAAGCTTGTTTGTCAATTGTCGTGGTCGACCAATCAAGATATGTCCAGTTTCCGTCGATAGTACATCACAAATGACTTCTTCATCATATTTCCCAATGACATTGACACACTTACTTGGTCTTTATCTACTATAACCCCTTCATTATTAATCCATTGAAATTTGTAAGGTTTCGGAGGGGTTTAATAGTCAAGCACAACTTGTTCACCAAGCTAGAACTATAATAGTTATAGTAAGAAACACTATCCACAATCATTGAGCAAATATTTTCAAAAATCTTATAGCAAGTGTGAAATAGGATTTTTTTTTTTTTGAGACTGTTTTAATTCCTTAGGTTGATTTTTCAGTAACCTTCTCACATAAGCAAGTCTCCTTCACAAGGTTGAATTTCTTCTTCAGACTTTGAACTTTTGTCTTCACTAGAAGAAGATGTAGAATATTTAGTATTTTTAATGTCTTATCCTTTAACAATCATGTTTCTTTTACGAGGACACTTAGAAGAATAACATCCTCGTTCAAGACATTAAAAACACTAAACATCCCTCCTTTGGAGTCTGAAGACTCTTTTTTCTATATTTTTCTTTTTGTTTTTCTTGTGGACTCTCATAATTGGAGGGGCAGCCCTCCCTTTTGAACTCCTTCCGTGATGAAGATGTGCTAGTATATTCATTTTTAGAACTTGTCTTTCTTTTCAGCTATTGTTTAACCCCTATGAACATTTGCACAAGATCATTTAAATCATTATAGGGTAACAACTCCACCCTATCCCATATCTCATAGCAAAGATCAATCTTGAATTTAGTTGTTGTTATTCTTGACTCTTCTTGAATCATGCCCTCATTAACAATAATTCCATTTTTTTGCTAATAATCCTTGACACTCATATCTCATTGTTGATATCGTCGGAGCTTGTCCATCAACTCCTTGTTATAATATAAGTGTACATGCTCTTAATTAGTTCCAATAACGAATTTGGGGATTATGGTGGATTTTATGGTTTCAAACTAAAGTAGTCCATTAATACATAGATGATCCCTGAAAACTAAAAGTAGTCAAGGATACTCATTTTTCCTCGTGCATCTAGTAACATTCAAATATTTGTTCTACCTTTATCTTCTAATCCATATATTCTTCTATGTTGTCTTTTTTATATAAAGGGGGAAGGTTGACCTTAGGCTCTCTATGGTGGCTGTGGTGATTAGACCTATATTGTTTAGGTTGTTGTTGATAGTAGTCCAGATTGTGATGACTACTTTCTAAGTATTCTTCCTTTAAAGGGGATACATCATATTTTTCTTCCTTTTATGGGACCCAACACTTTGCTTACCTTTGTTTTTTTCCTTACTCAATATAAATTTGGTAAGGACATCTCTCAAATAAGAAATTTCTTTCTTTGTCTCTCTTAACTCATCATCCCTCATCTGTACTGCCTCATTAACTCTGACACTTGCTTGAATGCTCGACGAATGGGAAAGATTACTCATCTTCTATTTAAAAGGTTTTCACAAAGATTTTAGAAAACATAAACGAAAAGAATGAGCGATAAAATTATTTTAACAAATAAAAGAGTTCTCAGGAGAACCAATGTAATAGGGTGACACTACACTAGTTGATTCCTTAATCAATATAGTATCTCCCTCACTGGAAAAAGTTGAGTTTCTGCGACACATATTACATTGATTATGTGCCTTAATCTCTATAATATGTGACTTTTTACATCAGTTATAATCTTAACCAATTTGATATGTGACATTTTTTTCAACTTTTGCTAATTCTAGTATTTTCCCAACCTGAAAAGGTTTTGCCAACCAGAATATAACAAAATCAATTACATATATCAAAACCAATTACAAAACAAAACATTTTATTAAACCAAAACCAAAACTTAGGAAAATTAAATGAGTATAACATATATCAAAACCATTTACACAATAATCTAAATATGTCTAACACTCATTTATGTATGAGTTTTGATTTCTACTATTCTCATTTCTAATGTTAATGAAGTATCTTGCCCATTTCGGATAAATTTCTTCTATTTTGTGGGTGTCTAATGGCTCGGTATCTGAAAAAACCTAAAATACAAAATAAATATTATTCTTGATCTTCATATATGAAACCTCTATGCTTTTCAAAATATTTAAAACATTTTAATCCCAACTCGTAAGAGATAATAATGCAGACACAGACTATGTTCATCATCCAATACATCAAATAATAGCTATATTCAAAATTTTCTTGTTGCTTATTGCACTATAATATATGAAATTCAAAAAAGTTAATTTATTCAACAACTAAAAAACAAAAGTTTAATAGTTACAATGAAGAACTAAATACTTTAAGAAAAATCAAATCTGCATTATGTGGTCATGAAGTAGATATACCATCTAGTACATTGTAGACCTTAATTACACTAAAAAGAAAGATCATTAGTAATATGAATTATATTATATAAGCAATAGTAACATTATTTCTTAATTAAATCATACTCCTAATTATGATCTTCATATTTGCACTTGGCTTTTGATGAAATGAGCAAAACCACACAACAATATTGTCCTTGGGACATATAACCATCAATGGCAATAAGACCTCAAATAGCCAGCCAATTGATTAGTCATGTTCTTTGAATTATGTAACATCTAAATGTAGCCAATTTTACTCACCCATGAATAATATGAGGCATATAAATCCTTTTATGGGATTCCTGAATCCATCTTTGAATGTAAGTAGCATTTCATTTTTTTATTCCTAGACTGTTATATGGATGCGACTCAAGGAATCCATAAATATCAAGATTTCTCATGTTTAAATTAATTGATTTATATACCTACATTATTAATATCAATATCAATAAAAGTGACTCATAAAAGATCATCTCATCATATAACATGTAAAAATTTAAAGTATACTTACATCATCCATAATTGAATTGTAGAAAAAGTTACAATTTGGTATTTGTGAAAGCCAAGTCAAGACATGTGCAAAGAAGACTTGTAGATGACTTAGTATGTGTGTGTGTGTTGGTTTGTCTATGTGGCATCACAAGTTATTGGAATAAGCTCAAATGATTCTTAAAAGTTATAACACATAAAACTGGAACTGAATTAACTAAGGATTTTTAGTATAAATGGATCATTGAATTTTTTAAAGAATTGTTTTTCGAACTCAATTAGTTAAAAATCCTATCAGCAAAATCAATCGATTTGAAGGGATTTTCAATTAGCTTTTAATAAATTCTATTTTTAAAAATTGTTTTAATCACAATTAAAATATAGTGTGAGGGCGTATTTTTTTTAAAAAAGGAACAGATTGAGAACATTCTGAAACATAAATTGAGAGCAAACTTTGAGAACTAAGTGAGCTTTTTATCGATAGAAACTCTGAAAGTGAATCTTTAAGCTAAACTAGACTATGACTAAGAGAAACCAAGAAAGTGAATATTGGAGCTACACAAGACTACGACTACTCTGCATTGTATTGTACTGTTTTCAAGTCAGAGAAGTCCATAATAATTCTTTATTTTTTCCTGATCTATGTTTGTGTGATTGATTGAAATAATGGAATATATTGCATAATATAACCACCAATATCGATTATTAAACTAATATAGAAAACTTCATATAAGAAATATAAAATATTATTTTTATACTATTGTTTGAAGCAAACGTAATATAAAAAATTAAGAGTGTGGGAGAAAAGGATAAGAATAGAGAGAGAAGTGAGAGTGGTGATGAAAAAAGAGAGAAAAATAAAAAGAGTGAAAATCAAATGAGGTGCTCTCCTTTAGAAAATGTTGCTCCTTTGAAAGATATACATTATCGACATGCTCCCTCAAGGAAGAGTAAAGAGAGAATTTATAAAATTCATGGATATCCTAAAACATCTGCAAATCAATATGCCTTTCACTGAAGCCTTAGAGCAAATGCCCACCTATGCATGATATATGAAAGAATTGTTGACTAAGAAGAGTAAATTTCCTGAGTAAGAGACAGTGGAATTAGAAGCTGGATGTAGTGCTATTATTCAGAAATCTTAGCCACAAAAATCTAGAAATCCAAGAAGTTTCAATTTGCCTGTCACCATAGGAAATCTCACAATTGAAAGAGCTTTAATGGATCTTGGAGCAAGCATCAATCTTATACCTCTTTCCATCCTGAAGAAGATTGGAGATGTTGAAGTGAGACCTACAAGGATGACTTTACAGCTAGCTGACAGGTCTATAAAATATCTATATGGGATTGTTGAAGATTTGATAGTGAAAGTTGACAAATTCTTATTCCCAGTAGATTTTTTTGTCATGGACATGGAGGAAGATGCTGAAGTCCCCCTAATTTTAGGAAGACCATTCATGAAAACTGCCAAGGTCATCATTGATGTTGATAAAGGGAAACTTAAGGTGTGTGCATAAGATGAAGAGGTGAGCTTTGATGTCTTTGAAGCTATGAAACATCCAAGTGGTGCAAAAGAATGCTTTACAGTGGATGTTTTAGATGAAGTTTGTGTTGAACAACAAAAGAGGATCCGTGCATTTGATCCTTTAATGAAAACTTTTGCCATTGATGAAATAGATAAAGGGAAAGAAAGAGAAGTGAGGAAATGTTGGGAAAATTTTGGAAAGGCGAGAAAAATTCCTAAGAGCAGTGACCAAAAGCAAGGCAAATTCTATGGTGCAGTGAAATTGAAAGATCCTGAATCTCATAGGAGTTGGGTGTAAGTGGACAAAGGCTAAAGTATTATCTTGGTGGTGAGATTTGGAAACGTAATCATGGTTGCAGGAATTTTTTCGCTTGGGTGAGCCGGGAGCCGCCTAGGCAAATTTTGCAGAGAAAAAAAAATGTTGAACTGCAACACTCACCCGAGCTAGATTGGTTTCGCCTGGGCGAAAATTGGATGTGCTTACTAGAATGGTTTTGCCTGGGCGAGGAATGGCTCGCTTGAGCGAAAATTAAGGGTGCCCACTAAAGTATTTTCGTCCGGGCAAGACTGGTTTCTCCTGGGCGAGGATTTTGACAACGTGAAGCTCGCCTGGGCAAAGAATGGCTCGCTTGAACGAAAATTTAGTGTACCCACTTGAGTATTTTCGCCTGGGCAAGACTGATCTTGCTCGGGCAAAAATTTTTTCGCCGAAAAAAAAAAATAGTCTCGTTTTTACTTTTGCGCTCCACCTTTGCTCAATCTCTCTCAATCTTCAATTTCCACTACATAATCTTTGAGGTAAGTGTTCTTTGGTCTCAATGTCTCTCACCTAACCTATTCAGCTCTTATGTTGCACGACCTAGGGACAAGCCTAATTTTCATGGGGGAGGTGGAGCAGGCACATCCCCAGCTGCAGTAGAAGAATATCAAGATGCAGAATTTGACACCGACTTTGATAGGATTATGAGGGGAGATTCCTAATAAAACACTCTTTTCTTTAATTAAATATTGTAGTATGCTTGTGATTGATTTTCCATTCAGTATTTATTTTTGTTACTTTTATTTGTTATTTTTTTTATGTTTGATGTGTGGTACTTAGCTTAATTTTGTAGTTGAGTAGAAATTAGACTCATGATTGTTCTAAGTCAAATCAACTTATTATTGGAAAATTTTGAGGGGATTAGAATTTTTGAGTTAAGTTAAGTGGGTGATTGATGCATGAAAATTGAACAGGGTTATGACTAGAACAAGGCTTGATAAAAATTGAGGAATTAAAACCAATTAGCCAAGTGAGTTGTGAATCCTTAAACAATTAAGAGTTGAGTTCCACTGAGTAATGTATCAAGTTGATGTTGCCTAATTTTTTATGTTATTTTACTTCACTAATGAAAACTTGGAGATGATTAAGGCATTTTTGTATATAGACACTTTAACCCAGAGCCAAAAAGCCAACCAGGTACAGTTTATAACCAATTCTTTTGATGATCCTTTGAGCTGAAATTTTCTTTGTTGCATCCTAACCTTCAATTGATATATGATTTTCTACCGTTGTAGCATGCTTGAGGAAGGAGAACATAGGTGCAATTTTCATAATGGAAAGGGTTGATTTAGCTTTAAGATGCTGGTTATGTAAAGAAATGGGTTAGATAATTCACTCTTTTGTTCTACTTCAAAAAAAAAAAAAATTAAAATAAATGAAAAAATAAAAAAAAAAACAAAAGAGTGAATTACTTCAAAAAAAAAATGATGGTTAGAAGAAATCAAGAGTTGGTAGATAAATTCTTTCCAAGGAAAATTTTGTCTCATTTGTAGATATGTTCTCCTTGTCTGAAGTATGCATTTTGTTATTTGAAAAACCAATGTTCTTGATAGCACAACCTCATTACAACCTTTAAAAGACCTTAAGATCCATGTTGATTGTCTGTTTGTGATTTGACTAAAAATGAAAGGCAACTTTGATTTGTTCAGAGTCAGTGAAAGTTGAGAGAGACACTACCCTGTGAGATATTAAGAGAGAAATTCCTCAATTAGATTATCATGTCTTTGCTTGAGTTGTTTCTCTTGTAAATAGATTGTGTCTTTTTCCTGCTTTAATTTGACTTAGAATATCTGATCTCTCTTATATTGAATTCTTGTTTTGAAAATGAATGTTGTCTGATGATTGAACCATGGGTCTGATTTTTGAGCAACCACTGTTTTTGTTTTGGAAATTTTTTTTTGTGTGAATCCAATTACTTTGCTTGAGGACAAGCAAGATTCTAGGTTGGGGGGAGTTGATAAGTACCAAGTTTGAGTGTTTTTATACATGAGAAATATTGAGTACTTGTGGGATTAAGTGTTATTTAAAATAGTAATTACTCCCAATTTTAGAGTTTTTGGATTTAAATTTATGTTATGAGTCCTAAGTTAAAGAAAATCATTTAATCTCAATTATTGTGAAATTTTAGGTATAAAAGAATGAAGAAAATGATAGATTGGAAGATTCATGAAGAAAAGAAATAAAAACTTTTAAATAGAAAAAAGCCCAAGAGAAAAGTCACTTAACCTAGGCCCAAAATCAAGTTTAAAAGGATATTTTTAGGGTTTTGGAAGGCATCAAGACCTAGAGGACGTAGTTAGACGGCTAGAATCAAGATTCTCTTCTTCTCTTGCGATCTTCCTTTCATTGGTTTGTAATGGCTACCATGAGTAACTAAATTCTTCATCTTTGGGATTGAATATAATCTTTTGAACTCATTTGTATTTTGGTAATTTTAAATATAATGTTGAGTTTCTACTCCATTGGTATTTTTATCTTATACTTAATGCTAGATTTTATTTGATCAATAGAGTCTTGATTTTGATTCTTGAATTTAACTTGGAAGTACTTTTGAGTTTCTGAATTAGATGAAAACACTCAATATATTAGAATACTAGGGATAGGTTTCAGTGTATTGATGGTTATAACATCTGTTCTTAATGCTGGGTAATTTATTAAATAGCTGAGGGATCAGTGTTTAGGAAATTACCTTATGAATTTCGTATTAGAGGAATCGGTGTGAATGATTATTATATGTGCATCAATAGTGAGTAGTTACTTTATTGTATTTTATTATCAAATCCAAAATATGAATGAGGGAGATAGATGAAGTTCAATCCCAGAGTCTTTCTAGATCTTGAAAACTTCTTTTTATAATTGCTATTTATTCTTTAATTGTCTTTATTGTTTATCAATTCAAATTATAATCAAATCATCTTAAAACTTTTATTTGCTTAATGAGTCGTGAATTTGAGATTTAATAGCAAAATTGTTCTCGTGGGATCGACATCCTTACTCTATAAATCTATATTACTTTTGACTCGGTACACTTGCCAAAAAAGGTCAACACATCACACAATATTTATTGAAGTATTTTAGGTTTCTTCGATAGAAGAGAGAGATCATAATCCCAGGGTCAAATTCGAAGGTAATCATATCACTTTTGGCAACCACACAGTTCTGGTCTCACATTTGATGATCCCATGATCCAGGTTCTGCTCGAACTCTGTTCATTACTTTTTAATAATACTCGAAAGTTGAGTAAAGTGTTAAGTTAATTAAATTGGGTTCATTACTTGATGGATTTAAGCCAATGTTTAAGTCAAAAGCTCAAGAGCCGAACAAACGTTCGAGTTCACATTGTCAAGTATGATATACAATAGACTAAGTAAATGCTTAAGTCAAGATAGTCAAGAGCCGAACAAACGTTCAAGTTCACTTAACCAAGTATGATATTCAATAGACTAAGCAAATGTTTAAGTCAAAAGCTCGAAGCTAAACAAACGTTCGAGTTCACATTGCCAAGTACGATATGCATGAGCCTAAGTAAATGCTTAAGTTAAGATACCCGAGAGCTTAACAAACGTTCGAGTTCACATTACCTAGTATGAAATCTATTAGACAACCAACACTTGTCTATCACACAAAAATCGAACAAACATTCGAGTTCACTTCACTTGAAACCAGGCAAACAACATCGAGTTCTTTTTTCACTTAGAAATATGCAAACACTTAGTTCACCACTAATTGGAGGCCTACTTCAAACATAATTACTCAAAATGACTAAAATAGCTCAGTCCAATCATTCGAATGGTTAAGACACTTATTCCAAACAGTTCCACTGACTAAGTTCAATCGGCTTAGTCCAAAATAAAGAGTTAAAATCACTCGGCTATGTTAAATCACATTGTTCAAAAATCCTTGATGAGTTAAAATTACTCACTTTTCAAAATTACTAATGAATTGAGATCACTCGGTTCATTTGACGAAACAAGTTCGAACAAAAATCATTACGTAAGTTATTCATTGATTAGACTATTGTCGATGAAAGAAGTCCATCACATTCCGAGATCATTCGAAAGTAAATGATCATCTCAAAAGTAACCTTACTTATTATCGAATCAAAATGATCTGACGACTAGTTGCATAATGTTAAAACTCATTTATCCATCAACTCGGTCTACGTGCACCTCATTTATGGATTTCAAACCTGGTGGGCTTATGTACTTACCAACATACCAAATTTAAACGAATATGATGTAAATCTCATTCAATTTACTTTATTACGATTAACTTGTACTTTTATAATGATTAATTATATGACAATTATTCTGCTATCAATCACAATAAATTCTTATTTATTAGGAATAACTCAGCTCTGACCCCAAATAGTCTATAAATAGAGGCAAATATCACACGAAGTACTTACTCACCTCCGACACCGAGGTATTGGGAGAATCCAAGGAGGGAAAACACCAGGAAGATCTCACAAGAATGAGAATAAGGCCAAATATATAAGAGAATGACACCACCTTCAACCCAAAACCTTAAGGCATAAATTTGTGGCTCTTCTTCGCTATATATTGCTCAACTTTCTCATTCCTACATAATGTGGAACTTAGACTCACACTTGAATACCTAACAATCTCCCCCCCAAGTGAGAGTCTCTCTTCCATATTGATACACTTCCCCTCGAGCGGAAGCAAACGACCCTTTACTTGTACCGCCGTTCATACACTTATATGGGACACGTTTCCCCAAAACTTTCGTCAGGAAGACTTTTGATACAGGGTTAAATTGTACTTGCCTAAGCCGCAAACCATCGGCTCTGATACCACTTGCTGGGTCTTATATTTATTCACTTATATTATATCTATGTTCTTACCAACTTGAACTTCGAAGAGTCTTTTGCAGGTAGACCTCTTATTGGCTTCACCATCTACAGCTCGGTCCCAAATCTACCTGAAGACTTGCACTTAGGTCGGATAAAAACAATACTTAATACATTTTTTAATTCTTCAAAATGTAACTCTTACTTTTTAAATCTAAATTAATGTAAGCATAAAAAGAAAAAAAAACTAAAAGTATTTCTTTCACAATGGAATACATTAATTAATTATACTATCACGTCTTAAATATGTTTTTTATGATATCTACCAACTTCCAGGCACTCATTGGAACAAACACTTTGCTAAATTAATAACAAGAATTGTAAAAGACCCAAAGACACCTCAAAATTCTTTATGCTTTATACTTGTAAATATATTATTAAGACTGGTTTGATTTGCTTAAGGAAAACTTAAATCGGCAGGTGCTATTTTTAGTTTGATCTAGAATTAAGTAATAAAAAATATTATGTTAAAGGGAAAAAATACTACAGTTTCCTAGAAGATAAGATACCAAACCTGTTACATTAATTCAGAACAAAAATGTGTAGAGTCCAGCAGAAACCTATAGGGTGATTTTGTATGTGGATTCGAGTTTTAAGCAATGAAATAACCGTGTCTGATATATAGTTCTCATATCCACCCTCCTCAACTCATCAATGAAGAATTGTGAATATATCATGTATTCACTATGCCCCAAAACCTAAATAAATAAACAAAAGAGAGGACATTCGGTTGTATTTTATTCCAATAATAATCTTTTGGCATCCTCGTTCTTAAAACACAACTACTTAACAATTATTTTGAATCCGAGAACATAAAAACCTAAATAAATAACAAAAAGAACACAAAAATACAATCGAACATGCAAAGCTGATAAAAAAAAAAATCGAAAATGCAAAAATAACAGTCAAAAGCTACGTACAATGTGGAAAAGAGAATTGCAAGCACGAACCAGTGGGCAGTTCAGGAACCAACGTTTAACAAGACGAAAAAGAGTGAGGAGGAGTGAGAGTGACGAGCATGAACCACAATGAGTACGAATTTGAAAATGAAATTACATAATACCATCTTAAAATTACACTGAATATGTGGGATTGAAATGTAAATGACTTAACAAGTAAACTATCACAATAATTATCTACTATGTGGATTCTGATCACAACCGTATCAATGTGAAATTTATTTATTATAGAAATTTCACTATACCATTTCTTATAACGGATGAATTATAACCCTGATAAGTCAATCATATAATTCTATTTTTACTTTGTACATGAAAAAGATAACAGCAGCCGCCGCAAATGTTGGAATAAGGCAGAAGAAAATGGTAGAGATGAAGCTTTTGGTGACATCAGCAGGAGATATGACCGTCATGGAGAAGAAGTGGTTGAATCCGAGGAGCAATAATGACCCATACATTAGAAACCATCCAACTTTCTTAGGCATGAGATAAATAATTGTGAGAATGGATGTCCAAAAGGCCAACATATTTGTGGTCAAAAACGTAAGAAAGTCGGCATTTGACATCACTGATTTCCCTTCATAAACTTTGGATGAATTGGATGCCCCATGACCTTGAATGAGAGTGTTATTAGTGGCAGCTGCTTCAATCTGATGAAATCCACCAGGTGGACTCAGTGCTGCTTGATAGGTTGCAGTTGCTATAAGAGTAGCCACTATCAAGTACTCTTTGCGTGTCTTAAAAGTGGTTAACGAAATATTAATATGTTGGGCGAAAATGTTTTAAAAGTTATTTTGAAGAAAGTATTTTAAGAAAAAAAAATTATCTCAATTAGCGCGTTTAAAAATTCACACTTAGTCTTTGTTCCAGTCCAAGGTTCTTTCTTTTTATATTAATAAAAATTTAAATGAATTATACAAATCAGTGTACAAATAACTTAAATTTTAACTATAATTAGTTTATACAAATATCCTGTAAATTCTATCATAATACGCGGGAAAGTCATGTATCGATCAAGGGGAAGGGTGGAAATTATTGTGGTGGGGAATGTGATGACTTATTTTTCTCTCACTTCCCAAACAACTATATGTAAAGAAATTTTCTATAGGTGGGGACAACTCTAGGAAGTATTCTGGGATGTGAGAAACTCTGAGAAGCAGGAAAAAAGAATTAGATTCCATTTTACGTAAACAGGATAAGGTATAGAAGGGTGAAGACGAGCGAATGCAAGACAACAATGACAAAGCATAAGAGGTTACAAATTGAAAGTTATTCGGAGGTGAAAATCAAGCACCAAGCACCAACCCACTAAACTAAAATATAAATGTTAAAACTGGGAAGGAGGAAGAATAGGGAGGGATAATCATCATTATTATTAGTATAGTGATTAAAAATTAGTTTCTAACAAAATTTGATGATTATTTTGATCACAATTAATAAAATACTATTTTGTTTGGTAACTAAAAATTTGTCTCTAAATAATTTTTTTTCATATTTAACTGAATTTATTATTACGGTCCAACTCACTATTAACTACCAATTAATAACATTTACTCTGATTTTGTGATTCTAAACATACAAAATCATTAGGAATAATTATAAGGTTTCAATGACAAGGTTATGTAAATATGACTTAGGGTTTACATACACATACTCATGTATTCTAAATACCTTTCACTATACTCTTACTCACTTAAACATTGGAAGAGTCTTGCTGGTAGACTCTCACTTGGACTGACTCACACCAGTTTGGTCATCGCTCATCCACGGCAAGAGATCTGCACTCGGATTAGGTGAGAACATTTGGTGTCCACTTTAGAGTCTTGGTAAAACTTTTCCTAGGACTACCATCCAAACAGAATGGATCCAGTATTACTAGAAGCTCTTCAAAAACACATAGAGGGAGTCATCAAGATGTGCATGGATGGTGTAAAGGCGGCGCTCCAAGAGAGTGAGGCCAATATGCAAAATACTCTCAATGCTGCTCGTGAATAGATAATTGTTCGAATCCATAACACTAGAGGAACCACATGATGATGCTTTATCAGGGGAGGGAGCAAGCCTTCATAGACCCTCTATTCGTCATTCCCCTCATTGGTATTCTCTTGATTATTAGTATTATTATTTCTACTATACAAATAAAGCACAAAACTATCATCCAACATGCAAAGCTGATAAAAAAAAAATGGAACATGCAAAGCTGATAAAAAAAAAACAATCGAACATGCAAAAATAACAATCAAAAGCTACGTACAATGACGGAAAAGAGAACTGCAAGCACAAACCAGTGGGCAGTTCACGAACCAATGTTTAAGAAGACGAAAAAAAATAGTGAGGAAGAGAGAGAGTGACGAGCATGAACCACAAAGAGCACGAATTTGAAAATGAAATTACATGCTATCTTAAAATTGTACTTAATATGTGGGATTAAAATGTAAATGACTTAACAAGTAAACTATTACAATAATTATCTACCATGTCGATTCTGATCACATCCTTATAAATGTGAAATTTAATTATTATAAAAATATCACTATACCATTTATCATAACTGATGAATTATAACCGTGATAAGTCAATCATACAATTCTTTTTTTCTTGTTGGGGCACGAAAAACAAAATAGAAGCCCCAGCCAATATTGGAACAATGAGGAAGAAAATGGAAGACATGAGGTTTGTGGTGAGATCATTGGGAGATATGACCATCATAGAGAAGAAGTAGCTGATTACAAGGAGCCATGATGACGCATACATTAGAAACCATCCAACATTCCTAGGCATCACAAAGATAATTGTGAGAATGGATGTCAAAAAGGCACACATATTTGTGGTCGAAAACGCCAAAAAGTTGATGTTTGACGTCACTGATTTCCCTTCATGAACTTTGGATAAATTCGATGCCCCATGACCTATGAGAGTGTTATTAATGGCAGTTGCATCAATATGATGAAATCCACCAGGTGGACTCTTGATAGGTTGCAGTTGCAATAAGAGTAGCCACTATCAAATAGGCATTGCGTATCTCATTCGACATCTTCCCTCTCATACCACTTTTTCGAATTAGCCACTCATTCATCGATACCATTAACGAACGCAGTTTCCTAAATCTCCTAACGCTTGTTTCAGCCTTCACTAATTTATTTTTAATTTTTTCGTTGTTTATTATTTCAAATGCCCTTTGGCCCTCCAAATTTGCAGCATCTATATCCGTCATGACCTCTATCAACAATTCGATTGCATGTACACGTACAATATTTTTCACAACAAATTAATTAGGAAAATGATACTTTGACACTATATTTTTTCTTATTTTCGTTTGACAATCCAATGTAGCATATGCTGTCCCGCATAACAATGAAAGAAAAGATGCAGTTGTTTTTGGTATTCCACCCCTGAGACACATATGTGTGTTTCAAAATTACAAACAGCGAACCACTTATTTGGACTAAGCTAACCACTTAGTGTTTTCACCCCTGAGACACGTGTGTTCCAAAACTACAAACAGCGAACCAGTTATTTGAATTGAGCTAACCACTTAGTGTTTTCACCCCTCAGACACGTGTGTGTTCCAAAACTACACATAGTAAACCACTTATTTGAACTGAGCTAACCACTTAGACATTCCATCCGAGACACGTGTCTGTTCCAAAACTACACACAGCGAATCACTTATTTGAACTGAGCTAACCACTTAGACATTCCACCAGAGACACGTGTGTGTTCCAAAACTACACACAGCGAATCACTTATTTGAACTGAGCTAACCACTTAGACATTCCACCCCTGAGACACATGTGTGTGTTCCAAAATTATACACAGCGGACCACTTATTTGAACTAAGCTAACCACTTAGTGTTTTCACCCCTCAGACACGTGTGTGCTCCAAAACTACACAGAGCGAACCACTTATTTGAACTGAGCTAACCACTTAGACCTTCCACTCCTGAGACACATGTGTGTGTTCCAAAACTACACACAGCGAACCACTTAGGTGAACTGAGCTAACTACTTAGACCTACCACCCCTGAGACACATGTGTGTGTTCCAAAATTACACACAGCGAACCACTTATTTGAACTGAGCTAACCACTTAGATATTCCACCCGAGACACATGTGTGTGTTCTGCTTTCCCTCTCAAATTGCCCTACATTTTCAGAAGGAAAATGACAAAAATCACCCTTGCAAAAAGACAAAGGTAAACCACGTAAGCCAAAAATAACTGCGTTTTCTCTTTTATTACCATGCGGGACAACACTTGCCACGTTGGAGTATCAAACAGATATAAGAAAAAATACAGTATCAAAGTAACATTTTCCAATTAATTATAGCTTCGAATGAGTTAGATAAGTCAATCTAATAACTTATGAATTAGTTTGACTGTAATCCAATTATAAAACACTTTGAGTTTCCAAACAAATGCTAGTAAGTATTTTAAAGTATTTTTTGAGATATTTAAAACAGTTAACTTGATCTACCAAACTATTTTTTTTTGGTTTTCCTATTCCGGAAAAAACTTTTATTATACTTAACTCTCTTCATCTATCCTGTGTAACTTTTTAAGTTGCTATTTGGCACAACAATAAATTCATAGGGAGAGACAGAGAGATTTAAATGATACCTGTTTATCATGATTGGTTGCTGCAATGTGAAAAATGGTGTTGCCCTCCACGTCTCTCTGCTTGAAAATGCTTTGCAACTCAACAGTATTTGTCCTTAGCCATCTAAGTAAGAACTCAAAAGCCTCAAACTCCCGTCCCACTATAAGAAAAATTAGTTTTAGTGACATAAATATTTATCATTATAAATAAAAACTTGTCACTATTAATATCTTGTCACAATAATTCTATATATCACTAAAATTAAATTTTATTGTAATAATAAAAATTATCACTAGTATTTTATATAATAGTGACAATAATTAAATGTTACAAATATGAAACACAATTGTGATAATAATAAAATTTCTGAAATATAAATTAGTTATTATTATTATTAGTTTATTATAATTAATAGTTTTTTATTATGAAAAATTATATTATAATTAGCTATTAATTGGTTTTAATTATTATTCTTTTATCATTATTATTAAAAGTTACGATAGGTTGTAATAAATATCATATCATGATTAATAGATAAATCAAATTTAAAAATTTATAATACATATTAATTAATAAACAAACATAAAATATTCATTACATCTAAAAATGCAACAAATAAAATATAGAAGAACTTGAAATATAAATATATCAAATCAAACTTAATTTTAATATTTTTTAAAAAAATAAAATAAAATAAATTAACTAAAACATTTTAGGATATCCTAATTCCATATATACAGAGAATAAATACAACTTCACCAGCACACAAGAACAAACAAAAATGGAAATCATCGCACAAGTTGAACTCTCTACAAATATGGTCTAAAGTTTGTGTGCCATTTCCAACACTTTAACTTCTCAAAAACTAGACACCGATATCAAAGAGAATGTCAAGATGAATATAAACATCCCCATAATCATATATCTTGCCTTCACTTTCGGAAAAAACCTTATGAATGATGCTATGGCAACTGCAAAACAAAAAAACAACCATCAAAACACTTTTACTATATATATATATATAATAAATTATGATTGATTGAAAATAGCTACCTCTAGAACCTATTCTTTTGGCTTTTTTTTTTTTTTTTTTTTTTTAATTTTGGAGATTGGACTTTGCTGGCGCACAATCCATATGTAATGCCTATGATTTTGGAGTTTTATTTACGAGAAATTTAGGAAATAAATTAAACCGAAGTTTGGATGCTTACTACATATTATGTTGAAAAAATATTGTTGATAATCTGGGATGATTAGAGTGTTCTTGTAGCTCGGGCTGCATAGTTGTTATTCTGATGATTTATCCTACTTGATTTTCGTTGAACTAAGCAGTGATTCTGTTGGTTATAGATGTTTGGTATTAGTTTATATTCCCAGCTCCGAATTTTGTTTCCTTTCGAATCGAACAAATATTTTGTGTTCTTATCCGTACTAGAATTTTGAAGAATACTTTTGATTGTATTTCCGTTTGTGTTTTGGTGTGTTCTAATTGTGAGTTGTGACTTCACAGACTCAAATCTCAAATATTAGGAATATCAATATAAGCCCAGCAAGAAATCTTATTCCTCCCAGCTTTCGACATTACCTATCTTACGATAAGAAATTCTAGAGTTAGTCTACAGTTACACAAGCTGTTCAGAGCGTAGACTAAGCCACTGAGACTGAGAATTCAACACATCATTGATTTTTAAATGTAGTAAAATAGCTGCAGAGTGCATAAGTTTATGCAGAATATATATTTTTTTCTTTGATGACCATTGTATTCTATGTTTTATTAGCTTAGTATGAGTTAGAGTATGTAAGCCTATGGAAGACTTTTTACCCTATTACAGTGTTTCCACTTTACAGGGTAGGGAGCTGGTTGTTCATGGCTCTTTCCTCCAGACATCCACATCTCTTCAATCATATCAGGACTTTTGTAAATGCAAAGGTCAAATGGGTTCGAGATCCATATCTTGATAATGCAGTCCTGAAAGAAAAAGATCTCAAGCAAATCATTTCTCTTAAGAACCAAATCATTTCATCTCCTTCCAAAACCCTCTCCATGTATACTGTTTCTCATCTAAAAGCTTCCCTCAACCTTCCCACTACGACTTCCAAATTCATTGACAAATATCATTGTGTCTTCACACAGTTTCAACCTGGTCCTGGTCTTCCTCCAGTTGTCAAACTCACACCTCAAGCCTTTTCCATCCACAGAGAAGAAATGGCCGTTCATAACTCTCCCACTAATCGTGACGACACCGTTCAGAGGCTCTCAAGGCTTCTAATGCTTGCTGGCATGACAAAATTGCCTCTTTATGTAATTGAGAAGCTAAAGTGGGATATGGGTCTTCCTCATGATTATGTGACGACCCTTTTGGCTGATTACCCTGATTATTTTGATGTTTGTGTTGTGGAAGATCCGTCATCTGGAAAAGAATTGCTTGCTTTAGAGCTTGTTTCATGGAGAAAGGAGCTTTCTGTGTCTGAGTTAGAAAAGTGGACAATGGGCTTGGGCATAAGTGGAGATAAAAGAAAGCATGATATTGCATTTCCCTTAATTTTTCCGAAAGGTTTTGATTTAGTGAAGAGGGTGAAGACTTGGGTTGATAATTGGCAAAAGTTGCCTTATGTTTCTCCATATGAAAATGCTTTTCATCTCGACTCAAATAGTGACCAAGCAGAGAAATGGACTGTCGCAATATTGCATGAGTTGCTTTCTCTTCTAGTGTCAAAGAAGACAGAAAGAGAAAATTTGCTTTGCTTTGGAGAGTGTTTGGGATTGGCCATGAGATTTAAGAAGGCTTTGGTTCATCATCCTGGTATATTTTACATTTCGAATAAGATTAGGACTCAGACTGTCGTACTTAGAGAGGCTTATAGTAAAGATTTTTTGGTTAAGAAACATCCATTGGTGGGTATGAGATATTGGTACATTAATCTTATGCACAAAACTTAGGAGCACAATGAGCAAGCTGATTTGGTGGATGATCATAATGTTAAAATGTTTAATTTATGAACTTAATTTTGGTAATGTAAATGCATTTTTTTTTATTATGCAATGTCTTGTAAATTTATTAGTTGGCAGTGGCACTAATGCTACCTCAGCTGTCAACAATCACAGCAGGGTGGAGCGGGTGTTTGCCATTCCTTGACATGGTAAAGTTTCATGCGAGTTGCAAGCACAATGATGGCTCACTGGTTGTTGGGGTTACAATTTTTGACAGGGACATAATATCTGTTTTTCCCATGCTGAATTTGGATCCTGTATGGCTGATTGGGGAAGCTTATTTGTTTCCTTCACCCATAGCATACATCTGAAGCATGTTGTGTTTAGTTCCTTGTGTTTTTATTGCACACAAATATGTTATGTGTTGTTCCTTCCTACATTTTTATTCTTCAATCCACTAATTCCTAGGAGAAATTTGCAGTCCTTGCTTTTAACTGACATGAAAGGCAAGAAAGATTTCTGATTTAGTTGAGGAAATCCTCACTTAATTGAAAAAAAAAACAAACTGGAAAACAAATGTGAAAATATAGAACTTAAATCCTACTCACAAGCAGCTAAAATTCAGCCACCGTGTAGTAGATACTTTCCAACTCTAGTCAATTCATCACTACTTCTGTTGGGAGTTGAGATGAGTTTGCTGTTTTAAGGAGCCTGTCCAGCCCTTGTTTGGCAAGGTTCCAACCCCTACTAGGCCGCCCTATTTGCTACACTACTATTTTTTATTGAAGAAAATGTTTCTTAGGCATGAAAATATTATGTGATTCACTATTTCTGAATGCCACAATGGTGACAAAATAACAAAGAAAGTAAATGTTGTGGGTGTAGGCATTGACTGTTGTTGGAATTCAGGATAGATGATATTGAGTATTATTAAAAATGTGGAATTTGAACTTAATTCAATTTTATAAAATCGGCTTGTAAGGTCTGAATTCACTTATATACTATAATTTGACCTTAAGTTTAGTCGACGTGGACTCTTCAAGAGACTCTCTCATACCAAGAATTAGATATCTGAAGTGTGGGATTAGGGAGAAACCTGATAGTGGTTGACATGAGACCCTACGAGCTTGACTAGGATATGCTCTTAATGATTATGATACCATCTTAAGAAAGTGGAATTTAAATCTAATTCAACCTCAAAGTTTATTTGTAAGATAAGGTTTGTATTCACTTATATACTATAATTTAGCTTTATCTCTAGTGGATGTGGGTTCTTCAATAAGTAAATTATGCAACTTTTGGGATCTTAACTTAATTACTATTCATTTCTTCTTTTGTTGTCATACAATTATAAGATTGACATTTTAAGCTAGCAAAGCATGCATTCTCTGTTGCCACATATTACAAAATAAATAATAATTACACAAAAAAAGAAAGCACATTCATCACATAATCCGCTAGTCATGTTGGAGCGGGCTAGGACTTAGGAGGATTAACCATCAACCAGCCTAATCCTGTCCATTAAAGGCTGGTGTGTGATCCGTGATTGGCAATGGGCTGGTCTGGGCCGGTCTATTTATGGAGCAGGTAAATTATAACTATTTGTTTTTGGATCTAATATAAGTTTGATTTTATAATTTGTCTGAAATTTGCATGATTCTCACAAGTTTTTTGATGTATAATTTTTATTTTTGGTGGCCTAACTATATGATTTATGAATGGAATATTTTTGCCTACTTTCTTTGATCTTTATCTTATCCATATACGGCTTTACTTTTGCTAAAGCACCTATCTAAGTTGATTTTGTATTGTATGTGCAGCTGAAGTGCATGTGATTGCAGGACATAGTTTCTTCATCTTTTGCTTGGTGTTGTAGTCAAGTGAACGATATCAGGCATGAAAATATTCAGTGGATGGCAACGTTTTGTTTTTGGACTTCCTTTGTTTTTCCTCCTCGCTCATGTCTTTTCTGGTTTGTAATCTTTCTTTTTTTTAAGAAGTTTAAATTTATGTGTTTGATTGGAGCATAACAAGTTAACATGGTTATTTTTAATCAGTCATGGAATTACACAAAAGCTCAAAAGTGGAAGAACGGCACAAACAACTAAACAAGAAATTTGATCATCTGATTCTTGGGCCTATTGCTGGACAGGGCTTGTCAAATCGTTTGCAATGCCAAGGTTCTTTTTATCCCTTTACCAAAGTTATTTGATTTATGCTGTTGATTCTTGAAATGTTTTATTGTTCAGAATAATATGATTCAGAATAGGATTGTGTTATTAGACAGGAGACATACCCAAAGAAACCAATTGGATTTTGCAAGTATATTTTAGAAGAAAGAATAAAAGGGGAGTTTAGTGGGTTTTGGCAGTTAGTTGTGGTTATAAATAACCCTCTCAGTGAAGGGATCAGGAGATCCTATTGTTTCGTAAAATCAACTTGGATATTCAGTGTGAAAGGAGAGTGCTCCTTTGGTTACTCTCGTGTACATTCTGTTGGTTAGTAAACACAAATGATTCTATCTTTCTATCTTTTGTGTCAATTTGTTCATTGATTGGCTCTTCAAAAGAATTAATTCGTTTTCTGAAGAAAGAAACCTAACAGTTTGTCTCAGAATCTTTGGCTGTATCAAATAGCACTACTGACATAAACCCATCACTAAGTGATATTTGAGAAAATTGTATCTAGCTTGAAATGTTTTAGCAATTTTTATAAATTAATGATATTCCAGAGGTAGGTGATTTAGGTGTACAATCTTACACATATATAAGATGCTAGAGCCTAATGATCTTGTTTATTTTTAATTTTGTTTATCTAGTATAGAAAAAAGTTGAAACTATGTAACTTACTGACGAAGAATGTTCGATGTAGACAGCAGAAAAAAAAGCTGTCAAAGTAGGTCAAAACTTGTGGGTCAACTCAGCCCACCAAGAGTATGGGCGGCTGGAATGGAAAAATAAAAAATGAAGCTAAGATAATGCTTTGTATGATTAAATCTCTATTATCCAACTGTCAAGTAAGTCTAATTTAATGTATAGTATACCTTTTTAGAATATAAGTAAATGTCAAACATAAATGTCCAGTTTGTTTAAAATTAGGGTTACATTGTCATTGAGATAATCAAGTGGAGTTACTTTATTGAAAGTTAATCTTAGGGTAACTTGATCCCCTAAATTATTTATAGAGGAGGCTTTGCGATTCCTTGAAATTTTGATTTCCATTTTCTTTTCATTGATTAAATGCATTAAAATCTCAATTCACAGGAACAAAAGCTCTTACTAGGGCCATTATATATGTCTAGGAGGTTTTGCATTTCCTTGACATTTTGACGTCCATATTTTTCCGTTGATCAAATGCATTTAAAAGTTCTCAATTCACAGGGGCAAAAGCTCTTAATAGGACCCATTCTTCTGAAAGCAGATCAGGTGTAGATGGAAGTATCACATTTGTCACTGTCTTTACCATTTATAATAGTTCTCTCAATGATATGGACGACAGATCAAACACAATGGTTGGCAATGCTTCATATAATAAGTTTGGCAGGTCCATGGCTTTGTTGAATGTCTTCATTAACTTCATTCAGGTAAATGTTGAGTAAAAGTTGTGGGTTTGTGCCATTGCAAAGAGCATATTACCTTTGATTATTGTGTAAACGGGAAATTCTAACAATACACTTTGTATTATTGGTTGAAATTTATTAGAAATTTGTGGCTCCTGCTTTTTATTTAATCAGCCCTTTTCGTGATTTAGTGTTTTTCAGTAAATTTTAATTGATAGTAGACAGTTTTACACTGGCGCTCTTTACTTTACTTTTTATTCTTTCTTTACTTTTTAGATGCTTAGTTAGAAGTGTGTTGTTGTCTTTGTTTTGGTGTTTATAAACTTGAGATAGTGGAATATTCTTGTTTTCATGAGTTTTCACCTTTTCCTACCTTGGCACTAGTTTTTCTGACACACATATCAAAATGTCAGACATCCCTGTCAACATTTGGCTACTGATAAATTTCAATTCGTAGGCAACATATAGCTTAAGTGATTGACTAGTAAATAAACCTTTGGTACTGTGTGTATTGCAAAGTACAAACGGCACTGGATTTGCAGCATTCATTCATCACAGGGCTTAGAATAAATTCCTTACCATTGGGAAAAATAGAAATGCCATAAGCATGTATTGTACACCTTAGCATGTATTGTATATTATTTGAAATTAAATTGTTTCTATAATAGAAAAACAGAGATGAGATGACTAGTTAATATCACTAAACTAGTAAAAAATATAGCAGTGATTTTGTCAGAAACATTTACATGTTTTGAAGTAAACTTGCGTAATATCAGAGTATATCTATTATATTTGCAAGTTGAAAAATTTGTCCTTCTGAAATATTGAGAATATATATTAGTTTGTAGATTACATCTTTTTCAGTTTTTTAAGGATTGTGAAGAAGGTGGGCCCTAACACAATGGTAAAGTTGTGCCTTGGCGTCCAGTTGGTCGTAGGGTTCAAATCTGGTAACCAACTCTTCGTGTACAATGACCCTGTCTCCCATGCCTCTGGTTGTGTCAGCTTTTATTGGAAGGATTGTATTTCTGAATTGCAGTGTGCCGTTATTAACCATTGGATTCTGTACTCAAATAAAATCCATCAGTCAATAAAACCACGCTCAGATGTCTCGTCTCTGATATTTATTCTGATCATGAATCAAATTACTATTTTGTTAGTCACCCAGATTGAACATATTTTGTAACACGCCCAACACAAATAACACGTGCTCTAGCTTGAGGGAGAATGTTGAAAGGCCCATGGTAGTATTAGAATGACACATGTTGATATCAGTTGATTATAGTTAGGGATTTGTTTTTATTATCATTGATTCTTTTTGTATCAACTTAATGTAAATATAAATAGAGCTGTGTGTGTTTGGTTTTAGATGTACATTTACCCAATATTACAGAGGATTCATATTTTTTTGACCTAGAGCTTGTTTTCTTACAATAATACCAACCAGACATCACTCATTCAACATTGTGCTTAATGTGTGCAGTTGGCAATGCCCCAGAGCAAAGTGATTATTCTCACAGATCCTGTGTCTGACCTCTCAGTGCAAAGAAACAAGGTCTCTCTGTATCCTATACAAGGTGAATATTCACGAGACAAGTTGATGCTCCAAAGGATCAGGTCTTACATTGTAAGATCACATTGCATCCACAATAGATAGAACATTTGCTGGTGAAAAATAATTTCTCATCACTCATCAGGGACTACATTTAACTGAATTTTTTTCCTGCTCTCCTGTTCTCTGTTTAATTATAATAATCTATACTATAGCTTTCTTTTCCTGCACACAATAATTTGGACCATAGTTCAGAGCTTTTTGCTAGTTTTATCTTTGTTACTCTTTATCTAGTATTACGTTTCCTCTAATGAGTGTTGTTTAATCATTATATATTGTGTTTAGAACTGTAAAATTTTAATTCTTTAAACTAAACGACCTTATGTTTGTTTTCTTTAAGACCTTTTTAGAAACAAGGCTCCAACAACTTTCTCGGAAGCCGAGGGACATCACTCATTACATCTTCACCGATTCTGATATAGCAGTGGTTGATGATTTAGGGCAAGTTTTTCGTGACCATCCTAATTTTCATCTGGCTCTGACCTTTAGGAACAATAAGGCTCAACCTCTGAATTCAGGATTTATTGCAGTTAAGGGTACCCCGGAAGCAATTTTAAGGTGATGATCTGTACTATCTGTAGTTTTGACTGCAGTTGTCATATGCTACAAAAAATTAAAAACCTGCAAATGGAAAATGCAAATGATATGATTGTAACACTATCCTGCATATATACCATGCAAATCCCTCTGATATGCTTCTTTGATCATTTCCAAGCTTTTTGCCCATTTTCTTGATTTTTCCCACATAGTTTTTGATAACTAATTTTTTAATTTAATTTGATAATCCATGCAGGGCAAAGCTTTTCCTACAAGAGGTCCTGAAAGTTTACAGCACAAAATATAGAAATGCTTCTCGTATGCTTGGTGATCAGTTAGCTCTTGCTTGGGTTGTAATGTCGAAACCTCATTTTGACCCCAGAAGGTTTTCCAAAGCACTTGCTTTCTCAGAAGATATTGGGGGTACTTCGGTATTGTTCTTACCTTGTTCTATGTACAATTGGACCCCACCAGAGGGCGCTGGTCAATTTCATGGCATGCCATTGGATGTCAAGGTATAATGAAGATTTACAACACCAGGATTTCTGTTTGGTTCTCAGCTGAATGCTTGAGTTACATTTTTGGAAATTATATATATATATATATATATATATATATATATATATATATGTATTATATGATTAGTTTTTGAACGTTTATTATACACTTACAAAAAGTATTCTGTCTGAATGCTTGAAGATGCATTTTGGGAAATATTAAAGATAACACACTTCACTCTCCTTTTTGTTTTAATTCCTGGTTTGTTTTCGGATGCAGGTTGTTCATTTTAAAGGATCAAGGAAACGTCTAATGCTCGAATCTTGGAATTTTTATTCCTCGTCTCAGGATATTTCAGACATGTTATGTCTCATTCTGGGAAGTGGAAGAACCAAATATGATTTTTGAATAGGTTCACATATCATATGCAGCTGACTTGTGGCATTGAAGTCTCCAAATCCTAGTGCTTTAAATTCAGCCTTACCCTCTTATTAATATGCAATAAGACATATTAATGACTTGTAAATGACTTGATTTATTCATTCTTCTGCTTGGGAAAGTGCTTATTGGAAGATGCACTTTTTCTTCTCGATGGCCATATCAAGAGCATGTGAAGTGTGATATTATTTTGAAATGCTACAGTGGTATGTCCATTCTTGTGCAGTCTGAAAAGATATTTAAAGAGTCTGGATTGATTCCAAATTACCCAGCTGGTCGGATTTGATTGATCTACAATTATAGTCCAATTAACTTAGTTAAACACCCCATTCATGGGTGAAATAACAATGAATGTTGCTTGTTTCCATGAGCGTGTGAAATTTCGAGTGTTATCACAACTGACTAATTAGTATATTTACTGACAGCATATTATTATTATTATTATTGGTGTTATTGTCATTATTATTCTCGTTGTTTTTCATTTCTATGGACAGATAATGAACTTCCATTATACAACCACCAGACCAAAAAAAACCAGTCTGGCTTTGCTTATAGTTCACAAATTTAACTAACAGTTATTATTTGGAATGAAATGCCATGAAGCGGTACATGTAATTGTGGCTAGGAAACCACAAACTGCATCGCAAATTGGTGTATTGATGGGCTTGATTTTGATTTAGAAGATGAGCATGACAGTGCTAGGGGTAAATTTTACTGTCTGAGCATAGACTAAGCCACTGAGACTGAGAATTCAACACATCATTGATTTTTAAACGTAATAAAATAGCTGCAGAGTGCATAAATTTATGCATAATATATATTTTTTCATTTGATGACCATTGTATTCTATGTTTTATTAGCTTAGCATGAGTTAGAGTATGTAAGCCTATGGAAGACTTTTTACCCTATTACAGTGTTTCCACTTTACAGGGTAGGGAGCTGGTTGTTCATGGCTCTTTCCTCCAGTCATCCACATCTCTTCAACCATATTAAGATTTTTGTAAATGCAAAGGTCAAATGGGTTCGAGATCCATATCTTGAGAATGCAGAGTCCTGAAAGAGAAAGATCTCAAACAAATCATTTCTTTTAAGAACTAAATCATTTCATCTCCTTCCAAATCTCTCTCCATGTATACTGCTTGTCATCTAAACCCTAAATCTAAATAAGTGTTTATTTATTATGATTTTATTATACTAATTTTGTTTAAAATTAAAAAAAGACAAAAATATTTTAAAATTATTTTTAAATATGAAAAATAAATTAAATTTTCTTTCTCATAAATATCAAAATCATATTTTATATCATTTAGTACGTTACTGGTTAAATTTATTTATAATAAAAATTATTTAAATTCTTATGATTTAAATGTGATTAATTTATTTGTTTTTAAATCTAAAAGAGAAATTAAGTGTTTTTCAAAGAAATTATTTAAATTATTATTTATTTAAATTGTTATGGAGTATTTAAAAGTATCGAGAAACAATTTCAAGTAAAAAAAAAAATATATATATATATTAAGTATGATGAAAGAATTATCCACTATAGCTATAAAATACTAAGATATATATCACTTTTCTATTATTTTCTTTGTTTATCTTCATTCTTTAATTTAAGAATATAATGGATGTCCCTAATTTTTCTCTTTCATTACCTGTTCAATAGATGGAACATTAATATAGTGTTAAACTCAATATCACTTATCACTTAGATGGATAATTCATTGAATAATATTTTTTCCTCTTACATAGTAATACAAAAAATTATCAAAAGTTTAACGTATAATTAAGTAGGAAACATGTATGCTCTAACATAGTAAAATACTAATATAATATAGACTCATGTATGTTAAATCTAAGGTTTATCCTAAATTTTAGGATGAATTAACGTGGCTGTCTATGTTTTTAAATTCATATTGCGTCCGATATTCTATTAGCCGTATATGATTCTTTGTTATATTTCCCCATTACTATCAAACAACCTTATGTGAATCTAATTAATTCAAATTCTTAAATTTCACTTATTGTGAAATTAAATATTAAGTTTTCAAACCTATCTTAATTCCAATTAAATTTAAATTTATCATTGACATTTAATACAAGTTTCTAATAATATTTTTTTACTCTAGACTCGTACCTACTTCATTAATTGGAATTTCTAAAATTTTAATTTCTTATTTATAATATTTAATTTTTGACCAATAGATAAAAGTTTTTCTATTTAAAACTTATGAGATTTAATATTTTTATATTAAACAATCACACATATATATATATATATATATATATATATATATATATATATATATATATATATATATATATATATATATATATATATATATATA
>Ga0209489_102158_pt1 | contig 40328 bp, 16 predicted proteins | sample SiratrowhiteBW_FD_187527 | JGI IMG/M metagenome (GOLD analysis project Ga0209489, IMG submission 187527) | Root nodule microbial communities of legume samples collected from California, USA - Siratro white BW (SPAdes) (version 2) | ecosystem: Host-associated > Plants > Roots > Nodule | place...
AAAATTCTGAAAAAAAAAAAAAAAAAAAACTAAACAAATTCTTCAACTGATGCCTTTTGATTTATTAAATATTAAAACACATTTTATATTTGATAATAATTAAAATAAAAAGTAAAATTCAATAAACTAAAATTAAACAAAATATTTAAAAATAAAATAATTTAAATTAAAAACAATTCAAATGCACAATATTTACATACAATTACAAAACTTTCTATCCAACCACACTCACCAACTCAAATTACACTTTTCACAGAATCTAAGAATTATAGATTTATCACCTGAGAAGTTCAAACCAAATTGGGTTTGAAATTATCTGTTTATTAATGTTTTATCTTGGATAAAAATTGTGTTTTCAATTTTTATATATATCCATAAATGCTATACCTATCGATTTTAAGAAAAACACAAAATACCAAAACATTGATTTAAAGATACACAAACTAATATTACAGGGAGGAAAAAAGGAATCTCTTCCATTTATATATTAACAAACAAAAAGTGTCTACACGAGAGAAAGGAAGTGCATGAAAAGCTTAAATAATAGATAAAAAGAAAAAAAAGAAAAGCACATAGTCTTGTTTTTAATGTAAAATAGTACATTACTAACCATTTTTTTAAAAAATTTACATAAGTGTCATTTAATCTCTCTATAATTTTATTTTATCTGTTAATAGTAGTTTATTTAAATAAATTTCTATCTCGAAAAATTAGTCTATAATATACAACCAGAATTTTAACAAAAAAAAAAAAAATTGTTGTAATGAGGAGTTTGAGTCTAGAATAGTGACTGAGAAAGCAGCTTTAGGGAAAACTTAAAAATAGGGTTCACTTTGATGCTTTGGTATCAGAAAATCCCAAAAGCCAATTCAACAACTTGTTTTATGCACCTTTTTCTAACCATCTTTTCTCAGGTCTATTTCCTGCAAAAGGTTCAGCACCTCTTCTCCATTGCATATTCCAGCATCCCAAAATGCCCATTCCCATAACAAACCAACAAGACTCACACATTTTTAACTTCCCACAATAGTAATCTAAATTTACTATATTCTTCGAATAAAATGTTGTTCACAATAATATACATAACAATTAAATTTTAAATTAATAAAATAAAATATTATAATAAAATTGAGGACATAAGGGACATTGCCACGTGTTTTGCTACTCATCATAAAAGAAATGTGGACTTACATGCCAACACTGACGTGTTTTTCTTACTTATTACAAACGAAATGTGGACACATCCAACTTCTTAATAATAACACTGACATATTACAGTTAATAAAAGATATTATTATTAAATATTTGAAAAAAAATTCTGAATATTTTATTTAATTATAATTTGAATAAAGAAATTCTAATTTACTAATTTTTTATTCAGTCTTCGTAAAACATTCCTTGTCTAAAGGAATTTGATTCGCCACAGTTAAACCAACGTGCCAGTGGCTGTTACACAGTGCTCCCACCATTCTTTTTAACGTTCCTTTCTCTCTCTCTCTCAGTTTTTTTTCTTTTTTCTTTCTTATTTGTGCTTCCTTTCAGACTCAGTTTTCCTCTGTTTGAACAAATTTTCATTCAGTACGTTATTCATATATTTTCCAAGTCGCTGTTTCCGCCATTTTTCTCGGTCACGCATTTTCTCTCGCGGAATGCGCAGGGATTCCGGTTCGACGACACCGTTTCGTTGATAATTTATCGTCATTGGTTTCGAAGACGCAAGCGAGGTTGAATCGGTAGCAGAGATGGAGAAGGTCAAGATCGGCGTCTGCGTGATGGAAAAGAAGGTGAAATGTCACTCCGAGGTTCTCTCTATCATTACACTTAATCAATCAATCTCGTTTCTTCGTCTTTTGTTTTGCGTTTTGGTAGCATAGTTTCGGATTTCGCAGCTAGTTTGAACCTGGAAGAATGCGCGCGATTCCTGCCTCTGTTTTTCGGTCCTCATTGCTAGATTGGATTTTGTAGGTCTTCTCCGCGCCTATGGAACAGATTTTTGATAGGCTGCAAGCGTTTGGTGAATTCGAGGTAGGTGAACGAGTTTGCGTTTGCAGCGTTCTGTTTTTTTTTTTTTTTTTTTTTTTTGTATTAGATGCTGTGGTTTGTTGTTGAATCAGCTAGAAATAACAGAGTTTGGATTATTCCATTTCTTTCTTAATGCTAATGTAAACCATGTGAGTGAATAATACGAAACGGTTATATCTTAAGAGTTTAATTTCTTTTCTCAACTTTACATCTTCAACCTATAAAAAACTGCAGCTGGTATTTACAGACTTTTACTATAATTATAAAAGTTCTCGAATCATCTATCATGTGAGAGATGCGTGATGATTCGATGTCAGCACATATACTGCTTACTCAAGGTTTATAATGTATTTTTATGAGTTTAATATTTCTGCAACGTTAGTGTAAAATGTTTTATATTATGGATCAATATATAATTCTTAACTTCCAACGTCAACGAACTTATCCGAACTTGATAGTCTGTGATTAGACGATAGTATACTGTCAAAACTCAGTACATACTCAGCTACACTATTTATCCGGTTTCTATTAATTATATATTATTTTGTTATGTGAAAGAAACGGCTGAGTTGGTAGTTGTGTTTTCAATTTATTTTGCAATTTTTTTCTGTTTATTTTTTTTTTTCTTCGTTGATATTTTGTATTATTTGTAGGTCATACATTTTGGAGACAAGGTGATCCTTGAAGAACCAATAGAGAGGTATGATAGTCTTATTCGTATAGCTGGAACCTAGTTTGAACTCTAAATTTTGGAGAGCAATATTTTGTGGTCCTGTTTGAGAAAAAAAAAATTCACGCGCGTATTCAGGCGACTCTTTTATTATAATGCGTCCAACCTAGGGAATAGGAATGAAACAGTTGTGCAGACAGAAATTGTGAATGAAAGCAAGGTGAAATTTTTTTAATTATAAGGGTATCAACGAAAAATAAAAAGGAAAATAAACTGAACATTCCCTTAGTTTTAGTTTTCACCTTGAGAAAATATTAGAATTTTTTTGAGGATGTGATCAGTAAAACATTTATTATATCGTATTGTATGTTTGTGAGAACATTTTTTAGCTTATTTTGCTACTATATTTGTGTGTGCAATTTTACTTGAGTTTTAGATTGTTGAAGTGTTTAAACTTTGTTGATTTTGAAAGGAACAAAAAGCAACATTGCCAACGTTTCTTTACAGCATGCATGTATATCAACTGCTTAAAAGTTCCATGGTGACGTGACATCATTAATTGTATTTGCGCTTGGCACATTTAAGTTGTAGCTCAACTGTTTTATTTTTGTTGACCTTGTGGATGTTTAAAGCCATGCCGTTTCAGTAATGTTTAAATATTGTGTTATTTCAGCTGGCCAATATGTGATTGTTTGATTGCTTTCTATTCCTCGGGATATCCCCTTGAAAAGGCAGAGGCATATGCTGCTTTAAGGAAGTAAGCTTGTTTCTTTACCAACTTTAATTGATTTGAATGTTTTACCTATGTTTTGTTACTCGACAGCCTGTATAAGATAGTATACGATCGTTAAAGTTGGGTTATAAAACACTAAAATGTTCTTGAATTACATATAGGCCCATGAACAGCTACATCCATGATGATCAAATTCTTGTATAGATATAACATGACAATAGATATATGCTAGCTTATTGACAATCATCTTCTGGGAAAAGAAACCTCTATTTTCTGGTGTATTTAGTTTGCATGACTTTTGATATGAAATTTTTTTATGGTTCTTTGGACGCTGATATTTCAAGGAATTTCTATTTCTGATGCTGAAATTAGGAGGGGATTTATTACTGTTAGTGCAAGGAACCCTGTTTATGATGGTAGTGTTGCAGTATTTTGTAGCCTGTAAGAGGCTTTTTAGTCTAGTGGAACTCTAAGGCCTTTGTGCCAGACTGCCAGTCTTTTCAAATGATGTGTTGAGAATTAGGCGTCACCACTCACCGTGAAATTCTCAGCTAAGTTTGGTATGAGTGTAAAATGTAATATTATTGAATTTGCATGCAGATTAAGACATGTGAAGTGTACAGTTGTGAGAAACTCGTCGTTCTTGTGTATAAACTTCTATTAGATTGAGAGAGAAATCAGAGAGAATGTATTGTAATTAGATAAATAGTAACACACTATTATTGGTTAAAATTTGTCGGAACTTAAAAATTTTGGTAGGCCCCACTTCCTATTTAATGAACTTGATTTTTTAGTTTTCAATAATTTTCAATCAATTATAGAGTGTGTCAGCGAGAGTATTGATAAAATGATGAAAGTACAAAAATGACGACGAGTCACCAACTAACAACCCTACTTAGTCACTGAGTTTGTTATAACTGTCTGACAATGGCAGCTGTAACTAACTATGCTAAAATGCAAAGGTCAGGCTATAGAATATCCTGAGAGATACTGAAGAAGAATATTCCCTTGCCACTTTTAAGTTGCTTCTTAATCTTAAGAATATTTGAAACTGATCGTCACTGGAGTTAGCCTCTAACTTCTCGAAAGATTTTGAAATCTTCAGTGTATTATTGATCCACAATCGGTTTGACTCTCACCTCTTTTTTCCTATGGGAGGTTCCTACAATATTGTATCTAAAATCATGTAATCGTTTTCTTTCCTGGAGAAGGATATGGTAGAGATCTCAATTAACCACACTGAATCATTCTTGTTTAATTAGTCTTACTGTAGAATCAGTGGGCTATTGCTCAAATTTACAGCATATATTGCCTGTTGCTTTGTTTTCTGTTTTTCAGTCGTATAACATATGCACTCATATAATAGTTTCTTAAAATTGACAATTGTAGGCTTTTCAAGATAATGAGAAAAAGGGTGAGAAAGCTAGAGAAAATACGTAGAGATCTGAACTAGTATTCTGTTATTAAAACCTAATCTCTGGAATCTGAACTAAGAACGACTACAGTTGACCGACAACAGCTAACAGCCTTCAGTTAGAGTATCAGGGTTGAGTTCCGAAGCATGGGAATTAAGACTAGGAAGTGTGGGATTCTTGTGTGGGTTTGTTAGACTTGAACTCTCCAACTACAATAACTAGATTTTGTGGTGTGGTTTTCTCAAGGTTCTTATAAATTGGATTAGTGTTCTTCACCATGCCCCTTAGCTACAATTGATATTGGCATTGTAGTGTTCGATTGGGACTAGTCAGAGGACTAGTGCAGAACCAGCCTGTGAGTGCTTAGGCTATGGAGCGTCATAGGATTTTAGGATCCAAATGAAAGGTATAGGACTCCAGTCTCACAGTGGGAGTATGGATTCTGGTGTAGGAATTTTATAGGTTTTGGACTCTCCAACTAACATTTGTCTCCGGTTCTTCCAAGGTTCTTATCATAGAGCTAGTTTTATCCAAGTTTAACCGAATTTAACTGCTGAAAAAAGGACTAGACAAGTGGAAGATTATCTTCTCTAACAATGATAATCTTCGGTTTGTTACATTTTTACTTACAATGTTTGGATGAGAAGGTTTACTAGTCTAAAAAATACTCATGCACTGTGATGCAGGCCTTTCTTAGTAAATGAACTGGAACCCCAGCACCTTCTTCATGACCGAAGGAAAGTATATGAGGTACATGGATGAATCAATCTCCTTTTTGTTTTTCCAGTTAGGTTTTGGTCTAAATTCTTTGTAATGTTAAAGTATGATGAAGCCTTATTCTTTTGGCTTTGAATAGTCTTGCAAATGTGCTATCTGGCTTTGCATGCTGATAAGTCTGCTCCGCATGCTGTATTGACTTTTCCTTCATGGCCTGCTTTGTTTTTCAAATGAAGGCCTTAACATTTTTCTCATTGTTTATTTAACGTCTGATATTTAGATGTAGATTTTTAGCATGAAGCCAAGCCAAGGAAGTAAAAAACTGAACTTTGATTTTGTGTTAGATCGAGTGTTGCTAAGGAAGGAATTAGGAAAAAGAAAAAAAAAATTCACTCATTAAAGTTATATTGGTCTTGCCGTCCCCTCTTCCCCTGGAATGTACATTTAAACTTAGTGAAGATCATATTTCTGTTTATTGTTGTTAGTTATGAATGTATGACCAATTACAGTCAAAATGCTATGTTAATTCTTTTATACATATATATATGTATAATTTATTTTTAATAATGTTCAATTTTGGGCTTCAAGCGTCTTGAAATGTTTGGAATCCCCGTTCCAAGATATGCTCTTGTAATTAGGGAAGTCCCATACCAACAACTGGATTACTTTAATGAGGAAGAAGATTTTGTTGAGGTTCATGGCATGCGGTTTTTTAAGCCATTTGTGGAGAAGCCTGTTGATGGTAAGCATTTCTTGTGTGGGTGAAACTCATTACTTTGCTTCCGTCTCTTACATTGTTCTTTTTTTCTTCCAAAGTCACTGATGAATGATATATTCATTGTATTGGCTTGTTTTATCATGGATTTGGGGGATGTTCATTTTGTCCCATTTTTTTTCTGCGAAGCCCTGTTACATGTAGTGTACATTGGCTTCTTTTCTCATGATAATGATTTTGGAGGGTGTTCTTTTTGTCCCTTTTTCTTTTACCAGGGAGTCACTGATATACGTAATTTACATTGGCTTGTTTAATCAAGATAAAGATTTTCGGGCGTGTTATTTTTGTCCCATTTTCTTTTATTAGGGAGCCCAAGTGTTGACTCTTGATATTTGGAGTGGGTTAGTGTTCTCTGCAAATTTCAACTGCGTGAATCCCAATCAATAAAGGTTAATTTTACTAAAACAAAATACAATTTAAAAATCTTACACCATTGAATCGAAACTACATCACTGGGCAGTTTTTTTTGGACTCTTAGTGATCCTATCCTGTGGAATGCAGACACAAAATATTCAGAAAAAAAAATTCAATATTACTACACAGCTTAATATGGACTTTATATAGATGAAAAATCAACTAACATGTTTTTGAATATGTGATATTCAAAATTTCTAGTGGACAATAGGGAATAGCATTCACTGACACACTATAGCTTACAAGTTGTCTGATGTAAATAATCGTTCATCATTGCGTTTTTCAGTATGCAAGAAGTATAAAAGGGATTACATCTTCAAATCACGAGTAGTAACTTCTATAATTGGTTATTGCATCTGTATGTCATTTCTTGAAATGATGGAACTCAACTACCTGTCGTCATTGAATATTTGGCAGGAATAATAGAATACATAATAGGTAAATGAATACGATATTAAAAATAAGCTAGTTTATCCTTTTTTCTTCATGATAATATGTATAAATAAACCCTTGTGCGTTAATGACATGCCAAACTTGTACAGCACATGAGCCCTATGCAGCTGTTCCTTTTCAGACATATGTGCTGGACATACAAGGCTCATGGAAAATGTTTAACTTTTGATGCATTTGTTACATTGCATTCCTGATATTTTAAATTTATTAAATAATGAGCCAGACTGTCAGTGTTTATATTACATGCATTTGTGTGAATCTTATACCTTATACTCCCACATAGAAGGGTGCCTATGGTTCATATATTTTGTTTACATATCGCTAGTGTTTTTGCTGGTTACGTCCTATATTTTAACTTTGTTTAAAATAATGGTATTAATTCTCATTCCAAAAATAAGTTGAATTATAGTCCTATTTAACTGAATATAGCTGAATTTCCAGCTGTGATCCTTGGAGAAATCCTATATAATCAGTAATTTCTGCTTCTAATAAAAGAGAAAACCTGATGCTATTTATTAGTAATTACTCTGCATAAATACCCTAAAATAGCACAACTATTCCTAGGTAGTTCCAATAGGATTAGCCCCTTTCTACACTCTCCGTCAAGTTGGGTGATATATATATATATATATATATATATATATTACAGAATCTGAACTCGAAACTGATTTCTTCAAAGCGTTTCCTAGGAAGTGCTTTTGTGAAAATATCAACAACCTGCTGTCTTGTTTGAATGTAGGACAATTGAACAATTTCATTGTTTACTTTTTCTTAGATAAAATGTCGATTGATGTTACTGTGTTTTGTCTGATCATGATGAACTGGATTCTGAGCAATACTGACGTTTTTGGTGTTTTGAAGGAAGAAGCTCCTTATTTGGGGGAAACCTTGTGTTTGTACTCAAATCTGAACTATAAGGAGATGATTTCTATAATTTATTTAGAATTCTGTGTATTTTTCTCCTTAAGCCGAACAATAAACACTTTTGTTGTTGGTAAAATGAAAATTTCACATTCCTTTACCTTGCTCTTTTGCTAATTTATTTGTCATGACTTTGGGACACAGGGTAATGTAATGAGAATCTTAGATAATGTGATGAAAGGCCGGTTGAAACCATTTGCATCATGTTATTTCTTTTGCATACTGTGTTAGTGTTTACTTATTTTAAGTACTTTCAATTTTGTGGGTTTCGCCATTGCAAGTCATCTCGAACATGATTTTCTTGTTGTATCAGATACTAAATGAATGGAAGTTATAATCTCCAAAATGCTTTAATTGTGCAGTCATTATTGAATTATACACATACATACTCATGATTGGAAATATATTTCTCATATGTTATAATAACTGTTATTTTTGTGCTTTTTGAAGCTGATAACCACAGTATAATGATATATTATCCCAGTTCAGCTGGTGGTGGTATGAAGGAATTGTTTAGGAAGGTGAGCTTTAGGCACTCTCCCTAGGTAGGTGGGTCATGGGTGTAATATTCTAACATTAACATGATATGGGTGTAATATAGAAGACGTTCTTTTTCTAATAGACTTGTTCAAATTATGACTACTGTTTTGGTTTATTTTTCTGTCGAAATAACTAACCCAGGGGTGAGGTTTTATTAGTTGTCATCTTTGTAATAAACATCAACCTATTCTGTCATTTATTTTTAAATGGAGGTTTACATTCGTTGGGATGTGCATATGCTATCTCCAACAATTATATTGCATTACAATCTTTCGAAAGCATATATAATTAGTGGTAAATATAAATATATAAAATTTTCTATGCCTTCTTACAGCTCGAGCTTTGACATCACTTGTTTTTCAATGACATGCTCTTTTGATAATTTCTTGTGCTTCCTCTCACACTTTTACGAGTTATAGTTAATCAACTTGGTCTCTGTTTTGGGTATAACATTATCTTAGGTTGGAAATAGGTCCAGTGAGTTTCACCCAGACGTGAGAAGAGTAAGGCGTGAAGGATCCTATATTTATGAGGAGTTTATGCCAACTGGAGGGACAGATGTTAAGGTTTGGCAGTTTTCAGATTTATGTTTCTTTCTATTCTTTTTTTCTTAAATGTATTTCAAATGTTTCTCCATATCTTTTGGCATATTAGAATGGTCTCTTAAAATTTTGATAAATGACTGTAGGTGTACACAGTAGGTCCTGAATATGCTCATGCTGAGGCAAGGAAGTCACCTGTTGTTGATGGTGTTGTTATGAGAAATCCTGATGGGAAGGAAGTAAGTAGAATTCTTCGCTTTTCTCAGATATTCTTTCTCTGTTCTCATGGTATACAATTTGTCCGTCCTTGCCTATCCCTTTAGCATTACAAGATGGTCCTTCTTAGTTATTAGTCAATTCCGAGGAAAAGCTTTTTCCCACTTAGGTTTCATCATGTTATTTTCTGTCAATCTCTTGGTTTCCAGTTTTGCAGCTTTAAAGCATTGTGTGTTTGTCTACGAGTTTTTTGTTTCGTCTTTTTGGGTTACATTTTGGTTAATTGAAGGACACTAATTCTTTTTGGTTGGGCCAAACATTGTGCTTTAAATAATCTTCTCTTCATACATTAAATCAATGAAACCGTGCTTGGTATTTCTGTTTATGATTATTAACTACCAATAGAATGGTTTAATATTAATTATAGGTCAAAATATGTTTTTAGTTCCTCGAATTTTAGCTAAGTTTGTTTTTCATTCTTTATAGTTTAAATTTATCCTTTTAGTCCCTGTAATTTGAGCAAAAAATGGTTTAGTTCCTCTTTCCAAATTTCTTTTTCCTAAATGTTGTCTAAATGCTTACATTAGAAGGGAAACATAGATTTGGCTTGGTCATTGATGATAAGAATGCAAAATCAAAGTAGTTTGTCCAGTGTTAGTTATATAAAAGAAATCTTTGATAATATTTGGACAGAGCGACCAAAACCAGCTTTTGTCAAATTACAAGGACTAAAGAGATCACTTTAAATTTAGGGGACACAAAAATTTACTCCAAATTTAGAGACTAGAAATATATTCAAATCCTATTGTTATTGTGAGTAAATAATCCATGCACTAACTTGTAAAGGTTTTTTTACATTTTTATCTGATCACATATCGTAATGTATGGTATATTTGCTGACTTTTGCAATAACTATTTAAAAGTGATATTTTCTATGATTTTGATTGGTTAACATTGTAAAACTTTAACAATATGCGTAAAAAGTAAACAATATTCTTTTTACTAGAATTTATTTGAAACTATTTTACACTGTCGTCCAATCCAATCACAAATCGCCATTAGTATGTCTCTCAAGAAATATTGTGAAAGTAAAAAGACTTATCATACATGATGCTTTGTGATTAGATTACAATGTAAATTATTTTACGCTTGGTGGTGGTTAGCCTTTTTTTCTTATTATTATTTGTATAAAAGAAGAAATTCATTCAGAAAAAGAAAAGATTACTCGTCACAAAAAAAAATTATAGAGTACGAAGAAACATCGAAGAGAAAAGCTTTCCAATCTTATTCAATATTGTCATTTGATCCATTCTTTGCGGTGTAAACCCATTGACAACCAACAATAATCTTGAGAGCAGGTAAAAGAACTAGCTCCCAAGTGCCACTAGCCTTTAAAACAGTCATTTCATCGAACATGGCCTATACACTTGGGAACATACACAAAATACGTAGAGCAAATAAAAGAGCAATATGAAGGGCATAGTCAGTCACAACGAAGAGTACATACATATAAAGGACTAGGATTGTCTGTGGACTAAATACCTTTATGTAGGACAATGAGGAGCTCGTGTGTAGGAGACGTTGGTGGCTGTGGTGGGGCTAAAGCAGGAGACGAGGCTGGAGGATTAGCAGCTGCATTTGTTAGTGGAAGTGCAGTATGAATGGTGGAAAATTGGTTTGGGAGTCGAAGTTTGACTTGCGATCAGAGAGGATGTTAGATTGTTTGTCTACAATCTTAATTAGAGCTCACTAGGGTTTATGTATACTTGTGAGTGCTAATTACGGACATAATTAAATGAGTATTGGTTATCTTTTAGAGCACTAATTGACCAAAATATTGTAGATTAGAGTGGAATGCAAAGATTTTGATTTTCACTTCGTGTGGCTTGGTGAAGGGTAGCCAATAACTATGAATAGCTTTTATGATATAGGAATGGACCAAATTATAGAGTACTATAGTGTGGCATAAGTAAGTTGCAATCTTAATTGTCGAAGATTTGCATTTGTAATGTGATGTAATTTCTATTCTAAATTATCTACTTCCTCAAACAAGCACAGCCTATACATTTAGCGATTTTCATAAGTCTTCCTGGCCCTATCTGCTTATTTGGTTTTTTTAGTCTTACTAGTTGCCTAAATTGGTTTTTCTTTTTTGCTGGTAATTGTTAAAAAAACGTTTCCTCCATAATCGTGCAAACGTCTCATGACTATCTTAATTTTGAGTGTATTAATAGAAGGAACAAACATGTACCATTATAAAGCAGGTCAGAATTGCTTGCTTGAAACAGTATTTTAACATATTGAAGCATGTTTGCCATCTCATTCGGCAGGTCAGGTATCCAGTGTTACTATCTCCTGCTGAGAAGCAAATGGCGAGAGATGTTTGCATTGCATTCAGTCAAGCGGTATGTTGTATTAATGTGGTAGTAACTACACGTTAATAAAAGATATTGTTTTTATTTTTTAGTGTGTATTATCTTCTAAAACATTGTGTACAATTTCTGAACTGTTCACTAATCCTAGTGTTTGTTGAATTGTAGTATTTTTAAAACTGCTATTGAATAATGTCAATAGCCATGTTTCTCTTTCTCTTTCATTTTAGTTGCTTGTTCTTCTATTTTCTAGCTTCTTTTCCTCTGTGTGAAGTTTGATCTTTTGCATAGAAAATATGTTCTAAATCCTTTTGCTGATAGTTTAACCATCTTGACAAGTCCTATCATCAAATACCTCATAGTGTTTTAGAAAATGAATCTTATTATTTCAGTGGATTTAATCCGAGCGAGTGCAGCTCCAATTTTATTTTTCCAAGGAAATCCTAAAGTGAATTAAATTCTATTTCTTCACTTTATCTGACATTCTTATGGGGTTGTGAATCTGCGAACTAACTGTTATGGTAGGTAAAATGTGGCTGGGCCAATGAAGTTTGCACAATATTTTATGAATTTCAATTTAATGAATGTGATTCTCTTTAGAATATTGATTGAATAAAATCTTTCCATGGATATAGGAAAATAATTTGTCTGATCCTCCTTATGCCCTACTATAAATTTATGTTGTTTGCAGGTTTGTGGGTTTGATCTCTTGAGAAGTGAGGGACGCTCATATGTTTGTGATGTGAATGGATGGAGCTTTGTTAAAAATTCGTACAAGTAAATGTTGTAATTAGATTTTTTTTTGTTTGATATGGGCAGAATGGTTCAAAATACTTTAATATTTTTTCACTTTCTTTATATTAACAGAAAATCATAGGATCAGTTCTTCCCAATTTGATATATATCTGTTTTGGAGATATTATATTGTGCCCTTTTATCTTTAGTAAATATTAGAAAGATAGAGATACCAATGCTTGAACGAATTATAAATGCTACACTGAGTGATTAGTGAGAACTTCTATCATCGTAACCAATGTGAGCAGGGTGTTGAATTCTGATTCCATCCAATAAAGGCCCTTTTGTTGAAATCAACATTTCTAATAGCTTTCATTGGGATCAGTATTCATATATAACTGATCTTTGGAAAAGAAAGTCAAAAATTAGAATTCTTATCTTGTTTAAGGCAATCACTTGTCATGCTGAATAGTTGGCTGGATATTCTCCATCATTTTTGAAGTTCTGTATTTGTAATTGTTGAAGATCTCGCATCAACTAGAAATATGGTCAAAGTAATTGGGTACAAGTCTTACCTTACAAGTTGACTTTATACGGTTGAGTTAGGCTTGAAGCCCACTTTTTAAGATGATATTAATGTCTATCCTAGTGAGGTTTGTTGGACTTATCACTAATATTTATTCGCACACTCGAGATGTCAAGTCTTTAGCTAAGAGGTTGTGTTGGAAATTTCATATTGAGTAGAGGTATGACTAAAATATAATATATAAGTAGGTGCAAACCTAACCTTCCTAGCCTGTGTTATGTGAGGTGAGTTATGCTTAGAGTCGACTTTTCTAAGATGGTATCAGAGCCTATCTTAACAAGAGTCGTTAGTCTTATTATGCCACCTACTTCGAGTTGCTATTGGACTGACCACACATATCGAGTCTCAAGCTCAATGTGTCTAGTCCTTGGCTTGGGGTGTGTGTTGGAGATCACATCAACTAAGTTTTGTGAGGTTGTGTTAGTTTAAAGTCTTAACTTCTAAGTGTATAACAAATAATAATTCCATCATATGTTAAAGCATTATTGAGCTATAACTAAAGCTTGTGGCATGCCCTGGCTCTTGAATGGGCAAAAATTTTGTCAAACCAAAGGTAAATAATCCAAGAGAAGAGAGTATGAAGAGGAATGTAGGTGGAAAAACCTTTGATTTGTTTCTTCGTCTCTTATACACTTTGCTTACAAATCTCAGAGACTCACATGCTTTATATTACCCCATAATGATTACATATACAAGGAAGATATTCTTTCTATCTATAGTACATTTTTATTATGTAATTTTCTTGTGTCATGGTCATTACTACGTGGTGAAAATTAGTTCAAGGAAACAAAAGTTCCCCTTTTCAATATGTAACAAATTACAAATTTTGAACTCTTGAAAAACAATTTGTCACGTTGCTAAGAAAATGAAAACCTTTACTTGATTTATGAAATTTGGCTTGATGTAGAGCAAATTAGCCTTTCTTCTAATATTTTATTTTGTACTACACATTGTTTCTCAACTTTTTTGTGCTTGTGAAAATCATATTATTTTTCCTTTTGCTACTGAAGGTATTATGATGATTCTGCTTGTGTGCTACGAAAGATGTTGCTAGATGCAAAAGCACCTCATCTTTCTTCAGTGGTTCCACCAACTTTACCATGGAAAGTAAATGAACTAATCCAACCTGTTGAGCCACTAACTCGTCAGGGTAGTGGCATTAATGGCACTTTTGGACAATCTGAGGAATTGCGTTGTGTAATTGCTGTTATTCGTCAGTATGTACTATTCCTTTTCTCGTTTGATTAGTCAAATGTGTTGTTTCTTATATACTCTTCACTTTTGGTAGTGGTGATAGAACTCCAAAACAAAAGGTGAAGCTAAAGGTTACTGAGGAAAAGTTGTTGAACTTAATGTTGAAATACAATGGTGGTCGACCTAAATCTGAGGTAATGCTATTTTGGTCCTTCAATAGTGATTAAGACTTGAACTATGTAGGGAAATAAGTAGTTATTTGATTGATACCAATTATATTTTCATCATCTCTATTTGTAATAATCAATATGGAGATAAGAATATACTGAAATGAATTGGGAGATTCTAAAGATATTTTATCCTAATTAGTATAGAGATACTGAGGAAATCTTGATCCTAAGAATCTTCTATTTACAACACTTCTCTAGTTGGTAAATGAATATTGATCATTCCCAACTTGCCTACAAGATTTTGGGATATGCACATAAAAATGTTTGTTATCTGAATTCTTGTAGTGACATTATAAAAATGTTTGTTATCTGAATTCTTGTAGTGATATCGGTTGTAACCATAAGATCTTTATCTAAATTATAGTTGATGAAGTATTTGTCAATTTCAATATGTTTGATCCTATCATGTATTGAATTATGGGCAATACTCATGGTTGATTTGTTATCATTGTACCATTGCATAGGGGTCTATCTACCTTTATTTTAAGGTCATTTAATATGATTTTCATCCAAAATTTTTCACACATGACTTGAGCTTCTACATTAGAATGAGATACTCTAACTTGTTTATTGCTTCTCTAGGATTCCAGGCTTTTTCCAAGAAATATATAATACTCAGATGTAGATTTTCTGTTAGTAATAGAATCTACCTAGTTTGCATTAGTATATATTTCAAGGTCAAAATGTCTTCTTTCCTTAACAATAGTCACTTTCCTAGGTTTGACTTCAAGTGTTGTATTGAATAAAGAAAAATAAATATAGGATTAATCCTATATTTATAGGTAGAAATAGTAACAGACTAACAGAAAATATAGACTAAAATATGGACTAAGCCCGTTATGTTCAACATGATGAAGAATTTTCTCTTTTGGGTTATGCATAAGCTGGTTCACCACACTAACTCCATAAACAATGTTTGGCTTTGTGTGTAATAGATGATAAATAAGTTTTCCTGTCAATATTTGATAATCGATATTTTTCTAGAGAATTCCACACTTTCTCCAAGAAACATTTAGTACCCTAATGTAGATTTTTTATTAGTGATAGAATCTACGTAGTTTACATATGATAGACTCCTCTTGTGCGTGTTTGTTCTTTATGGGTTGGAGATGGATGAAGGATCGCAGAAGCATTGGAAAGAGGAGATGAACTTGCTGAAAAGAAGATAAATTTCATGAGACAATGAAGTTAGAAGAGGTGAGACCAACTTTCAACAATGCTCTAGGCAAGACACTCACAAAGAGATGCTAACACAAAGAACAAGTGGACTGCAATTTGGACAAAATTTCTTCACTCATTCAAAGTTTGAAAAAATTACATGGCTGAGCATACTTATTTATAGTGCTCATGGTCAGCCAAATTGGAGCCAAAAGTGTGCAGAAAATTAAATTCAAATTAACCTAGATCTAGAAGGGCCAATGAGTGAGTGCCATGTGGACTTCACACTTCCCATGCCTTGCTGAAAACTCTCCATTTGCATACTGCCATGTGGTAGCACATTTTCCTTGCAGATGCATGTTTAACACACCGGCCCTAGGCATGATGCTCCATGCCACATAAGCCCTAGGTGTGATTAGGCTTTTCTTTTATGATGGAAGGAAGACTCAAATTATTCCAAGCTATTCTAAACTATTTACACAAGTAAAGGACTTCTTATTAATGCTCCATGTTGTTTCAAAAGAATCTCTTCATGGTTGAATTTAGGCCCGAGCAATTGTTTGGGGCTCAAGTAGGCTCAGATAATCCCAATCTTCTGTTTCACTTTTGATGAAACCTCTAGATCTATATCCTTTTTATTCTATGACTTGGGTAGCTCGGCATGTGCCATCAGCATCAATATAAATTTTCAAGGTCAAAATGTCTTCTTTCGTTAACAATTGTCACTTTTCTAGCTTTGACTTAAAAGTGTTGAAGAATTTTGTCTCCTAGGTCATGCATAAATTAGTTCTCCACACTAACTGAATAAGCAATATTTGGTCTTGTATGTGACAGATAAGTAAGTTTTCCTATCAAGCTTTGATAATGATGGATATTTTCTACATGAGAACTCTTTTCGCTAGAAGTTTTGAGGTTCTACATCTTAGCTTACATGTTTCTTTGAGAAGATCAAGTATATATATTTTCTTTTCGGGTAAATAACCTTTATTCTATGGAAATACTTGAGTTTTTTTGGTCTTTCATCTCAAATTGGGTTGCCAATTTTTCCTTTGAAGCAAATTTTATTGTTTTATCATCTTCTGCAATAATCATATATCTACTTAGACCAACAATATAATGAGTTTACCAATGAGGGAGTGCTTTATGAATAAAATATGATCTCCTTGACTTTGTTTGAATCCTAAGGAAATCATAGTTTTCGTAAATCTCCCAAACCATACTCTTAGAAATTACTGAAGACCTAATAAGGTCTTCATTAGGAGGCATGCTTTGTTACTTCCATTATGAGTTTTTAACCCTACAGGGATTCTTGTATAAACACAAGGGAAATACTCGAGTCTTAGGTGTTGTGATACAAATTGGGTTGGTTGTCTCGTTGATAGAAGATCTACTATAGGATATTGCGTATTTGTTGGAAGGAATCTTATATCTTGGAAAAGTAAGAAACAATGTTGTTGCCTGATCTAATGCTAAAGCTGAATATAAATCTATGATCCTAGCTACATGTGGACTTGTGTGGATTAAACAACTCTTCTAAGAGTTGAGATTTTATGAAAATGAATAGATGAAGTTGTATTGTGACAATTAGACAACTCTTCATATAGCCTTTTATTCAAGCGTTTCATTAGAGAACTAAACAAATAGAGATTGGGTGTCATTTTATTGGTGAGAAGTTGTTGTCCAAGGATCTTATTAGTGAGGTTGCACATCTTCAAATCTTGGTACTAACTAATTCGATTCATAACCCATTCAAAGTTTCATGATATTCCGATAGAGAGACAACCTTGTTTAGCATGAAATGCTCTGTTCTCAATGTCATAACAATCAGCAAAATCCTTCTTCAAATAAAGTGTTATTAAATTCATCCAATACCTCTTTAGCATAGGAATAGAATAGAACATATTGTTTCGATCATCAAGGGACCTACCACATTTGGAAGGTCATTGAGATCCAAAGGGATGAGTTTCACTTCAAACAATGAAACAAATCACAAAACAAAGGTGTAATAAAGAGAACCCGTTTGGCAAAAAAAGCTGAAAAACTCATATCCAATCAAATCGAAGCCAAATTGAAAGTAACTGTCCTTCTTGGAATAGGCTCAAGATTTTCTGACAACCTGTTTGTGGCTGGGGTGGCAAGTGGGGCTTTGTTGGAGCTAGGTGCGTGGGCTACACATGCCAGTACTAGTGGTAGTTTGTGATAACATGTGACAACTCTATTGGTGACGCAAGTGTCGACATTTCTATTGTGGGCATTGGACGCATCTTTTTGGCCCAGAACTAGCCTCAATTGCATTGGCAGTGGCAGCGGTGGCAGCAGTTTACATGGCAGCAGATATTGAGCTCTCAAGATTAGGAGTTTTGATGCCAACTTGAACTATATAAGGAATTAATAATTATTTTATTGACAAGAATCACACTAATTATATTGTTATCACCTATATTTGTAACAACTCTAAAATAGGAAAACCAAAATATGCTGAATTAAATAGGAAGATTTGAAAGATATTTTCTCCTACTTAATATGGAGATATTGAAGAACATTAAGTTTTATCTGAGTTTCTAAATTCTTAATCTTCTGTGGTTTATCTATTGGTCTCATGTTTACATACAGAACTTAAAAGTCCTTCAATATTTTTTATAAAATTTTTACTTCAGCTACTGATTTCTTAATCTTCAGTGGTTGATCAATTGGTCTTTTCTTTTGCAGACAAAACTTAAAAGTGCTGTTCAGTTGCAAGACCTTTTAGACGCCACACGGATGCTGGTGCCTCGCACTAGGTATGTCATTTGTATAAATATTGATGACGTTAGCGTCTCATGCAGTTCATTGTCTACTTCACACCCGGATTATTGAAATCTCAATCATTGTGATTAGTCTACATTCTTTGCTTTAAACTAGAACGTCGTTTGATCTACTGTGTATTTTGACTTAAATGTTATTATGCACACTTTCAAACCAATGAATTTGTAAGAAAAAGATAAGTAAAATAAAAATTACATATTTTCCCTTTTTGGAAGAAGAATTTATTATAAAAGTGGAGACATACAGAGGTAGCAAACAAATTATTCTTTTAAAAGAAGACATGAAATGAAGAACATAAAATTGAAAAGCGCGTCAAAAAGGCCAAGTTTCCAATAATGCAACATGAGAGAATCCTTTGACTATTATACTGGCTAATACCATAGAAGTGCTAAAGACAATTTCATGCCATGGAAGAGGCATAACAGGTATAACGCCCAGAACCAATAATTATTCATGGGAAATCTTTTTCCTTTGGGAAGATTTCCTCTTGTAAAGCTAAATACAATTGTTTTTAAAATTCTTAATATCCTCTGTATCCATAGCAAATCATGCGCACTTCCTCAAGACTTATTTATTTGAACATATTTATTCTCTATTTTCTCCTTTTACGCATCTTCTACCAAAAACCCTGTAACTTCAACAATGGATACTGCAAAAGTGGGAACCATTTATTAGCTCACCTTTTAGGTAACTGATTTTAGGCGTTTACCATACATGCATGTCTTGAGTGCCCAGACTGCATGTTCCTAAATTAGGTTCTAGGAATATGATACGGACACAAACACGTAGATATATTTAAATTGACACACATGCACACACGCACACGCACATAGTTTTTAATATAAAAATATAAAAAAAGAAACATATATAAAAAAAAGATACAACTTCTACATTTCATCCTTATTTAAAAAAATATAATTTCTAAGTCTGGTTTATCAAGAGATAAGCTAGCAACCTAGTTCTACCATATTTTTGCATCCATTTTACTTTTATCCCTTAAAGAGTCAACATCGGAAGAATCTTCTATTTCTTCTGAGAAGTTTGCAAATTCTATATTTACTTGCCTCCTTATATCTGCATCATTAAAGTATCTCTTATAAACATTTTTTCCTGTCATGAGTAAGTTCCACATAAGTCTTTGTAATTCTTAGGTAATTTATAAGCTCCTCTTGAAACAAGATATGCAAAGATTATTCGGAATATGCAAAGATATTTTGAATCATTTAAGGAATAAACATTTTGTTTATTATTCGATTCTATGTTTATTCTTATTTTAAGATTTGTGTTTGATTTTTTGTATGATTTTGTTGGGAGAGACGTGTCCAGTGAGTGGACCGTGTCCTCTCCGGCGTATCCAAGAATTGAGTCGTATCTAATCCAATTATGTGTGTTCGACACCATGTTGGTCACTCATCCACCACATGTCCATGTCAGTAATGTTTTGGAAGCGCGGAAGTGAAGCTTTCACTTGTATTAGAACTTCGTAGGTTGTATCTATCAAAAACATTTTTAGGGACTTGCTGAACAGTTTAAGAAGCACATTGGTGATGTTCTTGTTCAAGCTACTAGGTCTTGTTCAACTAATCCTCACTTCCAGTATTATAGTTGAATTTTTCATATAATTTAGTATAACTTGAACAAAATAAAGAATTATTTATTTATACCAACCACACGAATTACGTTTTTATCATATCTATATGTAATAATCAAAACCTCTAAAAAAAATCAAAACATTTTGAAATAAATAGAAAAATTCTGAAGATATTTTTTTGCTAATTATTATGGAGATATTGAGAATATTTTTTATCCTAATAATCTGTTATTTAAAATATTATATATCTTCTGTAAGAGGTAGTTCTGTGCCTATACTCTGTCTAAATTTCACTTTTTTTGTTGGTGTAGTGGTTGTTTGATAGTTAGCAAACTAACTCTTGCTCAGCCCAGCTTTGTTGCTAGGGAGGTGCTTGATATGAGGTCTGATAGGCTTCTAGACATGCTGAGGAGTTGAAAAGCTCTTTCCTACTGATGATTTATTTGCTTTGCTTTTATTACTTTTGTCGCTTTCTCGGGGCTTCAAGGGGCAGTTATTCTAAAAGCTGAAGATTTTGGGCTCTTTTGGCTTTTTGTCATGGTATTGGAGCTTCTATGGTCTATCTATCAGGATTCCTATCCTTACTTCATTATTTAGTGACAATAACAACCAAGCATATTCCCCTAAATTGGGTCCAGCTACATGGATATCTATGAGAAGGACATCTTATGTGCATAATTTTTTCCTTCCAAATGAAATTTCCTCACTTTTCTTAAATGTTTGAGCGAGAATAATGCATTTTTGATTTCATAGGCTATGTTAAAAAACGGCACTTTCTGTTGCATGGATAATTTGCCATTTATACGTACTACAGTAGTAGTACTACTAATAGTTTCTACTAGTTTTTTAGTCAATACATGTGTATGCTGAGTTGGAGTTTGGAATTAACTTTATGTTTGTATATATTTAGACCAGATCTAGAAAGTGACAGTGAGGCTGAAGATGTCGAGCATGCTGAAAAGCTCCGTCAAGTTAAAGCAGTTCTTGAGGAGGTTATTAATGCTCTTGTCACTGTTTTCTCTATTATTATACTTTGTATTATGAACCCTGTTGAAGTGTAATGTTATTTTATTATTATTTCTTTAGTATGTACCTAGCTTTAGGGTCAGGTTTCAAGTAAGTAACTTGCCTCTTTTTGTAATTATATATCAATTAAAAATGGTAAAACAGTATAAGTTGAATTTAGTAATTGGAATTTGAATTAAATTCAGTTTTTATTTTTTGAAAGTTCTCTGCATTTACTTATGCCCTTGTTTGGGTTTGCTTTTCGATGCTAAATGAAATTTCTGTTATATATATTAGCTCTCAGGTACAGCTCTATATGATAAAAGGATTTCAAATTCATGGCCGTTTTGAATTGGACACATACTCTTATGAGGGTGTAAAAGAATTGGTTCTTATTTTATTTTTTTTCATAATATTGATTAAGCTATATGGTGGAATGCAATGCCCTACATGGCTGAAGCCCATGACTCATTGACTGAAAACTGGCAAAAGTAAGGAAAAGTGAAACACTTTCGTACCTGGGTTGTCAGTCATAAAAATGAAATTAATGATGTTTCTCTGTTGTGCATAATACAGAACATTGTCTGTTAGCTGAGACATGCCAAGCCATACTGATACCACATATAAGCTTGCGTGTCCTTTTAAAGCCTGTAAAATTGCTATCTTTACATTTTTTAATCAAAGTCATAAATTGTTTCATTTCTTTTCCTTTTCTACATATTATCAGGGGGGACATTTCTCTGGCATATATAGGAAAGTTCAACTAAAGCCACTAAAGTGGGTCAAAGTGACAAAAAGCAATGGTGAAATTGAAGAACGACCTGTTGAAGCTCTTATGATTCTTAAATATGGTGGCGTTCTTACGCACGCTGGCAGAAAGCAGGTTCTGAGGCTGAATTTCATATACTGTTATTATTGTTAGGAATAGAAAGGAATTTCCATTTATAATCTTCTTTCCTAGTTGTTTTAATTACTTTCTCTTTTCGCAGGCTGAAGAATTAGGAAGATATTTCCGGAATAAAATGTATCCAGGTAAAAATTCCATTAGGTTTTCTTAAAGTAAGTGACATAAATAGTTGAAATAGGAGGAATATTGTTGATATTCAAACTGTACAGGGATTCCTCTTTTATATAGGAAATTACATAAAATAATAAATTTATTTACTGAAGTATGGAAATTGATCATCCTAAATTAGGGACCAAAACTTAAAAATAGGGTCAACTATGAGGACCAAGTAAATAGTTTAACCTAGTATGTATTTGAGTTTTAGTCTGTGTAAGACATGTTTCAGACAAAATCATGTATTCTTATATCATATAACATCAACTTGTCTGTGTCTTGTACTATGTATAAAGGCAAACTTTTGTGTGGTTTAAAATTACAGGAGAAGGTACAGGGCTACTTCGCCTTCACAGTACATACCGTCATGATCTGAAGATATACAGCTCTGACGAGGGTCGCGTGCAGGTATGGCCTAAGTTCGCCTTTAATCAAGAAAAGCCAAGTGGTTTTCATTATCGGTGCTGCATTTATACATTTTATACGTGTTTGATCAGATGTCCAGCCCTAGTTAATCATCCTAATTTGTCCTTTAGCATCATATGTGAGCCATTTTTTCGTGACCTGTGTTAAACAGATGTCTGCAGCTGCTTTTGCCAAAGGACTTCTCGACCTAGAAGGGCAGCTAACTCCAATCCTGGTTTGTGTTCTTTCTGCTGAAGAAAATATTCGATCTGTTTGTTATTGGATATACTTGAGATAAATTAAAAGAGAAATATTTTCTGCGGCTCTTAATTTTCCTCTAAGGTTCTCATTTTTATATTAATAGTGGTTGTCCTCATATATAATGAGGTGAAGGAAGAGTAAAAAACAAGAAAAATCGTATCAATACAATGGGGAGAGGGAAGAGTAAAAAACAAGAAATGTCATAACAAGAGTCCTAGGTACATGGATATGCACAACACAAAACAACTTTTCAATAAAACCTATTTAAGACCCATTTTAACACTCCCCTCAAGCTGGATCAATCAAATATTGTGTACCAAGCTTGGAGCAAATAAATTAAATCTGAGCTCCTCTTAAGGGTTTTGTTAACACATGCAAGTTGATCATTGGATCTGATAAACTCAATACAGATTTTCATGGACAACAACACTTTTTTCGCTATATCTCACAAAAAGTTTCATTCTTGAAGGAAATGATTTATCCACACAAGTTCACAAGAGGTGCCATTGCCCTATATTCAGCTTCGGTTGATCAGGAAACTACATTTTGTTTCTTGCTTTTCCATGAAATAATATTTTCTCCAAGAAAATACAACATCCTATAGTAAAGCATATCTCCATAGGAGATCCTATCCAATCAACATTACAACAGAAAGAGATTTGAGTATTTCCTTTATCTTAATATAACAGACCTTGTCTTAGATCCTTTTTGAGGTATCTTAGGATATAGATGATAGTATTCCAATGATCAATGCAAGGAGCCTGCATGAACTAACTAACACCAACTGCAACAGACAAATGAGGTCTATTAATAGAAAGATAAATAAGTTTTATAATTAGTATTTTATTTCTGTGTCAGAAAAAGATTCATCTTGTTCCGCCATTAATTTCTGATTTACGGCCATAAGACTATCCAGTGCACTACAATCAATCATACTCGTCTCTTTTAACTGGCTATTTCAATATCTAAGAAATATTTTAGACCTCCAAAATCCTTTGTCTGAAAATGATTGCACCAATGTTCCTTTAGCTGAGATATTCTAGTGGGCATCATTCCCTATAAGAACTATGTCATCAACATACACTATTAAGTTAACACATTTTACAGGAGAGGTATGACAATAAAAAACTGAAAAATCTACCTCACTATGTTTCAGCCCAAAGATTTGAATAATATAGCCAACTTTTCCAAACCAGGCATGAGGAGATTGCTTGAGACCATAGCAAGAGCGGCGCAACTTACACACCAAAACAAACTCTCCCTAAGCAACAAACCCAAAAGGTTGTTCCATGTAGACTTCCTCCACTAAATTGCCATGAAGAAAGACATTTTTAATATCCAATTGATGAAGTGGTCAATGATGAATAGTTGTCATGGCAAAGAAAAGACAAATAGAAGTCATATTGGCCACTGAAGATAAAGTAATACTATAGTCATGACCATAGATAAAGTAATACTATAACCATACCAACTAGAGACAAATAAAAAAAAGACTATTATTTAGGGAGTTTAGCTTTTTTTATCTTAGGTTCTCATGTTTATATTAACAGTGATGATTATTCTTAGATACAATGTGGAGAGGGAAAAATGAAAAAGTAAGTCATATCTAGAGTCCTAGGTACACACGGATAGGTACAACACAAAATAGTTTTTCATTAAATCCTATTTAAAAAGCCTATTCTAACTGATTTGATTTTTTTTTAAGGTTTCCCTTGTTAGCAAGGACTCCTCCATGTTGGATGGGCTTGAAAATGCCAGCTCTGAAATGGAAGAAGCCAAGGTTTGTAATCTCTTTCGTTATTTATATTGCCTTCTATACTACAGAAATTTTTCAATGTCGGTGAAAGTGGATTATGATTGGAAAAATAAAGAACTTGGTTGCTAGACATGTAATGGATGGGAGAATATAAATGGCATACCTTAACTTTACTGGACAGAATAACCGTGTAGTTAAATTGGATCAACAAATTTGTTCATGATTTTTTCGTAAATTGATAAAATTATTTCTTGAGAAAGAGATGGAGAACTTGTTACCAGACTTTGTAATTTCATATATTATTTTATAATTAGCTTAACATGTAAATTGTGTTATTATTCATTCTTTTTGGGGCATAACAAACGATCGCGTGTTTTGATTGGATGTCATTAATATCATATGGTTTGGAATGTTGAGAATAAAATAATTAATAAATATCGTCTTTATCTATATAAATAGGAAAAGTTTGAAATGTTTAACTAGTATTTAGTGATTGTATCCTTATGTAATTAATTCCATTATTATTATAATTATTATTATTATTATTATTTTCTGAATTGTCTTAACTAGCAAGAGGAGGAAACCTCTGATGAAAACTTTTAGCATTATGAGACCATAAGCTCCACAGCCCTGTCAAGATGTTAAAATTTAAAAGAAATATAACATCTTTGTAATTTTAGCCAAGCTTCTAAAATTTATTGATTGCCATAAAAACTTTGGCTCTTTGTCTCAAATAATTTAACCTGTAAAGTAACTCGAGAAATGGACAATCTGCAAACCACAAAATGGTAGGCCCAAATTTCTAATAACGGATGTATGGTGCTTATGCACTTCATGGTTCCTACATTTTAGTAAAGATTTGGGGGTACTGATAATATACCTTTTATCTTACTCTTTTTGTAGGCTCGGTTGAATGAAATTATTACGTGTAAGGCTAAGACAGTTGATAGCAATGGATCATCTGAATTTCCATGGACGGTCGATGGTGCCGGATTACCACCTAATGCATCAGAATTACTCCCCAATTTGGTAATGTTTTTTAAATCTTGCTCTCAAACATAGTTTCTTTAGAATTTGAACAATGGTATTTACAAATTTACAAACATCACATAAAAGGATTCAAAATATACTTGCAAAGAAGAAAGGAAACAAAGACTTAATGACAATATAAATAACACTGGAAAAATGATGACCAAGACTGTGTTGAAGCCATAGTTTTAGGTTGCAAATTCTGAACTTGTTTGATGACTAGAAGAAAAAATATTTTGTTTGGTATTGCCTTTATCTTTTTCAGTCTGCAAATAGTATAACATGCCTATTAACAAAATAAAATTTCTGAAGATGTGGTTTATAACAAAGCTGAATGTCGTATGTGAGTGATCCATTAACCAACCTCAACTAATAGGATAAGGCTTTGTTGTAGTTAATTTGTTTGGTGAGTTTCAAGAATATGTTTTCAGAAATGGGAATTCATTCCACTATCACTTTGAATCATTTTAATTTGCTTTCTATATTGTCTCTCTATATGAGTAATTAAATTTAAAAAGCTCGTGATACTGAACTTCAATCATTAAACAAATAGACCAGACTGCCCGAGAAAAATCATGAGTTATAGTCAAGAAATGCTAAGTGCAACGACTCTTTTTGGTATACAGGAAAGAAATAGGATGAATGAAAATAAAGAGTGAGTGGAAATAGGCGACAAAAAAAGTGGAGTTAAAGATGTTTGGTTAAAAAAGTAGAGAAAAGATGAAATAGACAAGAAATATTACAGTGAGTGCAACTATTTTTAAATTATTTCCAACTTATGTTTCCTCTTCCAAAAACATCAATTCATTTTCAGTTAATCCTCCCCTCAATTTTTCACTAACCAAACATACCATACTAGAGGATGCAATTTCTTAAAATCCCCATATATCAAAGTGAATCAATTCAAAGCTACTACCAAGATTGCACAACGGAAAATTTGCCGTAGTTTTCTTTCCTTTGGACACATGTCTCATGCTTTATTTTCGAACTCACTATTTTTGCCACTAACCTTTGAGATCAATTCAATAATCTTGATGTCCCATGTGTTGATGCCAAATATAAAATAAAAATATTGCACCAACATTGTAAGCTCTATCATCTCGAATTCCTTTGAAATGGTAGAGCGCGTCTCTTCATTCACGCACTCCAATCAATGTCCTCAAGGTGTCGTACTTTCTCCATTATTCTAGAAGATTTGGTTGGTTAAAATCAAGATCAGATCATTTAATTCTGATTGGATTCTCCTGTATACAACAATAATAATAACAAAGCCATATCGTACTAGATGAGATCAGCTACATGGATATATACAACACCATTAGGCACAATTATAACCCAAAGTTCGAGGAATATTATTTAGCTTGAGATCTCCATTGTTGTTTTCCTCCAACGTCCTTTTTTATTTAGCTTGAGATCTACTCTTTTAACTAGTGTCTTTTAGGGCCTTCTTTCTACGTGTCCAAACCACCTCAACCAATTTTCTGTCTTCTTTTTCTGAATGGGTGCTACACCAATTGTTTCTAATATATAGGCACTATATTCTGTCATTTCTTGTATGATCACACACATCTTAAATTCTGACTTCTGCTACTCTCATTTTTCTCCCATATTGTCTCTTTATAGTCCAACATTCACTACCATATATAGCCAGACATAGTCGTGCGATAAACTTGCCTTTGAATTTGGTAAATACCCTGTGATCACAAATAATCCTCGATTCTCTTATCCATTTATGTCATCCCGCTTGTATCTTGTGTTCGTTTGTTAATTTCTGCATCAATTTGTATGATTGATCCCAGATATTTAAACTGTGAAACTAGTGGTACACATCTTTACTTCCGAGTCAAATTCTTCTTGTCTCAATCATGCTCCTACATACGCAAAAACCTTTTATTTAGAAAGTCTACTTCCAAGTTCAAGCTTAGTGTTAATTGCTTCTCTTGATCCATCAATCATGACTATATCATCCACAAAAATGCATGCAATTCAGGATAGTCTTCTGTCTGCCCTTGATAAGCATGTCAAAGACTAGATTAAACAAGAACTTAAGGTTGAGCCTTAATGTAATCCTATCCCAATAATAAAGCCCTTAGTTGCACCTCTTGGAATTCTCACACTAGAAGTTATCCAGACATGGCTTGTATAGCTTGAACACAAGCCACGCAACTTTTTTCTCCAAGTCTTCCATAAAACTTGCTCTCACATACACTTCCAAACTTTTACAAGGATACCATCTAGACCAACATCTTTATCCTTAACCATCCTTTTAAGGGCCTCTTTAACTTCTCCAGTTTGAATTCTATGGTACGAACAAATTTCTTTCCTCCTCTTGAGGTTCCTAGCCCTTCTATATTAGTACTCGAACCTTGTTCACCATTGAAAACCTTGTTCATCAATTTGTTCTCCCATCTCTTTTTGAGATCACAAGTTGTTACCAAAATTTTTCCTTCTTCATCCTCCTTAATACATCTTGCTTTATCTTTTATCTATATTTTGTGAGCTTATATGTAAAAGTCGATGTTCATAGGTCCTTTTAAAACTCTTTCAAATATTTTAAGCCATGTTTCACTCACAACATTTCTTTTCCAGTATTCTGATACCATGACTAGTTAGCAACATTGTTGCCCCCTTGAAAGATGTAATACCTATCTTTCTGGTTAGGTTTCCTCCATATAGATAAGAAAAGACCGATAATTTTCTCCACTTTATTCAATGCAAATATTCACGTACATATAGCAAGATGGTGTCCAACGGTCAAGAAGGACACGTCACAAACAGAAAATCCTAACAACCCAAGAAATTGCTATTCTGCCCTCTCCCAAAATAAAACTCATAGAGTTACTTTATTGTACCCTTGACAGGGCAATCATAGTTTTCAAAGTATTTGAGCTTGGATCTTTGACGCTTCAGCTTGTTCTTTGTCATTGGGCTGCTCTATCCCTTTCATAATCATAATGTGTCTCATTATCTTGGGCCATAACACAAGATTTTAAAGCATTATCTTTCGTTTTTAACCTTTTCATCCCACCACCAAAATTCCATATCTGAACCCAAAACCTTTTTATTCACCCAAGACTGATTTAGCATCTTTCCTTATCTTCTTTGACTTCTCATCCCAGATTATTTTCCTTATCTTTTCTACTGGCTATCTTCTCTGCCTATATCTTTCACGTATTTCTGATCATTTTTAAATAAAAAACAAAGATCACTTTCTTCACCTAAATTTACAATAACAAATCTTAATTGAATTCATAATTAAGGGTACTATGAAAACTTAATGATTGTCGTAATTACGGTAATTAGAAAAGCATAAATCATTGCCCTAAATAATGTAACTACGAAATTCTAAATCATTGTCCTAACTATAGTACTAGGAAAGCAATTACAAGAAATCATACAAATAAATCACTACCAATATCCCCATTGCTAGAAGGTTCCTTGCCATGCGAAGTTATGGGAGAGGGTCATTGTACGCAACATTATATGCAAAGTGGCTATTTCCAAATTTGAAGACTAAATGGTCTCGGAGGTGCAACTTTACCATTACCCAAGCCTCATCCTCTAATGAACATTAAAATAAAGATACAATAAAAATTTCCTCTTTAGTTCTTCTTACCTTTAATTGGATCCTAATTGTCACTTCTTCTATCAATAGAATTTTAAATTATTCAGGTGAAATTGAAAGTAAAGTCTCTCTAGCAAAATAGCTAATTGATATTCACGGTTTATTTAATTTCTTAATTTTCCTGTGGTCAATAGGTAAAGTTGACTAAGAAGGTTACAGAACAAGTAAGACTACTTGCAAAGGATGAAAATGAGAAACTTACAGAAAGAAACTTGTATGATATAATTCCTCCCTATGACCAAGCAAATGCACTTGGTAAGACAAATATTGACGTTGACCGAATAGCTGCTGGATTACCTTGTGGTAGTGAAGGATTTCTATTAATGTATGCTCGATGGAAAAAGCTTGAAACGGACTTGTACAATGAACGCAAGGAGTAAGTCTTTTAACTTTTTTGGTTTAATCTTGTTCCTTTGTTTTTGCCTTGTTTTATTTCTCATATTAGCCAGAAAAAATAGTTACATACATGACCGAAATCACACAGGAATTTTCCGAAACTAATTATTTATTATTTAAGAAGTTCAAAGTCAGTACACAATTTATAATGACATTGTCTATATTTTTCCTTAACCCGTGGATGAAATTATTCTTTAATACATGCATCTACTTCAATTATCTCAGCTAAATTATTTTTGTTCTGTTTGTAGAAATATATATAGTACTTTTAATGTTAGTTAGAATTTTTACTTGCCTTTGTTCATTAAAGTGTTTTTAAATGTTGATACGTTCAGTTTTTAAACATTTTCTAATGGCAATTTCACTTGCAATAACATGAATTTCAGTAACTTACGTGTGTTGCCAATGGGCTTCTGTTTTTCTGGTTGTATGTTTTAGATTGGCAGACACACTAACAGTATTTTTACACGTACAGACGCTATGATATCACCCAAATTCCTGATGTTTATGATTCATGCAAGTAAGTCATCCCTTTTATCTTTTGTTTTGATTATAATTAAATTGTTCATTTCCAACTCTACAATATTTATGGAACATTGCAGTTATGGAGATAGATTATGATTATTTTCTGGAACTCTCATTGAATGATGTGATTTAAATAAAACAACTATCTTCATGGCTATCAATTTCTGGGAGCTTTTTCATATAGATTTCAAGGGGAAATTATGTAATCGAAGAGTCTTTTGTTTCCTGATGACTATAATAGTACTTGCACTGATATTTAGTTTTCTTTTAGTTTCCCCACGACTCTTGGATATTATTTGTATCAAAGAACTAAAAGTTCAAATTGTTTGATTAAACGTGGCAAAAGTTTTGTAAAGATATAAGCAAATATGAATCAAGGCATATGATCATCACATTCAAGGACACTTTTAAATTATTGAAGTTAAATCTTTAATGTCACACCAATAACAAGGAGTCATCAACCAAGCTTTATCCCACTAGACGCCCTGGAGATTTCATTTAAATTATGTATTTTTTATTATTTTCTGATGGTAAGTTAATCTTGTCTTTATTACAGGTATGATCTCTTGCACAATGCACATCTTAATCTAGAAGGACTAGATGAGCTTTTCAAAGTTGCTCAGGTATGTAGTAGAACTGTGTTAGGGAAAAGGCTGCCCAACATAAAATGATTTGATTTGAAAAGAGATGAGAGAGATTTAAATCGAGATCAGGGAGATGGAGAGGTGAGAAAAAAAACAACTTAGTACTAGAGGTTTTATCTTTTTGTATTGGTGAGAAAGAGAGAGAAGACAGAATGAATTCCGTGTGTATAATTTCCACAATGGAGACTCTTATTTATGATGAGTTATAAAAGGAATAACGATTTCCTTAATTTACATAACATACAACTAAAATCTCATAGTATCCCTAATTACAATATTTACATAATTCCTAATACTCTCCCTCAATTTAGAGCATAGAAATCATATATGAGATGCTAGTTACGTAGACAACTAATTCGAAGACCTCTCAACCACATTTGTGAGGACGTCTTCTGGTTTTTTATCATTTGAATTAACAAATCATCAAATGGTGATTCCTTAGGATAAGATCTTTTCCGGATGAAGTGACAATCTTTCTTAACAAGTTTGGTTTCTCATGAAAATATTGGATTTGAGACAACATGGACGACTGCTTGATTGTCAAATATAGGGTCATCTGTGCAAGTTTCCCCACCTCAGTTCTTAGAGCAATTGTTCGAGCTAGATTAGTTCACAAGTGGCTTAGGCCATGGCTCGATGATTTGCTTCTGCCCTCGATGTTGCAGGAAAACTCTTTTCAGATTATTAGCAACGAGAATGCTGTTGCCTTAAGGGCCCAGTATGAGCATCATTCAACCTATATCAGCAGTTCTTTCTGAACGATGTTGGTTTAGCCTTTCGGAAAGGAACTATATAATTAAATAACTAGAATTTATTACTTAGAATATTCCCTGCACAGAAATAAAACCTCTAATACGTACTATTTTCCTTTGTGTTAGTTGATGAGTTCAATCTCACTATTCCCTAATTGCTTAACCTATTTATTTGCAGATGCTTGCTGATGGTGTAATACCAAATGAATATGGAATTAATCCAAAGCAGAAACTGAAGATTGGCTCAAAGGTAAACTCCCGTTGTAAACATAACTCAATTTTCATTTTACCTTACAAACCTCTAAAAGTATAATCTTAGTCTTCCCTTCAGCATAATCATAGGACCAGCCATCCAAATAAGGAAATCAAAATCATATCATCCTCATTGATATCCACTGAATTATATCGAATCTCAAAAAACAGCAATGATTTTCTTTCCTAAGAACTTCAGCATATGAGACACCTCCAGAGATCTCTCTCATACCCCTAAAAACCCATGGTTCACTTTATATATTGTTGATATTCTTTTTGAATATGTACTTCAGTTTGCCCACTATGAATTTCAGGATCAGATTGTCTGAGCCACGGCACTGTGTTGTTAGCAACATGAAGCCTAAGTGTGTTTTATGCTTTCTATCTTGAGGAAGAAAACGAAGAAAGCAGAATTCGTGTTTTATAGATCTTGTGGAATTGATTTAATTTGAATCTTTGAAATATGTTGGACAAAAGGTTCAACTTCTGCTTTATGAGAGTTATTGCTGTACCATGTTGCCTCACCTTGATTATAAATATTAATAGCCTTATGAATTTCTTTCGTCATACTATATCCACATTGATGATCTAAATGTTGCACAAAAAGAAGTCTTTTATAATGTCTTCAATTTCGCGCAGGTTATATTGTTTGATGAACGGCTGAACACAGTACTCACATTAATGTTTAAGCATATGTACTTAAAACTCTAGCTACCTGATTAATTTGCTTTTTGCTGTTTCAATTCAGATTGCACGTCGGTTGCTGGGGAAACTTTTAATTGATTTGAGGAACACTCGAGAGGAAGCCATTAATGTTGTAAAGAATAATCAAGACCTTTCATTATCTGAAAAAATTAAGAAAGATGCAGAGGCCAACTCAAAACTATTCCATAAGATTGATGAAAAAGATCAAGATGATGATGATGATAAAGAGACCAAATATCGTTTAGATCCAAAGTGAATATCAGGTCCTCATGTGATTTTTTACATTATTTTGATCTACTCTAGTTTAATCTTAATTGTTTTGCACCAGGTATGCAAATGTGAAGACACCTGACCGCCATGTGCGGACGCGCCTATACTTCACATCCGTGAGTGTTGTATCCACACTCGCCTAATCCTCATGAAATAAATATAGTGAGCTATTTAGGAGAGATTGAGGAATAATTAGTGGAGCTGTTTTGAAATATAAATAAAGCTGATAATCATCAGGGCAACTAAAAATATTCTATTGGCATATTGTACTGATTTATTAACAGAACAAAAGCATCAAAGCTCATATGTCAAGTTATAGTTATATTGAAACCTCAACTGCAAATATACATTTATCTGAAATTCTAAATGGATACATGAAAACGAACTGATTCATAAAATTTGTAGCTTAGAATTGTCTGTAAATTTGATCTTCTACTCTGTTTCACTTGGATAATTTTGTTGATAGGAATCACACATACATTCTCTTATGAATGTTCTTCGCTACTGTAATTTGGATGAGTCCCTTCAACAAGAAGAGGGTCTTGTCTGCCATAATGCTCTAGAGCGACTATCTAAAACAAAGGAGCTTGACTATATGAGCCACATTGTGCTTAGGATGTTTGAGAACACAGAGGTGAGTCATTTTGACCATTACTAATTATTACCTGTAGAGTTACAAACTATTCCCAAATGTTTGGCGTTACAGGAATAGGTTAAGTTATTGTAGTTCCTTAGATTTTTTTAGTAATAGCAAATTGATCGTAGGAGTATATATATTCATATAATTATGTTTGTATTTATGGAACTTTCTTTCGACTTTGAAACCGCAGGTGGCTTTAGAAGATCCTAGAAGGTACCGCATAGAGCTGACCTACAGCCGTGGTGCCGATCTATCACCCCTGCAGGTAATCATATGCAATAGAATACATTTTGCATTTTGTTCATTTGCTATTACCATATCGGCGGCTTTTAGGTTATCCAAAAAGAAAAATGAAAATGAAATTGAAATCCCATTCAATGTCAATGCGTGTTGTCTGAAGTTTCATAGAAGTGGAAGCCTTACCTGATAGCATCATTGCAAAAAGCTTCTTTAGTTTTATGTACTGAACCCATATAAATTCCGTTATGTTACGAGAGGAATATAGCCAAACATGCTGAATTTTCAAAAGCTAACATACATAATTGTATTGCTATATGGTTGGCAGAAGGAAGGTAGTGAGTGTACTTCACTGCATCAGGAGCACACACTGCCCATCATGGGTCCAGAGAGGTTGCAAGGAATTGGATCATATTTGACATTAGAAACCATGGAAAACATGATTCGTCCATTTGCTATGCCGGCAGAAGATTTTCCTCCTACACCTGCAGGATTCTCTGGCTACTTCTCAAAAACCGTGCTTGATCGTCTCGTAAATCTTTGGCCTTTCCATAGGCAATCCAGTAATCTTGGAAAATAGTCCTACACATTTAATCTCTCCACCCTCCTTTTTATTTTTTTCACTTCAATATATTTTTGCTTTTTCAAAATCTCATGTCCTTTCAAATAGTTTTCTTTAAATTTTATTTGTTTTTAGTTCTTAAAAATTACAAAAATTATGTAATTTGGTCCACTGAGGGGGACCAGCATGCAATGTCGAATAGAAGAACTAAAAATAAATAAAATTTTGAAAGAAACTATTTTAATAGTATTATACTTTTGAGGCAAAATTGTTTAAGCGTTTTTTTATCTTACTGTAAAATCTTGATTATCCAAAGCCTGCTTTTGGTGGCTCCTTTGGAAAAATTTTGGAACTAACATATTTCGGCAACCAAACAAGTAGTAAAAATGTAGCCATTATTAATAAAATACACGGATTTTTCAATTTCTTGTATTATTATTATTAAAATGTTTTATGTTATACGGAGGCAAAATAAAAATAAAAACTTTTCTAAAAAAGTTATTCAATCCTTATTAAAGTAACTTATAATATTCAAAATAGTGTAATAAGTGTTTCACACCATCCCTTTTATTGTTATTTTGGTGCAATGTAAAAATAGACCATGAATTGCGTTACCATTTTTGTCCTTGGTCATGATTATCAGCGCATATTTGATTAGAACCAAATGTAAATGGCATACAGTAATTTGAGTCGGCTGGAAAGGCAATTGCTGCGTGCACCATATCATTTTTTAACCTTCACCTTAGCACTTTAAGAAAATGATTAAAATACCATCTTGTGTTTATAATCAATAATTTTGGTTGCATTTTTATTTTAACAATATTGATTATTTATGAACATAAATCTGACGTTGTTAGGTTAAATTTGTAATAACATCATGGTTAATTTCTTTTCACTTTTGATATGTGATGTTAGCAGGTTTTTCTCAAATTATATATGTACAAGTATTCTTTTTCAAAATTACTTTAATCTCTTTCCAAAAATACAAATTATTCTTATTGAACTTCCCTATCTTATATTTTGTTATCATAATTTTAAAATAGACTAATGCACTTTTCATTATAAATAATATTGCCTATTAAAATAGTGATGGCAAACCATGAACCATTATTTTTAAGAAATTAAGTAAATTTTTAAGAAAAAGGTGGGTCACTAATAAATAAACTTAAATTTTTAGTCTTTTCTTAGAGTTAACTTTCTTATACATATACTTTCACACTATCATATTTATAGAATAATTTTTTTTTCTAACATAAAAGATCATACTAGTTATAATCACAAAATATGTTTAAATTTTCCTACAACATTATTCCACGATAATAAAAATAAAAAAAGTGAGCAAAACAGACATTAAACAATAATATAATTTTATTAAAATAAAGAGAATGATAATACCCTTCCCTAACTTTAAGGAAAAAAACAATAACACTTTCTTGAAAATAGAACAAACATCTACAAGGAGAATCTTACACGGTGAAACTATTTTTCGCCTCTTAGTTTTTTTCTCAGATACTAAAGTAATAGAAAAAAAATAATTTTAGAATGTATTACGAAGAAAACATTGTATTCGTTTATAATAAGTAACCACAAAGTAAATTTCTTTTAATCGGAGACTTCTCTTCTCACCAATAAACTTCCTGATAATACTAACATTTAAAGAAATTGGGATGCCAAATTAAATAAAACATGTAATGAAAACACATATCATATTAATATTAATATAAAAATATTGATTAAGACACATTATTATCTTTTAATACAAATCAAATAATTAGATGTAGTATCATATATAAAAATATTTAAAAACAATTCTACAATATACATAAATATCTAATAAAGAAATATACAAGTGGTTAAACTTTTTTTTGTAACATATTCAACATGAACTTGTAAAGTACAGACATAAAATAAGTAATTATTGAAAGTCTATCATAAAGTCACAACACGAATATTAGATTCTGCATCATCAAGATTTAGGTGTCAAATAAAGATATCAGTAAAGAACCACTTACGAATTAAAAAGATAATGAAAATATTTTAAAAAGTGAGGAGAGTCAATCAACATTATTGATTTCACTATTAACTTTCAAGAAGAAATTTTCTTTATCAAAATTATAAACCAACGTTTTTCAATGACCCTTAATAATACTTTGGGAAATTCACCAACTTCATGCTTACTATTGAAAATTGCATTTACAAACTTCTGTTTGTCATCCACCAATAAATTTGAAAAAACCTTTTGAGTAAATGACATATTTGTTTGATTTAATTTCTAACTTTTTTTTTTTGCACCATTTTAATCCCTATATTTTATAAAATCTGTATTTTTTTTTTACCAAATCTTTAATTTTGCGAGCATTTTGATTCTTCTAATTCTTAAATATAACATTTTAATCAAAATTATCATTAATAAATATAATTAGTTAAATATAAAAATAAAAGAAATAAACATATATGAAATTTAGAATCAAACCAAAATTTAAAGACTAAAACCATGAAAATAATAATAAAACTCAAAATCATAAATAAAAATTAAAGTGATTTTTGTCAGAAATATAAAATCAATCTATAATATATATATATATATATATATATATATATATATATATATATATATATATATATATATATATATATATATATATATATGAATCTAATTTTACAAATTAATTGTGTAATATTGAATTAAAGTTAGATTTACATTTTTTTTTAAATAATATCAGAATTTATCTTAACTATCAGCGTGAAAAAAAAAAGTATTAAAAATTATATATCAACTATAAATATAAAATATGTATTTTCTTTTCTGCATTTGTTTATAATTGAAATGTTACACATACAATAGTTTTCGTGACACTTTGCCTCTTCAAAATTGCTAATGTTTTTAGAATTTAGAAAAAAAAAACAATTTATAATTTTAATAACTTTGAAACTCACTACAAAATAGACTAACATAAAAAGGTGGTAATCAGTTCTTATTTTTTTTAGGACAAATAGGGTGAGAAATGAGAATAAGGTTTCGTAAGACAATTTTCTTATCTAGTCGGAATCTTGCATCTTATGTCGTCGTATCGTATCTAATATCTGGCTTTAATTGTGACAATTTTGGACAACTGATAGTAGGTATATCCAACCATTTATTCATCCCAGTAATACTTTTTAATAATTTAATTATTATTTAAAATTATATATATTATTTTTCAACTTAGACATGGTAACATGTATAAAATATATTGTGCCATTTTAATTTAATTATTATATGACATCTCAAAATTAATTAGTAAATTGTCTAATGATTCCTTAAGCTATTTATAATATTTTTTATGCTTCTTTCAGTTGTTCATAGGCATATTTTCTTTATATGATTCCTTTTGTCAGTTCTTTTGGTGCTACTATTATGCCCTAAAAGAAAGCTGTCAAAATGGAATATTAGATGTGTAGTGAATAAGAAAGACAAAATCAAATGATACGTAATGAGATTTCTATATCATCCATGTTTTTATTTAAAATATTTATTTATTTTAATATCGACTTTTCAATTAGAGGTTTTCACGTCTAATTTTTATATTAAATTTATATATACTTCATCAATAAAAATTTATTTTTAAAATAACAGTTTCCATCATGCACACACACGTATATAGTATATTTGCTCCTTTTCTTTATCTCAAAACGTTTTTGTAACTTTTTTTTTCGATGGAATCATTTTCTTTAAACTTTTTTTATAAATTTTGCTTTTTATTTTTTATTTTAATCAAACTAAAAAATTAACTAAACATATTTTTATACATGAATGAAAGAAATTTTCTGATGATAATATTCCTGTAAATTACATACTCATAAATATAAATCGGATACTGAAACAGTGCCAAAGATCGTGCCAAAGTTGGGTTTTGATACCTTTCTCGAGTTTCCCAAACAGTGTCCAAAATAATTATTGAGAATCTTTTTTTCTTTTAGGCTTTAGCAGTTCAAGGCTATGATATTTTAAATAATAAAATAAAATAAAATGGAACATAAAGACCAAAATCACGTTTGAAATTCAAGGTTGGAGCACTCCATTTCACACGTGTCAACTCTGTAGGACGCCAAACGCAAAAGTAGGAAACCTTTGAAGCTTTTTCACTTTTTCTTTTTTATTCTTTAGTTAATTTAACAACAATGAAATTCTAAACACTTCCCATACGTTTTTATCTTGTTTTTCCAATTTTTTTAACTTACATCATATTTTTATTAACTTAATTGCACTCGCATCCCGTTTACAATTATATAAATTTAGTCTTTTATATTTGAATTATATTAATTGGACCATTAAGGTAGTATAATATACAATTTTAGTCTTTTTAGGTCTCAATTACATTAAGTGGGTCTTTTAAATATTATAAATATGTAATTTTAATTATTTCATTTGTTGAAATATACTATTATTTTCATTTTTAATTATTTATTTATTTGTTCTTGTCACTAGAAAAAATATGTATTTTCTTTTTATTAATTTACATGGACAATGACATTTGTTGGTATTCATTTTGTCTTATAGAGAGTTTGAATGTTTTTCTTTTTAATTTGAGAACATATATACCTCAAAATAGAAATAAAATAGAGCATTGATGAAGATTAAATGTTGTGAAAATGAAAGTATAAAGTATTAGAATGAGATAGAGAGTGAAGAAGTTTGTGAAAAGAGAAACAGAGACTCTCATAAGCACTAAATTTTGTCTCTGTTATCTGAAGTTTGAGCACACTTTTCAACCAATTTCTCTGATTTCCAACTTTACCCATTCAAACAAACGCATGCACATGTTTAGAGTACATTCCATTCATTCATTACGCTTACTTTTTTTTTCAAAATAAAAAATGTATATACATTTTTAACTATTTAATAATCTTTATTTTTATAAAATTTAAAAGTTTATACTAGAATTATATAATATTTCATTATTTTTAAAAATAATATAAGACCTAAAAACAATAATAAACTAATAAAATTTTTAAAAAATTTAAAAATAATTAAAAAGATAAGATCTCTTAGAGGAAATAGATAAACATGATTAAAGATTTTTACCTCTAACTAATTAGTGGTTCTAGTTAAAAGTAAATAAAAAAAGTAAATAGAATATATATATAAGAGTTACTGGTAGGATGAGAAGATAGACAAGAAAAGAAGGAGAATACTTGAGTATATCCTTTATCCTTTATAATTGATAAGATAAGAAAAGAATAAATTATTTATTTATTTAATATGTACTTAGTTTTATTTTATTTATTTATATTATTTAATTTATCTATAATGATTTATTGGTTATTTTTAGATTATTTAATTTATTTCAGCTATTTATTTATTTATATTATTTAGTTTATTTTTAGTTATATATTAATTTATTTTATTTTTTATGTTTTTTAATTTATCTTTAGTATGCATCCATTTTTCTTGTAACAACCTAGAAAATCTATCATCTGAGTAGAAGTGGTAAAAGTGGAATGAACATTTGATTATTATATTATTAAACTGAAAACACGTATTTATAGGAAAAGTTAGTAATCAAGTTTCATTCCCATTTGAGCCACCATCTCTCTAAAACCTCTGACCTCCCTCTTCTCTGACTTCTCTCTAAGACTTCGCGTCTGTCTTCCATCAGTTTCTCGAGTGGAGCCCACCATTGGACTCATGGCGGAGAACAGAGCAAGTCTATCCGATCAGAATCTCCAATAGAGTAAGTTCGTTTTCTGCCCCTTCTCTTAGAGTCAGTTTTAGGTTTTCGCTTTCCTCTGTTTACTGAGTTTGCATGTGGCCTCTGAGCCATCAGACAGTGGCTCTGTGAGCTTAGCTTCATAGTTTATTAGTCTGATCGTTGATTAGAGGTCCTTTAATGCAGATTCGAGTTTCTGAGGACCATAGGCTATTGTGATTGTTATAGATAATTTTAACTGCAATTCAGGTAAGGGAAGCTAAACTTAGTGCTTTTTTGATTTACAAATTTAAGTCTTAAATAGAGAAGTTAATGATTGTAGTAATTGTACAATTTGTATCTGGTAAAGTTTCCTGCAGGTCTGAAATGTTGAATTGAATGTTGCATGTATGAGATAGTTGTGTGAAAATTGATGATATGTTGAT
>Ga0209489_102159_pt1 | contig 40287 bp, 10 predicted proteins | sample SiratrowhiteBW_FD_187527 | JGI IMG/M metagenome (GOLD analysis project Ga0209489, IMG submission 187527) | Root nodule microbial communities of legume samples collected from California, USA - Siratro white BW (SPAdes) (version 2) | ecosystem: Host-associated > Plants > Roots > Nodule | place...
CTTATCACAAGTCATATTCAATCTAGTAAACAACAATCAAAAGTTCTCACATATTACTTTCGAACATCATTACTCAAATCAGGTCAAATCACATCAAATCAAGATAAATAATCAAATATATTCAGTACTCAAGGACCAGTCAGACATGCTTGAGCATTGACAATCACATATTCAAGTACTTTATCCTAAAGTTATATTTGAAAGTAACTAATTAGTATAAAACAAGTTACTAGCTTTCCTTACCTGACGAAGATCTCTACAACAATTCCTCCATCCGATAAAGATGCTAATCTCAAAATCTAGGGATCTAGAAAAAGTTATCAGAATAAAACCAAATTTTAGTATAATCTTAATTAAGTTGACAGAAGTACTTTTCTCAACTGTCCCTACTAAGATTGATGACAATAACCTAAGGAAATATAGAGAATAAGAGATCTTTAGAGCAAATATGAACTTACTCTGTTTGAGATTCTGATCGGTTAGAAATGATCCCTAACTCCCCAGCTACTGTAGGGTATGATCAGAATCTAAAATAGATGAGATATGAGGAGGAAAATTAGAGAAAAGGAAGAGCTTGAGAGAACGAAAGAGAAAAAAGAAAAGGAACTGGAGGTACAGACACACAGCCTTTTTACTTTTATAAAGTTTCTGTGCCTTACAATCATATCATGTAAGAGTATTTTGAAGAGTTATTTTTCAAAGAGATAATATTTATAGTTTTTTCCGACCATCGTATTTATAGACATGGGCGACAGTTAGAATAACCATATATAATGTGATAAGAATTTTAAATGCATTTAATTTAACTTAATTTTATTTGAATAAAAATTCAATTTATAGAAACTAATTATTTTATTAAATAATATTGTAGTAACCACAAAATGTAAAATCATTAGACTTTAAAAAAGTTTAGCAATATTAATTGAAAAAAATGTGAAAAACAAACTGATGAAAAACTCTGGCATAAATATTAACTATAAAATAGTTTTTTTCAAGAGTGATTTAACAACTTTGATTTACACTAATAGAAAAATAATTTCATTTACATTGATAACAAAATTGGATTGACATTGATAAAAGGTAATCATATTTATGTTGTACGAATAATTAAATTTTTTATTTGTATAATTTTTTTGTTTCAGTAGAAAATAATTTTACAGTATAAAATTAAAATGACATCTAAATATTTTATTATTAAAATGATAAATTTATATAAATAAAATTAATTATTTAAATTTTATTTTAATTGTACTATTTTTATTCTAAAAATATTTTATAGAATCCCGCGACAAAACGTAAATAAAACACACAAGTGCTGTTAAAGAGCATAAGTTTCTACATCTAAGAGGAGGAAAAATATAATGAGTTGTACCACTGCATTTTCATCCTACATGTAGTTTGAGCCATTTTTTCATATTTTAAAAGATAATGAATGTATTTCTCTATATAGCTTTATTAGAATACTTTTATTCTTTCAATAATGACATTTATTTTATTAATTCACTAACTAGTAAGGTAACTAGTATTAACTTGAAAACAAATTTAGAGATTAGAAAATAAATTAAATTATTTTAATAATACGCTTAGTAAATTTATCTCGATGATATATTTCATTGTCTACTTAATTTTTATTCTTGAAATTAAAAAAAAAAGCGTGAAAGTTGGAAACGTATTAAAAAACAATTAAATTTGAATTAATATTAAAATATTTTTTAAAATTAGAAAGCTATTAAAACAAATTTTATTCTTTATTAAAATAATCGAAACAACTATTAGAACCTTCAACTTGTAGCAGAAAAGAACATAAAGGAGGAGGAAGATAACAAAACTTGTGGATGAAAAAATACAATAAACTCTGCACGAGCTTACAAATAAATAGGTTTGGGCTGCTATGCAGATCTGCATACCAAAGTCATTACATCCAACTGGGCTAAAATATTTAGGCCCATATTTGTGTAAGTTATCTCTCAATCAGCTTAAAAATGCAAAAGCTATTGGATCAAGGAACATCTTGAAAAGTAAAATAAAATAAGATAAGATAATTTTTCGGAAATTATTTTTAGTTTAATATATATTGCTTACACAAGTTTTAAATGTTTAGATGTATATCAACCTAAACACTTTTAAGATGTTTCATTTTAAAAAGTAAAAGATAAACCAATAGACCATGATTTGAAATAAATTAATTGAATAATTAATAAACTAACACTATATATATATATATATATATATATATATATATATATATATATATATATATATATATACACAAAATATTATAATTACTACTAGTTGTAATTTACCTATTCTTTTAAAATTAAGTGTCATAAATTTGAAAAAAAGGGTGACAAACAAACAGAAACTATCGTACACTCATGATGATTTTAAAAGTTAAGATACTTGATATTCAAAACATAATTAAAATTTAACTTAAAGTATTAAAGTTAAATTATGTTATATAATAAATCGTAATAAAAACGTAACATTTTTACTGTGTACAAATAAATATAATTAAAAACAAATAGTATACCCCTATAAAAAATTGGCCACAGGACGCCAATGTAGAAGGAAACTTAAAAGTTACTAACCTATACAAAAAACTATTAGCAGCATACAAAATATTAATTTATTTAATCCAAATATATTTTTAGTGGAAAAGAAGAAAACATGTAAAGAATTTAATACATTAGAAAAAATTAATTATAATCTGAATTGTATAGAGGTTGATATTTTCCTCTCACCTTAATTTTCTCATCTCACCAACAGCTCACACATCACACATCTTCAAATCTGGGCCACACATATTCTTGTTATCTCTTCCTAAAGTTCCTTTTTAGAGGGAAAAAAATTTAATCAACTTCTTTTCTCATTGGCCATTGTTTTGTGGAGAGAAAGCTGCAACTTGGAGCATTTCCCTTGTCAATAATATTCAGTACAATATTAATAGTAATAAACACAAATCACATCATAAAGCTAATTCTGTGTGCTTAGTGGTTTGTTTGAAGGGTTTTCACTTTTCATGGAAACCAAAAAGTTTGATTAGAAAAGACAGAGAGAGAATTTGAATTTGTGGAAGGAAATGGATGTGGCATCATCCTCCTCCATCTCTCGCCAGAGCTCCAACCAATGGCCACTCCTTTCCTCCTCAAGCTCCATCTCCATCCATCGCCCCGCCGTCATTCTGCCCGGCTTAGGGAACAATTCCGGCGACTACCAGAGCCTGAAGCAAACGCTGAATGAGAAGTACGGCGTTTCCGCCGTGGTGGCGAAGGTGTCCCGGCTGGACTGGTTCCGCAACGCCGCCGGTCTGGTGGACCCCAATTACTGGCGTGGCACTCTGGAACCGAGGCCCGTGCTGGATTGGTACTTGGAGAGAGTTGAGGAGGCCGTTGAAGAAGCGAAGGAAGGTGGATGTGAAACGGTCTCGTTAATCGGACACTCTGCAGGAGGGTGGCTTGCACGTGTTTACATGGAAGAATTTGGATTTTCCCATGTTTCCCTATTACTAACTCTGGGAACCCCTCATCTTCCTCCTCCAAAAGGAGTGCAAGGGGTTATTGATCAAACAAGGGGTCTCCTTAACTATGTTCAACGCAACTGCTCCAAACCCGTTTACACCCCTCAACTCAAGTACGTGTGTGTAGCAGGAAGGTTTATCAAAGGTTGTCGCTTTTTCGACAATTCCGACACTGAGCCTGCGGTTGTGTCTGAAGCTTCTGTTGTGAACAGGAGTGGGACCACATCGAATGCAACATTGCGTGGTCGGTTTGTTGGGCAGGGATACAAGCAGGTTTGTGGGGAAGCAGATGTATGGGGTGACGGCGTTGTGCCGGAAGTGTCAGCTCAGCTGGAGGGTGCGCTTAACATTTGCTTGGATGGAGTTTATCACTCACCTGTTGGTGCAGATGATGCTACCAGACCATGGTATGGTTCGCCTCAGGTATTGGACCATTGGGTACAACACCTCCTTAGCTGACTTCAACATCTTTCACCACTTCTTCTCGGGAACACCATTAATACATCTCTCTTCTATTTCACCTATTCAACTTGGTTGTTGTTCAATCTATTAGGAACATATTGCTTAATCTCCCCTCTCCTCGTGCTTTCTGTAATGTATTGCCATTTTTGTCTTTGGGGGAAATTTACTTAATTTGATCTGATTCATGTTAAGAGACAAAAAAAAAAAATGAAATTTTCATAATTAAGAAAAATAAGAAGTACAAGGTTCAGTTAAGTGAAAAATAAATGATTGTTTAACAGATATGAAAGACTAAATGGGAAATAATTTAAATTAAAAATGGTGGATTGGGTAAAAAGCAAGTATCATCTCGGAGGCCGTGACTATAATTTTGTTGGATTAGCCCTGAAGAGAAAGACATTACTATTGGCACCGCCCACTTTATTATAAATGTATTTCTTTCATCAATGATGTGTTTATTAGTATGGGAATAAATAATGAAAGAAATAAAAGAGAGGAAAGAAATTTGAAAATATGAGAAAAGTTGTTTATAAAAATTGTGGGAGAAAAATTTGAGAGATAACATTCAGGTCTTTCGTTCCTATATTATTATACCAATAACAATAAAATAAACAATAGTGATGATGATAATATAAATAATGACCTATTCTTTTAAATTAGAAAAATATTCTTATTAAATAATTTTATTTTCACTCTATTTTTATCTTTTTTTTAATTAAACTATCTTTATCTTCACTCTACTTGTTTTTCTTTTCTTTTTTACTCACCTTTTCACCATTGTCTATCTCCATGTGATTTTATACAGATACACAAAATAATATGAAATAGAAACTTGTTTATATATATATTGAGAACTCGTAAGAAAATCATGTAGAAATAACCATTAATTTTTTTTATGTATTTTGCATTAATATTTTGCTGAGATATTTAATACAAACATGTATTTTGACAAAATGCATGATTAAAACTTGTTTCCGGTGTTGTTCAGGTGCAAAACATCAAGAATATTTTAGTAAAAAAAAAACAAACTTCTAATAAAAGGGTTTTTTTATAACAAACTGAGGGTGCAATTAGTAAAGATTTTAAAAAGAACAAAAACCGGTGAGCTTAAAAGTATCTGTAGAAAGCATAAGGCCCAATAATAAAATACTTAACATTGGCAATATGGGCCGTCCACGTGTACATGAAATCCGATCACAGTCGTTCACTCAGTCCTTATAAACACGTTTCATCTCAAACCCTAGGGTTTTCATATCACTGCGAAATCAGCAAGGACTCGCACTCCTACTCCTAGCCGCAGATCTCTCAGGGTTTGCATCTTCTCCGGGTAAGGTATGTCCATTTGCTCCTTTACGCATTCTTCACACCATTTGCCAGAATCACTGAGAAGCGAAGCAAAATTTATCATTTTTATTCTAATGTTTTAATTAGTTTGTATTCTTGGATTTTGAGGTAACGAATGAAATGTGTTAATCCTCAGTTGGGACTGTTGTTAAAGAGTTGAAAAGGACTGTTTTCATATTTTACTGATTGGGATTAGGTTAGTTTTTTTGAAATCTGTTACCTACAAATTGAAATTATTTAGGTAATGTTCTATTCGATGTTTACACCTTTTATGTTTTATCTAGGTTTTTTATTCTTTGTATGAGATTCTAAGTCATGTACAATAATCATAAGATTATACGATCCTTAAGTTTGTTTAGCCACAATTAGTTTTTGTTGTTTTGTGTAGTTGTGAAGATGTACACGTCAAGGAAGAAAATCCACAAGGATAAGGATGCCGAGCCAACTGAGTTTGAAGAGTCTGTTGGGCAGGTAATATATTATCGGTATCTGATGTTGTTTAGTCGCATTTTTTTTCAAATTGTGTTAACTTTTTTATTTTGCAGGCATTGTTTGATTTGGAAAACACCAACCAGGAGCTTAAAAGTGATCTGAAGGACCTTTACATTAATTCAGCAATGTAAGCATGCCTATTATATGTCTGTGTTTGTGAGCAAGGTTTATTAGTTTGCTCTCTGACTTGTGAATGGCGTTTAATTATCTGCAGCCAAATTGATGTTTCTGGGAACCGCAAGGCTGTTGTTATTCATGTTCCATACAGATTAAGGAAGGGTTTCCGCAAGATTCATGTTAGGCTTGTCCGTGAGCTTGAGAAGAAGTTCAGTGGGAAGGTATATATAGCGTATTTTTGCTCTTGCATGATTTTGGTACTTTGAAATTGGAATACACTTGATATTCTTTTTATGCTCTTTCTTTACTGCATCATTCTAATTTGTTGATTGTGTAAGAGCATCAACCACAACAGGGGAATTAGTTTATTAAAATATGTATCTCAGCACTTGTCATTGCAATCGGTTTAGGTCATGCTAATGAAATAAGAAAATAGTTGCTGTTCCACATTACGAGATTGATTAATCTCTATCAGAGTTGAATGTCTTCTCGGCAGTTTAATAATCATCCCTGAGATTTGTTTTGAGTTTATCCACTTTTGTTTTTCTGTACAATAGTCTTAAATGTTCCTTTGTGGATCTTTATGTCATTTTCTTATGAGCTTCTATGAAGTATTTTCTCATAATTTGGATTTGTTCATTAAAGTATGCTTCTTGAATTTGTTAATTTCTTTTTCTATTCTTATTTTATGTCTTTTTATTGATCCACTTCAATTTGGTTAAAACTTGAAGGATGTTATCTTGGTTGCCACCCGGAGGATATTGAGGCCACCAAAGAAGGGTTCTGCTGTTCAGCGTCCACGCAGCCGAACTCTTACTGCTGTTCATGAAGCAATGCTGGAGGATGTCGTATTGCCTGCTGAGATTGTTGGGAAGCGTGTGAGGTATAGAATTGATGGATCCAAGATTATGAAGGTAAGATAGCTATTATTGCCACTTCTTCAAGTTATACTTTGTGTATTCACATTGAATTGTAAAAGGTTTCTAAGAAGTGTTATGTTAGTCATCTGAGTTTGAGTATCTAATTTCAAATTTTTTTATTGGTGTCTGCTTAATTTGTCTGTTTCAATGATTTTGTAGGTTTTCTTGGACCCAAAAGAGAGAAACAACACTGAGTACAAGTTGGAGACATTTGCTGCAGTGTACAGGAAGCTTTCGGGCAAAGATGTTGTGTTTGAGTATCCTGTCGCAGAGGCTTAGTTTATTTATTTTGTTAGCTTTGAATTTATTCGGAGAATTGCGTATGGAGTATGCTGGTTAAAATTTTGGTGACAAATTGACTTTCGTTTTCTGATTATTCAAAGTACTATTTCTGGGTTCTTCGATGTAGTTTTGAGCTTTATTATAATTATAAATCTGAAGTTTATTTATTCGCAACTTTCAATTATTGTTTCCTCCGGAAGTGAATATGCTTCATGCAGTTTATTGGCAGAAAAACTGGATTTATTCTCTAATTAGAAGCGGATTTGTCGTACTTTAGTTTTTTCATAAACATAAATAGTGCGATAGTGACCGAAATTGTTTGATTAAATGTCGTTATATAAAATTGAATTACGGGGCAAAAGTATAGAGTTTGTGTTTCTAATTGTGATATTTAGTTGGATTTGTAGTTGTCAGTTTTAAATTTAAATTTTGAATTCTGTATATGAAGTCTACGTTGAGTTAACATTTTGTGACAATTTAATATTATTTTTTAAGAAGTCGGTATTATTTCAAATTTGATAGTTTATAGCTGGTTTTTTTGCGAACATCCATTTTATGTCTACTATTGTTGTGCCCCTTATTGCTTCACGTATTACTTGTGAGAAAAAGTTTACGAGGTAAATAAATCATTTGTTTCTTAAAGGGCACGATCAATTAAGTTTTACAGGAATAAAATAAATAATTTAGGATTTGTCTCAATAATTTTATAAATAACGTTGTCAAAATTAGTTCAAAACTGAGTTAATTTGTGTCTACGTATATTTGAGCAGGATAAATTGGGAAAAATATAGTTTTTATAAATACGAATCAAATTGAATTTGACTTATTTGGCTTGGAAGTGGATTAATGTGTAACCTTGTAAGTATAATATTTTAATATTATTTTCATAATTTTTTATTTTAATTGTTTACTATTTATAATGTTATGTATCTTGATATTTTAGCTTTTTTAATACTAAGATTTTGTTTAACAGTGTTTTAATGATTTGAATATTTACTTAATTAATTTGTTTAATTATGTAAGATTGTTTTAATTTTGATTGTTCAATAAATACATTAGATATTCATTTTGACTGTACAATAAATATATTAGATTCATATATAAAAGGTTAAATTGAATTAAGTTGACTTAGTTTTACCTCAAACTCTGATTGACAAATCTGTGTGGAATAGGTTCACTCATCACTTTTACACGCGAAACTTATAAGATTCGGGTTTCAGTTAATTTATCTATATTCTCCATCTAGTTAAATTACTTGTAGTTGAATTGTAATGCATAAATCATTTTATCAAAAACTTATGCATCGTCTTTCAATTGTTAGTTTATCTACTACAAGTACTGGTTCAAATTAAAATGTTTTTTTTTTTTTAATGTTTTGACTTTTATCACGTTTACAACCCAAGCTATGAATTACTCTTAGGAAATTGGCCCGAACCACTGCTATTTTTAGCATACTTAATATTTTATTAAAATTACCTGTGTTGCACTTAAATTACAAGTTTCTTTATCACATTCATTGACTTGGGGGTTAAAATAATTTTATTTGATGAAATATATAACACAACACTAGACATGTACTGGTACTTGAATCTGTTGAGTGAATTTCAACATAAATACTTATAAAAAACGAAAATAAATAAAAAAACTAAATTAAATTATTTAGAAACTAAATTATAAAAAGAAATTCGGATTAATTTCTCAAAAAAATAATTTATAAATTATGCATAAATTACTTTTAATTTATAAAGAATTTTTTTCTCCAACATATACTTATTCGATTTTTTACTTTATAATTTATCACCTTGAATATGTGATTAGGAATGAAGTCGCTAAAGATCTTTCTCCAAGATTGTGCCTCCTTATATATGACATGACACATTCAAAAAAGGAAATCACATTTGAGTGGTCATAGAACTTGAAGCAGAATGTTTCTTGCTGCACTTACACATAAAAACTTCAAAAAGTTTTAAAATGGAATGCATAACTTATCAACTAATGTAAAGTGGTAGATGAAGCTACTTTATGAGTTATGACAAGATCACAGCACCCAGATACACAGCTCCGCAAAGAAAGATAAAAGATATTAAACCCCTGCAGATAGAGTTAAGAATTGGTCAAATAAATCACAACAGTGTAAATGTGATTTCAGTTTCAGTTTACTAGTGAGTTCAAACCTTTAGCAAAACAACACACTAAACTCTTTCTAATAAGATATACTCACCAAATAACACCCCATCCAACACCAGTACAAGGACAAGGACACACTTCTGCAAACTTTTCTGCATCACTAGAATTTACTCTTCGGGAGATCAGATCATCATAAATATCTGCAATGTCACATTAAAGGGATTTTAATATTTCATACAAAAAGTACACGTCACACGAAATCACCTTGATTCTTTATTTCCAAAACGCATACCGTATACTGAAAACAAGCTATTCATCACACCTGCATTTCAGTTTTGAAAACAAGTAGATGTTATGTTTTCAATCAAAATGATCAAAGTGCATCTTCAAAAGAAATATTGTTACTGTCTTTACCTATGAACAAAATAATGTACCGCAATATTCGAACTTTGGTTGTCTCTTGCAAAATCCATATCACCCCAAGGAGCATTATAAATCCTGAGACCTCAACATTCAAACATAAAATATGTTGAAAAAAAATCATGCACTATTTATAACTCATAAAACTTTAGTATGAAAACACATAACATACCAATACAGAGTCCCCGAAGAGTCCACTGCATGTAGAATTGAAGATCAAGAATAAAGGGTCAGTCATAATATAAGGCATAGATAACACAATGGATAAAAATCATCTCCCTATCTCAGAAAATAGTTCCACTTTCACTCACTGGCTTAGAGATGTTGAAACTGATTTTTAGCAATGATAGAAAAATGTAATTCATGTTATCAACAGGTTTGAATCTTCATAGTGACACAGGTGCTTGAAACTGTTCAATCTGTTTCCAAATTTTCACATTCTAAATAGACAGTGTAGCATCAAAGAAGAAGGATCAGGGTTGAAATAAATGTCTATGTTCATTACCTACATTTTTGGCAACGAAGAGGACAATAAAACAGCCAGCAATAAAACAACCAGCAGCTATTTTGGCGGTAAGAAGTTTTGTCGATGCAAGTATTAATACCATTCCCCAAAACGATGAACCAATATCTGAATCTCCAACACAAGGATAAAAAACAAATAAGATCAAATGAACACAAATATTTACAGAAACTAATAACAATATAGTATTACATGAAACTTATAAGCAGAATATACACATTAACTACTGCATTATAGATGGCAGACAATAGGAAAAGAAAGTATCACATTTATGAGAATAGATTTGATAATTTAGAATGTTATGTTTATCTGTTGCATGAGAGCTGCATATTAAATTAACATGTCAAGGTAAAAAAAGGTAAAATGTATAAGCAAAAATTGTAGACAATACATCCAGCTGGCAAGATTAACCAGTATATGCCTCCACGTGTTTGGGTTGTTCCACCTTCATCTGCATGAACCTGTATCCCTTCTACCTGCAATTAAATATCAAGTTAAGGGTGATTAGTTACTTTTTACACAAAAAGTATACTTTTCTGATTTTCAGAAGCAACACAAGGTTACATAGGTATAGAAGATCCACAATTAGTATTTTTGATAGCCAACAATACCAAACACTAGAACAGAATGTGAGTCTAAATTATTGCAAAGTGAATGATAATATGGTATACTCATTTGAATAGCAAATAAGGAAAATAGAAAGAAAGGACGAACCTTGGGAACCAGGATATACCTTGTCTTCAATTGATTAAAAAAACAAAGAACTTGTAACCAAAGATACAATGGGAAAAATGATAAAAAAAACTAGTTAGAGATGAATTGCAGTAGTTAAAACAGCCAGTTAACCACTAATGTATGTACATCTCTTAAAATGATATTTTTGGCACTAAGCAGATGTGTTTAGCCCTTCACCTTCCATAAGTGAAAAGAATTATCCCGTGCCCTTTTGTTTTGTGATTTTCAAATCAAATGAAAGAGTAAAGATTAAGAATACAAGTTCAACACTGTTATATGAGAAGTATGGTAACATCTGACGAAGAAAAATAGAAATCTGAAAAACACGAGATATTTGAGACAGAATGATCAAATTCACAATCAAAATCTGGTAAAATTATAAACCAAAACAAAAGTTATGTTCTCTTTTAGTACTTAATCAACACAGAAATGTTAATCAAATAAACAAAAGCACCAATATTAAGTTCTTACATGACCGCAGGTGAGTTTACAAGCAATTGCATGGCTTGCCTCGTGAAGAAATACGGTAACAAGCTTAAAGGGTCTGAGTAACACTGTTCTCCACAGCTGCAAAATGCAGGAATTACAAAACAGGGATTTACAAGGAAAACGGTGGGTAATTAACATACTATTATACCCGCATTTATAGCAATACTAACATATCAGAGTTTTTATACAGTTACAAAATCCGTCCAATAGATAAATGATACTCAAGTGAACATTAAATTAATAAAAGCACATAACCAACTATTCAGATTCAAGCATTGCCATAGCAATAGCAATAAGCACACAGAGGTACCAGACTTTATCCATAACCGATCTTAATTATGCTTAGCTGAAGCAATTTAGGATAGTAAGGGAAAAGAACATTCCTGGTAAGTTTGACTTTGGAAATACCAATTCAAACTAAGAAAGGTAGCACATTTTGTTTTAAAACAGTACAGTGTCACAAGAGATCTTAAGCCACAAGAAGTAAAGTTCCCAACTTGGTACTTATGACGAGTTGGGTATGTTTAGTGGATCCAATGCAAAGAGGAAAAGAAAAGGTGGGAGGGGAGAGAGGTACATACTGCAAGTATGACGACAGTGCAGACACCAACAGTGACCAGAAAGACCACCTGTTCGTGGTTGCAGCAGTTGTTGAGCTCCCAGTTCAGTTTCATGAAGTAAAATTGCAAGACAGAAAGAATGAACGCGAAAGTTGATTCTTATGATTCTTGGGATCTGCAAAATGACAATGCAGTCATCAAAAAGATGATTGATTTGTTTTCTTCAATCTTCCCAATGAAGTTGTTGGCAGCTGAATGAGGCTAGATTTGGATCAAAATTTGAACTTTATAACACTCTAAATCAGGTTAGCTCTTCTCTGCAGAAGTAGTACAGATAGGTAGCAGCATACAACAGTCTCTGTCAAACCTTTTCTGTCAGACTTCTTTCTGTTATAAGTTCACTTGTTTTTCAGCAGAAGTTCGCTTTTCTATAACAGATCAGCATCTGTTTAAGTTTTAAACTAATATTTATATAACACCTGTTTAGATTTTTAATTTAATAAAAATAATTAATAATATCTAATTACATATTATGAGAATAATGGGTATAAACTAGTGGTTATTTTTCATATCTAAAAATATGTTGTAGCGTTATATATATTTATATACTTAATCATGTTAATTAATTTTTTATTAATGAATGAGCATTGCGTATTAAAAATAAAAACTTCATTTTGAGTAGGTTTCAACGTGGGCCGTGGGCCGGGTAAATGTTGACTGGTCAATGGACAGTAATTACTTTTATAAACTTTTAAATTTATAATTAATAGTATTGGTATTATATGTTCAAAATAATTATTTAATAATCCAGTTTGACTATCATTAGTTTCATGATTTAATTGTTAAATAAAATTTCAAATAAGCAAATTAAAGTCTATATTTATTGTTAACACCATACTTTCACAATAAGTTCTCATCCACTTGTACCACTATAATAGTTTTCAGATTTTAGAATAAGAACATTTATTTTATTTAAGAAACCAAATTGATTTGCATTTAATACTTATTTGTATTTATTTAAAAAATTATGATTACATTCAGATTTCATTTTTATATTACAATTCATGTATGTTTATAATGACTTTCACTAAAAAAAAAGTTCAATAGCTTAAAATATTTCTAATCAAATTTAAAATAAAAAACGTATTATCGTTTGATACAAAATAAATTCTAATTTTTCAAAACTCTAAAGTCAGTAACTTTTGTTAGAACACACTTTGATTTGTATTTTAAAAAAATTAAACTTAAACACATACACACATACATGACACTACGATAGAAATACTATTTTAGTTTTATTATTACATCATTTAGAGTGTGAATAATTAAATTTAAACATAAAAGATAATAATTTACGTTTTATTGCCAAAAAGAATTATATAAATATTTTCAAGAAACTTTATGTCCGCCTAAACTGATTTTACTTATTCATATGAATATCCATTTATAGGATTTGTGATTATAAGAGAACATTATAACTTCATATGATAATTTTATCAAACATTTTCTGAAGTGAATATTACACTTTTTCTTATATTGATTGTGTAGTGATTATGATATCTTAAAATATTAAAATAAAACTCATCTTATTTTAAAAAGACTTAAAAAAAAAATTAAGTTAGAAGTGGAAGTTAAACTCCAAGATTCTCAGTTGATAAAAAAAGTAATAGTTTTTTTTTTCACCTTTTCAAACATAATTTTTATAGGAAGAAACGGATAAAACTTACGTACAATTATTTAGGTACTATTTGTACCGTTCTTTAATTAGAATACATTTTAATTTAGATAATATATATTGTTTAAATGAAAACCACTTTGCGAGTACTATCATACGAAAATTTAATTTTAATTAAAAATAATAATGATAATTTGATAACCTTATTATTTCTCATAGATATTCATATTTTTATAATTAGTTGTGAATTGTATAAAATATAAAGGTTGTATAATTATTTTTATTCGAGTAAAAATAGTATAAACACTATTTATAAAACTGTGCATAGTTTTACACTTATAAAAAGTCTAGCTAGAAGTGCTAAGATGCAGATAAAGGGAAGAAAAAAGAATGTGATAATCAAAAGAGATTAGGAAAAAAATTACAAATTCAAAAGACTTTTTTTCATTAATTAGAATAGTTTCTCATTACCTTGAAGAAACGGAGGAAAGAGAGACATACATAATTTAAAATATAATTCTATAAATGAAAATACAAATTTAAAAAATAATGCTATATTTCCTTATTACCATATATTAAGATATTATTACAAATTCAAAATCTTTCTCTCCATTAATTTGATTTGAAATGTATCACCAAATTATCTTTCTTCAAATTTAAATAATTTCATAACCCTAACTTAGTTAGGGCGAGCAAAACACAAGAAAAATAAGTGAAGAGAATGAAAATACATATTTTCTTAAAATACATCTTAATATTCCTCTTATGAATTTAAGGTTATGTTAACTCAAAACACATTAATTCTTTCCGTCTTTTCGTATTAATTTTTTTTTTATTTCTGTCTGTTTTAGAATTTAGCACACTACTATTTATTTTATCTACATTTTAATTTAATTTTTAAAGTAAATAAAATAAAATTTATTCGTAATATGTAAAAGAATAACCAGTTTATTAAAATCAAGAAAATTTGTTATATTTTTTATTTTTTTGAACAAACTTAATCGACATATAAAAGGAAAACGGAGGAGAATTAAGTAAAAGCAAATGCGGATAATATCTCAAAAATGTAAAATAATTTATTTAGTGATTAGACGACTTAAAATAAAAACAAATAAAGGAGATATAAAATTATTCCTGAAAAAATCAATTAATTAAAGGTAAATAGCTATCACCACAAAAACAAATAAAGGAGATATAAAGATTTTAACATATACCAAGTAAAAAGCATACGCGTTATAATATTTATGATGAATCTGGTTGGTAAGTATTTGAAATATGATGAAGGGAAGCTTCCAAGAAACAACGAAGAAACAACAATGTTGGTGACTTGAATTCCCATATAATTACCCGTGACTGTGCACTGTTGCTTCATTGTAAAATCTTTGAATCTCACTGCCACTTTTCACAGAATCACAGTACTTTTTTTCCTGTCACATCAGATATATCACAGTTCATACAAGCCCCACCATTTTTTTCTTCTTTGACCAGAGTCTTATCAACATGGTGAAACCCTGCACGTACCTCGTGACATGCAAGAAGAGGTGGAGAATGGCGTTGAACGCCATCTCTTTCGTCAAGGCTCTTCTCCATGTCTCCAACAAAGCTCTCAACATCCAAACGCCAAGGATCTTGGGCTCATTCTCGTATCTGTCCATTGATGTTGAAGAAGACCACGTGCATTCCGCACGTGTCAAACCCTTCAACGTTGATCCCGAACTTCTCAGTCACATGGTAAGGGACAAGAAGCTCGAGTCTCTCACCCAATTAGGAGGCGTCAAGGAACTCGCTGCATTTCTTGAAACCGATTTCAAGCGTGGCGTAAGCGACAACAAGGATGATCTTGATTGCAGAAAACGTGTCTTTGGTTTCAACATGTTCACCAAAACCCCATCTAAAGGTTTTTTGTCTTTTGTTCTTGACTCTTTTAACGACACTACTATTATCATCCTTTTGGTCTGTGCTGTGCTTTCTCTTGGCTTTGGGATAAAGCAGCATGGATGGAAGGATGGATGGTACGATGGAGGAAGCATCATATTGGCGGTTATTCTCGTCATTGTTGTCTCTTCAGTGAGCAACTTCAACCAATCTAGACAGTTCCAGAAGCTTTCTGCGAAGAGTGAGAACATAGGAGTGGAAGTAGTACGAGGTGGTCGACGCCAAAGCGTGTCAATATTCGATGTGGTGGTTGGTGACATTGCGTACTTGAAGATAGGTGATCAGGTTCCAGCTGATGGAGTGTTTCTGGAGGGGTATTCGTTGAAGGTGGACGAATCTAGCATGACGGGGGAGAGTGATCACGTGCATGTGAACGCTGACACAAACCCTTTCTTGTTATCTGGCACAAAGGTCAGTGATGGTTTTGCATACATGATTGTCACTTCTGTGGGTATGAACACTGCATGGGGTGAAATGATGGGTTCGATAGCGAGAGAGGTTAACGAGGAGACACCTTTGCAAGTGCGTCTCAATAAATTGACTTCTGCTATTGGCAAGGTTGGGTTGTTGGTAGCTGCACTTGTTTTGGTGGTATCTATGATACGTTACTTCACGGGAAGTACAAGAGATGATTTTGGGAACCGAGAGTTCGTTGGGAGGAAGACCAAGTTTGATGATGTTATGAATGCGGTTGTGGGGATTGTTGCTGCGGCTGTGACGATTGTGGTGGTGGCCATTCCAGAAGGGTTGCCTCTGGCTGTTACTTTGACTTTGGCTTATTCCATGAAGAAAATGATGAGGGATAATGCTATGGTTAGGAGAATCTCTGCCTGTGAGACAATGGGGTCAGCAACAACAATCTGCACTGATAAAACAGGTACTCTTACGATGAATGTGATGAAGGTGACTGAGGTTTGGGTGGGGAAAAGGGAAATAGGAGAAGGTGGGTATTTGGCGCCGAGTTTAGTAGAATTATTGAAAGAAGGAATTGGGTTGAATACCGCTGGAAGCGTTTACCAGCCCCAACAAACCTCGCTGCCAGAAATTTCAGGTAGTCCAACTGAGAAAGCTTTGCTTTCTTGGGCTGTGGTGGATTTAGGGATGGACATTGATGTACTGAAGCAGCATTGTGAAATCATTCACGTGGAGACGTTTAACTCTGAGAAAAAGAGAAGTGGGATTCTGATGAAGGAGAATAGAGGGAGCAACAGGATCGTTACACATTGGAAGGGTGCTGCTGAGATGATATTGGCTGTGTTCAAGTTATTATGACCAAACTGGGGAAATCTCGATCTTGGATGATGAAGAAAGGGTTCAGATTGAGAAGATTGTGAAGGGCATGGCTACCAAAAGTTTGCGATGCATTGCCTTTGCCCAAAAGAGCTCCAACGGGCAGGTCTGTGAAAAGCTTGAAGAGACAGAACTAACACTGTTGGGAATACTTGGATTGAAAGACCCTTGTAGGCCAGGAGTTGAAGCAGCAGTTGAATCATGCAGGAATGCTGGAGTGAAGATCAAGATGATCACAGGAGATAATGTGCACACAGCGAAGGCAATAGCCTCTGAATGCGGGATTCTTGATCCTAGTGAAGAATTGGAAGAAGATGCTGTGGTTGAAGGGTTTCAATTCAGAAATTTCTCGCATGAGGAAAGAATGGATAAGATTGAGAGAATCAGAGTGATGGCCAGATCATCTCCATTTGACAAGCTTCTGATGGTTCAATGTTTAAAGCAGAAGGGTCACGTGGTGGCAGTCACAGGTGATGGCACAAATGACGCACCTGCTCTAAAAGAAGCAGATATTGGACTTTCCATGGGAATAGAAGGCACTGAAGTGGCGAAAGAGAGCTCAGATATTGTTATCCTTGATGACAATTTCTCTTCTGTTGTTACAGTAATCAGGTGGGGAAGATGTGTGTACAAAAACATTCAGAAGTTCATTCAGTTTCAGCTCACAGTTAATGTTGCTGCACTGGTCATCAACTTTGTAGCTGCAGTTTCTTCTGGTAAAGTGCCTCTTACAGCAGTCCAGCTTTTGTGGGTGAACCTGATAATGGATACTCTTGGAGCTTTGGCCTTAGCCACCGAGGAGCCTACTAATGATCTCATGAAGACGCCGCCTGTAGGTAGAGTTGAGCCACTTATAACTAGAGTTATGTGGAGAAACCTCATTTCACAGGCATTGTACAAAGTTCTGGTGTTGCTGGTTTTACAATTCAAGGGAAGATCAATCTTTGATGTCAGTGAGAAGGTGAAGAACACCCTTATTTTCAATGCCTTTGTCCTCTGCCAAGTCTTCAATGAGTTTAATGCAAGGGAGCTGGAGAAGAAGAACATATTTCGGGGACTTGGTAAGAATAGGTTGTTCATTGTAATTGTGAGCCTAACTGTTGCTCTTCAGCTGGTGATGGTGGAGTTTCTGAAAAAGTTTGCCAATACTGAGAGATTGACTTTGGGACAATGGGGTGTCTGTGTTGGCATTGGAGCTTTGTCTTGGCCAATTGGTCTACTGGTGAAGTGTATCCCAGTTGTTCGTAAGAACTAGTGGGCCAAGCAAGCACATTATTTTGATTTCTTGATTTTTTTTTCTTCTGTATAGCACATTGCAGTGCTATTTATCGTTTGTTCTTTCTTTGATTTCTTTATTTGTACATAGTGCTCTAAAACTTATGCGTATAGTGAAACTAATTAATTTCATTTGAAAACTATCTTTATTAGTTTGTTTTGTAATATTTCAGAATGTTTACTCGAATAAACAGTTCACAAATGATCAAAGAAGTTGAATGTTCTTTCAAAGGCTCTGATATGAATGAGCTTACAAAAATCGTTTTGAGTGAAACCAGTGGGGTTTCAAAAATAATAGGTCCATATTTGTTTCCAGTGTATGACAAACCAGATATTCCCTGTCTTAGTTTATAATATGAGATCAAGTCAATTTGATTGATCGTATTTTGTGCTATACAATTCAGATTTAAGCTATATTTGTTGGAAAGCTTATAATGTTGGGTTTACATTTACTGTGGAAAAGCTCAGATGAGTTGCCATTCATTCCCAGCTTGGCATTGAAGCGGTTCAGTTTAGTGTGTTTTCTGATTTTATGCAGAAACCTAAAATATGCATATCTTGAGCTTATATTGACTCAAAAAGAGTAATTCTAGTGACTAAAGCACTTATGTGATTTAGTTTCAGGTATCAAAATTTCAGCTCTTGATTAAGATCGGTTAAAAAATGGTGCACACTCAAATTAACAAAGGAACTAACTTGTAATTTTTTTTTATTTGAGTACGTATATTATAGTGACAAATATCTATAATAACAAAATATATAAAAATAAAACGAATTGTTATTTGAATGCAAAAACAACTTTTCCTCTTCCGTAACACCCTATAAATTTTAAATTAATAATTAGATAAATATTGGCATTGATGGTACATGTTAGCTGTTTACTTTATTAATTTTGACTATATACTACATTAGTTTGAAGGCTATGTTTTATCTGTGATAATTATTCTGTGAAAATTTAAAATTTAACAGAAAAAGGTATAATGAGTTTAGGAAAATCATTCACACTATAATTAAATTACATTGTGTGTGGTACTACAACCATAAACCTATAAAAAAAGTTACACTATCTGGAACTAACTTAGATTATATAAATTCTAGGTTATTAACCTTAATGTGTAGGATATTCATTGCAGATTTACCACTTTTTGCAACCAGCATTTGTATGGGTGAAACTATTCCCATATTACCTAAGTTAAGAAAACAAACTATGTCTTTCTATAATCTTTAAATTGAATTTGTTTCAACATGTTTTTATAAAACTTTGATATCAACCCTTATATTCTTAATTCTTTTCATACCTTACATTTTTTTTTTCTTTATGGTCAACTTAAACGGTGTTCTATCATATATTAATTTCATTGTAATAAGTTTACGATTAAGATGTGTTTAAATATGATAGACGAGGTCACATTATCATAAGTATCTCTAATATTTGGTTAAGGAATTCTTAAAAATCTTAGAAAGATACTATGAGAATAACTAAAAAAACAATCCTTATAATATAAATAATCTATTATTAGTATTTAGGAGATGATAATAAGATTTGATGATAATGATTCCAGATAATTACAAATAAATTTGTGAAACATAAAACTTTTTTTAGAAATGAAACAATATAGTTTATATATGCAATCAAACGTGTGTGTGTGTTTTTTTTTTACTTAGAAGGAGTAAAAATGTTATTCTATACATAACATTTTCTTGAGTAGGATAATGAATTTACAACCTTATATACACACATGTCATAATAATGACATTTTAAACGAATAAAGATAATTTTACTTTATTATCTTTATCTCACACTGTATTAATAAATTGTGATCTTATATAACTTACGAATATTTTATTTAAATCATTCTACGACCATCACACTTGATCAATTTAATTATTATTATAATTTTACTAACAACAATTTCATCATTGTTTATTTACAATTAAACGGATGGTTATCTAAACAAACATCTTAACCAAGTTTTAAAAACATTTGCCCTGTTTGACAAAAATATTTGGTTGAGCTTCTTTGTGCATGACTACATGTATTTCTTTATCTCTGGTGTTTTTCTTTGTAAAGTTTTTCTTTCTTTTAATTGTTACAATACTTTACACATGTCAACTGGCATGGCACATGAATGAAAAAAAAATTTCAAAACTCTTATTTATCAACCTAGTTGGGCTTTATCAAATTAAAAAATAATAAAAATAAAAAAAAATAAAAACGAGGTTAGTGTGAGGTAATCTAATCAAACGAACCTTAGAAGAAAAAGCGAATACTAACATGTAATTACCATTTTGCCCTCGCAAGAAACTAAAATGACATGGCATCCTCTGTTCTCTTTTGTGCTCCGAAGACGCCATTGACGACGAGGACTCGGAGAAGCTAAATTGAGAGTGGAGCTGCGTCCACAGTGAAACGCACAGCATCAGAAGTCACATATTCAATTCATATTCTGCGGAAGAAAAACATGTGTTCTTCGGAGACCATCAATATCGCTGCCAGTACGCAGAAAATCGATGTTGATAATCGACTTGCTCTTCGATTCTACTACAGGATCGCCGATAATATCCTCAAACAGGTGCTTCTTCTTTATACTGCGTACGATGTGAACACCAACAAATTTGGTAGCATTTTATTTGCTTTTGTAAGAATATACGGGAATAGGACGAGGCAAAGATAGGGTTCCCTGAGATATTGCAATTTTCACCGCCTTATTTTGAATTCTCATTTATGATATATTATTACATTTAAATTTATAAGAATGTTAGGTTATATTAATGACACTCAACATCATGTTTTTGCTGTTATTTGTTTCTAGTGAGGTGATAAAAGTGAAACTAACTAGATGTGGCCGCAAATCGTAGAGCCCGAATCAGAGGAGAGGGGTTTTAGCGGTAGAAGCTCATTGTTATTATTGATTTACTTGACTGAAAAGGTTTTTTTATACAAAAGGTTTAACTTGCATTTATAAGATAGAGAGGGATATAGAAAGTTACAAGAGAAGCATAGAACTAATAGATTTAAGCCTACACTCTTACTAGTTAATGCCTAGAGTTACAACTAACTACCCAATATGCATTGTGATGTAGCATGTGTGCTGCTAAGCTGATAAACACTGTTTGTTGGAGAAACTAACATACCCCAGGCTCATTTTTGAACGAAGATTACGGAGAGTATCACTGTACACTATCTTCCCCTTCATTTTATGCAAAGAGGTTGTTTTCGGATTCAAATCCGGGACCATCTGGTCACAAACAAAGGACAACTTTATTGTTGTGCAAGTACTCGCCTTCGCAAAAAAATGGACAAATTGAAAATTTTAGCATTTACCCTTTTTTAATTGATATTAATATAGAAGTGTTAGATAGTAAGTTAGGATCTTAATGTTGCATGTATGGATTTCACTATCCAACTATTATGCTATTATGTTCGGTATGTTATATATGCAGCATAGCAAGTAATAGTTTCAGTCTTTGACTATACATATTTTTTCTTCTAGTGCTAATTGCTTGTACTGACATTTCCGAATTGTCTTGCTTTAATACCTTTCAATATCTGGAAACATTAATGTGGTAATGTTTTCTTTTTTACGATAATTTTTTCAATACTTGCTTTGCATGAACTCTCAGCTCTTTAGTTTTGATATTGCAGGCTGATATCTTTCGTGCTGAAAAAAATATTGTCGATCTATACGTCATGCTCCTAAGATTTTCTAGGTAATACTAGATGTCCCCGTATATTATTTGACTCATAAATGACTTGTACTGTCTTCCGATCATTTGGAGAGTAGTTGGAGAATATTATATTCTATTTCTTGTCTTTGTCATCAAACTGACTCGAGTGTCTTTGCCCTTGGTTGGTGTTAGTTTGGTCTCTGAGACAATACCACGTCACCGAGATTATAAATCATCTCCACAAAGCAAGAAAGAAATTTTGAGAAAGGTTAGCTTTCATCTTGTCTTCGAACTACAAATTGTTGCGCATTCTTAGATGTAATTTAATTTTAAGGTTCTTGTTATAGAAATTGTTAAATTCTGTGATTGAGCTGGAGAAATTGAAACCAAAGGTGCAACAGAAGATCAATGAGTTTAACAGCAGGCGAGAATACCACCACCACAAACACAATGGGCTGGAAAAACGTCATTCAAATAATTTGATGGTTTCTCCAGTGAAAAAGCAAACTTTGGCTAGTTATGATCAAACAAAGGTAAAATTTTCCTGATAATTTTGCTTTGAAGGCTGTAGCTTATCAATGACAATCATTCCTCACAATTACATCTATTCTTTTTGTTGAATGCCTTTTGGCTATTTGTATGCTCCCCAACTCCCCTTTCAAAGAATTTTTTGTATCCATGTGCTGTTGTATGTGACCAGGCAATTGTACCAACTACCAGAGAGATTGCTTACCAAGGATCCAGGGGCCAGCAGTTTTCTAGCGTAAGGCCTGTGGAAGAAAATATGAGGAAACTGTAAGTATTGAACTTTTGGACTTCTCCTCCGTGTATGTTTTGCCTCCTGACGGTGAGCAGTACTGCATAAAAGTGTACCGTTTCTCTGCATGCATGAAGTTATGTGGAAGTTTTATAATCTGTTTAGTTACTTTCATTGTCATACTAGACTTTGCATATGAAAGTGGATACTGCTAGATGATTTTGTTTTGTTTGATAACCACCCTTTTGATTATGCTTGCTTTCTGTAGATCTCTAAGTCTCATACGTCCAAAGGAGGAAACTCTCTCCAGACATTCTATTCTAGGTCCCAATGGGTTGAATGGGCAGTGGCAACCACCTGCAAGTGATAAAGGGGTATGCTTAGAATTTATCTCTTTTTCAATTCTGTTCAAAGATCATTCTGAATGTTCCATCTGGATGTAGGTCAGATATCCAACCATCATAGATTTGTCTCCAGTTGAAATTCCAAGGTTATGGCCTATTTTAAGTTTCTGCAGTCTTTTTTATGTTGTTGGCCTTTCTAAATAATGGTACTTTATTTAAATAATTTATTCAAAAAAAGGGTTTGATTTGATGATTAGTGAAATGCTTCTCAAGTTATCAGTTGACTTAGTTCAGTTGGTTAAGCAGTGTTACATCACCCTTTCTCCCATTCCCTTACCCCCCTTCCACTTGATCATGTAAGGCCTACTTTGAGCCCATCTCCGGATCATAAAAGAAATGTTTTTGCCCATGATGCACCTTGAGCTTGTTTATCTATTTACTTTTTATATGAACTAAATCCATCCTGTTGGATTCTCTGCCAGCACAAACAGCCTTCGGCAACCCTTGGAAGATGGATCTCTGAGTGATAAAGATAATAGCATATCAGCACAACATAAATCGGATTTAGAATCACTGCTTACCCAGAGTGACAACTTCCAGGAAAAGCATGCTGATGAAGCTCCTTCTCTTATCTCTTTTGAAGCAACAGAAATCCCTACTCAAATAGAAGTTATCAGACAGCCTTCTCCTCCACCTGTACTTGCTGAAGTACAAGATTTGATTCCAGCAGTGTCACCTCATGTTATTGAGGAAGGATGTAAGACAGAAATTCCGACGTCAGATAGTATTGTTCGTGCTGAGTCTCCTCTGGAACTACACATTGTAAGAACTAATAACATTCTTTGACGCTTTCTTCTTGTTTTCCAATGCAATTGTAATAGGGAAGGTTATATGTTATCTAATTATGCTACTTAGACTAACTATCTTCCCATACTTATTTTTATTTATTCTTATATTTATGCCCTAATATAAATGTATGTTCCACTTTTAAACGCACGGAATTTATCACTCAGTAACCATAACCCGTGCTTGCCTTGTGGACCCACCCTAGTTTTTGGCCCTATCTCCCCGAATCTCTATTACCCGATTGTGGTTTCTAGCCACCACTGTTGCTGTCTTATGTCATGCTACATCTTTTACTTTAGTTCATTTTGGTGTTTAGGATTGTAGTTATATCTTGACACGGGTCAAAATATTGTCAATTTTATGGATGATTATTCTTTATGAAAGATCATTGTGAGTTGTTTTCTTTATCCTTTTTTTATATATACAATCAAGTCTCAATTTGGTGTTCCCTTTTACACTCTCTACGAAGTTTTAATGTCTATGAAATGGATCTCAACAATTTCAATATTTTATGTCTTCATATGATATTCTTCTTCAAACACCTTGTGCTCATACTCCTGAGCAATATGAGGCTGCTTAATGTAAAAACATACACCTAATCAAAACAATTTGGATGCTTTTTGTTTCATGGTAATGTTCCTCATCATTTTTTGCTATTCTTATGGCTTTTTATCTCATGATTGGGATGTTTTCCTCGATTCTTAGCAAAAATCCTTGCTATATATTATACATCGTAAGAGGTATCATTTTATTAAAGAGAAGATCTTGTTGGGAGAATCACCACTAGCTTTGTCAATTCAAATGATCAACTGGTGGATGTTTTCACCAAGTCCTCAATTAGCTCTTGATACATGGATTATATTCTTCAACATAAGGGGGAGTGTTAGAAAGATGTAATTATAATAATATTGTAAATAGGGTGGATTACATGTTATGTAATTATGTCAAGAGAAACTATACGTTCTTGTATTTATGACCCCTAATGTAAATATAAGCTGTGATGTAATTTAACACTGAATTCAGCACATGCCATTTTCTCTCTTTCTCAACACTTTTTTTAGGTACATTTCTGGGGAGGAATAACTTATGTTCAGTTGTAGTATATTCCCTATTTTCCTGACATTTGTTTCTATATGCAGTCAACTTCTATGATGAAGAGTTTTATGAAGCTAGCCAAGTCAAACACTGACAAAAATTTAGAGACTTGTGGTATTCTTGCAGGTTTGCTTGTAAGTGACTTTCACATACTTTTTGGGACTTTAAGCAACAAGCAAGGAGGATAGATCCAAGATTAGTTTGGGACCTATCAACTCCATATTATTTTCCATTTGCTTTGAAAGCTGTTCATTTACCATCTTAGAAACACATTAATCTATTGTTGGATTCCCAGCAACCAAAAAGAAATTTAAACTAGTGTTATAATTTCGTGTTATGTCCATAGCAACAACAATTTGTGGACTTTGTCTTTTAGTCATGCGTGTTTGGCCATGAAATTGCCACAGTACACAACATATTTTTCTATACTGGGTTTTGTAATATTTTCACCAATGTGATTGATTTTAACTTTGGTCTACCTGCTAGCTGAAATTGTTAGATATTTATTGATATTTTGCCTAATACATCTGATCTGCAGAAAAACAGAAAATTTTATATTACCGCTCTAATAATCCCAAAGCAGGAGGCAACGTCTAGTTCTGTAAGAAATATTCATCTCAATTCTTTTGAGTAATATCTTTTACAATTCTTTTGTTTTAAATTTGTTACATTTGGAGCAGTGCCAAGCTACAAATGAAGAGGAGATATTTGAAGTACAGGATAAGCAATCTCTTTTCCCCCTTGGGTGGATCCACGTGAGTTCAGTTTTCTATACATATTCATCGCATAATTTAATTTGCTTGACTTCCCATGTTGCAACACTGATATATATAATTCTGCATTGCCAGACACATCCCACACAATCTTGTTTCATGTCATCAATTGATGTACACACCCATTACTCGTATCAGGTGAGTTCAAGAGAGGTTTCGTAAATTTTAGTTGAGATTGTTATTTTGTTCGGCTTAGTCTTTGAAATATATTTATGCTATTTGCAATGGGGAAATGATAGAAAAAGAGAGATCTACAAATGGATATGGTTTTTATGCTACCCATATTAAATTTCCTGCAGAATTTTATACGTGAAGACTTGCAACTACTCATTCTAGATTCAGTTTTACATCTTTTGTATCAAACATATATTTGAGTATAAATGTATAATTTCTTATACAGTGAATAATTTACAATATACCTGAAAAATATGTTTCTAGCGCACCTTGTTTTGATATCGATCTCTTAGAAATTTGGTGATTTTGCTAAAATTTATTCTTCTATATGGTTTCTGTTAAACACGGGACTGTTTGTAGTGCTCTAGAAGCCTGTGTCTCACACACATTTGTTGTGCTTTTAATTACTAATCAAGCTGGGTACATTTTATTTTTCTGTTGTTTTCTTTATATTTTTTCTTTGTATCTTATGCAAATGCTTGTCTCTATAGGTTATGCTGCCAGAAGCTGTTGCAATAGTTATGGCACCAACAGACAGTTCAAGGTAACATCGTGTCTCAAAATGTCTGTCGTGATGAGGGAAAAGGGCAAAGAGAGCATATCCAATTAAAAATTAAGTTTGAGACTAAATTTGATATATAACTACCAAGCATAATGCCTTGGCAGTTAAGAGTAATCCTATTTGTACTAGGAAGTTTATCTTTTATCCATAAAAACTGCATGACTTGGCTTCACATCCTAGGATCTCTCATTGTTAAGTGATCTGCAATCTCATAGGGAGATGTTTATATAACTCAACTTTTGCATAATTCTAATTTTTTCTTTTCAATAGTTTGACCTAATCATTTGGTCTTACAGATGACACTCATTTAGGGAGTAGCCTCTCCATAAATAAATTAAAACCCTTAAGTTTGGTCCATATATGCCGCATTGGTATATATTGGTCCTTTGTTGTTACTATGTTTCTTAAGTTTTACTTGCATAAAATATAAGCTTTTTGTCCCTTTATAGGGCTATAGTTTTTTTTTTTTTTTTCATTAAGGGGTTGATTCCTAAATGAATGTCACCTACAGTGACCAAATGACTAGTTTAATCTTTCCAATAAAATCCTTATTCGGAAATAAGGCTCAAAGTTTCAAAGATGTTATGTACCTGATGATTCTTCTTGGCAACTTTTTCCGAAGTTCTTCTTGGTTTCCTTTCTTTTCCTCTTCACAGGACTTAAAGTCATACTATATACTCTATTCTCCTCGCTGGGGCCCTCTTTATACGTGGCCAAACCACCTTAATTGATTCTTTGTAGTATTTTCCTCCATTGGTGTTACACCAATCTCTTCATGTATATAATCAATTTGTATAATGACTTGTGTAATCAAGCATACGTTTTAACATTCTCATTTTTTCCACTCCTACATTTTTCTCGTCCTTTTAATGGCTATCACTCACTATCATAGCCTTTGAATTTGGTCGGTACTTTGTGATGATAAATAATTCTTAAAGCCCTTTTCCACTTTAGCTGCTAAGAAAAATATATAAAAAGATAAAAATGAAACAGTAATATGATGGCTTCCCTCTTGGCTGTGCTTCTCGTATGTCAGCTGTTTACTATTCTTGCCCCTACTAAAAGGAATTAGCTGGAATCTATTCAGATTTACATGTTAAAAAGGTACTGAATTTGGTGGCTGAAAGATTGTCTATTTTGAAATGACTCTTATTTATTTACATGTACAGAACCCATGGCATTTTTCGGTTGACAACCCCTGGTGGAATGTCGGTCATAAGACAATGCCAGCAACGTGGCTTTCATTCACATAATCAGCCTCCAGATGGTGGCCCCATTTACGATACATGCACAGATGTTTACATGAACCCAGATTTAAAATTTGATGTCATTGATCTTCGATGACAAGGAGTTTGTTTTTCTTGATATGTAAACTACAATAGCCATCTAATTGTTCATATTACCGTAACTTCACAAGATTTGTAGGTTTTACCATTGAACCAGTCCTGGACATCATAATGCATGTCATGTCTGCATGTGTCTGTAAAAAGATTGGACATATTCACCAACGGATGCCTGTGCCGTCATTATTTTGTTCTGTATTGCATTTAGGATATTTGTGACTGTTACCTCTCACACTGTATTATATCGGCATCAATCAAATGTACCTAGTCACTCTAATATATAGGGTGAATCAACTATAGAGCCTCAGCTTTCAAGTGCTGCGTCTGTTTGTGTGTAGTAGATTACATTCGCTTCTCTAGCAATATCAGATATTACACTTATTTTTTTCATATTAAATAATCTTAACTGAAAATAAAATATACTGAATAAGTTTTCAACACTCTCCTAGTAATTGCAAGATTTTATCTTCCATTTGTGTAGATCAAATTATTTGATAACTAATTGACAGTTGATTCTTGCACCTTCCTGATTTCTTTTCACACTTGTATAATTTCTTCTCACACTTATTATTATAGAATAACAAAAATAACATTTTAAAAATCTGTACATTTTCTAGAAAATACAATTTAGAATATATTAAATTCGGAAAAAGAAAAATATTTCAGAACAAAGGATCTAGAATGTGAAATCCAAAATTTAATTTGATGTATTTGGTAGTGTCTTTGTGTGGAAACATAAAACTTAGAAAAGGGTGTCCAAGGGGTCTTCACTTCTGTATCAGCTGCATCTAACTGCAATTTCCAAACTTGGTGACATCAACATCTACCAGTGGTTTAGAATTAGGTAGCAGTTCTGAATGAGGCAGCCATTATTAAGAACTACTACCTTAAATCTGTCTCCATTATTAAGCCTCAAAAGACTACTCTATCTATGTACTGATGTTTTAAATTGTGTAGAATTTCCAATGCAAAGGACTGCATTTATCATGAAGATCTTATAAATTGTTGGATCCAACTCTTGGTCTTGAGTAAAAAAATTATAACTGACATTGAAAGTATATTTTTTTTTCTAATTAAGAACTTAATAACATAGACAGAATAAAGAAGTATTGAAAATTTTATAGGAACAACACATTGAAAATTTAACATCAATAAGTTATTTGTATAAGAGATTATGATATTATCTTCCATCTAAAATTTTGATGTTACGTGTTAGTGGGCTATCAGATTGTGCTAACGAAGAGTGCTTGATTTGTGTTTCATTCCCACTCTCTCCATGTGTGTGACTGATAACGATATAGAAGATGCCAATTTAGTAGAACATATGAACAATTGAGGTATGCATATAGAAGATGAACACGCAAATACAAAGAAATCATATCATTGATATTGTGTTACAGAAAAATACACTACTGCAAGAGTGAATTAAGGAAACTATATAACGACAGAAAAAAGAAAGCTAACTGTCTTAACAGAACAACACTCTGTTAAGACTAAAACCAGCAAAACTTAAAACTAAGAGGACTTAAGCACAAAAGTCAAAATTTGAGTGCTTCCCATCTTTCACCTTCTTCATCTTACCACTTTCTTCTCCCCAACTGTTCCAATTCATTGTAATTTGAAAAACCATTCACCATTCAAAAACATGAATTTATTTATTTTTATGATAAACTTGACTAATATGATGAAATAGTAGCAGTGGAGCTTTTGATTTGTTGACAGATGAAGAGGCACATCAGCAGCAGCTATATAATTGGTGCAGTTGTGACATTTTACTTTCTCTTTGGGCCCACTCAAGCAATATCATTTATTAATCAAACGAAGATGAGTCACACTCAACTAGGGATATCAAAATACAGTGTACAAATTATTGAATACATTGTTATATGCAAATAGCATTTGTTTGGACGAACAAAGTGTACGTCATTTATGATTTTGGTTACATCTTTTCCTGCCCCAAACAAGGGCTTCTGTTATGACCAATTCAGGCTTCATAGATGCTCTGTGGGCTCCTTCAAACAGTTCCTAAGTGGGTTCCATGCAGGACCCAGAGATTACTCACATGCCTCAAAACCTCACTTCTCCTTTTATTCAATTGTTTCCAATTTTTACTCTTTTTGAAAAACAATTTATTATGAAAATGATTTCAGTAAAATTTGAATTTTGATATTAGAAGGAAGGTGTGAATATTTGCATTCGCAAGGATGAAAAGTCTGAAGATGGTGGTGTCATACAAGTAATGTTGGGTAGTAAAGAAACATTGAGTCAGTATCATCAATTAATTTGACTAAGTTTTTATAGCACATTGCTGCGTACCACCGTAACCACTTCTTTACAATATATTATATTTTAACAAGTCTTTTTATGTTTGGAAAATGGTGTGTAATGTAACTACATAAATGAATAACACTTCTTCTTCACCTTGCATTTTCCGGTGAAAATAAAATAAAGAGAAAGAAAATGAAATAAAGAAAAAGAAAGAGAAACAAAATGAAAACTGTAATTGTTTAAAGAAAAAAATATATGTTGACAGCTGTGGAAGAGAACAAAAGTGAAGAGTGAAAAAAAAATGATTTTGTGTATGATTTTGTATATTTAGAAAATAATTTGTAAAATATTTTTTTTAAAAAGAATTGGATAAATTTTAAGAATAATTATATTTGGCATTGATAATTTATTTATTATTATTTAATATTTTAATATTAAATTTTATTTATTTATTATTATTAGAGACACCCTTAACGTTGGCAGGTACAACGTGCTTTCATTTCGTCACCTTCATTTTTTTAATAACGCGATTATAGAAAAATCGACCTTTCAATTTTCAAAGATATTAAAGTAACCAAACTTCTTTTTCTCCTTTTCAATTTTCTCAGTCTACAGAAACTCTGATTTGACTATGCTTCGATTAATCGTGCATGTGTTACTCTTTTTTGTCATATAATGCTATAATTATTATTTTGTCTAACGATAACAGATAACATGATTAGCTTAGAGTGAAATTAACTTTGAATCTTACAAATAAAAAATTCAAATTCGACTCTTACTAATAAAACAAAAATTCAATCAACAAATATTGCTAAAAAAGACAAATTGCGATTCTTAATGGTTGGGTGAAGATTCTTTCTTCTTAATTAAAAATTAAGGAAACGTATTTAGTGTGTTATAAATTATGGGGAGATTAACCCATAAAGATTGCAATATGGTCCATCCACGTGTAATGTGATTATTCAAATGAGTATAAAAGAACAAGAGATAATTACACACCTAGAGCAACCTAATTTATAAATGTTCATTTGAGATTGGTTCATCTTCTAAATGATTTTTTTCAAACTTATAATAAATTGTGATTGTTTACACTTTATGTTTGTAGAAGAGACAACGTTCCTCCCACCTTAAAATTATATACAAAAAACATGACGGTGGAAAAGAATATGGGACTTGATCAATGGTTTGAGATAAGAACAACCAAAGTCTGCATCTTATATATGGAGCAAGTGTTGCTGGCTCCTATTTTGCAGACCAAAACTCCAAACATTATTCCTTCAATTCAGCAGAATTAGATCTTGGTTTCAGCCACATACCTTTAGCCTTCACTCTTTTACAATTTCAAAACTGTCACACACAACGTTTTCTCTTTTTTTAAGTCATTTTCTCTGTCTTCCTCTTTTGTTTCTATTAACCAACAATGATACACAAAAAAAATCCCTTGTGCCTCATTTTCAGAGAAGAACATTGAATCTCCTTTGATCTTCCAATTTTCACACAATATCTCTATCCCTTGAAAACAAAAATGCTCACGCACGCTCTTCCTTTTGTACACTGTATCTGGATGCCTTCTGTTTCCGTGTGCTTCTGACTTGTAAATCAAAAGTAACCCCATATTTTCAAATTCCAACCCTTATATCTCTCTCCCTTTCTTTTGCTTTTCATGTTTGAATTCTTCTCTTTTCCTTACTTTTCTCTCCTCACTCACTTTGGAAGTCCACCTTGGCTTTTGTTTTTGTTGTGTTTCACACTTCAACAACAAACAACAGTGTGATCATGTGTTCTGAAATAGTTCCACCTCGTTTTTCTTTTTCCCATGATGTCTCTGAGCTACCAAAGAAACAAGATGTGTCACGCAAAGACACCATGCTTCTGGGGTCAAATCATGACTTTGAGTTCAGCACTGGCAGAAGAAGCCTTGAGTTTGAATCTTCTTCAGCTGATGAACTTTTCTCTAATGGGGTGATACTTCCCGTTCAGATGCAACAAAAGAGAAACACTACTCGGAAACACACCCTTTATGGGGAAGCTCCGTACATGAGACTTCCTCCACTTCCATGTTCCCCTAAGAAAGAGAGCACTAGAGAAGTTTTAGCCGTGAATGCTGGTTGTTGTGATAAGAAAACTCGCTCCACTTCTTTCTGGGGGTTCAGTAGAAGCAAAAGTCTTAGTTGTGACACGAAGAAAAGCTTCATGTCTTATTCACCTCCTTTGTCAAGGAGCAATTCAACTGGTTCAGTGCCACTTCCAAAGAGAGTGAGTTCAAGCAGGCAGCATTCAGCTGCCAAGCCACTGACATCTTCAAGTTCTTCAACGTTAAATTTGTATCCTGTGCAAAGGTCTCGTTCTGGTAAGAGTTATGGTGGGTCTTATGCCAATGGTCTTTGGATTAGTCCTGTTTTGAACCTACCAACTCCTTGCATTTCTAAAGCAAGTAATAGTCTCTTTGGGTTGGGTTCTTTTTTACGTGTTGGGAGGGCCAAGAAAAGCAAAAAGTGATTTGTTCATATTAACTCATATAGTTATGCTTATTAGCATAAATGAAGTTGATTATATATATAAGCCAAGCTAATGATTTGGAGAGATAAAAAAATGTATGATGAGCATGCAGTTAAAAGGGTTACATGGGAGACAGCACAATAGGAATCTGTCCATCTTTAATCCTTTGTCTCATCTTGTTTTCTGTGATGGTTCATTTGCTATAATAAATGGAGGCTTTTGTGGCTAGTGCTTGCTCAGATTACCATTTGTTTATTTATCAGAAATGCTGTTTTGTTCAACTAACATTTTGTCTTTAATTGCAAAACACAAGACACAACATCAAGTTGTGGCAGTTTCATGACAAGCAAATTCTTGGTGAAACTTTTACTTTTGGAAAGTTTTGTTGTCAGAGTCTTCATTAGCTACTAACTCAGCTAATCATGGAACCATGCTTTAATTTGGAAACATGTTGAATCCTCCAAATTATGTGTTATTTACTAGACAACCTGCATTCGTGTCACATAAACTGTAAAATTCCTGTTACAGATGCTAGGATATGCTGCCAAACAGCTAAGACACTAGATTAGAGTTTCAACTTTTTTTCAATTAATATTGTTTCACAACAGTGATCAATAAGTTAGTTAAGGTGCAATGTATTGATATATTAAGTTAATCTTGTAAAGTCTAAATAAGGAATAAAATACTTTACTTCCTGTTATCTACATAAGTGAGAGAAGAATATTTAAATTTGTAGACTATATAAAAATATTTATAAGATCCCAAAATTTGTAATGATAATTTATATTAACTAAGTCATCGTTTTTCTAATGGAACTTCGTTTTCTCTTCCAACCAATGGGAGGAAGAGAACCAAATTTCTTAATTTAGTGTAATGGAGAACTTAATCATGCATTATATTTTTTTAATCTATTTTAGTTTGTCTTTTAATTGATCAAATTAATATTTGTTTATTAAGCTCGATCTTATCAATTCTTTAGCGATCTAATAAACTCATCATTAAATTAAACTACTCATATTAGTTTATAATAGTAATTATAAATGTTATAATATAATATGTAACTCACATTAATTAGTTAAGAATTATAAAATTTCTAATAATCTCTTAACTTTATACTTTTATATTCCACAATGTTTAAAGTGTCTAATCATATCTTAATTATAATTACACTTCTCTTAAACAATATACTCTCTCTTTCTAATAAAGGAGTAAGATATTATTGTAACTTTTCTTAGAGCTTAATGTGACTAAGTCATAATGATGTATTTTTTAAAAAATTCTTTTAATGAGAAGATTAACTCACTGTCAAACTTGATATAATAAGTATTATATCAAGTTACATAATATACAAAACCACTCTTATTTATACATTTATTTCTCCTTGAGAAAAAAATAGTATCTTTTAAGATTATAAATCACTTTTTTCTTTTCTAAATACTTCGTCGAAGTACAATAATTTTTTTTTTATGTAAAATCGTTTATGAGAGAATATATCTATAAATGTTCTTTATACAATATATCACACACAATGAATGTTTTACGAAAAAAAAAAAAAATTATTATCTATAAGTTGTTTAAGAGACAATCTTATGATCTAAAATGTAAAAGATTTACACAAAATATTGGACGCACCACAATAAATTTATGTAAAATCACTTAGAATTTTCTGTCCTTTTTATATGAGAAACTTTTATATATTAAATACAATCGTTGGAGCTTAAGCTTACATCTTAATGTATGTACTTATATCACTGTTTTGTCAAAATATAAGTTTACAAACTTAGAAAGTTACCAAAATAAACGTACAAACTTAAAAAAATTGTTTGTTTTATCAGAATCATCCTCAATGTTGATAATAAGTATATAACCAAGCAATGCAAAATCGAATATTATGATTTTCACGTATAAAAGTAATTGTATTCAATCAAATCATTTTTAAGTACAAATTTTATAGATCACCAAATATTTTCCATGAACACTAGCTTGGAACATATAAAAAAAAGCTAAAAGATTATTCACACAAGACAATAAAACGTAACAGGAATCATGTAGAAATTATAAAACGATGAGCCAGTAATGCTTTGTTATACACATGCACTATCAATGCAGTGATTCATTAAAAAGAACTTTATGCCTCATGCATGGGCTCTTTCTCAAAAACATAATTGATGTCATCATTTTATTAAAAATTTCAACTGGACCTTTTAATTCTTGATTTATTTATTCTTTTGCCTTCTTTATGTAAAACTTGGAATTCTGTTCTCAATAGTTAATTATCCAGCATAAGTGATCTTTTTAAAATACAACGTCGAATATGCGACGTATAGGCGCATTTGTTTTTTATTTTATACATAAATTAATTTTGATTCATTAGAAATTTTTCTCTAAATATTTATCAAGAAGCTCATTTAAACATATATAAATAGGTTATACTCCAAATTTTACTACCAAAACAAAATGGGACGTTTAAAGTTAGGTTTTCTGAATCGGGTCATTGGATCATGGATAGTTTATTCTTGCAAACTAATAAAATTACATAAATGAAAAAGAAAATGGACAGTGAAAAAGAAAGAGAAGAAAAGAAGAGTAGGATAAAGTTTGAGGGCTTTGAATTTGTTAGTATTATATACTTAAATAAACTTGCATGTTTTAAATTGATTTAGTTAGAATAAATAAAAATGATATGAAATAAACATCTTGCGCTATAGATTAGAATCCTGATGGACTTCAATGAAAATTATTTTTCTGATCACAAATTTGTATGTATTCATGTTTCTTTATTACAATTAGATGTGCTTAGTGTTTGTTTTTCTTTTTCTTTTTTTTTCTTTACCAAAGAATGTGTTGTGTCTACGTGGTGGTCTTCTCCACCAAATGAACTTCACGAAAAAAATAGAAAATTCCAGAAAGACATTGAAAGGACATCACTACAATTAATTGGATGGGATTGTGTCTTTTATCTTTACACGCATTAATGGTGATTGTGACCTATGCTATGTTCTTTGCTTGAAATTAGATTAGATTTTCTCCACCAATTATAACCCTAAAATCTTTGGCTCCAATATATTGCGCAATTCCCTTCAATAGGTTAAAAATGCTAAAAAGAAGATTGATAGAATTTTTTTATGATAGCTATATATTGAAATACACACATTGGAAATTTTTAACTTTAAGACATCTTAATATTTAAATTGATAAAATAATTTCTTATAGATAAGTTTAATGGCTTGATTTTTTTTTAAAAAAATAAGTAAATTAATTATATCAGTTATCTGAACATCTAACCAAGGAAGAAAAAATATTGACATGATGTGAAAATTTCAAAAGATATGAGAATAAGAAATATAATAACTAGGATTAGGATTATGTGACGAGGAGAATGTTTCACCCCTTTTCCTTACCCATATATTTCCCTTCTCAAGAATTAACAATATTTTTCTTAATCTGTGTTGGACTGTCACAAAAAAAAAAAAAAAAATTATTCTATATGAAAGAAAGTTTGAGTTTATATAATTAAGTATTTATTTTTTAGCTTTAAAGATGGAGAAGGAAAAGCAGAATCATATGTAATTTTAATTCTATTCAAAGTAAAACCATATCTCAAACTCATCGATCAACAAAATTTTAAAAATATATAACAGAAAATGAATGATACTGCTCAAATTCATATCCAAGAATATCTACATCTATTAGAATAGGTTATGGTACTATACCAGCCCTTTATCAGTTTTGGAGAATTTTGGGCTTTATAGCTTATGACCAAATAAAGAAAGAAAAAAAAAACGTAGGCTTTGTTTGTTCAGTTCTTGCTCATAAAAAACCGTCCCTGTCAGCTGTACCAATAGTCTAAAAGTAGTGCAAACTAAAAATGGTGTTAAAAATAAATACTTTATATGGCAGAGGAGTTACTTAAGATCTTTGTGACATGAAAGAGTGCTTCAGAATATAGCTCTGATTAGTAGCTAAACTTGAGCCACTAAATAAGAGTTAAAACAGTAATGAGACATATTGATGAATCTAATTACATTATCATTTTTCTCTTATTCCATTATCACTACTAGAAAGCACACCCTCAATGTCCAAGCCTCTTCTCTACTTGTTAATCACAATACCAATCTATGTAATGTATGAGTTTCCCATGCAAATGACAGCAGATAATTCCAAAAACTATCACATTCCTAATATATACATGCAACTTCAATTTGTATAATAGCTTCTGTGTTGACATGAGCCAGAGGATCAGAGACACTGAACAGGTTTAAGGTGTGAGAATCCTTAACTACTTACTACTATTTTCTCACATGCACACAAGGCTACCATTTCTTATGTGAAAAACTTTTGCTTCAGATATTGGTTGGGTTATTCTCCAGTAACAGATGCACTTAACAGTTAGAAATAAATTAGCCAGAGTCGAGAATAGAAGAAAAAGTAAAATATGCTTTCTTACTGTTCTTGAATGACAATAATTACAGCAGGTACACTGAATGAATTTCACACACTATACACCCTCTAAACAGCATATACAAATTTTACTTGTTCCCTTTTAGGGAAATTGATCTTGCCCCCAAAGGAAAGACTACCTCAGTTCACCTCAATAATGACCAAGACTCCATAGCTTTCCTAATAGGAATATCCAGCCATTGAAGATGCATTTTACTTGCTCTGAAGATGCATTTAATATGGTTAAAAACTAATATTTCTGGGTAAATTTCAATGCTAGAGAGTAGGATAAGATATCAGTAACAATAATGGAGAAGTTTCATGCATTCACTATTCATTTATCAGTCGACATTTATTGCAAGTCAACCAAATAAACCATATACTTTCAATCCATTTTTTAAAAATATAGATGAAAAAGAATCATTTTTCACCACACTATTTTTTTATCTGATAGCATAAATGTAGATTGATGTTTAAAGTCCCTGGTGCAACCCTTGCAAATTTAAATACGCCAACTTTGCTCTTCTTTATGTCATTACTAGTAAACCTTGAACCACAATTCCATAAACACTTTTTAGTACCACATTAACAGAGGACAATATTACATTCATAGATTCCAAGCAAAAAAATAATTGAGCAATTAAAACTGCTGCATCCAGTACATTATTCGGATTCTACCAAATTCATAAAATAAAAGTGAACCAAAGATTTTTAATCAGAAGCAGTGACAATATTAACATTTAGAATGTACAAACTGCCACATCTCGGATACCCAGATGCAGAATTCCATAATCTTCACTATTATTGAACCAAACCAAGTATTCGATTAACATGGTTGATTTGGCAATTACCATTATTTATATCACAAGGTGAAAAAGTTAGAAGTCAGGAAGCACCCCTAATTGGTCTCATTAGGGAACTTCAGGCACTTGGTAAGATTCTGCAGTAACCTCGGAGAGCCACAAACCAGGAAAAAGCGACTGCAAAAAAGAAACAAAACCAAGCCACAAATTAAACAAAATTACGAGAAAGAAAGCATGAATATATTTGATAATCAACGGGGTTGTGTTATTATTACATCCAAATTCTTCTGGACAATTCTGGGCCTCTTCTTGGGCCTCCTGGGAGGCCTGGTTCCGAGCATGGCCCAGAAATCGTGTTCCACCTCCTCCTTCGAGAGTGAAACGGAAAACTTAGTTTTTTCTTCAATCTTCGTCTTCTTCTTCTTCTTCATCTCTTGGGTGAGGGAATTGAGTTGGTTGGTGTGATGCGGTGCCTTGCAGGCGGCTCTTCGGGTTCGCAAATTCCAGGATTTGGAATTGGGTTCTTGGAAGATGGAAACTTTGAGGTTGTCGGCGGCGACTCTGAGATCGAGTATGAGCTTCCTGCGAACGGCGGCGATATCGTTAGGATCTTCGGCGACTTTGACACACCTGAGGAATCTCTGGTTACCCCATTTGAGACAGGGCATAGGGAAGTTGTGGAGAGGTTTGGATCTTTCCGGGTCCATAGCCATGATCGTGTTTCTCGTGCGCGATGATCAACTTCTCCTGTACCTCGTACTCTGTTTAACGAGTAGTTGTTGTCTCAGAATATTGGAGGCAGAGAAGGCAAATTAATATCAAACAAAAACAAAAACAAAACAATGGTGGTGGCGTTCCCTTCGAGTTGGAGTTGCCAAACTACAAGTTTTCTATTCCTAAGGTTGTTCTTTTTATAATTTCCTACCATTACTAACGGATATATATACTGATATATCAAAAATACTAATTAATTGATCATTGCTTTAGTTTTCCTTACATTGTTTTTTGGTAACTACCTTTTTATTATCATAACATTTTTTTTTATTGCGGTAACTGATTTTTATTGCTTTACAAAAATATACACACTCAAGTCCCATGAGATTATATTGATGAAAGATAATTTTTTAATCAAATGACACCATTTGAAAATTTATTCATCTCAGTGTCAAACTCCCTTGTTTTGTTTTACCATATCTCACTCTTTTTTTTTTCTCTCATTTATGTGAGAAGTGGAATCATGGGCATTTGAGTTCTCATGAGCTTTTGTTATATTTTTGTAAAGAACTGTTTAAAAGTCGAGTTTGAAAAACTCCACTTCTAAAGGGCCTTCTGTGCAATTTTTAAAATTGTTTTTGTTTATATTTTTTAATAATTAAAGCACAAATTACATAAAAAAAGATTGTTTGATCGATAAAGAAAATACCATATATAATGTGACACAATTACTTGAATAAAAGAAATTATTGTTGTTGAAGTTCTAGACATTTCTTTCTTGAATGACCAACAATTTAACAATAACTGCATGTATTTTGTGGGTCTTTTTTATAGATTCATATCATTGTGCGCGCAATCAAAGTGGATTTTGGGTAATTTTTATATATTTAGTGTTTTTAGATCATGACATCATCCACCATTATTATATTGTGACAAGTAATCTTCAGGGTCGAGTAACACGAACACGTCACTTTACACAAGTTTATAGTCAAAACCTTTTGGTTTTGACAATTAAATTTATTGACTTGGTGAGTAGTGAGTTTTGACACTGTGTTATTCATGGTCTTTGTAACTAATTTTCCATAATCATGTACTGGTAACTACATTATGTGTGTTTACTTCTCCCAACCCTGCGAATAGTTTAACTCAATTTATATTAATTATTAAACTGAATCGAACTATCACAAATTCTTGCGGTGACCTGTAATGGACGTGATGAACACGGGCACTTGGTGAAATATTTTCCTTAATAAATGTTTGTGTGCCAATAAATGAGGTTTTGTTGATTTACTTTTCATCTCCATTGATCTTGTAAGCTGGTTAGTAATTGTTTGTAGAAACTGCACACAGAAAACATTCAGCTATGTTAGAGATATATAAACCCTTTCATTGCAGTCCACCCCAGCAGAACATTTTACTGGATCTGTTCTTCAAAATGTTGAAAATTTAGGAAAACTAAAGGATGAATATTCTTGGCTGAACAATTCCATTCTTAGATCTGGCCTGCATAAGATGAATATTGAATCAGAAGAATTTTGTATTTCTGTATAGCTGTCATTAGGGAGACAACAAAACTACAAGAAACAAAAGAGGAAATATGCAATAGAGTTGTAGAGAGACAAAAAGCATAATTAAATGTCTACATATAATGCATTTCACTGTGTCTCTCATACGTGTAGTCTCTATACAACTACCGTTTTTAATTTTTTTTACAAATATTTTCAGCATAAAAATATGCTTTGAACAAGGAAGCAAAAAAAAAAAAAAAAAAAAAAAATTTATAAAAGAAAAAAAAAAAAAAAAAAAAAAAAAAAAAGTTCAATTTGTACTCTAACTT
>Ga0209489_102160_pt1 | contig 40282 bp, 31 predicted proteins | sample SiratrowhiteBW_FD_187527 | JGI IMG/M metagenome (GOLD analysis project Ga0209489, IMG submission 187527) | Root nodule microbial communities of legume samples collected from California, USA - Siratro white BW (SPAdes) (version 2) | ecosystem: Host-associated > Plants > Roots > Nodule | place...
TACCAACCAACTAAAAAATATCTAGTTAGTTAATTCAGTTTCTATATTTTTTATATTAAAATCAATTTAATCTAATTCATTTTAATTTTTTACCATCTTATGTCACAAGGGTTAATTAGTAATTTCATAAATATATCAATTAAAAAAATAAAAACAAATCTATAATATCTATCAAATCAATCCCAAACTTTCATAATCAATCCTCTCAAATCCATTCATCTATTAATCCAAACAACCATCTCATCCACACACAATCCACTCAAATCCCTTTAAATCCATTCTCTCAAATCCACTCCCCCAACTAAACAAAGCCTAAGAGAATGGAGAGGATGATACCAAGTCATTATTGTCACTTGGTACCTAATCTTATAGATCTCTCGTTTACCAAAAAAAAGTGTGCATCGGTTCCTTGTCCAATAAATAACGAGACGTGACGAAAATCAATTGGCGAAAATCAAGCTATGAGAACAAAGAAGCTAAAGAAAATTAAACTATCATAACTTAGGATTAAGGCTAAGAATAATCAAATGGTGAAAATGTTAAAGTCAGACCAAAATCAATTGGTTCTATTGGAAAATTGAAAATTAGAGTCCTTTGGTCTCTTTCATGGCGAAAAAGAAAATGTAACTCTTCGAAATGACATTTTAAGGAAACTAAATGTAGTTTTTCCGTAAGACGTGTATTTCAAAAGATTATAACCTCCTCCCTAAAACCTTTAGTAAAGGAACGTTGCACTTGTTGCTTCATCCTCCAATCTTCCTGTCTTCTATAAGTGCCTTCAAACATTTTCATTTCTATTCTTGCAAGCTCTTCATAACGAGGCCATATTCCGGGAACCATGTATTTTCATTAATATAGTAAAATTAATGAAAATGTGATATCAAACTAATTGTGTGATTTCAACTAGTTTATTTAATAAAAAAATATATATTTCCACTCTTCACAATTGTGACATTTTTGGGACTATTTGAATAATCTTTTCCACAAATTTTTCTAGGAAAAAATAAGAAAAAATTTTGAAATTGATTTTTGTATAAACTAAAATTAACTCATATATAAGTTAATTTGTAGAAGAGTTCTTATTTAGTTTTTCGAAATTTTTACTTTTAATTTATACATAAATTAATTTTATTTTATGAAAAACTAATTTGAACTTTTTTCTCTTTAATTTTTCTCACCTAAAAGGAATTTAGGAAGACTTCGTCCAAACATATTATTAATGAATATGTTGTTCACGTTTTTTCGTCACGAAGTTAAGAATTTAGTTCATCAGCACTTGAAAACAAAACACCGAATACATATGTGGGCTAACAGTTTTAACAGCCGCATATTTTGTCAAATTCTTCCTGCAGCTCCATGTTTTCATCCTGCACCGCCCATACTTCCGAAAATACTAAATATACTCTTCTTTAAGCATTGATGTGTTTTGGAATCGTTAGTTTGTGTTGAAAGTTGTAGTGTTTCCCCTTCTTTGGTGGTTGGTGTTGTAATTTGACGGTGGTGGTAGGTGATTGTGTTGGTTTTTTTTCTAGTTAGTTTTCCATTTCGTTATTTTTTAATTGCAAAATGAGGAATTCAGAAGTTTAATTTGTAATAAATTATATTTTGGATAATATAATATTGAATTCAATATTTGTATTCCAAAATGAATGGTGGAATTCAAAATACAATTATTTTCTTCATATTTTTTAGCATTTAACTTTTTCAGTCTAACTTTTTAATATTTAGTTGTTGCATTTTTTATCTAAATCCTCAAAGTGATTTTTTTATACATATTTAACATTATACAGTTATTTTATTGTCGTAACATTCTCTCCAATTTTATTTTAAAGTAATATATTTATTGGCTTCACTGGACCTTTATTCATATCAACAATGTTTTGATCAACTAATGAGTCGTTCCATGAGTACGACTTTTATATATTACCTTCAATACCTAATCTTTTCCATTGCGGCTTATCTTACATTCGAAAAAGATAATCACAGTTTCCTGTATCAATTCCAGTCACCTTCAAATAGTGTTTATATTTTCTATACATACACTCCATTTCACAACCTCAAGAGTAAAATATTTTTCTTTTCTGTTGTGTATTTGCTTTGTCAAATCTAATTATTATAATCACAAAAGCAAGTCCAAGATCACCCTACACAAGTCATTTAGTATACCAAATACCTATACTAAATACCTATACAAATGCATTAAATATAATTACATGAGCTGTCAAACATTTTTACATTTTTACACATGAATAAAATTGTATTTACCTCATTTGTCGTAAAATCTAATCTCATCCAACCAATTCATCATCACTATCTACAAACTTCATTAAATCTAACTCTTTCATACCTAACCTTTTATCTACTTAATTGGATATTCAGCTTCAAAATTGAGATTCTATCTTCACAAGCAACAATCACTATACTATAATTACACCAAAAATTTAAATGCTAAAAAACATTAAGAAACTTATATTCCAAATTATACATTCCAAAATATGGTGTATACTGAATTGCACAACTCAAAATACAAATTATCACAAATACTTTTAAATTCTTTAATTCTGAACCACATTTCAGAATTGAAAAATAACATAAATGGAAAACTAACTAGAAAGAAAAAACGCACTCACCTACCATCACCAAACACTAGCACCACTCACGAAACACCAGCGCACCAACCACCGAAGGGAAACCCCACACAACCTACGCCGCAAGCAACTCCAATTCATTTTCAGAAGGGTATTTTTAGTATTTTTGGAAGTATGAGGGTGCACAAAGAATTTACCCAAAAAAAATTGGGAAGGCTACGAGTCCAGAACATGCAATGAAGAAGCTTTAAATTTTAAAATGAAGATGCATCAAATTCATCAATGGAGCCTGGTCTTTTGGCATGTAAATTGAAATTCAAGGAATAAAATTGACCAATTCAATTCTTTTAAACATTATGATAATGTTTTTAACAATTTTTTATTGGAGGAAAACCAAGAGGCAAATATGTTCTTGTATTAATTTTCCCCAAAATTGCCTATGATATACATTCAGGAACTGATAAGATGTCACAGGGGAGTCTAAACTTCAAGGTAAAATGTTTATATACAAAAGTGATGATGTCAAGCTGAAGCATGGAAATACCTCTTAGAATGCAAGTATTTGCATTTACTAGATTTATTAAATACTCAATACCAATGTCTTATCAAGAAAATAAAGTTTAAAAATCTTCAAAAGTCATACTGCAAGAATGATAGATGAGCACGTCAATTGTTGATGACGCACGAGATGCCTCAAAGTTGGCACCTCCAAACTTCTGTAAATTAGTTGTTCCTATTGGACAACTGTGCCAAAACGCCATACAAGGTCACGCCTCCTCCCTTTCGACACAGTTCACACATTCTTGTAAAGCTTCTTTCTTGGGTATCAAGTTTCGCTTTCACCATCAATTTATTGTAGATATTTATGCTAGGAATTGGGATTCTATTTAGTGCGTATAAGATAGAACCAAGAAACAAAAAAAGCCATATGATTGCTTAGGACATCTCTATTGCAAAGGTCATATTCAGGGTCATGAGTTTAAGACCCTTCCATTTCCATCAAAGGATGCTATATGAAAACATTTAAAACTCATAATGTATAAGACTCTGGATTATAAAAATAACAAATTTATTTTTTATCTTAAAAGCAACTCCTCTCTCAAGAAGTTAAGAGTAAAATATTATTAAAGTAGAATCTTATATTGTATAATAGCAAAAGTTATATTGAGGTCTTTTGAATAATGTGACAATGAGATGCATAAAAAGTAAGGTGCGACCTTATCTCATAACCCTTCTAATAAAGATGACTATAGTGCATTTTCTAGAAGAGTTGAGTATTTCAAATCTACTATAGTAAAAGATCGTACTCGCACAAAGTACAAAAAAAGTATCTTTACCCGTGGGCAAGCTTAGGGACATGCATGTAGATGATAAAAATAAAGATGTCCTCAATCTGACCAACTATGCCAATACTTTTCAAAAAAAATATCCAGTTCCCATGTATAAAACATATGTAAGTAATAGCTCATAAATCTCGAATTAATCTTTGAAAATTTTAGAATTCCCAAGTCTAGCTATGAAAAGGGGGGTCGTGATATGAAGTTGATACTTGATAGCTAACTTAATTCTTGCTCAACATCACAATGGTATGAATCAATCACCAACGCAATTTTCATGCAAGTCATATAATATATGTAATTATTTCCTCATCACATTCGGTCATATGCAAATAAAGAATCTTTGCATCAAAAAAATGCAAATTTTCGGATTAAATAGCTGATCAAACAAAGTTACCTTAATTCAATTTTGGGGTTAAAAATCTTTACAAAGGTATGAATGCGAGTTTGTACCAAAGCAACCGTCTTCCACTAAACTTCATATGCCAACTGACAGCCATTTGATCCCGAACTTAGAATGATGCAGCTGTAGCACCAAGACCACCAGAAGACGGTCCTTATCCTAAGCCAGATTTTCACAAGACAGTTCTTTAAATAATTATCATGTTGAAACTAGAAATCCTTCCCTTGAAGCAGAAGCAAATACACTATCTTCAATCCAATTATGTGTCTAGATAACCTTAAACATAATCCCACAAATTTTAATTTTTAACTAGTATACTTGAAATTTCTAATATTACAACATATCCATATTTATCACAATAAAAAAGATGCACCAACATTAGACATTAACAATGACAAGTCAGTAAAAAAATAGTGAATATCTCTATCACCTTGGAATCATTTTATTTTCCATTCAAATCAGAACAACAAGATACAATGAAAATAATAAGCTGTCATTCATTTTCTAAGCAGTTTATCAACATTTTAAGAACAATGCCCCTTATTTGATATTACAGCGTTCATCAACTTAATTACCCAGCCATGTAGCATATCAATCACCTCAAATTGAGCTACAGAAATTCCATTAAAATATGAAGAAAATAGTAAAATCATTTATTTTTCTTTCCCAGTGGGCTGTTTAGCTTGTTATAATGGAAATGGAAGTACCAAGAGAGCAAGGCCATATATATCTGCTTATTGTACAAGCTATGCCATAAGGATTTGTATGTCAAAAAGATTAAAAAGGAAAAAAACGAAATGAGTTTTTCCATAAGTTAAAACTAGTTATACACAAGTTCAAAAAAAATTAGATAAACTATAAGAGATAGTTTCTACAAATTAGCTTGAGCATAAATTAATTTTAAAAATATGGAAAAGCTAATTTCAATTTTTCTTCCTAATTTTCTCTCTTAAAATCCTTATAGAGAAATTCGTCAAAACAAGACCTATGTATCATTACTATATCATTTTAATCACAATTAGATACATCTCATTCACTTCATCCTATAGAAATCAAAACAACAAATACTATCAGATTAAAAGTATAATGCAAAAATCACAATAATTTGGATTGAAGCTACCTACCTGATGGTTTGGAGCATCTACACTGCAGTAGAATTGGTGACTTGCTGACCCTTTTCTGGAAGGGGGAACTTAGAAGGCCTCAATAAGCATATCTCCTTCAACAAAAGGTGTGTCCAAACCAATACTCCAAGCCTTTCGAACTTGCTTGCAATTACTCTTCACGGATATTCATCTTCGCTTTGTGGACTACAGATTCACCTCTCTGGTATAGATCGTTGATGAAACGCTTAGTTTTATGCTTGGCAGGATTAGGAGAGTCCAGGCCATCCCTGAAAATACGTATTTTTGAACTAACAGAATCTCACTGTGCATTCACTGAAACCAAATCTAGAATTCATGCCAACACCGATTCATCAAAAAGCTCAGAAGCTTCCAACATGTTTTCCGACTTACAAACCAATAAAACCAAAGTTCTCCACACATCCTCACAGCAAAATCCCCCACTTACCAAACCACCCAAAACCTTCCCCAGCAACTCAAAATCCCCTTCCTTGCACAACATACCAACAAACTCATTCAAACTCGAGGAACGCGGAACATAGCCTTCAAAAATCATCTCCTCCAAAACCAACCCAGCTTCCTCAAACTGCATACACCGGCAAAGCCCATCAAACAGTGTTCGGTAAGTCACAACATCAGGAACACAGTGCCGCCTTGGCATGTCCCGAAACAAATCATCAGCCTCCCTCCATTTCCCCTCTTTACACAGCCACCCAATAACCACATTGTAGCCAAAAACATCAGGCTTCACACCCTCCAACCCATCATCCAAAACCCTACAAGCCTCTTCGAAATTCCCCTCCCTACAAAACTCCCCAATCAACACATTACACGTCACAGAATCCGGCTTCACACCACCACTCTTCATTTCCTCCAAAACCCTAAACCCTAAATCTTTCTTTCCCGCTTTCAAAAATTCCGAAATCAAAGTGTTGTACACCACAGCATCAAGCTTCAAACTGTTCCTCACCATCTCATCTTTCAACCTAAACGCGGAATCAAAATCACCTACCTCGCAAACAGCTTTAACCAAATTACAGTACACAAAAGCATTAGGCTTAATTTTAAAAACCCGCTCCATCTCTTCCTTCACCTTAAACGCCCGGGGGAGGTGCAATTGAGGCTTTTTGCACAGCACGGTGATCAGAGTTCCGAACGTGATTTGATTCGGACGTACACCTCGCCTGCGCATTTCGTTAAACAGCTTCCACGCGCGATCGTGGTCGCCGGTTAGCGAGCAGGCGTGCATGAGGATGTTGTAGGAGCAGGCGTCGGGGCCGCGGAAGCGGGGGAGGTGCGGGAGGAGGCGCGTGAGGGAGAGGAAGTCGCGGCAGAGGAGCAGCGCGTGGAGGAGGGAGTTGAAGGAGCGGAGGGAGGGGGAGGGGATGGAGAGGAAGGTGCGGATAGCGCGCGAAGGGAGGCGGGCGCGGGCGTAGCAGGCGATGACGTGGCGGAGGAGGGGCTCGGGGGTAGGGAAGCGCGTTTGGGTGTGGAGGTGGTTGAGGAGTTGTTCCATTTGGGGGAACATTTTGGCTTGGGCGAGTTTGGTGATGATGATGTTGTAGGAGCGGAGGGAGCGGCGGAAGGGGCGAGGCGAGGGGTGGTTAGGGTTTGGGTTGAGGAAGAGTTGGAGGGCGGCGGAGGGGTCTTTCTGGGAGCGGAGGAGGGAGGTGAGTCGGAAGGAGGATATGGGTTTCGAAGTGGACATTCTTGTTTGTGTCATAAGAGCATCTTCACCGTAAGTATCATAAATCTTACGTTTCTCAGGTAACTCAGAACCTCTTAATGTTTGAGCAAGCTCTTTGAACTTCTCGGGATCGCCACCTTTGTCCGGGTGAAATTTTATGGCGGCTTTCTCATAAGCCTTTTCCAGATCCTACTGCGACGCCCACAAACAAAGTTGAACATAATTTAGTGTTTGTACTAATAATTTGGATTTGGTGATTTATTTTTTACTTAGCTTGAAATTAAACGTAAAGTTATTATTATTTTTTTTATAAAAATAAAGAGAAGGCATTGGATAGTAAAAAATAGTCTATGGTATATTGATACCTTCATGTGTAATTACACTTAAACGAGAACTAAACGAGACGGTGAGGTGGAAGGTTTCATTCACATTTGGTCTCCGACGTATGTTGTCTCCCTCTTTTGTTGCAATGAATCGTTTTTTCCAAGCATGTGTCGTCTCTGTCTCTTTCTGTAACGCGGTCTTCTTATGCATTTCTCCCATTCCACGCCACACACTAATGAATCGATTAAACTCGTAACAAACCATTAAGGGATAGTAACAATAAAGTAATTGGTAGAAGATGAAAATAAAATGAAATCAATGAGAAGAGCGAAGACATCGACAATCAAGAAAGAGCTTGATGAACCAGGCTTAGAGGCGAACACCGTCTGAGGAGCGAAGCCAGATGTCCTCGTAGATGAATCTGAGGCGAGAGGGATTGATGGTGTAAGACTTGGTGAGACCAGGGAGCACTGGAACATAGATAAGCTTCTCCTGAAACACCACCAGCAATACCATCCCTACTACCACTAACCTTCCCAAGCCGTACAGCTAGATATTCACATACGAAACCATCCTCTCTCTCTGATCTTCGCTTTGCCTCAATTTTTGATTTGAACTCGCATCACAGAAGAAGGAGAGAAGAATTGAAGTGAGTGAGGGTGAGAGTGATTGGGATTGGGATTTGAGTTTCAAAATTGGGCACCTTTCTCTTTTCTCTGTCTAAGGAAACACTGTCGAAAAAAAGTTGTAAAATTCAAATATTTTAATTCATGATCCAAATATTATTTCTACCCTCAAACCACATCATAAAATAATGCCACGTCACGGTTGACACAGGGTTGTAATGAACCTGCGATTGTCAAAGTTTCTTTTCCATAAAAAATATAAAATGATATGGAATATAATATATAGGCTAGATATATTTTAAATTGGCTTTCTCTACTTACAAAGCATGAAGTGAGTCATGAAATGAACCACTAGAATTATGCTTTTTGGTATCTTTGCAAATATAGCAAATATTTGAGATCATTGTATCTTTGAGTGGTTGTAAGAATTGTGAGATAGTTACAAATTGGATTAACTTAGAAGTCTTGAGGACATTGGTTTGGAAAAGGACTTTCCAATGTAGTTGTTGAATCAACCAAACTAACATGTACCAAAGCAAATAAAATATGGCGGTACAATTAATATAAGTTTTCTTTAACGGCATGATCACTAATGCATCTATTGTGATACTCTTTTTTCATTGACTTTAAAAGGGTCGAGTTTGTATCTCATCCGTAAGATGAATTAATCTTTTTTTGAATTAATCTATTTCACTTCATTAGTCATGAGGACATGTTTGATAGTTTATACTATGTAATTCTTGAATTTTATGCATCACTCTATTATTGCAATTGAAGATAAGAATTTATGGTGGGATCATTGATTGAAACAAGTTTTGTCTTATTTATTCTTGCCATGGTTGTTGTTTTTTGTTTAGTTGAATGAACATGAGAATTGAGATAAGTACGTGTTTTATTTTCTGATATGGAATGAATTTCAAGAGAACCTATATGTTATCTAATAATTAATTATATTACTTGTTACATTCAAGACAAAACTTCAACTAGAGAGTTATATATTAGTTTCTAAGTACGAACTTAATATTACATTGTCAAGAGTTTCGATAACTTTATATCCATTTTAAACTTATTTGTTTTAACATAAGGAAATATTCAAGTAACTTATCATTTTCTCTTAGAAGGTGAATTTAGGACCCTATTTAGTTTAGCTTATTTTAACATGTTTTAGTATTGAAATTGATGCGAGTTTTGAGGGACAAGTGGGTGCTATTGCTACTTTAGCTTATACTTAAAGGAAAAGGAGGGAAAGTAAATTTTTTAGTGAGTTTAGTTGAAATTTATGTCCATATAAAAAATATATTTCTAAACAATTGTGTTTCTTAACTTAAGTAAGGATTGGGATTTTAGTTTTTTAGATATATTAATTAAATTTATTGACTTTTCTTACTTTCATTCAAATTTTTGTCTAGTGATTTTTTAATTTTTTTTCAAAAAACATAACGAATTTCTCTCTGGTAATACACGTTCCTCTGTTAAACAATTTAATAATTTAGTAATATTTGTTAAAATATTATAAAATATTTAAATTAGTTACATTAATGCTACTTTTATTAAAATAAATATTAGAAATAATTTTAAAATGTTGCCTTTTTATTAAAAGAAAGTTATTAGACATTTTTAGTAACATTTTTATTAAGAAAAATATTACTAAAAGCATTTAATAACATTTTTAAAATATCATCTTTTTATTAAATAAATGTTACCAAATTTAGTGACATTTTTATAATGTTATTTTTACTGAAAAAAGTATTACTACAAAATTTTAATAATAATTTTAAAATGCCGCTTTTATATTGAAAAAAAGTTATTAAAAAGTTTTAGAACATTTTTGTAGTGTTACTTTCTTTTTAAAATAATATTATTAAAAGAATTTAGTAACATTTTTAAAATATTATTTTATTAAATAAATGTTACAAAAAATATTTACTAACATTTTTATAAATGTTTATATTAATAAGTAAAAATGTTACTAAATCATATTAATAACATTTTGTTTGATTTAGTAACATTTTGTTTTATGTTGCTAATTATTATTATATATATATATATATATATATAGAGAGAGAGAGAGAGAGAGAGTAGTGATCACTTACCTATAAAAAACATTATATAATCACTTATAAGATTGAAAGAATTATAAAATATAGTTGTTGTGTTCTTCATTTTTATCTTGAATCCTTTATATTGACGTGAAAGATGACCATTGCAACTTTGACTAGTAAAGACTTGGTTTTTGTTTGAACTTCAATGAGAATTTTCATCTTTCTTGGCTTAGACACTTGATATAGAAAGTTATGATTTGAATCTTCAAAGCATTTGTGTCTCTATTTTGTTTATAGAAACAATTCAAACAAGATTTGCATATATAAGAGTTAATCACAATTAATCATAAACACATTGATTCATTTGATTCCTTAAATGGATGATTATATGACCGTTTGTCAGAAAACGTTTTCAAACATAACTATTGTAGACATTAAAAATAATATTTCAAACATTTGATTTTCATCTAGAAAATATTTGATTGTTACGACTTGATTATAAATCAAATTCAAGTTAAAAACACATATTGTTTATATCATTGTCTGTCATGAAACTTCCTAATAGCACTTAATGGTTATGAATCATTCAACTGTCACAAAACACGTCTTAGAATGTTCAAATAATTCATTTATATTCAAACATATTGTGTTTTTTATCAACAAAACTCATAGATGATCTACTTGTCTTAGACTGTCTAGTGGGACTTAGGGGATTATATTGTCTAGGGTTTCAACAATTATTCATTTCAAGAAAACTCAATTGGAGAGGGTAGAGATTTGGTTTTTATAGAGGTTCTTTGGAGTACAATGCCTAAGAGAAAATTGGAGATATGGATAGGTAATAGAAAGATAAATGTCAATATGCCAAATATTGGATAAATGATGAAACACTATAAGAAAGGTGGAAAATAAAAGGAATCAAGTATGAAAGAAAACAAGCACAGTTGCAGTATGGAAAAGGAAGATCATGAGCAATCATGGGCTCATGTTGTATTGGGAGGCTTAAACAAAGCTAATATCACATATAGATGGGAGGGAACCAAATTCTAAGCAAAGAAAGAGGAAAAAGAGTCTTTGAATAGAAGTTTGATTGGAAGATTACACAACAACAATGACAGGGAGTCTCCTAAGAGAAAAAATTATTATAAGAGGCTTAAAGTTCATAAGAGTGCAATACCTAGGAGATAAAGTTTTATCACTCACTAAGGAAGAAGACACTAATATAAGCAAGATAATAGAAGAGTACAGTGATTGGTTCTCATCATTATTTGAATCGTTCACTCCATGGTAAAACCAAACTTTGTTAGGAAAGAAAGTGATGAGGGTCAGGGGTATACCATTATCATCATAGGCTCATGAATGTTTCAACAAGACAATAATGACTCAAGGACACTGATTTTTATTGGTGAATCAATTGAGGCTTGGGAGAATTGGAATTTGCTTGAATGTAAATTTGATTGTTGATTGGGTATGATGCAAATATTGTTAAGAAAATGAAGATAAATGGCAACACATATCAAGTCTCCATTAAAGAAGAATTATCACCATCAAATACAATGATGTGCAAGTGTGGTATATAGGGAAAAAAAGATCAATGAAGTTGACTCCTTTAGTGTGACAACAGATAGGATACACATGTCATCATATGAATTGCAATGCTTAGAATCTAACAAATTTAATATAGGTCACACAAATGGAAATAAGAATGATGGACTTGCTAGAAAAGATAGTCGATGTGACCAACGTTGGTGGAAGTAAGGGCACAATGATGTCAATGAGATTGATAGAGTATAATAAATGCATTATGAATAAGAAAAGAAAGGCAAATTCAAGAGTTGTTAAAGAGAATGCTAGTCAGGGGAACACAGAAAAGGAAATATGTTAACATTCATTTGAGATGAAGATGAGCATCGGGAATATGACAACAACATGTTGTATATTGGTCGATTATGTGGTTCTAAAAGCCTAACATAAAGAAAGCATGAAAAGGGTTTAGTTTGTTATGGAGGCCGAAACACAAAACCTTAAAGCAAACAAAAAATAAACTCATCTTGTTTCCTAATTTCAAATGAAGCGTAATGAAACGAAGAAGGACTTTGACCCATGTGTGATTGAGATAGAGAATAAACACAACGGGAGAAGAAATTGTAAGCGATTAAGGTGAGATAGAGTTAAGATAAAAATCACAATGTCTCACAAGGTAGATAACACACAATTAAAATTTAGAAAGGTAGCAAACAATCTCAAATAAACTAGGCAAATGATGAGACAATGGAAGACAAAACTTTAAGAAGGAAGGTAACCTAATTACAAAAGCCATAATTACCAAAACAAAATAAAGAAGGGGCAACACTTGACTATGATCAAGATAACAAAGTTAAACCCCAAGATTTCTTAAGAGGTAAGAAGATGTGCACAAGTGTACCAAGTAAGATCTAGAGAGGAAATTAGGTTGGTGAGTAAACCATTGATATGTTATCAAGGGCTCAATAGAAGTGATAATTAAGGTTAGTTGTTCATACCATGAGTAGTTATATATTTGATAATGTCATAAATAACTACAATAGGTTATATTGGTTAAGAAAGGCCCTGTAGAATCACTTAGGCCTTGGAAATTAGGTAAGAAAATATGGATTACATATTCTGGGTAGGAAGAGATTATATTAAAGAAGTTGGAGGAAAAGGAAGAAAGAGGCAATAAAACGAAACAAAAGAGGGTTGAGGGGAATAAAGAAGATAGTATTATTGGATTGAGTGTTTATCATTAGGCCAAAAGTTATAACTTACCATCAGGGTACAACTCTTTCTACTTAAGAGTGTAACAACCCAAGCGCTATGATTCAATATGACGTAGCCCACCTGACTTCTTCCATGGGACAATTAATGCACCCTACAACAATCTCTTGCTGAGCAATTATCCTCATAGGAATCAAACTCTTTGATTGTAACTTGACCTACCTGACTTACGCCATAGGACAATTGTACAACCTACAGCAATCTTCCACTGAATAATTGTTCTATTAGGAATCAAACTAGTGACCTTAGCTCTTATACTAATTTTTGGATCAAGCACTTGCTATTAGGCTTAGCTTATAGTTATGATGTAACACTTTCTAGTTAAGAATGCAACAAGTGAAGCACTGTAATTCCATTGTGACTTGTCCTAATTGACCTTTTTCACGGGACAATGAATGCACCTTGCAATAGGTATATAAAGATCATATGGTTATATGTAAATGGATTATGAGCATTGTGTAGTGTCCAATCATTGTGCATTATTTTGACTTCCTTCAAATAAACTAGTCATTTATCTCATTTTTTATGACAATATGTCAATTGACATATTACGTTCGTTTACCATTTGAAAAGAAAACACCCACAACATGTTATTTTTTAAATTGTAAATGCAGTTTTGACGGAGATCCAAAGTTAACAAAATAGGAAGATAGTTGTAGTTTCAATGTTTCCAAGGCTTCAAATAATTTGACTGTAATCATTTCTTTTTATACACAATCTCACTATTTTCGAGAAAAAATTGTTTGAAGTTGTCTGTTTAATAACAAATTGTAAGAATTACATTACAAACTTGCAACAGAAACCTTTTAGTAACAATTTCACAACGTTGTCTCTCTATTTAAATAATTAGTAAAAATATTTTGTATTAGTAATATTTTATAATATAATCTCTGTTAAAAATATTATTAAAAACTTTTAGTAACAATTTTAAAATATTGTTTCTCTATTAAAAAAGTTATTAAAAAAATTTAATAACATTTTTATAATGTTATTTTTTATTAAGATTATTGAAAAAATTTAGTAATATTTTTAAAATATTATCTTTCTATTAAATAAATTTTATCATAACAATATTTTTATAAATGATTGTATTGATACGTTAAAATCTTAATAATTTTTTTAATAACGTAGATATATTTAATATTTGATAATTACTTTACTAACATTATTTTAATATTATTAATTGTCATATATATAGATATAAATATATATTAATTAGTGTTGATGATATATATTGAAAGAAGAAACTTATTTGATCCTTAAAAATTTAGATATTATCTCTGTAAATGTAAAAGAAAAAAGATTTGGCTTCCAATATTTTATGAGTGATGTAGTGTATACATAGCTTACCAAGTTACACAAACAAATTCATGACAATTTGTGGGATTTATATGAATTGAGAGAAATAAGTTAGCTTCCACACCAATATTGCATTATGAAACAAAGTTGGGATACAAGATTTGTAGTAACATGACAAAGAACTTGCAAGCACTTTTATATATGTATATAATATCTCACTTTATGGGTTTCTTTAGGTTATGATTCCACTGGACCACATTATAGTTGGCAAAGCAGTACCCACGTGCACAATGAAAGGATCATATATAAATATTCTGAGACAAACACTACTTTATCCCAAAAGAGGTTATGGCTGGCAACTCAACTTTATGCAATGCCAAGATCAACTTAATAGCACCAGGAGGCCTGAAAACAAGAGTCAGAAGCACCCCTCAAGGTTATTCCTCTCTCAACTTAAAACTGCATAAATCAATTAAGAATAAATAGGAAGGTTATCTGGGTTACTGAAGAAAAAATGAATTTTTTTTTTTTTGTTTAGAAACACATTTTACAGAGAATTTTCAACAATTTATGCACTTGAGTAGGTAAAAATTGAATTAGATTGAAGTATACAAGAGAATACACCAATTATTTATCTGGGGCTGATTCAAAAAAAAAAAAAAACAATTTTTTATCTGGGGTAAGTTAGACTAGAAAAATATCAAAGCATAAAACTAATAAAAGGAAAAGAAAATGAGGTGCATAAATTGAAGAAGCAAAAGATGGGTCTCTTGCAAGTCTTCTTTGCCTTCTTGAGCTTCCTCACCATTTCATCTTGAGAGCATATGTTACCTGCAGGTGAGGCCAAGAACACAGTTCTTCTTATTGGGGGAGACCAAAGGCCACTTTGCTCATACACAAAATCAAACTGAGTGGCATCAAAGAATTTCCCCATAAGCCTTTCAGAGAAGGACTTTGAGACTATTTGAATGGTTGGAGTGGATGTGGAGGAGGAGGGAGATTGATCACAAGAGACTAATTCAGACTCAGACATTGAAACTTGTTGTTATGTGAAAGAAGAACAACACACACACAGAGGTTGTTGTTAATGGTTCTATCTCAATATTCATTCATAAAGAGGAGCTAGGGAATATAGCAAATCATGGTGGGGACTAGGGTGTCAAGAGTGGGTATCATCATTGGATTTTCCTATTTGGTTTCTGGTTCTTATGGCCATTGGCAAGGGGGACCCCAAGGGGGAAAGTATGCTTGAAAAACCAAGGGAAAGAAATAGAAGTGACACTTTCCATGGAAAGTTATGACATGTTTATTCTACTTCACATTAAGTATATACTAGGTATTTGGTGTTTCATGCCAATTTAGATCCATTTTAGCTTTTGTCGGCATTCAAAAACTAATTCGAATTGATGTGGGGGAAATGTACGGCTCGGTTGTCGGGGGAAAAAGGCCAAATTAGAGTTCTTGGCAATCACATGTAGAGATGGTAATTAGGGATTTAATCTAATTAAGGTAAAGGAGGTACACTATCATTGTAAAGATCCAATGTTTTACAAGTTTTGTTAACTTAATAGAAGATGTATAAGAATCCAATAATTAAGTTAGGGGTGTGAAAAAATAAATCCCATACATAACCATATTAATCCAAATTACTTTAAGTTAATTTTAATACATGATTTTTTATTTAATTTTTTTAATGGAATAGTTTTTGGATTTAAAAAATTGTAAAAAATTTGTTCTGGTTCAATCTCAGTCAAAATATTATTGGCTCGACTTCGATCAAGGTATCGTTCTCTCGACTTCTGCAAAGACATCCTTAACTTGACTTTAAGTAGTGTGTCATTAGCTTAGCTTCAATCGGCACATCATCACTAGAACCTCAATAGAAACATTATCATCATAATCTTGCCTGAGGTATACTCAATTTGGTTTCGAATGAAAAACTTTTAACTTGACTTCAATGAAGACATTATCTTGGTTTAGAGGTTATCGACTTAACCTCGATTGGGGCATCATCAACTTGTTATTTGTCAAGTTGTTGTGCATGCAAAGTTGGTTGAGGAATCATTTGAACAACCTTTGGGAGAATATGCTTTTAAATTAATTTATAGTTTTAAACTAATTTTAAAATTGATTTATAGTTTAAAATCGAATTTAAAATCAAATTAAATCAAATTTAAATTAGTTTAAAAAAAATTCGATATAAATTTTTCTAATTAAGTAAAATATGTTTAAATCCAATCATTTTATTGGATTTGAATTAAAAGTGTCTTATATTTTTTATTGTAATTCATTCATATTGATTCTTGGATTTAGTTACAAACATCACTACAATAAATGTTAGTGACATATAAAAGGTATGACTTTATATGTGAGTGTATGACTATTATGCATGTACTCACATACAACATTAATATCACATTTGAACGAGATTTAATAACAAATATTGTGTGTCATTATAACATATGCCTATATTTCTTTTATAATTATGAGAATAAATTTGTTGACATATGCTCACAATTACAATATGATATTATAATTGAGATAATGTCACTATAATCTATATTTAAAACACTTAATAATAAGGTATTAATATGTCAATATAACCTATATTGTTTATCATTGTAGTATACTTAAAATAGTTACATTGTCTATCCTTGATTCCTTTCTTTCTTTATTCTTATATTTATTGATATATTTGTTAGTTGACTGTAGTGTCATTCAGGTGGGTTGAACCTGTGAGTTACCAACCATCTTCATCATTGACAAGGTTATTGGATTAATGTTAGCCCTAAAATCCAATAAAGTATTTTCCACATGTATAACCCCTATAGTAACAGGAATAGTGAAGTTACTAAGATCTTTGGATTTTGAAAGCAAAGACTTATGAATGATAGAACTGCATCTAGCCTCCAATTCTATAGTCTCTTCCTTAATAAACCTCCTTTTCTTTGCCAAGAGCTCCTTCATAAATTTTGCATATGTTGGCATTTTCTCTAGAGCTTCTGCAAGTGGAATGTTAATTTGTAGCTGCTTGAAAATCTCCCTGAAATTTGATAAATTGTCTTTCTTTGTCTTGTCTTGCCCATAAGGATATGAAAGATATTTTACTGGTAGGTTTCTCTTTTCCTCTTTCTTTATTTTTATGTCTCTTATTTTTCTCCTCACTTTCACTCTCTTCATTTACTTTTTTTTTCTCTTGATTTTTCTCACTAGAGAATAAAAAAAAATAGAGGTTGTTCTTCTAACGACTAGTTTCAACATTAGATGGTTAAAATTTACCTATCAAACATCTAACGGCTAGTTTCTACAAAGCTACATATAGAGTAACAATTTCAAGTTGAAAGAAACAAGAAGGAAAAAGAGAAATGCATCACACAATACATTGAAGAAATAGAGTATCTATTGAGTGTCTATTATAAATCTACTATTGAGAACATCTAGAGTTTTGGATTGTGCAAAACCATTGTGTAATTCTTCACCATAGTGAAGTAAACCCTTGTGAGTTTTCATTGTTCTCTCATTTGAGAGTGTTTCTTTAAATCTTGAGTGGTCTTGATCTCAGAGGGAGATTGGGACTCATATAACCTAGAGAGGTTTGTGTACTCATTAAAACATACAGAGGTTTGTGTACTTGTTGTAACCTGGAGATGTTTGTATACTCGTTGTAACTTGGAGAGGTTTGTGAACTCGGTGTAAAAATTTATGATATAGTGGAACCTCTTGAATAGTTTGTTCAAGGGATAACTAGACATAACCCAAGAGATTTGGGTGAACCAGTATAAAATTATTTCATTTGTGCTTATATATTCTTGCCTTGGACGATCTTGCTTGATGGTTTTGTTTGAAGCGAATTGAGTTCTGGCTCCATCCAATCCCTCCTTCTGGAGCTAGTTGTGCCTACAAGTCATTCTTTTCTCATGAATCAAAAGTATGCAATTCGTTAATGGTCATGGTGTCTAAGTTGTTGAATTCTTCAATCGAGCACACAACATAGTAAATTTTGGAATCTTTGACCACAAGAGTTTTGTTGTAATGACATTCGATATGTCCTTTTAGCAAGTATACTGAGTACGCAAGTAATATAGACAATAAGTCGAGTATCGTATCCACAGGGAACGAAATTTATAATTGAATAATGAATATGTATCAAAGTATTATGAATAAAAATACGTGACAATGATGATTGGATTTGTAATGATTGTGAGAATGTAGATAAAGCAATTAATAATGTAATTTGTGAAATTTCTATGAATAAAGGCTGTGGGATTGAATTGTAACACTCTTCTTCTCATACACTCTTAATTATATAATCATATCATCTTTTCCAATTATCAATATGTGCAAATAAAAGTCATTCAACCTGATTCCTCTAGCATTGAAATTCTTAAATTAAAATACCTAGCTCTGTCCCCAGTTACTAGAATAGATTAATTAGCATTAAGAGTTGTTGTTATAAATAGTCACTACACTATAATCTATCCCTGAACTTATACATGCAATGCGTTAAACGTTTGGTTCCAGTTTCGAAAAGTGCTTTCCAATCACAATAAGAAATTTAAGATAGAGCAAAATGTGAATAAAACGTAAAACAAAGGTATTTGAATTCAATGATATAAAAATAACGTTAAGAATGCATTTGAAGTTAAGAATTTACATTCAATCCTAAGAGTAAGAAATTTTAGCTACGCATGGTAGCCATGAAATACACAAGAAAAGGAAAAAGAAAGGATCTTCAGTAGAAACGACTCCTAAGAGGCTACCAAGAGTGATAGATGATAAGTCCCTGTTGTTGACCTAGCTTTGGCTTTTTATAGCTTTTCGTTCTTCTCTTTAGGTCAATGCACAACCATTATCTCGTGATTTGCATCCCATCAGTGCTGACGCATTCAAATTAGGGCTTCCTCGTGACAAGTCCTTTAAGTGAGTTTTAGCCTCGGCTATGTCCTTAGCTTGGGCAATAAGTTACTTTCGCCCTTCTCTCTGCTCCTTCCCTTTACTTATGTGTTACTATTTTCTCTTTCTTCAGATTTAACCTAATTCTTAACAAATTTCGCTCTTTGCACAATAAAACTGATTAGGTAACAAAATAAATCATAACAAACAATAAAATTCAAATTAAAACCAATTTAATAACAGGATCAATGTAAATAAGCATGAAAATGTACGAAAATAAACTAGTAATTAAAGCCTATCAAAAGTCTCCCCACTTAGCTTCTTACTTGTCCCTAAGCAAGATAATCACGCACTAAATCTTAAGCATCACACAAACATCAGATTCATTTCTCTTTTCACTAGAATGCTCTCTTAAATTCAAACAATCACCTGCAACTCCATAGATTAGAATTCCAACAATCAAATGTTCAGACAAAAATGCACAATTCATGACAGGATAACACTCAACTAACACATTCCTTTCCAATATTTATCTCCAAAGTGTCATATTACTCTCAATCAAAAGTTGTTACTCATTTATCAAGCAAATTAACCCTGCATTTCATAAGTCAGAAAGTCTTTCATAAGGTTATGATGAGGCTTGGCTAAAAAGAATTATGGTTTTTCTTGGAACTCAAAATGTACAAGTAGTTTCACAAATCATGGTTACAACTCAAATCGGCCTTGAAAATTTTATTTCAGATGTGAATTCTGACTCCATCAGTCCTTTTCTTGCTACATCATTCGATTTTCCTTGCCTGAGCTATAAATGTGGGTCTCGCAACTCATATATCTTCTTCCTGGTGTACCCTTATATTTTCTTTTTCTCTTATTTTCTCATATACAAAATAACAACTGAAATTTCAATTTATTTTTTTAAATCCAAAGGTACACCACTGCAGCCCTTCTTCTTCTTCTTTGTTTTCACATCCCCACTTAATTCCCTCTACTTCAAAATCCTATTCAAATTGCATCATGATTTCCTAACTACTCATACTCAAGGTAGATTTTTACATAATTAGCTCAAGGTTCCAATAACAACATAGGCTCAAATTGGCTTACAACAAAATTCATCTCTCTCTCACGGGTTAGCTATTTGGCCCTGGCTGTAATTCTCACACAATCAACAAATTGCCTTCATCATCCTTATTAATGCAAAATCAATTCTAACTCAACAAATTAAAGCAACAATCAATTTCAAGCAAATATGCACTCACTCATACTATATATCACTCCTTCACATAATTGTTTCTCTCTTATCCTGTCACTCCTTGTTACTGTTAATCTTCCTAATGTCATGTTGTCTTTCTAATTTTCTGTCACTGTTAGCTCAAGCTCAAATTCTAGATTATGCTACTTTTGTGCACACTGAATTCCCAATTAACATATTAACATTACCCAAAAGATATTCAGCATTCCATTCCCCCAGCAATTAACATTCAGGCACAGCTAACACATGACAAATCCTAAGCAAATATGCACTCATTCACACTGTATATCACTCCTTCACATAATTGTTTCTCTCTTATCCTGTCACTCCTTGTCACTATTAATCTTCCTAATGTCATGTTGCCTTTCTAATTTTCTGTCACTGTTAGCTCAAGCTCAAATTCTAGATTATGGTACTTTCATGCACACTGAATTCCCAATTAACATATTAACATTACCCAAAAGATATTCAACATTTCATTCCCCTAACAATTAAGATTCAGGCACAACTAACACATGACAAATCCTATTCTACTTGATAGTTCAGTTGTGCATACCTTATTACATTTCACCCAAGTCATACAGTCATCCCAAATTGTGCAATATAAGTACAATTATCCCAAAATAAAATGCATCAAAACATCAAATATATATAGTTATCCAGATATACCATATTATCCAAAAAATTTCTTCAGCTAAGCTCTCTGAACAACATCTTTCAAAACAATTCCCAACATCAGCATCCTCATATCAGCAGTATCATCAGCAGAACAACAAAACGCAAATATCGACCCCAGCAAAATAGTAGCAACCTTTAGTGGTTGCTTCAATCATCATATGCATCTTCACCCAAAGAGGCATCATCTGAAGAATCGTCCGATGATATATCATTATTTTCGATCAAATCTTCTCCTACATTTGCATATTCATCCTCCTCTGTATCTGAGGAGATAATGAACTGAGTCTTTAATGGCTTCACCTCTTCATCAATAGCAGCACCCAAAGGCCCTGTTGTTGCTCTTTTTGCTCTCTTTGGTCTCTTTGGTGGCTCCTCAACTGGTGGCTCCTCAGCTGGTGGCTCATCAATTGGTGCAGCTGATGGAGCTTCATTTTCTTCCTATGTCCCTTGATTACCAACCGTGCTATGCACCTCAACATTTGCATTTTCTGCTCCTTCCACTCAACTGGGCCTGTCCCCAGGCCAATTCATGTAGGAAGACAGTTCTTCCTCATTCATGTAGGTCTTATCCCTCATCCCCTGATATATTTGCATCATAAATCTGCAAATGACACTTTGTTGATCTTCCAAATGCAATATATGTTTCATCATTCTCTTCTCAATAGCTTCCAGAGTTGGAGATGAATGGTTCTTCGGCGGAGTTGGGACTCGATTCCTTTGCTTAGGATATTCCTCTGGATTGGTGCAATGATGCTCAATGAATTTTAGATCAATTAGAGACCAAATTTTCATTTTCGATTCCACAAACACCCCTTGATTCACACATAATGCAGTAATTAGTGTCGGGAACCCCAAAGTTCCCTTTCTTTCTCCTTTTCCAACTTGTTCACCATCCACCACCCTTTGTATTTAATCCGAAATGATCTTGGAAACATTGATTCTGAAGTCATCTTGCATCATGGAGAACAGTAGGTTGCTCCTTGTTACATTGACATATGAAATATGCCCGGTTGGTACCACATTAGCCAACATGAACGTCTACCATACTTGTGCCAAAGTTCTCATATCTCTTCCTTTTATCCTCGTTTCCTTCCCAGCTGAAGTCAATTGATATCCCTTTCCTAACATACATAGCACTGTAGCCACTTTACTATTACTAAATCCCTTCTTCCTGCTGCAATCTTTGATAATGACATTTCTCTTCTTGTTTAGGAAAGGGATTTCCCAACAAGTCATTAATAGCTTGAGGGGTGTATAGAATTCATCTTCCTCGAACCATTGTTTTCCTCATGTTCCTCTCTTGACGTTCCGCATAAGCATTGGAATAGAATTCCCTCACTATCTCTGCATCAAATTTCTTTATTGGCTCTGCTAGCTTCCTCCAATTTCTCCTCAAGATCCCCATTAGAAAAGGATCACAGTCCCCTGGTTTCAAGTCTACCTTCCTTTTCGGAATGAAACTTCAATGCTTGATTTGCTCGTACCACCTAATCTTGTTAGCATTCAAGAACTTGTTGGCACTCCTCTATGCATGGACATTAGTCGATTGCTCCTGTTCTAGTGTATCGAACGGAATGGCTTCGTCAAAGAGCTGATCCTCACCACGGTATTGCTTGGCCAGACAACCTTTGACAGCGATGTGTTTTACCCTTGGCATTTTTTCCTGCAAACCACTGTTAGCACAAATTGATTCCTAAAAACAGCAACTAACCATCCTCTTAACAATCGGGAACCTTAAATCGAAGTTTTTTTCCCTAAACTAAACCCTAACTACTGCGATTACAGTTCAAAACTGACTCTACCATGGATTAACCTACTCTACAATGGCTCTCAAGTGTGTAGAGGTTTCAACATTTGCAAACGAAAACAAAATTCGTACCTTGATACTCTAGATGATAGTAAACAAGGCGCGAGTGTACTGTGCAGAAGCGAGAGCTTTGATCACCTCATAACTCTCTTAGTGAAAACACCTTGTGACATAAGGCAGTTCTCTTTTCTATTTAAACTACGCTAGAATGGGCGCTAAGTGACATTTAGCCTGAGCTATAAAAATAGCTTTGAGCTATAAGTTCAAGACTTTAACTATAAAAGACTCTACCATAAAAGAAAAGACTCTCTAACTATTGAAAAAATGCATGAATTTCAAAAGAATTTAAATACTAGATTGCCTTCCAGTAAGCACTCATTTAACGTCATATAGCTTGACGCAGAATCCTAATCACTCAAAGTGATCACTGCAATGAACCCTTGGACCTCACCACCTTTATAGTGTTTCAGTCGCTGTCCATTTACCAACCAACTTCTTTTAGATTTAGCATCTTCTATCTCCACAACTCCATGTGGCTTAACTTGCTTTACCACAAATGGTCCTGACCACCTTGACTTCAACTTCCTTAGAAACAGCCTCAACCTGGAATTGAACAATAAAACAAGTTGTCCTGGATGAAATTCTCTTTCCAAAAGCTTCTTATCATGATAAGCCTTAACACTCTCTTTGTATAGCCGAGAAGAATTATATGCATTTAGCCGCATTTCTTCTAATTCGTTCAACTGGAGCATCCTCTTTTCTGCTGAGGCTTTAGAATCAAAATTAAGCCATTTAAGTGCCCAAAAAGCTCTATGCTCCAATTTCACAAGGAGATGACATGTCTTCCCATAAATCAATTGGAATGGAGACAAAGGTGTTGGCCTCTTATAAGTTGTTATGTATGTCCACAGAGCCTCATCTAACTTCATAGCACAATCCTTACGCAATGTTGCAATTGTCTTTTCCAAAATCTTATTGATCTCCTTGTTGGAAACCTTAGCTTGACCATTACTTTGGGGATGATAAGTTGTGGCTATTCTGTGCTTGATTCCATAATGCTCCAGTACCTTCTTCAATTGCACATTACAAAAACATGCTCCTCCATCACTGATCAAGACTCTTGGTGTGCCAAATCTACAAAAAATGTGTTTCTTGACAAATTTGATCATAGTCTTTGAGTCCGCTTTCTGTGTTGGAATGCCTTCAACCCATCTGGAGACATATTCCACTGCTAGCAATATATATTTATTAGACAATGAACTCGGCAATGGACCTATGAAATCAATTCCCCAACAGTCAAACACATCAATCTCTTGAATATTCCTCAGTGGCATTTCATGTCTTTTTGAGATGTTCCCTGTTCTTTGGCAGTTGTCACAATGATGCATATACATATGAGTATCTTTAAACAAGGTTGGCCAAAAAAACCAGATTACAGTTGTCCTCTCCCCATTGAAATGTCCTCCATAAGGCGAATTATGACAATGTCATAAAATGTTCTTTGCTTCCTTGCTAGGCACACACCTCCTCAATAGATTATCCACCCCTATCTTGAACAAATAAGGGTCATCCTATATATATATTAGTTTGCATCCTTGAATAATTTCTTCCTCTACTGCCAATCCATGCTTTATGGTATAATTCTGCAGCCTTGAAACTAACTGTATCAGCAAACCATGGCCTTTCTTGTACCACCAACAACTTCTCATCAGGAAATTCATCCACCACTTTAATTTCCCTTGCAATAACTTCCTCATTGGCCAACCTAGACAGATGGCCAGCCACATGATTCTCGCTTCCTTTTTTGTCTTTAATTTCCAGATCAAATTCCTATAGCAACAACATCCAGCGAATTAGCCTGGCCTTTGATTCTAGCTTGGTCAACAAATACCTGATAACAACATGGTCTGTATAATCTATAACTTTATAGCCTATGAGATAAGCTCTAAATTTCTCCAAAGCATACACTATTGCCAACAACTCCTTCTCAGTAGTAATGTAATTACTCTGAGTGTCATTCAACACCTTGCTAAAACTGAACCATAAAATGACATTTCTCCCAATTCAAAACCAAATTGGTCTCCACACATCTTGTCAACACAGTATTCAAGTTCTCTAGGCATGAATCAAAAGACGATCCAAAAACTGAAAAGTCATCTATGAAGACTTCTATGCAATTCTCTACCAAATCTGTAAAAATAGCTAACATGCATCTCTAAAAGGTAGCTGATGCATTACACAAATTGAATGGCATTTTTTTGTATTCAAAAATACCAAATGGACATGTGAAAGTTGTCTTTTCTTGATCTTGCGGGTTCACTTTAATTTGGTTATAGCCTGAATAGCCATCCAAAAAATAGTAATACGCATTCCCTGCTAACCTCTCCAACATTTGATCCATGAATGGCAAAGGAAAATAGTCTTTCGTTGTTGCTTGATTCAACTTTCTATAATCAATGCACATTCTCCAGCCAGTAATTGTTATTGTGGAGATCAATTCGTTCTTCTCATTATGAATAACAGTTACTCCATTCTTCTTGAGAACCATCTGCATAGGACTCACCCAAGTACTATCTGAAATGGGATAAATCATTCTAGCTTCTAACAATTTCTGGACCTCCTTCTTCACAACTTCCTTCATTGGTGGATTTAATCTCCTCTAAGGCTATGCAACAGGTTTGAAATTTGATTCCATATGAATATGATGCATACAATAAGCAGGGCTTATTCCTTTCAAATCAGATAACTTCCACCTTATTGCTCCTTGATTGGCTTTCAGCACTCCAATCACTCTTTTTTCTTCAATAGCAGTTAAAGAACTACTAATGATCACAGGTTTCATTTCATCGCCTTCTAAAAAGCTGTACTTCAGATTAGGAGGAAGTACTTTTAATTCTGGCTTGTCATTCCACAACCCCCTTTCAACTGGGAGCTCTTCTTTATCTGTCCTCTCTTGCACCACTGTTTTAACCTGATCCAACTCCTTAGCCAGCGCTAGTGCCTTTGTATCCTCTGTTGCAGTAAATTCTTTTGCTAGTTTAGTGATAACTTGTAATAGAGTGTCTGAACTGCCTAAACTTTTTGGACTCTGCTACACTCTTCATCTATAACATCAAGTCTAAAGCAATCCTTCTTGTCATTAGGATGCTTCATGGCCTCAAAGACATTGAAACTCACCTCCTCATTCTCCATACAAACCTTCAATTTTCCCTTATCAACATCTATTATAACATTTGTTGTCTTCATAAACGGTCTCCCCAAAATCAAAGGCACATCCACATCTTTCTCAATATCCATTACCACAATCTACTGAAAAAAGGAATTTATACACTTTTACCAACAAATCCTCAATAATACCGTATGGATGCTTGATAGATCGGTATGCTAATTGCAATGTCATTCTTGTAGGTCTGACCTCTACCTCTCCTATTCTCTTCAACATGGACAGTGGAATTAAATTGATACTTGCACCCAAGTCCAGCAGTGCCTTGCCAACATATAAGTTCCCCATGGTGATTGGCAATGTAAAGCTTCCAGGATCACAAGTTTTCTGTGGAATTTCCTTTTGAATAATTGCACTACAACCTGCCTCCAATTCCACCCTTTCCTCATCTCGAAATTTCCTCTTCTTAGTGAGCAGCTCCTTCATGAAACGAGCATAGGTAGGCATCTGTTGTAATGCATCGGTGAATGTAATGTTGATCTCCAAATTCTTCAAAATTTTAGTGAATTTGATGAATTACCGCTCAGCTTTTCTTCTAGAGGGTGCATGCGGATAAGGTACATGTTTAATAGGAACACCCTCCTTGATCTTCCTCCAATTCTGACCTACATCAGAATTTTCCTTACCATCTGCTTTGGCCTCTATACTGTTATCAACTGTAATCACTTTTGGTTGAGTTTCCTCCGCCACTCTGTCTTCACCATTTACATCAGCTTTCTGGTTTACTTTAGCAGCTTCTTTATTCACATCAGAACCAACCTGTTTCCAGCTCTAAATTGTAATAGCCTTGCACTGTTCCTTCAGATTGGTCTGAGTATTAGTAGAGAATTGTCCACCCTGCTGGTCTGCCAATTGCTTTCCCAATTGCCCCACTTGAGTCTCAAAATTTCTAAGTAATGCTTCATGATTATTCTGATTTGACAAAGATGCTTGCATAAATTTCTCGAGTGTCTCCTCTAGTTTGGTGGTTCTATCATAAAGTGTAGGTTGTTGCTGCTGATACATAGGCTGCTTACCAGAATTTCCAGTCTCTTTCTTCCAACCCCATGGTTGATTTGGAGGATTTTCCCATCCTTGGGGGGTATTGTTTGAATAATTCCCCTGTTGACCATTCTGCCTGCCAAAATTTACCATGTACTGCATTTCCTCAGCTCCTGTTGCTCCCCCTGCAATCTGTTGTGAACAATTCCCATTTACATGATTTCCTCCACAAAAATCGCAACACAACGGTGGAGTTTGGTAGTTAACATCCTGTGTAGCTTGAACGGCTTGCAACTGCTACGACAATTTTTTCATTTGTTGAGTCAATGCTTCCATCTACTGTGTCGTGATTTTGTTCTGTGTTAAAATTGCATCAGTGGTGTTCAGCTCAAAAACTCCTTTCTCTTGCACGCTTTGCCTATCATACTTTGCTTGATAATCTATTGAAGCTAATGCATCTATGATTCGGGTAGCACGCTCCGCATCTACTGTCATCATGGTGCCTCCTGTTGCTGCATCTAGAATCATTTTTGTATCCGACCTCAACCCATTATGGAAAATATTCAACTGTGCAATTTCTTCAAAGTCGTGATTAGGACACTTTCTTAGCAACGCCTTGCATCTCTCCCATGTTGCACATAACGCTTCATCCAGTCCATGTCTGAAATTTGAAATCTCTGATCATCACTCCAGCGTGTAAGGCTTTGATTAGGATGTGATTTCAACCAGTCTTTTGCCTTCCCTGCTAGTGAAAAGGGAAATAACCTCATATACACAGCTTCTTTGTCCTGATCTTCAAATCCCATTGTAGCAGTCAATTCATAGAATGTGGATAAATGAGTGTAAGGGTCCTCATGCTCCAATCATGTAAATTGATTAGCACTGACCAGCGTCAAATGTGCTGGCTTTATTTCAATAGCTCGAGCTGGGTTTAGAACAGCTATACTTGAAAAAAGTCTGGGTCTTTGGTGTAGAGTGTAATCACCCAATACTCTTCTCTGTGGCTGATTGACATGGCCATTGATTTCTTCTGCCATGATTGCACCACAATTCTTCTCTACTGCCTGACTTTTCTTGATCTTGCGGGTTCACTTTAATTTGGTTATAGCCTGAATAGCCATCCAAAAAATAGTAATACGCATTCCCTGCTAACCTCTCCAACATTTGATCCATGAATGGCAAAGGAAAATAGTCTTTCGTTGTTGCTTGATTCAACTTTCTATAATCAATGCACATTCTCCAGCCAGTAATTGTTATTGTGGAGATCAATTCGTTCTTCTCATTATGAATAACAGTTACTCCATTCTTCTTGAGAACCATCTGCATAGGACTCACCCAAGTACTATCTGAAATGGGATAAATCATTCTAGCTTCTAACAATTTCTGGACCTCCTTCTTCACAACTTCCTTCATTGGTGGATTTAATCTCCTCTAAGGCTATGCAACAGGTTTGAAATTTGATTCCATATGAATATGATGCATACAATAAGCAGGGCTTATTCCTTTCAAATCAGATAACTTCCACCTTATTGCTCCTTGATTGGCTTTCAGCACTCCAATCACTCTTTTTTCTTCAATAGCAGTTAAAGAACTACTAATGATCACAGGTTTCATTTCATCGCCTTCTAAAAAGCTGTACTTCAGATTAGGAGGAAGTACTTTTAATTCTGGCTTGTCATTCCACAACCCCCTTTCAACTGGGAGCTCTTCTTTATCTGTCCTCTCTTGCACCACTGTTTTAACCTGATCCAACTCCTTAGCCAGCGCTAGTGCCTTTGTATCCTCTGTTGCAGTAAATTCTTTTGCTAGTTTAGTGATAACTTGTAATAGAGTGTCTGAACTGCCTAAACTTTTTGGACTCTGCTACACTCTTCATCTATAACATCAAGTCTAAAGCAATCCTTCTTGTCATTAGGATGCTTCATGGCCTCAAAGACATTGAAACTCACCTCCTCATTCTCCATACAAACCTTCAATTTTCCCTTATCAACATCTATTATAACATTTGTTGTCTTCATAAACGGTCTCCCCAAAATCAAAGGCACATCCACATCTTTCTCAATATCCATTACCACAATCTACTGAAAAAAGGAATTTATACACTTTTACCAACAAATCCTCAATAATACCGTATGGATGCTTGATAGATCGGTATGCTAATTGCAATGTCATTCTTGTAGGTCTGACCTCTACCTCTCCTATTCTCTTCAACATGGACAGTGGAATTAAATTGATACTTGCACCCAAGTCCAGCAGTGCCTTGCCAACATATAAGTTCCCCATGGTGATTGGCAATGTAAAGCTTCCAGGATCACAAGTTTTCTGTGGAATTTCCTTTTGAATAATTGCACTACAACCTGCCTCCAATTCCACCCTTTCCTCATCTCGAAATTTCCTCTTCTTAGTGAGCAGCTCCTTCATGAAACGAGCATAGGTAGGCATCTGTTGTAATGCATCGGTGAATGTAATGTTGATCTCCAAATTCTTCAAAATTTTAGTGAATTTGATGAATTACCGCTCAGCTTTTCTTCTAGAGGGTGCATGCGGATAAGGTACATGTTTAATAGGAACACCCTCCTTGATCTTCCTCCAATTCTGACCTACATCAGAATTTTCCTTACCATCTGCTTTGGCCTCTATACTGTTATCAACTGTAATCACTTTTGGTTGAGTTTCCTCCGCCACTCTGTCTTCACCATTTACATCAGCTTTCTGGTTTACTTTAGCAGCTTCTTTATTCACATCAGAACCAACCTGTTTCCAGCTCTAAATTGTAATAGCCTTGCACTGTTCCTTCAGATTGGTCTGAGTATTAGTAGAGAATTGTCCACCCTGCTGGTCTGCCAATTGCTTTCCCAATTGCCCCACTTGAGTCTCAAAATTTCTAAGTAATGCTTCATGATTATTCTGATTTGACAAAGATGCTTGCATAAATTTCTCGAGTGTCTCCTCTAGTTTGGTGGTTCTATCATAAAGTGTAGGTTGTTGCTGCTGATACATAGGCTGCTTACCAGAATTTCCAGTCTCTTTCTTCCAACCCCATGGTTGATTTGGAGGATTTTCCCATCCTTGGGGGGTATTGTTTGAATAATTCCCCTGTTGACCATTCTGCCTGCCAAAATTTACCATGTACTGCATTTCCTCAGCTCCTGTTGCTCCCCCTGCAATCTGTTGTGAACAATTCCCATTTACATGATTTCCTCCACAAAAATCGCAACACAACGGTGGAGTTTGGTAGTTAACATCCTGTGTAGCTTGAACGGCTTGCAACTGCTACGACAATTTTTTCATTTGTTGAGTCAATGCTTCCATCTACTGTGTCGTGATTTTGTTCTGTGTTAAAATTGCATCAGTGGTGTTCAGCTCAAAAACTCCTTTCTCTTGCACGCTTTGCCTATCATACTTTGCTTGATAATCTATTGAAGCTAATGCATCTATGATTCGGGTAGCACGCTCCGCATCTACTGTCATCATGGTGCCTCCTGTTGCTGCATCTAGAATCATTTTTGTATCCGACCTCAACCCATTATGGAAAATATTCAACTGTGCAATTTCTTCAAAGTCGTGATTAGGACACTTTCTTAGCAACGCCTTGCATCTCTCCCATGTTGCACATAACGCTTCATCCAGTCCATGTCTGAAATTTGAAATCTCTGATCATCACTCCAGCGTGTAAGGCTTTGATTAGGATGTGATTTCAACCAGTCTTTTGCCTTCCCTGCTAGTGAAAAGGGAAATAACCTCATATACACAGCTTCTTTGTCCTGATCTTCAAATCCCATTGTAGCAGTCAATTCATAGAATGTGGATAAATGAGTGTAAGGGTCCTCATGCTCCAATCATGTAAATTGATTAGCACTGACCAGCGTCAAATGTGCTGGCTTTATTTCAATAGCTCGAGCTGGGTTTAGAACAGCTATACTTGAAAAATGTCTGGGTCTTTGGTGTAGAGTGTAATCACCCAATACTCTTCTCTGTGGCTGATTGACATGGCCATTGATTTCTTCTGCCATGATTGCACCACAATTCTTCTCTACTGCCTGACTTTTCTGCTCACGCTTCCTCCCAAAGAGCAATTGTTCTTCTTTCACCTGATTTCTCAAATGCATCAAGCACCATACTAACAAAAGTTTAACAATCACAAAAAGATCAGTGATTCACAACACAATTAATACAAAATTCAATTTCCAATTCTTTACCGTTCCTCGACAACGGCGCCAAAAACTTGATACGTCATTTCAGCAAGTATACTGAGTATGCAAGTAATATAGACAATAAGTCGAATATCGTATCCACAGGGAACGAAATTTATAATTGAATAATGAATATGTATCAAAGTATTATGAATAAAAATATGTGACAACAATGATTGGATTTGTAATGATTGTGAGAATGTAAATAAAGCAATTAATAATGTAATTTGTGAAATTTCTATGAATAAAGGTCTTGGGATTGAATTGTAACACTCTTCTTCTCAAACACTCTTAATTACATAATCATATCATCTTTTCAAATTACCAATCTGTGCAAATAAAAGTCATTCAACCTGATTTCTCTAACATTGAAATTCTTAAATTAAAATACCCAGCTCTGGCTCCCGTTACTAGAATAGATTAATTAGCATTAAGAGTTGTTGCTATAAACAGTCACTACACTATAATTCATCCCTGAACTTATACATGCAATGCGTTAAACGTTTGGTTCCAATTTCGAAAGTGTTTTCCAGTCACAATAAGAAATTAAGATAGAGCAAAATGTAAATAAAACGTAAAACAAAGGTACTTGAATTCAATGATATAAAAAACAACGTTAAGAGTGCATTTGAAGTTGAGAATTTACCTTCAATCCCAAGAGTAAGAAAGTTTAGCTACGCATGGTAGCCATGAAATACACAAGAAAAGGAAAAAGAAAGGATCTTCAGCAGAAACGACGCTCCTAAGAGTCTCCCAAGATTCATAGATGATAAGTCCCTGTTGTTGACCTAGCTTTCTCTTTTTATAGCTTTTTGTTCTTCTCTTTAGGTCAACGCGCAGCCGATATCTCGTGATTTGCGTCCCATCAATGTTGATGCCTTCAAATTAGGGCTTCCTCATGACAAGTCCTTTAAGTGAGTTTTAGCCTCAGCTACGTCCTTAGCTTGGGCAATAAGTCACTTTCGCCCTTCTCTATGCTCCTTCCCTTTAATTTCGCATTTATGTTTTTTCTTTTTTCAAATGTAACCTAATTCTTAACAAATTTCGCTCTTTGCACAATAAAACTAATTAGGTAACAAAATAAATCATAACAAACAATAAAATCCAAGTTAAAACTAATTTAATAACATAATCAATGTAAATAAGCATGAAAATATACGAAAATAAACTAGTAATTAAAGCCTATCAACATTTTTACTCATGCTTTCACACCTTTATGCTTTTACCAATTTTAGAAGTACGAGCAATGTATAATTAACTGTCTCCCTGTCCTTCATTGCAACATTTCAAAATCTCTGCACAAGGCTTGTGATTGTGCTCTCTTCACTCGAGTAGAACCTTGGAATTTTTACTTTGTAGAATCCCAATGTATTTGGACGTATTATAATCAAGAATAATATCTAAAATTTCTCTATCAATGGCTTGATAGAGATAATTGTTTATCTTCAGGTCCTTCACTTGTTGTTCTTCTATTAATTTGATATCGACTTCTGGTGTACTGATTTTATTTGCTATTATTGAAATCCCATGTTCCACCAAATGCCAATACTCCTTAGAGCGTAGAAAATTCTCCATTAGTTTTGCCCAATGATCATAATGTCTATTAAATTGGCGAATTGCAAGTTGCACATATCTACTATTATTGGAATCTGGCACTTTTTAATCTGCAATACTACTGTGGATGACACACGCTCACAATTTTTTCTCTCACACTTAGATTCTGGATCAGGCCCCTTGTGAAGGAGCTGCAATACCAATTGTTTAATACAACGACAAGATTTTATCTATTCTATGAACAACCGTGTTATTGAATTCAAAATGCAATTTAGACTATATATATTCCTACACATACTAGTGAGTGATTTCATAAAATATGTGCTAATATTTAGCACTATAACCTTAAAAAATAGGTCAACACAGTTATCTCACTAGATTCAAAATAGAAAATGAAATTCTGCATTATAACAATTTTAGTTGGAAAATTAAAAGAAAAATTAATCCAAATTTAAGAAGTTAAAAAAGTATAATAAAAAAAATTGACAAAAAGAAAGCAAAGAGAAATAAAAAAATAAAAAGAAAGTATCCATTTATTTAAAAATAAGAAAGATCAGACGTTAGATCTTTCTCGCACCGTGGAAGAGTAATGCCTTTGTTTGGATTAATAGATAGATTTGAGTGGATTTAAGAATATTTGAGGGAGTGAATTGCCTTATTTGGATTAAGAAATAGATGGTGAGATTTCAAGAGAAAGTTTGTGAGTGATGTGATTGATATTATATTTTTTTCTTAATTGATAAAAGTGTAACATGACAATTTTACCTCTGTAGTTAAAAATAATTGAAAATTTTATGACTTGTTTGTTTTTAGAAAAGGTATAAAATTGTGAAATTACACAATTGGCCTTGTACTTAAATTTAATTTATAATGAAATTTGATACAATTGTTCTGTGTAGGTTTAATTAATTTATTTATATTAATAAAGTTGTAATATTACAAATGTGTAGGTTTAATTAATTTATTTATATTAATAAAGTTGTAATATTACAAATTTTGAATGAGTAAACTAAAATTAATTTGAAATGAAATGGAATTAATTAGGCATATATAGTATTTTTGTTTTATCAAAAAATATATTCTCATAATGGTTAGTAAACTATGTGAAATAGAAAAATGTAAATGAAATTGTAAATTTCATGTAATTAAAAAAAGAAACACAATTACATTAAATGGAAAACTAACCTTACAATAAAAGAAGATATAATAGTAACTATTACAATGCAACCAAATATCACTTGAAAGAGCTGCGGAATTTGTTAACATTGTTCCACAAGTGAAGGCATATGAAATCATTAACTTTGGAAAACACATAATTATTACAATGACACCTAAAGTAAGAAAACATAACAAAATAATTACAAATCTGATATATTAGATTTTGAGTTTCATAATATTACAAATTAAAAAGATAAACTAAATTAAAAATCTTGCAAATAGAGGAAATTAAAAGCTTCAATGTGTCCTATTCATAACATCGAATAATTTCATCATATTACAAATCTGATATATTAGATTTTGTGTTTCATAATATTACAAATTAAAAGGATAAACTAAATTAAAATCTTGCAAATAGAGGAAATTAAAAGCTTCAATGTGGCCTAGTCATAATATGGAATAATTCGTTAACATTGTTACATAAGTGAAGGCATATGAAAACATTAATTTTTGAAAACACATAATTATTACAATGACACATAAAATAAGAAAATATAACAAAATAATTACAAATTTGATATATTAGATTTTGACTTTCATAATATTACAAATTAAAAGGATAAACTAAATTAAAACTCTTGCATATAGAGAAAATTAAAAGCTTCAATGTGTTCAAGTCATAACATCGAATAATTTCTTCAAACAACTGTTTGTGGGTATGCCAAATAGAAGCTTGACCAAAGGCTGGTTATTGCACAACGCTTCGTAACATTGGTTTGTGATTGTGTCATTTGTAAGATTCATATCAACTAACATCTGCCATATCTCACTTTCAAAGTAACATTACTAATGACATATGTTGTGGACATGCTCACGCTCTCGTGCAATGTCATTGCCTTTCACTATTGCATCGATAACTACATTAAGTTTCATTGTCAAATTCTCAAATTGTGCATCAATAACATCAACCATAGGAGTTTTCTTTTTGAACCCTTGGACGATGGCATACCACTTGAGGGTGTAGATGGTACAGATTCAATCACAACTGGGCTATATAAATCCACAATGGGTGGTGATGGCAAAGGTTCCTCAGGGACAAGATCAAATGGTGGTGGCTCCGGAATGTATTGCATGTCTTCTTCATTAAGGTTAACAGTGAAAGATAGCGTTTGCAAACACCGTCTAACTTGTTGAGATGACCGACTCGCTTGCCCAGTGGCACAATCTGCCCCCGACAACTTCTCTATCTGGTTGTAGTACCTGATTGGTTTCACCTCCCTTTAGCAGTTGTGAGTTTTACCTGAAAAGAACATAATGATGAAATATATAAAACAAGTGTGTTAGCACCAGTAGCTGCTGGATATGATTTGATGAAATCAACACAAGAGTGAAGCCTACAATGGATCCTAGCTACAACATGAAGTGCATGAAGACTTAAAAAGCTTGATAAAGTATTGGTCCTACACTAGACAGGGTGTGTGTTTGTGAGTTGTGTTTCTGATTTAAAATCATATGATTGCATGATTGATTATTCAAAAGCAAGCTCTAAAAATAAATTTGCTTAATAATATTTTTTCAAATGATTTTAAGAGTAAAGCAAATCAGATTTTGTTAATTCAGATAAGTAATCAATAAACTGTTTTCAAAATCTAAACATGATATATTTTCTGTTAAGCCATAGGATGTTGTCAATTGATTGAATGGTGACTCAATCAATTGAAGTCTTAACGGTAAAAAATAACAGTTTTTCTATATAAAGGAACATGCACGTGTTTTCAACATAACAACAAGTACAGAAATAATATTGAGCGATTTTTTGTGAAATACTTGAGAGAAAAACGCACGTTATGATCGATTGAGCAATTGTTTTTCAACAAGAAAACTGCTCTTAGAGCTTTACTGCTGAATTGATCTACTACAAACTGTGATATTGAATCAGAGAGCTAAGTGTTCCACTCTGTTATTAATACATTGTATAATCTGTTGAGTGAAATTATTGTGTATTGTTTGTATTTTTGATACATTTCTTGTACTGAAACTGAAGGTTACAAGGTACAGAGGGTTGTAATTGTAACTGGTTTGTTGCAGAGGTTTCTGCATTGTTTTACACCTACTGTAGGTTTCAGTAGTGTGTGGTTTATGCGGGAAGCAGTATTGTATCTTGTAAAACTGATCTTGGTGATCTTTTTGTGGAAATCTTTGCTAGTTTGCAAAGGATTGGACGTAGCCCTTGACAAAGTGTGAACCAGGATAAAATCTTATGTTATTGATCTCTCTTTCTCTCTTCTTGAACGCATTTGAGTTTCTGTTTTCGCACTATCAACAAGTTGTTCTTTGCACTTATTGTTTGATAATTCAATTGATAATCTTTGTCTGTTTGAACTTGTTATTTTGTCTGAGTAATTAACTGATAGTGTTATTAATCAAATTAACCCATTAAGTGGTTCCTATTAACATTGTTGGTTAAAAGAATATTTTGAATAACATTCTTTCTTGAGATTAGTTGCAATTTCTTGGAGTGTTGATTATCTGATTGTTTCTGCGTTGTTTTGTTATTCATCTTAACTGAGTAAATTGCTTCCATTTGTTGTTCTGATAATATTTTAATCAACTGCAGTAACTGTTTGTTTATGTGCATTGAACTGGATATCAAGAATCTGTGACTTCAGTGAATTGTGAATTGTATTGTGCTATTTCAGTTTTTGATAAATCTGTATAATTGACTGAATTTGTCCTTTGCCATATTGATTCTTGCTGTGTAATTCCTAATTCCATTGACCAATGAATTGATAAAGAATATTCATTCAATTTTTCATACTTTCCAGTATTTGCGAAAAGTTTTTGAAAATTTTAATAGTTCAATTCACCCCCCTCTTGAACTCAGCCTAAACTCATTTTCTACAATTGGCGTTAGAGCTAGGACTTGTAAGATCTTTATTGAGTCAATTGATCGCAGCATTTTGAATGCAATGGTGAATGGTCCCTATGTTCCTATGCATGATGTGAATGGTATGTCTGTTGTGAAATCATTTGATGAAATGTCTGAAGCTGATAATAAACGAGTTCAATATGATTGTGTGGGTTATGTTAGGCCATGATAATTTGGAACTTTGTTTACTATTTTGAAATTGAAGGAGGTTAGTACTCTTTAGGTCATATTCTATGAGTATTAGCTTAAATTTCATGATCATTTACATTTTTTCGTGTCATTTATCAAAATTGTATGTTAGGATCTGCAAAATGCAAATCCAGTACATAATCATAGATCGAGTTTTGGCTCAAGTGCAAGTGATTCTGATCGTCTAATAGATCGAGTTTTGGCTCAAGTGCAAGTGATTCTGATCGTCCTAGACACCGTGGGGCCGAGTCCGCTTGTATGAAAGGTAACCTTGTGTGTATTCAAGTTACTAGATTGTCACTCTAATGTCTATATATTTTTCTAGAAGTTCTAATAGTCATTTTTTACACTAAGGTAAGTGATAACATTGACTTTCCTAGATTGAAGATGGCTAGAATTTTTATGGGTTGAATTGAATCTCTCTCAGTTTTCAGAAGGACTCGGACATTCACTGTGATCTTGAACTTGGATTTATTTGTAGTTTTTGTTGTTGACCAAACCTGTTTTCAGAAAGAGAAAATGACTAGGTGGACCATTACTTTTCTCTGTGGTCCATGTTGAAGAATTTAAGACTTCTTCCATACACATTTGGTTTTATTCTGAACTGGTTGTGCTTGAGACTGCAACAAATACAAATATGCTCTAGTGAAACATAAAATAGCGAAGGGTTGTGGAGATGCACAGGTGAGCTGCTCTATACATGCACACGTACTTTGTTTTGTATATCCTAATTGTTAGGTTGATCTCATTTTCTTTAGGTACTGGATTACTCAGTAAATATGAACTCTCACACTGCTGTATTATCTCGCTCGCATCGGTATCCAAGTAATAGGAAGCACAAATACTCATCGGTTTCCTGTGATGGGTATTGCCTGGAATCATGGAGAAAATTTTTTGGCTTCATCTGATTTTTATGGCGTAGTAATTGTGTGGAAGAGAGAAAGAACAAATCAAAACAAATATAGACAACAATAGAGCTTAAATAAAGCCGGACGGCTCGTAAAAAAAAAGCTTTCTTTGCTGAGTTCTTCATCTTTGGCTCTCGCAATGTATTTCTGTGCTATTATCTTTTAATTTTTTCAATTCTTACTGCAATGTACTTTGTATCCATGAAATAAATCAATTAAAACACATTATTTGTTAACACTAGAATTCTTGTAAATTGAATTACAAATTTTTATTTTAATTGGTATTCTTTTTTCCTAGAAAAGTTTATACAAACCTGTCTTCTGAGACGCAACACAATCATAAAAACACAGTCATACAAGAAAGACAAACATTTTATTAATCAGTTGATTCAACGGAAGTAAGATAATATAATTGCTTCTCGCCTCAATATTAAGAACCTCACAAAATTGAACAATGCATGAAACTACACAAATAACTACTAAAAGAAAACTCATTCAATTCGCAGTAACCCTACATTGTTTTGAACTAAGATAAAATCCTTAAACAATCATATAATCTCAAAAAGTACTTTCCAACTCATTCTTGTTCATTGAAAGCCAAATTCTACCAGGCACATACAAACAAAACAAATATTTGAAACAGAACTGTGTGATTTGCAAATAGTAAGCAAACAGGGTTACAACAACACAAATAAAGTTCAGAGAATTTTACTCACAATCACATGATCGTGAGAAATAATTGCCTACCCATGCTACCTGACATAGAAATAAACAAATATCAGAAAAGAGAGAAAAGTGTGTAATTGGCAGCATATGATTTATAAAAGAAAAATGGGGAAAAGTGGTCACTGACCTTTTGTACAGAGCTTTTACATCTTCTCCTAGCAATGGACTCTCAAGAAAATCATCGCTACAATCTTTTAGAGGAACTTGCTCAACTTCAAATGCTCGATCACCACAATACTCGTTCCATTCAAACCACATTTTTGAAATGAATTCCTTCTTGAAACAAGTGTTGTGATCCTCCTCTTCTGGGGAATCAGCAGACACCAATCGATACACAAAGACTTTCTTCTTCTGGCCCGGTCTGAATGCACGGCCAATAGCTTGGCGAGTAACTGAAGGATTAAGATGAACGTCCAAAATAACTATGCGTGATGCCCCCACCAATGATATGCCCTCTCCACAAGCCTTGATAGAGCCGAAGAAGACTTTGGCGTCAGCAGAATTGTTAAATCTTTCCATGGACCATTCTCGCTGCTCATAGCTTGATTCTCCTGAGATTACAAATATTTCCTTTCCTAGACTCCACCCTTTACACTGCATGGATAACCTTTCTAAATATTTCAAAGGAAGCAAGTATTGACTAAATACTAGAAGTTTCTCCCCGGCTGATTCACACAAATTTAGCAAGTTCCAAAAGAATTTGGACTTCACACCATCTCTGACATCTAAGTTTCCTATCATAGCATCAAGTATATCATCCGATATGTTATTTTCTCCACATTTTTCAGCTAAAGATTTCAGTTTGGGGTGCAAATAGACAGCACAGCCCACTGAAGACATCTTGAACTTTCCAGATAACTTCTTTAATTTTTCAATGTCAAGCTTTTGTTTAGGGGTAAGATTGAGAACCACAGTAAAATCAACGAGACCAGGAAGCTCATCAAGAAAATCCCCTTTATAATAATGAAGGACATTGCTTGTCATCTCACGCAAATCTCGTATGACGGCCACTTTCCCTTTAAAATCTGTGCCCTTCAAAGTGTTTTCAACAAGATCATGGAAGCTTTTCACACCTGGTATATGTACTCTACTCTCAATGCGCCTGACAATAGGCTTAGATGTTCCCATCTTCAAAAATTTTGGACGAACAAGATTTAGAATGTTAAACACCTCCCTGACATGATTTTGATAAAGTGTTCCAGACAGAACAACTTTTCTAGGTGTGTGAACTTTTGCAAGGGATTGAACCATATCTGTGTTTTCATTCCTTGGATTATGCCCCTCGTCTAAAATAAGAATTGAAGGAATCTTGAGTAAAATCTCTTGGCAAGATAAAGAAGTACTGTTGGTCCCCTTATCACAGACGATAGAGGAAAACTGTTTGTATCCTAAGAAAAGTATACTCTTCTTCTCCACCCATAGCTTCAACACTTCCAGTTGCTGACTTCTACTGTCTGCCTTCACTGTGTAAAAGTCATATAGAGGTATGTCCTCCACTTGCCATGTTTGAAACTCCTTTTTCCAGGTTGACAATATTCCCTTTGGAAGCACCACCAAGGGTCTTGCAT
>Ga0209489_102162_pt1 | contig 40271 bp, 28 predicted proteins | sample SiratrowhiteBW_FD_187527 | JGI IMG/M metagenome (GOLD analysis project Ga0209489, IMG submission 187527) | Root nodule microbial communities of legume samples collected from California, USA - Siratro white BW (SPAdes) (version 2) | ecosystem: Host-associated > Plants > Roots > Nodule | place...
CAAATTCCCAAAAAAAAAAAAAAATAGCAACAGACATATTTAGTTAACTCTTTATTTTTTTTTCTTATCATTGTTTTCTATTTTTATACTCCTTATATGGTGATGATTTTGTTGGGTTAAAAGGAAATAATATTTTTTTTAGATAAATCTATTGTATGGTGAACACTTGTCATTATAGTTGTAAAAGTAGGTCAAATTTCATCAGTCAACCTAACCTATCATGAATGAGTCATGTTTGACTTAAAAGTAACTACTAATCTTGATAGAAGTGGAAATCAAACTCATCTCACAAGTGTGAAATAAATATTAATAGGATGTTTAGAATTACTTTATATATATATATATATATATATATATATATATATATATATATATATATATATATTAATATGCCATTATTATTATATGCATATTAATGTAATGATTTTTTATTATAATTATTCTAGTAATTTAGAAATTAGTTTTAGTTTTCATATTATAAAAAATATATATTAAAGAAAAAAATTAAAAAAGTGCAATTTTTTTTAAATTAAATTAGTTGATCCGTTAAAAATCATAATGGACAAATTCAAAATCTTCTTTTAAAACTTGCCAATAAGTAAGTTAAATTGGATTAACCTATAAAATAGTGATAAACCCATAATGAATCATATCAATATTCTATTTTAACATTTCTAATTAGGAGAGAAGATTAATTATTATTATTTCAACCCAAATCATCCTTAAATCTTTCCTTTGCTTTTGTGTAAGTTCCACACAAAAAATTTACACTTTAGTTAATTATTAAATATGCAACTTCATAAAAGTTGGAAAGCAAGTATCAAAATTTCCTTATCTTCCTCATTTACTCCACCAGAACAATTTAGCGTATAAAAATGATTGTGCTGTACCTTCTTTCTCCATCGAGTTAGAATGTAATGGAATTAGATCTTTCACATTATTTTAATGAAGATATTGTTATATGCATGCAAACTATTCCCTTAAATTCAAACCCGCAACAAAAGTATCCCATGTCACTCCAAATTGCAATGTGTACATTTTTGTGGGATTCATCCTCACTTTCTTTAATATCAATCACATTAAATATGAAAATTGGACCATCAACTTTTTGACAATTTAAAATTACAAAACATCATACCAATGCAACTCATCTTGCAACAACTTAAAAATAGTATGGTGTAATATATTGGGAATTGCTTTTCAACAAAGAGAATCAAAATTAACTTTCTTTTTATTCATATCGTATATTTTTCTCGACAGGTTTTTAGGAGTTAGAATCCAAATATAAATTTAAATTTGACTCACACTGATTAGATTTAAAGTGTTATATTTTGTTTCCTTCAACCATGGCTATCCTCCTGTAAATTTAAATCCAAATTCATTAGAGCCAAGTTTGTTTCCAAGCTGATGCATTGGTGCATCTGGCAAGATGTTAAAATTTGAGTGTTTTTTTTTCCTTAAAAAAGTTATCTCACCTAAAATACAAAAATCATTTATTACATTTGGAAATTTTTATTTTTTAGGTTCTTGACCCATGCATGAGATAAAACAATTGGTTTTGCAATTATGGACCCAAAGGCTGGTTCAAGACTCTTGATTGGTTCTGTCCACAGCCTCTTTATACTGTTACTGAGAATCAATTGATTGTACTTTGCTTCAGAAGTTACAATACCAATTGCCAAGTTCCATTACTTTCTCTCATACATAATTTGTTGCAAAGTAGTGGAAACTTATTTCTAGATTGCAACAAATGCGTATGCAAACAAATGTTATATACAACGTCTGGTTTATTAAATAAACCATAACATTTATATATTTCAGATTCCTGTATGAGAAATTCAAAACACTCCCAGAGCATTATTATTTGTAGTTTAAAGATTAGATCTAAATTTAATCCAGCAGTATAACATGTTAGAAACTTGAATAGTTCTCCTAACTTTTGGGTAGGGACAAAACGTTATTACATTCACAAGAATTTTGGTGTTACATGTGGATATCATTACATGAATATGTTAATGTCATCAACAATAATAATAAAGACTAAAAACTGATGGATGTTAGTATTAAGTGATAAATAGGACTACAATAATGATTACATAACTACGTCCAAGACATCTAGCAAATATCTTCAATCATTTAGGGCGGAGGGTGTGGAATAAGCTGCTATTGCCACTGTCACCCTGCCGAATGTAAATTAACTGGTTCAATATACCGAGATCTACGCCTTCTTTTGGCTTCAGGGGATATGTTCATTGCACTCACCTTTCTAAGCTTTACAGAAAGCTTACAATTTGTTGGTGGTGATACGCCACTTGATACATATCTCCTAGAAGATGTGGGAGATTTTTCTCTTTCAGTTATGTTCCTATTACCTTTTGTAGAGGATTTTTTTGTTGGAGACTTTTCTCTTTCAAATTTGTTCTTATGACCTCTTGTAGAAGGATTTTTCGTTGATGACTTTTCTCTTTCAGTTTTGTTCTTATCACCTTTTGTAGAGGGTTTTCTTGGAGACTTTGCTCTCTTTTTTGGCAAACCAAACTGTGCATCCTCTCGTTCCTTACCATGCTTAAGGAGCCTAACATGAAAGGGATTAACAGATGTGTAGCAGACAGAGTTCCCATCAATTCCATTTCTTTCCAGAGCTACTTCACCATTGTTTACCTGGAAAATTGTAGAACTTCCATGATAGATTGGAAAAATAATCCAGTGATAATCCGATTAATTGGACTCTTCAACGTCAAACATCATAACATTTGAAGTAAAAGTTCAAGAAGTGCACTGAATATTGCTAACAAATGAATTACCAGTTGAAGCAGGGAAGAAAAACTTCGGGCCACGTCATACTTTTCTTGACCCTTGACCAAATCAGAAAAGGACAGGACACTGCTACTTCTACTGCTTGCTTCAAGGGAGAGCAGGGAGAACTTGTCAAGAATTCTCTCACCATAATCTTGGATATCAAATGGTGGATGTGATTCCTATCATGCCAAAGCAGTTCATTCAATTTAAAGAACTAAATAGAGAGGAAGGCCACCCAAAAGATGAATTCACCTGTTCTTCCAAATTGTGTTCTATTCTTTGTTTCCACGTTGAAACCCTAGCAGCCATTTCAGTTTGCTTCTCAGTTTCAGCAATGCTTGCTAGGAGAGCATTCTAGATGAGGAAAAAGGATAGTCAGTACCAGTGCAATGAAAACAGAAACTGAAGAATTTATCACGCAGAGCTACAACTCTAGAACTCGTTCCTTAAAACTTCTCTTTAAAAACAAACGACTGAGAATCAATACTGTTTAACTGATATTTGTACTACATTTGGCTGGATTGTATCTTCCCTGCAAACAACCATAAGCATATGCTTATAGGATTCGAATTTCTCCAGGGCTTTAGTAAAATAAATTATGACCAGGGGAAGGGGGACTGACAGAAGCCTTTTTAACATAATTCTACAATTGATAAATAATTACTTTTACATCCCAACAAGTCATAGACAATGGCATTCTCACCAGATGAGAGCGGCAAAGATCTTCCAAACTAGCCTGAGAAAGATCTACAGGTTCATCAATGTTGACATCAGCATCATCAAACTCAGGCTGTTAATTCAAGTGGATATAAAATTAGTTTCAAATATATCATTAGAGTATATAGATAGCCATATTACTGATCTCCTTTCCTAACCTCATTACTGAAAGGTGGTAGATTTTCTTCCATGAAAGCATTCTCTGGCATATCAAAATCAGGAATTCCACTATCATATTCAATGTCATCATTGTCACCTTCTGCGTTAAATGTTCCACCAGTTTCATTCCCCTCGTTAACAAGAGATTGCCTCAGCTGCAATTTACATATCACATTTTATATAGTATAAATTCATACATTGGAAATAGCGAAACCATGAAAAGGTACCTTATCAAAGAATGGAGCTTGAGAATCCCTTTGCCTTTCATGGACAACATGTTGCATCTCCCACAGTTCCACGAGCTCTGGACTGATAGGGCCATGCAATTTTGCAAGTGGAAACAAGGAACTCATAGGAACTGGTTGTCTCAAATTTATGTTATTCTTTTTTAAAATTTTCGCTGCAGGTACAGCAAAAAGATAAAAGCAAATAAGTTACACAATTAAGGTAAGGCAAGATGTTGATGAAAGACTTTGGGGAGTTGGGGGGACCTTTTCTGAATGGCTTCACCCTCAAGTTGCCCAGTTCATGAGGATTTAAAGGTTTCCATGGATCATCACTATCATCATCTGAATTGTCTGATTCCCTAGATGCATCACATCCATGATCCATATCAAATCCATAATTGCAGTCATCAAGACCATCAGAAGCGCTATTAAGTTTAGGGGAGCAGTTGGAATTCGCACGCTGACTCTTAGCAGCTGATAATCTACGAGCACTTCCACCAGTATGTCCAGGAGAAAGAAAGCTTTTACGACCTGAGGTTACTCTACTAGCATCATTTCGAGCTGTGGCAGCTTTGCTACCCTCCAAAAACTCATGAACTGCGACAGCATCAGATGTGTCCAATAAAATAAAGTCCTGGTACAAGTCTGTGGTGGACAACTGCAACAAATCATCATATTATTAGCAAATAAAACTATAAAAAAAACGTCATTATGCAAACAGCTGCAAGCAATTAAGATACCAGAAAAGACTCCAATTCTCCTCCATCACCACCAGCATCCAAACAGTCACCTTCAAGAACAACTAGATTTGCAGGAGGTTTTATAAAGTGATCCAAATTCACTTCTTTGCCTGTTGTGACATCCAAAGAATTCTTTTCTTCAACTGCACCATAACACACAGATGATATAGCCATATGCAAATACTTATACTGAAACGAAGCAACAATTATTGTTTTAACACACTTCATGAAAGGCTGATAACAGGCACAGAAGACAATGTGAGAGAAGGAAGAAATCCAAGAATTAAGACATTGTGAATTTGACATAGAGGTCCAAAGCAGAGAGAACCCAGTTCCAGCAATACCATGGTGACCAAACTTAATTGATAGTATTCCGTCCCAGAACCAAATAAGCTAAAACAATCTTACCAAATATAGATTTATAAATGTACGTTTTCTACCTTGGTATGCAACATAACTATTTTGGCGGTACACTAAATATTGCTACATAAAAATAATCATCATCGTAATAAATCCCTTCTGCCAGGTTCTTGTTTGATCATTCAGTCATCTCCATTAAATAGGGTACCTTGGATGTCATCTAAGCCCCAGAATTGATCATTTTCCTCATCAGCAACAGCATGAGAACCCCTTTCTTCAGGTTGGACTGATTCCCCATCTTTATGATCCTGCTGTCTGCCCAAAAAAATTTAGTCAGATCACTCATTGCTGTTTAATTTTCAAAAGCAAGAATAAAAGTCAGTCAAAACACATTACTACTTCCTATTTCACATCACCTACAATATGCTGTTAGCTTTGTCAAGTAGCAACACTCCAAAAAGATTTAATCAATGGGTGAAGACAAGACACAATGGGCTTCATATCTTTAACATGCCTAGAACACAAGGCTTGAAACATGGGCAATGCACAAATACCAACTTGGTGCTGAAATTCAATTTTTTGTTTACAAGAATGGAAGCAGATAGGATCAGACCACATGGTCATAAAGAACCGATACAGTTTCAAGGATGAGTATTTGCAAATGTGAAGGTCCACGATTGGTTTCATATTCTTTCAGCCTAATTGACTCTATCAACAGGATTGTTTGCAATCGACTTCTTTCTCATGGAATCATAATTACCACGGGAGGAACAGAAAAACAACTATGAGTATATGTTGCATATAGAGCAACAATTCTGACACAGTTTTCATACTCAGGCATATTAACAACTAAACTTCAACTTACAGCCTTGAGTTGGAGGAAAATGGATGGGAGGAGTGGGGAGAATGAGGAGGCTAAATCCATCCTTTCCATCCCTTCCCACCATTGAACCAAACAGATGTTTAGAGCCCAAAATCCTACCGTTGATAATGAAAGTCAGTGCATTTATTAAAGAAAGAAAGAGAATATCATCATGCAACATAATAAAATGCAAAAATGGGTACAGATACAAAATTGCAAATTACATAACATAAAGCAGATAAAGGCTGAAACTTAAACTATAGAATCAAACCTATTCTGAGAAAGGAACTCCAAAGCACGCAAGACCAAGTTGTAGAGGTACTCCACCTTTCGACTATACACCTGTATCGAACCCTGAAGCAGCAGAGCAGCTACAATTACCCAGAAACAACTAACTCAGTTGAACACAAATTTTAAACATTAAATGGAACTTTAAAAAGACAAACGAGTACGATGAACCAAACCTTCGGCAAAGTTCACAGGAATATGTCGTTCTTCCTCGCCAGTGATCTCGCCTGAACAAATTTTCAGCAAATACTCCTCAAGTTTCTTGGCGAGGTCAACTTCCCAATTGGATTCTAGGTCACGCTCCGCGTGAACCGCGTGGAAGCCACCGCCTCCACTCCCCCCGGGTTCCGAGGTACCCTTAGTCATCTTCAGTGGAGCAAATCATGGTAATGTCGAAATTTTCGATGCCAATAACCCAAAGGCAGAAAAACCCTAGGGTTTAAGCTTTCCGGCGAGGAGTTGGGAAACCCCCAAAGCGGAAAATAGGGTTTTGAAATTCCCAAGAAAATGTATAATGGGGCGTTGAAAAGTTCGAACCTTGCGGGGTTATCCACAGCGAGCGAGAGAGAGAAAGAGGGAGAGAATCGATAGCATAGGAGAGAAAGAGAGAGGGAGGGAACATATTTTTTCAAAAACTTTTCGGTTTATTTTTCCCGCTCCTGGATCACAAATCAAAGGTCAAGTGGGCCTGCTTTACGGGCTTGGCCTCCATATTTTTCTGGTGCACCCCATACATCAGAAAATACTAAAAGTATCCTTTTAAATTTTTTAATTCCAGAATGTGAAATATAATTAAAAAACTATATTCTAAATTTTACAACGTAAAATTCTTAATTATACAATCTATAATAAAGTTTTAGTATTCGGTACAGTCTAAAATACAATTTTTATATAATACTATAATATATTTCGAATTACATAATTTGAAATACAATTGTTCAATGTGAAAAGCTTTGAGAGGAGAAAGAGAGATTAAAACTTTAGATTTGTGAGAAGCTTGTTCTGAAAAACTCATTCCAGAAAACATCTCATATATCTAAGATAATTTGTTTTAAAATCTTATTCTAAAAATCATCTTAATATTTTAGAAAACTTATTCTAAAAAGTTATAATTCTTTATATTTTATTTTGTATCGGTTACACAAGGACTATGCTATTGTTATTTGGTTTTAAATATAAAATTAGTATTCAGTCTAAGAATTGGTAATTTTGATGCATGATAAGTTGTAATACACTTTTATTTAAAAAGTTAGTGGTGTTTATGATCTGTTCAGATCACTCTAACTATGACAGTGTGGCAAAACTTTAATAATGTCAGCATTTTGGCAGGTAATAAACCGCATTCTTGTAGTTCCATTACATCATTCTACTGATTCTACAATCACCACATCACAACTATAAGATATATTTTCAAGCTAAACTTCCTCTATTATTCATCTCTTAAATTGAGTGTTGTTGCAAATGTTGCATAGTATATTGAATTGTATAATAAGCAATAATGAATGTTGCTGAAGTTTACAAGAATGAGTAGTACATCCCAATACCTCACCTATTCCCATATTGACATATTCACAATACCAAGTTAAAGTCTTTCACAACTAAGCTTAATATGATAATATATACAGTATTAAAACAAGAATGCATCTTTCACAACTAAGCTTAAGAGGATCTAGAGCATGGCTATAACCCTTGTGTTGATTAGTAGGGTAGCATGATGATCTTCACTGGGAAGGCATAGGGGCAAGAGTGTAGGGTACCCTAGAACTAACAATCCAATCATCACCTTCATTTGAATTAGCAAGTTCAAAGAACCTGGCAGGATAATAATCAGCAGCTTCTTCAGCTGTTATAGTCTTAACACCAGGCCATTTAACTCTCAATGATGTGTCAGCATCAGGGCCCTTGTTATTGTACTCATAATATGTGCATGTGTCCATGAAATCAGTTCCCATCCATCCCATGTACCCTTCTGGGATGAAGATGTCATCAAGTTGAGAATCCATGATCACCACCTTAGAGAATTCCCTCCATGGCCTTCCAAGGTATGTTACCTTGTTTGCCAAGCTACTCACTTCTGAGTCTCCTGTGAAGTGGCAACCTTGGAAAACTAGGGCAGTGGGGCTGTCAGCTTTCACCCTCCCACCAGCAGTCACCATGCACTGTTGTTTGTTCAAGGGTTTTCTCACAATCAGCTTGCAGTTTTGGAACATTCCAACTGCATCTCCAAACACAAAATCAACGGTTCCAGTCACTAAACAATCACGGTAGAATTGGCGTTGAGACTGAGCATATAGGGTGTCTTGGAACCCGTCCATGTGGCAATTCAGAAACACAGCTTGGTCTGCTGTTACTCTAAGTGCCACTGCTTGATGTTTCTTAGACCCTGCTGTGTTTTCAAATCCAACATCCTTGGCCATGAAGTTTGCAGCATTAACCGCTGTCAATCAATGATAATAAGAATTTAGGTAACCACATAAAATTAGTGTAAAGACCATTGTGCATGGATGAACACAAAGGTTGAAAAGGTTTAAGAAAAATCTTAAATTTATGGTAAGTAGGGAAAGATATGTTTTATAATGTTTAATAGTATTCCTGTGATTAATATTTCATATTAGGGTTTCTGAGATACTTACCAAAAGTAGCAGTTTTGTAAGTTTGGACGCCATCATCGTAGTTTAAACTGCCACTGAATCTGGTCTTTGTTGGACCATCTCCAATGATGGTGACATGGGTCATAAGCATGGACATTTCCACATTTTCCTTGTACACACCAGCTTTGACGTAAATCACAAAAGGTTCCTCATTGTTTGGTGGAACCGACTGCAGAGCTTCATTGATGGTTGTGAATTGGCCAGATCCATCTTGAGCCACAACTGCATCAGGATGTTCAATTCCCTTCTCAAGAAGATGGCGTTTCCTTTCACTCACCCATGAAGGGTAATCATCCAAGGGTTTTGTGTCCTGAGAGAGAAGCCTCCTATTGCCAAATGAGCTTATGTTAAGGTCCTTGATTATACCAGAGATCACATTGATCATGTCCAAGGCATTGCTGCTAAGCTCCAAAGAGGTATTCAAAACCTTGTTCATTGTCTGACCAGCCTTTGTGCTTGTGTTCTCAAAGCCATCCAAGCACGTGTGTTGGTGAGTCAAACTCCCAGCGATCCAAACCTTTAGGTCATAAATATATTCACTCAACTTCTTATATTCAAACTTGTCTATTGTATCAGCAGATTTCTGAATACCATGAACCGCATATTCAAACACTTCCTTGCAAATATCCATGGCTTGTCTTGTCATGTTGTCCTTCCCCAACTCATGATAAAGGGAAGAGTTCTTTATGTGGCTCAGAAGTTCCACCGCTGTGGCATTGATCGCAGCTTTCACCAGAGCCTTTATGTCTGCGTTTCTGTCAGATACATTTTCAAGGCTTTTCTTGCAGGTTTTGGCGTATTCTGTTGAATGGCAAAGTATCTCTACACTGGTCCTTTGAGAACTAGCGATACGAGTTCCACCTTCTTCAGGTTCATCTCCATTTTTTAGAGTAACAGCTACCGCAGCCACCACAGCCACAAGGAGGATTGAAGAGACGCCAAGAATGGCGAACCTTCTTTGTTGCTCTTTGCCCTTGTCATTTTCAGCCATATCCCTATACACACATGTACAAACTTTCTTCTGTGTTCCTTTTTCCCTCAACAAGATGAGAAAGGATAACCACAACTATTATTTTCAATCTTTTGGGTGCTTATTCTTTGTAACTTGTGATTGTTATTTCATTTATACATGCTCTAAATTCTCGGCAAAATCACTGCATATGTTAAATGGAAGGTGGGAATCCCTTATGAAACGGAGGGTACTTTTGATGTATGTCCTCTGCATCCAAGAATATCAGGTAATTCCTAAACTTGGTGCATAACATCAATTAAAATATATTAGTCATTGTTTAATTTTGGCATGTGGTTGTTAAGAAAACAATTTAAAAGAGGTATAGTTTAGAGGATCTCCTTGAATCAAGAACTTTGGTGCTAATATAAGTTTTTGATGTGTACACTTGCATGACCTTTGATGTTTGTTGTTGTTTTGGTATGAAGTTATAAATAAATATTATATATATATCAACCTTGATTTTGTTAAATTCTTACACTGTCTGTCATATCTAATAATGTCTCTCTCCAGTGAGAATGGGAGAAAAACCTTATTGTATTATCATTTTTTTTACATAATTACACTGTATTACATAGAAATGAACACTATACTTCCTTTCCTTTCTTTAAGCACAAATTAGTAGCATGTCCTAAAAAGAAAATTTTAATTACTTTTTAAAGGCCTCTGTCATAGTTTGTAAGAACATACCCAACATTAAATGTTTCACCTTTCCTAACTAATGAATACATAATAAGGTTGTAAGTGAAAGCATAAGATATACTTTTATATACGTTCTGTTGGTTTAGGAATCACATCATATGTTGGTGGAGGATGTACGGCTAGTGAAGTCCTCGTTAACGTTAAAGGCATTTTTTCTTTTAATTTTCTCTTTTTTATTTAATATTATTTGTCAATTACGATTTTATGTTATGGAACCTTAAAGTAGCCCTTTTCTTTTTTCTTTTTTTAAAAAAAGGAAATTGGTGTGTGAAGAACTTAACTATATTGGATAAATAGAAATATTACTGTTTCCATATTAATTTAATTTTGATTAATAATTGAATTTTAATTTGTAAGTTTTAATGATTTAAATTTAAAATACTATATATATATATATATATTCTTTAAATAATAAAATTTATAAATTTTAATTTTTTAAATTATTTTTTTAATTATTAGACCCTTACTCTATAATTTATACCTTTTTTCTTATTTCTGGATAATAAGTTCTTCATAAATTTACAAATCTTCTTCATAAACCATTCACTCTTCCCACTCTATCTTACTCTTCTCACTGACCAACACTGGCGAAAAAAGAAGTTTATAAACAAAAATTATTAGCCACAAATATTTATGCATATATTTGATTCAAACTTAATCACTTGTGTATCTTTATACATATTCAAGCTTCTTTACTCCCACATTGGATATCCTAAATAGTTTGTTTGTACACGAGAAAAGACTTCCACAAGTATTCTATATACTTTTTATATGCTTATTAAGATATCCATGTTTTTACTATAGACTTAAATAACATACAGCATACCCACCTTTTTTCTTCTTTCAGTAAACCACTGGGTTGTGATATTTGACTAAGGTATTTAAAGCAACAATTTTCAAACCTGGAATACACAATCAGAGAGCTGATTTTGAACAACCTCATACGTTACATAATGCTTCCAAAAGCATTTTGAAACAAGGCTATTTTCACAGAGGTTTTTCTCCTAGGAACATTTTTTTGGTGGACCTTTAATTTCCCGTTTCACTTAGTGTTATTTGATGACTTTCATTTAGCCCTGAGGAGAAAAGTGTTCAGGTTCTCAAAGCTTGGCCTTTTGCAGTTCTAACTTAGCAATGGTCCCCAAGTGAACTTCATCTGGACCATCTGCAATTCTCAGTGTCCTTGTAGCTGCCCAGAGATGAGCCAGGACGGTTTCAGATGAAACACCAGCTGCTCCATGCACTTGCATTGCCATGTCAAGCACCTTCAGTGCCATGTTCGGTGCAGCTACCTGCTCCCATGCCAAGCAGAGTGTTGAAAGAATCAACATCTAAGTGAAGTAATAGGAGCCATGGAGTAGAACATTATGCTGTGTTACAAACAAAACAATTACCTTTGCCATTGCTAGTATCCCCCGCGCTTTTTTGTTCCCATGCCTATCAAGTTGATCAGCGGCTTCCAACACTAACAATCTGGTCCTCTCTAGCTCTATTCGGCACTGAACATCAGAAGCTAAGTGAGCAGAAATCTTAATGTAAAACTGAGACATTTCTATTCCTGCCACTTCTAGTTAAGCTCTTTTACCCATTCCAATAAATTTCTAATACCTTGGCCATATCTGAAAGAAATGAACCATGTTGAGCAATGAACTTCCCAAAGGTTTTTCTACTGATGGCTCTTTGAACCATCAACTGCATGGCTCGCTCAGCAACACCTATCGATCTCATACAATGGTGCAGCCTTCCAGGACCAAGCCTACCCTGCAAGAATGCTAGTTATCAGCACACTGAAAATATACCTTTTGGTACTTTAGTAAACATATAAAAGAAGATGCAGATGTACATTATGCAGACAGTCAGACCAAATAACTTCCATACATAACCCCGTAATTCCTTCTATAGTATAATATATTAAGAGTTTATTTGGATAAACTTCTCCAAAAACACTTGAAAGAAAAATAACATGAAAAATAATTCTCCATAAACTAAAATTAACTTATTTACAAACTAAAATTTGGTGCATAAACCTGTGTAGAGTGAAGTTGTGTATGGATGATACTATGATAGGAACTTGGGCATTACGGGATGTCTAATTCATGCTCGGTGAAATTTTAAGTGTTTAGTTCTCCTTTCTTAATAGTTAGCTTTTATAGGTGGGTTACCCAAGTGCTTGGTATTTATTAGTTATCTAAATGTTTGGCAAAGACAGTATCTAAGTTATATTGTTAATTGTTAGTTATGGGTTCACCCAAGGAATCCTCCGAGGACAATTGGAATGAGCCTCATGGTTTTGCCCTTAAAAGGGTGTCTCATGTGGAAAAACTGAACACCTTTAAAGCCTTAATGCTATCTCTATTTACTCATGGAACTCTTGAGTTCTCGGCAAGTTATGGTGTCAAAAATACTAGTCGCCAAGAAGAAAAATTAGTAAATTGACACTTTGAGCAGGTATTACTCCTTAAGCCAAGGGATGGGAAGCATCAAGACATGGAATTTGAAGCATTGCCAGCTTTCAAGCAGAACTGATTTAATTGTACAAAAGATGCTTAAGCAGGTGAATCTTAGAAAGTGGGTTAAGGCCTAACCAATCCTACAAAACTGGTTTGTAGGACGAGAATTGTTCTCACTACTATATTTTAGAACTATCTCTTGTCCATGTGAGACTTGAGTAGACAACAAAGTTCAAACCAACAACAGATCCCAATATTCAACCTAAGAAATATTTTTCAACTTACTTGAGCAATCTCAAATCCACGTCCTTCACCCAGTATGATGCTTTTTGCTGGCACACGAACATTTTCAAATGTTATTTCTGCATGTCCGTGAGGAGCATCATCAAAGCCAAACACCGTCAATGGTCTCTTTATGTGAACACCAGGAGTCTGGACATCCACTAAGATCATAGATTGCTGTTTATGCTTTGCTGCGTTGAAGTCAGTTTTCCCCTGCCAACATGTCAATCACACTATTCATTATTGACATGAATGGCACCTGACTATTAGAGCAATAACTTTCAGTCAAATACTCACCATGACTATAAGAATTCTACATCTTGGATCCATAGCACCACTTGTCCACCATTTTGTCCCGTTGATAATATATGAATCTCCTTGCCTATAAATGATGACAAAATAAGAAAATAACTAAATTCATGTCTAAATTGTCTTCTACCAAGAAACTTGACTCAAACCTTCCGTTTTTAAGTAATTAGCTAATGCATTTACATCGGCTAAATGAAAAGACTGTACTCTTGAATTACATAAGATTAACGATAATACTACCTTTTAATAGAGCACTCAATATTGGTTGCATCGGAAGATGCGACTTGCGGTTCAGTCATAGCAAATCCAGACCTAATCGTCCCCTCAAGCAAAGGAACTAGCCATTCTTGTATTTGTTCTTTATTTCCATAACGCAGTAATACCTAATATGCAAAGTAATGCTATCAAATTAGACAAAAATGCAACATTCTAAATATGATCAACCCTGGAGAGAGATCCAATTCATGTTAGTCAGTTAATGATCAACCAAGCAAATCTATAAGTTCCATCTTACCTCCATATTACCTGTGTCAGGTGCACCACAATTAAATATTTGTGGAGCCCAAATAGAACGACCCATGATCTCACAAAGGTATCCATATTCGAGATTAGTGAGACCAGCCCCCAATAACAAGTCATTTGCATCGGTAGAGAGATGATTATTGCTCCCATCAAAAATAAGGTTTCTTGCTCTCGCTGCACTATCACGCTGCGTACAAACAAATGCATTCAGAGGACTTCTTTTTCATGAAAAGAAATAGTGACAGTGAAAGATAATAAAAGAATTTTAGAAATAATCATAGATGATAAATGTTTAATAATTCCATATTCCATCTAGCTATTCAGGCTGAATATTTCTTAGCTGTGTTGTTGAGTTACAGCAATGCTCATCCTTACAGCATTTCCAGCATCCACAAGTCTTTTTCCGTCTATGACTCATTAAACCTTTATATTTTTGTTATTTTATTTTTAAGCATTTTTTTTAACAAGCTTAGATTTCATCAAGTTTTATTTTGAGAGGGTGGGTAGACACGGTAGAATATCTACTAAATAACTCAAATAGCCGTGTCATTAAGAATGTAAGCTCAAATCTAACTCAACTCCAGAAAATTGAATTATATGGTGAGGGATCTCCTACAACATCTTTGAATATTTATTCCAATGCTCATAACTCAACTCCTAAGAAGCTGTAATATATCAAACCTGATGGATGGATGAGAAAAGCTTCTGAAATCACAAAATACAGAAAAATGAAGAGGAAAAGATGCATACAGGAATCCATAAGTTCCACAAGCCTTCTTTTTTTGCCATCTCCTTTAACTTTTCCTCTGCTGGGTGAACAGTCCAGCGTGAGTCTGATTGGGCAAGTTTATAAAATTCATTTTCCATGGGGTAAATGTGTTCCTCCATGAACTTAATTAATTTTTTCCTCAGTAACAAAACCTTTTGACTAGGAACAAACTTCCCCTGATCCGAGTGGCCCTGTGCATCATTCCCATTCACCAACTCTTTTGAATAGTCTGGCACTAATAAAAAAAATGTGATTGTAAGGTGTAAAAGGGCCTCAGCTGGTAGTTTAATAACAATAATCTAGTAACATTTTTAGCTTCCAGTATAGTAACAAATTATATTCTAGATACACTACATGAGAGCCCATAATGTTTACATGTTATAGCTACCTGAGGGAGGATGCTGAGGAAGCACAGAATTTTGTTCAATAAATTTCCAAGCAGCATCTATAAGGCCATTAGCAAGTACTTCAGTGTGTCGAGCACGCTCACCTCCTGATGCATTACCCTATTGCACACAAGAAGCCACAAAATATGAGATCTTAAAAGGATAACAGCATCAGCATCTCTAACAAATTTAGATACCTTAACCCATCTATTATAAACTCCTGCATAAATTGAAGCCCCCCGGAACAAAGAAAAGGCAATATAGAACTTCCATTCAGCAACAGGCCATTTTCTTTCCTGGAATCAAAACTCTTCTGTTAGATCTTCAAGAATAGGCAAATATATGATACAAGACATGCCAAAAGCATTCCTGGCTAAATAGCTACCGTTAATGACCACCATCAAATACAAAGCTATTAAAATCTCAAACAAAACTATCAAAATCTCAAGTTATGAGATTAACAAATTATCATTGAACATGTTATTAGATATCTTAATCTTAGGTAGAATATACTAGTCACGTATTCCTGTAACTTAATGGTTGGATGTCAAATATATTGGTCCAATCCAGTTGTAAATTGTAATAACATTTGTTTTTGGGCTGTTATAAGAACTTAAACCCATGTAGATTGTGTTGGGTTTTGTGAGCCTTGTGATAGGTTTTCCATTGCTTGCATAGTTTGTCAAAAGGAGAAGCCCTTATACTTATCCCGTGTACCACAGTTTTCCCGACATTAAGTGATCTTCCACCTATATAGAAAACGAGGATAGTTTTCTCCATCACATACACGAATCCTTCTTTGTGGCTTCTTTCAGAAAAAGTTATAGATTTCACGTTAACTTTCTGGGAAATACTATACCCTAATATCTAGATAGATATATTGTGCAGGCTATTATATCTATCCTAACAGTTGATTTGAATCTCAACTCCACACATACTTAATAGTAGAATTTCCAATCCCCAAAGAAGTCTTGAGCCAAGGGTAATAATGAATAAAGTTGCACGATGTATATCATCATATCAGCATACATAATAAATGATACCGCAATCCATTGAGGCATATATATTTATAACACTTACTGCTAGAGAACAGTAATCGGCCAAATATTCTGGCAGTGAAGGAATACCCTCAGGTAGTCCAGAACGTTCCATACCTTCATGCACGTTTTCAGGCCCAATATCTGCAATATAAGTCTTCCAGGAGAACAAAAGGAACACGAATTCAGCAGGTAATTAAATTAATCATATACATATTAATCTGAAACAATGATTCTACTATCATCAGTTTAACAAGCAATCAGACTAAATGAAGATACTAACTATCAAGATTATATAAGCAAAATGCATATTCAAAAAAATCATTCTGGTAGTACAATATAACTCATCTTTATGTCACAAAATCTTGATTCAGAAAAGTGAGTATATGGTACATACCATACAGCTATATGCAACATCACACATTTGGTTACCAAGGGTAGACAGTTCCCAGTCAAGTATTCCAATTACTTGATCCTGCGGCAGAAAGAAAACTAATAAAGCATAAGAAGTGGGTTCATAAGATGCCAATGAATTTAACAGTCCTAAATACTAATATTGAGTCTTGACAGCGTCCAAACTCCAGAGTAAACAATACATGGCATTGAGAACATAAAATTTGTTTTTTTTAGAACACAAGTTATGATACTCTAATTTTGTGCATGACCAGAACAAAAATATATGCTTTTAAGACCCGAACAAAGAAAAGTACTTTTCATCCAATGAAACTTTAGGAAAGTGTGTAATCTTACTATATGAATCTTACCTCTGTGGGATGGAACACAAGGTTGTCAATGCGAAAATCTCCATGAACCAGACCTCCTGTTGCTCCTGAAGAGTCTTCAGAAGGGATTTGGTGTCGTAGCCAATCAATCAAGGCAAACATTTTTGGATTACTTGCAGGTTTACCCTCACTGGTTGAGGCAACATATTGCTTAGCCCACCTCTCAATCTAATACAAAAAAAAAAAAAACTATCTATTAGCACAATTTTTTATTTGATAAAATATAACTATTTTGATCCTAACCCTTCTTTTCTGTTCTGGTACAAAAGAAGGGGTGTGATACAAGATGGAGTGGAACCAAAAAATGGACATCGGAAAAGTAATGATAAATGCCTGCTCAAACTTTTTAAAAAACCAAATGCAGTGCTCGATGTTTTCAAGGTCTCCTCAACATCCACTTTCATAAATTTTACTGTGCTGCAATAACTGTACAATGCATCCATCTATGTTCAGCTTTCTAACCCAATACACATATCTCCACGTGAAAAAATTCAATGCACAACAACAACAAAGTCTTATTTCAGCAATTGAGGTCGCCACATGGACCATACAATGTCATTCGGCACAATTAAAAACCAAAGTTTCATGAAAATCAAGGCATAAATTGACCATAAATAATCATATATAAAATAATATACCTGTCTTTTGCAATAATTATTGCGTTGTCCATATTTTCCCAGACCAATGGAGTCCACATTAGCAGAATGTATGGAAGCTAAGGCTTTAGCAGTTGCCCTGTAAATTGCTCTTCTACTCTGAGGTGCCACACCCTGATTATTTACAAGTCACATGTCACCAATCAAACCAATGACAACTCAGCAATAACCAAGGAAACCAAAGTTAACCAGAAAGCAAATCATACCGGTAACTTGGAGTCAATAAATATGCGCCCTTCCAAAAATTCCATGATATAAAACGGGGTTCCAATAACACTTGGATCGTTGCACATACAGAAAACCTTAGGAACCGGAACTTTGGTATGAGCACCCAATGCCTGGAGAACCTGTAAATTATATGGTCACACAATTAGTCGTTCTCTCACTAATATGTTGATTCACTCCCCAAACTTCATACACTTAAGTGGGAGTTTGGATGAACATTTACAAAATTGATTTTGAATCAATCTTAATTTTGAAGTAAGGTGATCTATATTTGGATGCTTTTATTCTAAAAACTAGATAGTAGTAAAACTAAGTGCAGAATCTGTTATTCACAACAAAAGATATCCAAAGTTGTTCCAGTTTAATCATTTATGGATCAAAAATCAATTTCTCATATATGAAATTAAACATTCAAGTATACGCCTAACATCATCTTAGCTAGTATTTGAACATGATTCTATAAAAACCTGAAATTCTCTATCAACGGCATGAGCTGAAGGGAGCAATTTCCCGTCAGGTTTCTTCCTGAGAACATAGCGCTTCACGACGGAGTCATGAGAACCCACTTCCAACAAGTACGTGGGGTTGGATTGTCCATGCCCAAACTAAAACAACATTTCACAGCCAAAATAAAAATCAAATTTTTATGAAAACCCATGTGACCCAGAAGCATAATAGAAGGTCCCAGAAAGACAAAAACCTGCGAAACGGTGAACCGATTAGGGGGTTGAGGGAAGCCGGAAACGTTGGAGGAGCAGTAGCTGATGAGAGAGTCATAGGGAAAGTGATGAACAACATCGAGTTGCGCTAGAAGGTCTGATGTGTTCCTCGCCATATCCAAATTCCCGATCTGTGACAGATGAAAAGGTTGTGGGTGAATTGATTTGGTTTCGGAAACTTTGACGTCACGTGCAGAAAAGGGTCATGTCACAAACACTACGATGTGGGACCTTGTCTACAGCAACGTTGGATTGAATTGAGAAAGTAGCGTGGATTAATCTCTGGATTAGTCTTCAAAGCTTTGGATTAATCTTAACTGATACAAGAAGGTATTTGGATTAACTAAACTAACTGGCGACAGATAACTCATTTGGCTTGTGCTGTTTGACTTTCTTGGACATTATATGTTCCTAAGCTTTTCTTTTAGGATTGATTCTTTGATTTGGAAGTAATTTCCAATTTCAATTCATTTTTATCCTTTTTAAGTTCATTCTACTATTTTAGCCAATATGTTTATCCTAAACTTTATCATTAAATAACATAATGTATTCACAATCAATTTCTTCGAATAACCAATTTTAATAACAAAATATTAAATTAAGGTATCACAAAAAATAATGTAGTTATCTACATATGGTACTCTATTCATAAATGCCATAAACATGTGATAATAACTAAAAAAGTTCAGAAAACGTGTATATCTAGACATTAATTGTTTGGATGGGGCACGCACCTAGTGTTTGATATGAATTAGAAAAAATAATTATAGATTAAATTATTATTTTCCTTTACAAGCCTGTCACGTTGAAAGATCTTATCTATTGATTGTTCTATCTCTTTTTTTATTTTCCTTTTTGGGTAATATCTCAATATTTTCAGTGTAGCACCTCAGGATTCTGTAAGTATATAATTTGTATAATTTTCCTTGAACAGAAATTCGATGTCTTTGGATTTATATATAAATAAATGTCAAAGTTATACGGATGCATAATTTTAGCGAAGACATTCACGTAAATCATAGTATCATGAATAAGTGAACCTTGTTAATAAATTATTTGTATTTTTATTTTAATCTAATAAATTGTTTTATAATTGTGATAAGCATTAACAAAAAAGTCTCTAATTTGATTAGGATTTATTAACGAAAGTTAAAATAACCTCGAGTAACACACGTACTTTGGGTTTTTTAAATCTATGATAATTGCCTATGGCTTTTAAATAAATTGTAGTAAATCTTTTATTATCTTAATTTCTCAGTCCAGGGATTAATTAATTTTCTGAAAATTTTCATTCTTTACAGCTCGTGGTTTCGTTTCAGACTTTTATTGGTCGCATTCTGATTGATTTTTTCTTTACTTCAAGCTCTAATTCTCGAATTGGTATTTACTTTCCTTTTATCCTATTTAATTTTCTAAAAATTAATTTTCACTTTCTTTTATTTTGATGTCCTAAATCAATTCTTTATCTAATTTCTGAGTGTGTTGTTTGTTTTTTGAATAAATTATTTTTTCATAGTCCATTTTCCTTTCATAAAAGGATTTTATAAGGATGATTTAGATAATTGTTCAACTGTTATACTTACAACAATGTCTTCATTAACAATAAATCCAAAACTATTTTTTAAAAGTCATTTTTGACAATTGTTTAAAGTCCTTACAAGTATTTATAAAAAAAATCGTACAAATAAATCCTAATATTAATATTATAAGCCAAAGACAGTCAAAAACTGGTTTTGCTGAGCATTTAATTCATTTTTTGAAATTTCATATTAGGGTGATATGCTAAGAACATAAAAATAATTAACACAAAATAATTGCAACAAAACATCTAGTAAAAAGGAGAAAAGAAAATTTTTAAAATAATGTCTCATTGTAAAGAGAGATAGAGAACATATAAAAATAGATATAAAGAACATGTAAAAAACGAAAATAAAATTCACCAAACAAATAAAAAGTATATAGCGTTGTCATTTGTTCTACAAGTGAACTCGTCAGGGTAAACATCAAGCAGAAAAACTCCTTCAACTAAGTCAAACATGCTAATCTACTGCCATTGGAATTCCTTGTACCTGCAGTGAAACATCATCAACATGGAAAACAATTAGTCATTGTTTTAAACGAAAAAGAAAACTTAGTTTTTATGTTTAGTGTTGAAAAAATCAAAGGAAAAACACAAGAGAGATAGAAGTGAGCTAGATTCACATGTAAAATTTGTAACACATTTTTTGTGTAAGGAAACATTGCTTACCAAATCCCTGAACTTGAGAATGTAGAACATCTCCAAGTATCGCCTAGTTTCTCTCCTCTCAAGCTTAGAGACATGCTTCCAGAAGCCATAGACACCAGCTAAAGTGAGAAGCCTCTCAGAGTATATCTTCCATGTATACCTACAAAGTTCAAACAAATAACAAAGATCAGAGTCTAAGTAGAGGAAGATTCATATCTTGAAATGTACCAAGCCAAAGTAGACCTCTCATGAATGCGGTTCAGAGCTGCATCAGAAATCTTGTTCCAGTAGCCAGGATCATGCTGGCATTCCTCAAAAAAGTTTACTAAATTTGCAGCAACTTCATCCGGATGATGTGGCTCAATATGGAATCCAGAAACGCCATGCTCAATTATCTCAGCAGGGCCACCATGGCATGTAGCAAATGTGGGAAGCCCACAAGTCATTGCTTCCACAACTGTTAGGCCAAACCCTTCATAAAAAGCAGGCTGCAACAGGTACAACAAGAACATGTTTGAATATACCAAACATCTAACTACTCAAAATGAAAGAAAAGTTATAATCTTTCATATGGGAATCCTCCAGCACAAACTTAACACTACAAGTACTAATTGATAGTTGTGTAATAATAATTCATTTAACCACTTGTGACTGAAAAGTTAATTACCTTTAGACATTACAATAATCTCATAATACTGAACATATTAAACCATTAATACCACAAGTATAGATTGATAATCCTATACAATTCGTTTATTCTTAATTACCTGATATCACTATTATCTACTTGTAAGATATGTTTAACATTAATGCCACAAGAACAGTTCTTTGATTGTATATAACCATCTTCATTTAGCTGAACTAACTATATTGATACAACAATGTGAGATAGGTAATGTCGGGTGGAAAATCCCAGAAGCACATTAATCTTTACAAAATGAATACTTATCTTTCTCCTACCTGCACAAAAGCACCTTTCACATCAGCAATACAACGGTAGAGCTCTCCATTACGAGCACGGTTCACTTGGGCCTTTATCCAGCGGAATTGGCCGTGTAACTTATATTTTTCTATGAGGCTATGCATTTTCTCTATCTCCTCCATTTCTTCTGTGTCCCTAGACTTTTGTACATCAATGTTGCCACCAATTACCACAAGATTCACAAGCTCTCTCAACTTTGAGCTTTTACCAAAGCATTCAACAAGCCCGGTCATATTTTTCACTTGATCAAGTTTTGCCATAGAAAAGATAATTGGCTTTGCTCTATCATTTATCAAGCCACTAAGTCAGAAAAAAATAGATGTCAAACAAGATTCTAATCTCCCATTATTGTTACATGAGGAATAATAGAGGATCTGCAAGAGATGCTTTGACTTAATTCATCGTGTTGTTTTTTTACACTTGAATATTTATCCTATTGAAAAATATACTCACACATGTTCTTCATTCTGTTCATCACCATATATAAGCTTTTGAATCGAGCCATGGAGAGAAGTTAGCCTCTTTTCTGTGTCTGAGAATGGAAAATATATACGCATGTCTGCACCAGGCGACACGATATTAAACTTGGGATCAAAAACATCAATGCCATGAACAACACGATAGAGTCCTGGAAGAGTGAAGGCAGTGTGGCTCTCATATTGTCCAACATTATTCTTGCTGAGGAAAAGTAATAAACATTGTTAGGGAATAATGTGATATGTAAATCAAACCATATTTACAAAATTACACATCGTTCTAATTCATCAAATACCAGCTTATAGCACTATACAAAAAACACTTCATTATGTAAAATCTAATGTGACAACTGTATCAAACTGAGATGAAGCTTTGAAACATTGGTTACCAGTGCGGGGAAAACAATAATTGAACTTCCATTTTAAGCATAATATTTCTACAAAAGAACTTACCTTCCTGCAATTTCTTGGTATGTACTAGTGATTATAAAATCCGCATTGTTCATTGCAATAAGGTCAGCTGTGAATTGACAAGAAAAATGGTACTTGTCTTCATATTTTTTCCAATATATATCAGAGCCGGGATGCTTAGTCTTCTCCAATGAATGGGCTATATTGCACTACATGAAAAGTTCAGTAAAACCAACATTGATAAAAGATGAAACAGTCTTTGCATCCTTCCACAGGGTCAAAAAGTAAGGGGGTAATTATGCATTTACAAGTTGATTGACCTTTTTATATGATAATAACATGATGTTGAATTGTTATCGCACCTGTGTGATTCCTAGCTTATAAGATAACAAGGTTGCAACAAGATTTCCATGACTGTAGTTGCCAATTATCAGATCTGGAATTCCTTGTAACTCAGCTGCAATTTCGTTTGATGCATCCTTTGTATAAAGTAAGAGACAGTCATATTCCACAAACAAGGAATACCATTAGACTATGAAGACAAGACAAAATATTATCGAGTGTCACTTATCGTTACCTTAGAGGAGAATGAAATGATAACTAGTGAAGGTCTTCAACTTAGACTACACGTTTTTGTAGGCTAAATTAAAAGTGCAAACAAACATCTATAACATTGAAGATCTTATATCAACTAAAAATATGATCAAACATAATATATAAACCTTATACGAATCAGTAAAATTCAGTTAGATATAAACTTACTTACTAACATAGTATTAGAACCATACAGAAACAAACATATCCTAGCAAGATTTGCTAGAGCTATTGTTTCACTCGCTATGGCCAATCCCGAAGCAACTTTCTTTTCACACCAGTGCATGCACAAAAGGGAGAATAGAAAGACAGTTGAGACTTACCTCTGCAAATGTCTCTAGATAAGGCCACATGTCAAACCTTGAAATCCATTTTCTCAAAATTCCATTCTTAGTTCTGAAAGGTACTCTCAGGATATATGAATTCTCAGTTCCACTAACTCTTTCTAGTCTCTGATTGCAAGTTGTCCCTTTTGCCTCTGGTATCAATCTAGTAACCTAGAAGCACCACAAGGATTTCAGTTAAATCTGAACAAATATTTCATTTATCATACTTAGAAGGGCTAGGACTTTTGGAATCACATACTATCAGAATTTTTGGAGACACATCAAGTCCTTGTTTCTGAATTCTGACCAGCATCTCCTTCTCTAAAGCACGCACTTGATCAAGTATGTAAACAACCTGTCCATTATGGGTGACATCAAGAGTTACAATTATTAGCACAGGGAATTTTAGTTCTTAAATGATTAGTAGAAAGCTAACATCATAAACACAATTGTTGTGTAATAGTTTGTTGGTTTGGACGAGTTTCCGTGTAAGAGAAAATAAGAAGAAAATTTCTTCATAAATTAATGTTAGTAGAAGTTCTCTGGTATAACTTCTCTAATTTTTTTATCACTTCTCTAAGAGATTTTGAAGAATCTTGTTTAAACAGAAGCATTGTCATGCAGACTAGAACTGAACTTACAAAATAATACCTGTCCACCAGTATCAGGCAAACCAAGGGTATTTACTTGGCCAAAGTAACCAGCTGGTGACACAATTACAACATTGAATACCATTGGAATTCTTCCCAGAAATGACTCTAAGGTGTTTGGATCAGGAGCTTGAAGGATGTCTAGTAGAAGATGCACCATTTCTAGCACCCTCTCTGCTGTATCACCCCAACCTCTCTCAAATCCCAATCCTTGTAGTCTACACCAAAATAATGAAGAATAAAAAGAAATTAGAATAAAGTGTATACGCTAATTGATTAGTTACTTCTACATTAAGTAACTAGCTCCGAAGCTAATGAAAATTTAGAATTGTATCAGTTTAAGAGATTCTTGCTTACTCGTATTCAAAGTCAGAATATGGTGTGTTGGGTGGGAGATTAGAAAGTATTTCTTCTGCCCTTGCCATGGAAGACTGGAGCTTGGATATGTCATGAATCCGGTCATTTACCATCATGGCCTACATAAATATATTTGTCACAAAAATACTTTTAAGGCAACCTAATCCACCTAGTTGAAGCAACACTGACAGAATTCATGTACAACTAATAATATTTTAAATATTATTTATAGCACAAGTAAAATTTGTCCTTTTGACTACAAATTGGTAAAGATTTTGGTTCATCATGAGAAGTATATTGATATTTGTTTTCATTTTATTAGAAGATCTTTGGGAAGTGGAGAAGTAAAACTAATGTATGTTCCAAGTCATGACCAAGTAGCAAATATTGTTTATGTCACTAACAACTTTGTCTAAAAAATTGAAGGAGATGATTGAAATGAAGAAAAATTGAAATTTAAGAGAGAAATTTATTGAACATTAAACTCAAAATCAAAAAATAACTTCTTTTTGAAAAGAATTTGAATAACCAAAAATCACTACTCTTAATCCAATATTTTAAATATTATTCATAGCATTGTCGTTATTTGTACAACTAATAAACGAATGAATGAATTTTAAAAGTCTATTGTAAGACTATATTTTATATATATATATTGGTATTCTCTGTTTTGTAAAGGCAAAAATATGTATATTAAACAAAAAATAAACATTAATTAAAATCCAAGAAAATTAAAATCCTTACTTCTATCTCCTTCTAGAAAATTAAAATATTCTCTTTCTAGAAGAAATTAAAATCCTCACTTCTATCTTCTTCTAGAAAATTAAAATCTTCTTTCTCTAGAAGAAAATTAAAATCCTCACTTCTATTCTCTCTTCTTTTTACTGTAAGAAAATTAAAATACTCACATCCTCTCTTATAAAAAGAGAAGAACAAATCTTGAACATCAAAAGACATATAATTTATATATAGGTAAGTTAAGATTTCTATGCATAGTGAAAAACTGCAGCTAAATATCAGTGTTTCTAAATGATTGAGTACTGCATTCATCTATATTGTTGACAAACTTACATGACCATCGTATCTGTGTGTGCGTAGAAATGCAAGGAGAGGATCCAAACTTTCTTTGTTACTAAACATGAATGATGACAGATGACGGTTGAGAAATTGAACACCATTACCAATAGAGGATGATCTTGTTGGTCTAGGGAATGTTGCATTAAATGGCTCAAAGTCTAGTTCAAGCACATACTTTTCATTGCACCTGGATCAAATATAATGATATGATTACATTTCTACTTGAAGCCAAATTGAAATGCTACCCCAAATTCATTTATATTATTCCAAACTTTGGTGGATGGTAAGTAGGTAACCTTCCTTATAGTGTGTAATGAATATAACATTCAAAAGTACTGCAGAAAATAAAATTCTGCATAACAAAGTTAACACGTACTCTCTATCTACTAGTTCTTCTTTGAATCGGAGATATTCTGCAACATTCAGACTATCCACACTGAGTTCAAATGCATTAATACGAAAATACTCCCAAACACCAGGTCTTGGACGCAAAGCTATAGACACAAAAGGTGGTAGAACTATGGCTTCCTGTGACAATAGAAACAGCTTTGTAAAACTGCAAAAACAAGAAAAACTAAAGAAAATTCAAGTATTATCTGCCATTCTATAACTTAGATATATTGAGTTAACCTGTGCAGATTCTAGCTCTTTAAAAAAGGGACCTTCTTTGAGTTTCTGCATCCCTTCATCCTCTTGAATAATCTTTTCTACATGATCCAGTAGGTCATGTGGTTGTAATAATCCTTTGCCCCCAGCAACATACCTAACAAAAAGAGAAAATGAGTAATTATTTTACTTATCACACACATATTTAGCATTCAACATTTTTCCTTAAGATGAATTCAAGCTGCCAAAATGAAAACTTAAATTTCACCTAGAGAGAAGAGAGATCAACTCATTCCTGTACTTAGAGAGGGTGTCTTGCAGTCTCTCCCTCACGCTGGAAGCTCTGTCCATTCCGGAAGTTGACATGATCAATTCGAAAATGGCAAAAGCAGGTGAAGCATTGAAAAGATAAAGAGACCAAACTCAAAGCAAGAGATACAAAGGAAGAGGAAAACATAGATGAGTTTAAGGTGCATTTATATGAGCAGAGTAAGAAAGAGAAAGAAAAGGAAGTGATTGTAGAAAGAATAGGTTGCACTTGGCACTTAGAAGGAAGCGGTGGCTGCATGCATGCACAACACAAAAATATTGCGTGTTTTCTTTCTCTTCTAATTTCTTTAACGGTGGATTTGTTCTTTTCTGGTGTTGATTTTAATAACAGCTTCTGGTACTGAACCTTTTTGTTGTCTAATAGTTACACGTGTGTTGAACTTCGCACAACTTCACACACGTCTCAACTTTATATTGAAAACGTAATTTCCACGTGGATGTTTTTAAAATTTACATATTTACATTTTTTTAATCAGTAATAAAGATTTGTAAATAGCTTACATGATTGTCATTTAAGTCCAAAGTACATTTCCAGTGTATGTGGCGTATCCATCACATAATATCCATAAAATTGTAAGCCCCTATTTCACTTTATGAGGCCTTTTGCAGATTTTAGAAACATTGCTGAAACATCTTAATGCATGATACAGAACACAAATATCAGATATACAGAACTACCCCACACTTGACCTGAATTTTATCATCCAGATACACCTGTGAACTAACTCTAAGCCATCTGAGCAGTGCTTGTTACCTCTCAGTTTCACCCCAGGTATTTGATGCACATGTTAGCTACAAGCCCCAAACCGAATACCAAAATTTTGGCTCCCATATTTTATTAACTAACCACGCCCAAATTTGGCATCAAAGTTAAAACAAAATATCATGATTACTAAGTAATAGTGAAGTTGCTTATTTTAAGTAAAGTTAGAGAAAAAAAATATCATAACATGTATTTCAGTGCTTAAATAGCAATAAATTTAAGATAATTGTTGATAATTTATTATGGTATATTAAAATTCAAAATTTATCATAAATGCTTAAGGAATAGTAGGATTCAATTAAGAAGAATAAAATGTATTAAAAAAAATTACAAACATGTTATACTTGATATGAAGAAGTTGCATTATTAAGAAGTATAAAAATTGCATTAGAATTGCTTTTATATATATATATATATATATATATTCAGGCTCTGATGTCAAATATTCTACGTCAGAAGTTTACTAAGGCCAAAGATTTCAAGAGGGAGGGAAATCTTGTGTTTTACACTTTGACCACATAAATGACAATCAAGCAATCTATAGCTGAATCGGGTCGTGGCATTTTTAACAAGAATAGCTAAGAACTTTGAAAGTAAAAAAAGTTGCCAGAACTTACATAATGCAGAAGAATCTGATGCACCAACCGGCACATATCCTGAATGTGTTTAATTTTAATGCAGTTATTTATTAGATACCAAAGCATCATATCATTAATAATAAATTAATTTTTCATGATTAAGTTAGTTAGCTCTTGGATAATCACGAAAGGAGAAATATACGAAATGATATAGACGGTTAGGAGGAATATACCAGTTCATCATAGAAGGATTAAATATAGTGTTAAGAGAAAAGAACCAATATTTTATTTGGATTTGTCGGTCTAAAACATTATATTGGAATCATATATCCTCATAGAAATTTTGCAGTAAAATAAATTCTTCTGGCTACATTCAAGTTTTATTATATAGAGTGATATTCCATTTGATCTAAAAGGAAGAGAAGAAGATAAAAGTAACTAAGAAAGAAAAACTATTCATATAAGAGTAGAATCATTAAGTGACTTGAAGTTCAGTGGTGGCAACGCGGTTTGTGGAACAACTGAAGATTCAAACATTCTTCCATTGTAGAAAAGTAAAATGGAAAGAATACTTTAATGATAGAAAAAGGAGGAATTAGATTCAGCGTCTTTATGCTCTGCGTTTTCTTTTTCATCTTACTTTTCTGCTTTTGGACCGCCATATTATCAGTTGAAAAAGAATCTCCGATTTATACCAATATCCCATTTTCCAATCTTCATTTTCCATACCTTAACCCCCGTGAAAGATCAATCTCAGTAGGTCTGAGAAAAACCTTGGTAAAATATTCCATCTATTAGTCTAAACGCTTAAATGAGAAAAAAGCTCAAACCAAATCACTTTAGTTATTTATTTACGATGAAATGAGTTTTGGTGTAATTTAATTTATTTGAACATATTCTTGGTCCCACTACTCACTAAATAACCTACTTTTGCCTTCATTATAAAGTACTCTAGGGCTTCTTGTTTCAAAGCAAGAAACAAGATAACAAAGACACACTACTCATACACGAAAAGTATCATCGACTTCCACGAAGTTAGTGTCTCTTGAAGTATACATATTGAGCATCATCAATGGCACCACCTACAGACCTGAGAGTGATAGGTTCAGAAGGTTTTGCTCTTATAGACAAGTTTTATGGGCCATCAGCACGAAGAAGGCCTAATCCAAAAGGGGTGTTTCCTGCAAGACAAGGACGTTGGGTGGTTCAAGTGCCCAATGACGAGCTGGAAGAGCCTGTGATCAATAGCAGAGAAGCTGCTTCTCGCTATGGTGGAATTATGATCGTGAATTACCCTAAACCAAAAACTCATGTTAATTGGTAGTTCATTCAAACCTTGTTCACTTTGGTTTAGATATAATATATAGGTATAATGGGAGGTGTGTTTGTAGGCCATCTCATAAAATTATATCATCACTTCATCAGTATATATATGGGAAGCATCTCAAAGAGTTGCAGCAAAATCCTTAGCAGACAAGAACTGTTGTTGATCTCGTATAATGATATATATTTATAGTGTTTGATCTTCTATAATAATATCTGAACTAATTAATTAAAGTCTTGTGATGGATCAATAATATCATGTGTATTTCTTTTATTTCATGATCGATACTGTCAAGTAATATGATAGAAACCGGCTTTGTTAGTTGCTAAGAAGTGGCATTTATAATTATTTTTTTGAGTAATCATATTATGATAAAAGAAATATTCATTGACTTTGTTAATAGTTAATTTTAATTAAAGAACATATATCATATTTAATGAGATCTCTTATTTTAAATATCTTTTTCACAGTTCAAGGCTTGAACTTGATAGCATACTTGTAAAACTGTTAGCAAAAGGACATTTTTTAAATATATTAAAAGGTATTATAAAATCAACAATTTTTCATAATTTATATAAAATCAGTTATTTATTTTGGAAAATATGTATTATAAATAGTCAATTTATCAAATTTATATGGCTCTGAAATAAGACAGTGAAGACTGAATAACTGTTTTATCTATAGAGTAACAGAGGTGCATGGATTCAGATGTTACCATTATTTTGTCATTACTATTTTAGGACTCTATAGTAAGTTGGATTATTATCTGAGTTGAAATCGAAATTGTTTCTCGGAATGATCGATTTGCCTGAAATTAATGGAAAAGATAGATTTCAGAGTATACATAACAGAGCTCCATTTGATACCATAACATGAATATGTCATTGTGTTTTGAATGAAATTTGGTATAAGAATGTAATTGAAATAATTATTTAATAAATAATAAATAATGAATAAGTTTGTATATTTTTTGTTTTCTATTTTGACTAAAACTTTATGAAAAGATTTCGATCAGTGAACTAAAGAACATATAGAAGTATTTTACTAAACTTAATAGAATATTTTAAAAATGATAAATATTAATGAAACCATTCAATTCTGATGAAACTATTTTCCTATGAAAGACGTTTGATATATTTTAAGTCAGCGTGAATGTAAAAATGGCACATTACATGGATAGATTTTTTGTAAACTAAATTGATAAAATAAACAGTAAACGAAAATTATTAGAGAAAAGGCAGTGAAATTTGAAATTTGAGGACAAATTGAGTAAAATTTAATGATAAAGATTTGAACGTAAGAACATAAGAGAAGAAATCTAAAGTAAAAATTACTTGAAAATTTAAATACTTTGTGAAAAACGCGTCTTTCTATAGGTTTTCTCAACTTTCATATTCAGTATAACTTACTTTGGCGAATTACTTTTATTCGAACATACAATGACTCCTTCAATATTTTTTAATGAAACTAACTTTTGTCTTTTTCCACTAAAATAAAAATTAAGATTTTTTTCTTCAAGACTCATTTTAATTTACCTTACCTTAATATATGTTTTCATTTATAATGATATGTTCTTAATTTCAAATATTTATGAAAGGTGAAAATTAGTATAAAAAAATAATCAAACCTTACATTGATTACAGAATAATCAAGTTCTAATCTTATATCTCACATATGAATTTTCTTTTACTTTTTCGATATTTATTTATTACTCATAACACATATGAAAGAGAAAAAAACTTGATCAAGGGACAAGTGAATGAAATATATAAGTATTTTAGTGTAAATATTCTCAATCTATCTAAGTAGCATCCTCAATTATTGAAGTTTGGTTCGTAGTTTATGCGACTAAAAATGTTTATGGTTTTTTCTTTTAGAAAACATATTGAAGAGATTTATGATATATAAGTTATGGAAACTTATATAAAAGATTATAATAATAAATTTGGATATGTTTTTTTTATATATTTGTTATTTATCTAATTTTTTATATTCAAATTCGTTTAATATTTCAACTAAATCCAGAAAACAGATATACACAAACTGGATGATCACAGTCACTTTCCATCAAAATACTTCGACTTAATAAAAATGATAAATTCGAATATATTCCCTCTTTAGATCAAGGCTAAACGCCAAAACCAAATAAAAAGATCTAAGAACTGATCTATACATTACTACAATTATTAGTATCTGGAAGAAGTGTCGTTTGATAATTTAATTACTATCGGATCCATTAGATATTGTTCCCTAATCTAATGCTTAGAAGAATAAAGTTATTCTGTCTTGCTCAACACGTAGATCCCCATATAAGGCAACACAACTACTTAACCCTTCTCTCTATAAAACCACATTTGAGTGTCTCAAACTTTGAAGCAACAAAACCAACACCTAAACCAAAACTTACTCTGATAAAACTTGTTGCAATATCTCCAATATCTTGCATCCCTACATGGCTCCTCCAGCAGACCTCAGGAAGATTGGTGCAGAAGGGTTTGCTCTGATAGACAAGTTCTATGGTCCACCAAGAAAGAGCAGTGGCAACGATGCATGGCATCTGCATGGCCGCAGAGAACGTTGCTGCGTGGTTTATCAAGTGCCTAACGATGCCATGGATGAGTCTTCTGTGATTGGCATGGAACCAGCTGGTCCTTTTGTAGGGATAGCTGTTGGGGGTTATGCCAAGCCTAAACCCCAAAATCGGTGGGGTAGAGTCTTTAAATTTTAAGACCTTTGGCCTAAATATGCATGCTGAAAGTTATCTTCAAAAGGGTATGTGTGTTTCTTGTGGTTAGGTTAGTCTTGTATAATATGTACGTAGAAAAACTAGAAGACTTTAAGACAGGGTCTTCTGTAGTTGTGGAAGTATATGTAGTTCAATAAAATGCTCTATGGTTTGAGTACACCAAAAAGACAGGTACTCTGTGTTGCATGGAGACTTTAAGTGATGTAATTAATGAAATTTCTCTTATTATGAGGTCTTCTCACTATCCACTTTGTCATAATAAGACTTGAAATGAAAGTCATAACAGAAAGACAAATCTTTCTATATCATATACAGTTTTTACAGAATTCTAATCAAAATACTGTTTTTAATAACTGTGACAGAAAATTTTATAACAAAATAATTAGTGACAAATCTTGTAACAGACAAAAAAATATTAATTTTAATTTGATGTCCCGAAGATAAGATTCACTACGTGACAACATATAAAAAAAATATATATTTAGTGTTTTGCTTTTACAAATTGTGATCCACGTTTCTATTTCTGTCAAATTGTGAGATAAAAATTTCTTAAATTGTGAAGGATTTACCTACCACAAATAACACGTAAATCAGAATACTAGTTTTATATATTCCAAAATATTTATATAAATTTATTATTTATTTGTTGTAGACGATTTTAATGTGAATTTTTGTTAATAATATTTTTTATTTTTGAAATATTAATAATCATAAAGTATATTATATGGAATATATACATTTCATATAAAATCATTGTTATTATAGGTATTCACTCTCTAGTATAATAAAATTACTTAATATTGGTATTTTCTATAATATTTATTATTTATTTATTATCTCTATATAATAAATTTATAATTGTTGAAGGTTAAAACTAGGGTTCTCCTGCAGATGTTACATCATGTTTCTTCATTGATTAATAAGATCATTAAACAAAACAATCAAAAATCACACGTCACAATTTGAATAGTATTTGAGTTAGGATGCATGGGTAGAAATTTGAATTAGAGGATGTGTGGATAAATAAATTTGTGAGTAGAAATCTAAGGATTCTGTCATCTTTGCTTCTCGCTTAAATGACTAATATTCATCATGTAGTTTCAATAAAACAAAGTTAATAGGACTTTACTTGAATAAGCTAAAATTGTGATTTAGGAGAAGATTTTTTTTTTTCGTGTCCCTTCTTCCTATTAAGCTCGTTTTATTAAAAATCTCCTTACAAATTTAACATATTTATCACAAGACTTATCCTAATAAGTGATGTATCATTTTTTTCCTAACAATCTGTCAGAAACGTTAATTTTTGTTTCTAACGAATTTGATTTTTAACTAGGTTTTCTTTTTAATATTATTCTATTGTGTCTTCAAAATAAATTGATTATTTTGATTTAGAGTCTATAAAGGACTATAATGCTATTAGTAAAATGTTTTTTTATTTGTGTGATCCATGCCGGTCATGTGTTGGTGTATGTTGATTAATATAGCACTAGCATTTGGATCCCTTCTTCATTTTATATGCACGGTTGAGACACTCCTTTTTATACCTCTAATTAATTTTTTCTCTATGATTAATAAAAAAATACTGATTTTGATGTTTTAAAATCTTTTTAATATATTAAAATTAATTTATTTTGAAGATATAGAAGAATAAAACAAAAAAATATATGAAAAAGAAATTAGACTCTTTTTCTTGACGACAAATAAAAGCCAATACTAGTAACTAAAAGTCGCATTAATTAGTTAATAACGACAAATTTAGTTCTAAGTATGTATGACTCTAAAGTTACTAATTTATTAGCATCAACTCTTGAAAAAGTTTATTCTAATAATGTCAACAATTTATCATTAATTTTTAAATTGATTTTTATTTAAAACAGTTTATCGTCAATCATCAACGTTAAACTAAATAAAATTTAAAAATAAAAATGCATTACTATTGGTTAAGTCGATATTAAATAAAATATATTTTCAATATGAATTTAATTGATAGTAGACTTAAAAAAATTTCTCGAACAAAATTTTTATCTTTAATAAAATAAAATACAAATGAAAAGATATAGTAAAATAAGTGTAATTGAAGAAAAAGATGAATATGAAAGAAGAAAATTAATATATAAAGGATAATAAAATATAGAGATGAGTGTGAATAAAGAGAGACATTTTGTAGATGTATATAAAATATGAGTATGGTATAAGATATAAGATATGGAGATGACTCTGAATGAAAGAGATGGTGATAAATATAGTTATAAATATAATGAAAGAGACGAATGTGAATGAATGTAGATGAGAAAATAAATGTAATGAGACTGAAAGATAAGAGTGTGATAGATTTTTATAGAAAATGAGAAAGAAAAATTATGACTGAAAAGATTTAAATACGAATCTTTTAATTAAAAATAAGTTATGGTTGTTATTGTTGTCATAAAAATACAATGATTCATATAATTAAATTAATATCAACTAAATCAATATTAAATTAAATAAATATTAAGATATATTTAATATTATTAAATTCAGTTAAACAGACTTTAATATCTTATTTTTAAAATATATTTAATATTTTTTTAAATAGGCTAAACAGAGTCTGATAAAATTTTTAAATTTTTTTATTGTAAAAAAAAATTTAATATTATTAAAACAAGTTAAAGGACTTTAATATCTTATTTTTAAAATATATTTAATATTATTTAAGTTGATTAAGTCAACTTTAATAATTTTCACATATTTATAATTTTTTGCTATTAAAAAAACATATTTATAATTATTAAAACATATTTACTATTATTATAAAAATGGTTTTTATATTTTTTTAAATATTAAAACATTATGTCATTAAATTTTATAATAATTAAATATTATAAATTATTAAAAAAGTTATGTCGTGTTACAGTCATTTTAAGGAAGTCTAATAATATTGCCTATTAACCAAATTTTAGAAGTTATTTTTGATTTTTTAGTATTATAACATTACTTTAATATATATATATATATATATTAAATATTTTTATTTCTTAAACATTTCTACCTCTAGATAGAATTCTGAATTTGATTTGGACAGCATACGACTAAATTGAATAAAAATTAAATTTAAATAAAACTAAGCCATTGGTCTGACAGATCTGTTGAACCTAATAGACCAACAAAATGCAAACTAAATAATTTTTAATATAATATTTTTTTCAAAAGCAATAAATGTACTTATTTTAGTTTCAATAATTATATTTTTGTACTCTAAAGATGCCTCTAGTGAAGGTGGAATCTTAGAGGTAGAAAAGATAACTAGGGATGGATGCCGCTACTGTTAATTGTAATAAGAAATTGTTTTTCTTATTCCTACCATTTCCTGCACGAATATTAATTCAGACACTGCGAAATGTACCTACGTCATGGAGTTTACGTAGGTAAGAAAGGGAATTTTTGACACTTTGACTGGAACAAAATATTTTGTTTTGGGGATAAATAGCAATTAATCAAACACTAAAGTGGGTAGAAAGTTAAGTTTGGAAAAAAATTCCTTCCTATAACATAAATGTCCAAGAATCTGATACAGTTCTTTTAACGCGATTATACATGCTGGACACGGAAGCATCATTTCATAATTTAACCCTTTTAGGTTTATACCTTTCGTAAATGATGAACTGTTACTAATGGATAATATGAAATACTTATAAAAAATACTTTTTGGACTGTGGATCGTCTTGTTGGTGAGACTCAGCTTGATCAACACACATAATCTTTGTAGTACCTAAAAAAAATAAAATTTATGTAAATCCTTGTGTAGATAACATTGCATATTCCATATCTTGTTCGATGAAAAACAATATTCGGATTTTAAAATATTAATATTTTCATACTTTTAATGAAAAAATGTTGTTTAATTGTACTTGTAGCATCTTAGTTTCGAATTGTGTGTGATTTTGTTTATTTACTCATTATTTAAATTCAATAAATTTGAGGTATTAAATAAGGATTAGAAAGTAAATATGCAACGAAAATTAGATAAAATTTAAAGGATTTTATATAAGACATTATACTAGAATTTGAAGAAGAAAATTTTGATAGTTCTATTTTTTATTTTTCAAAACTCAAATGTTCTATTAGTAACTTTTGAATAAAACAAGGTTTAAAACAATTTGATTATGAATATTTTGAATACAAAACAAGGATTTTGAGAGTTTGAAGGAAATTAAAATTGATAAAAGCAAACTAAGATTTAAGTAAACGAAAATTTAAAAGATTAAATCACACAATTAAACAAATCTAAAACTAAATTAAGTTATTGCATCATGAAAACCAACCACTTTAACTGTAACATTTGTATATAAGGGTTGGGACACCCTAAATTTTTTTTTTTAATTTTATTTATTTTTTTGCCGTTAAAAAAATGGAAACCACTTCAAACACTTGCACCATGAAAATCTTGTGTTTGACCATTTGACTGGAAAAACAAATACTTTATTTGGGGACAAATGAGAATCAATCAAGTGGCATCAATGGGGTGGCATTTCCACGAAGAAAAGTTAAAAATGTTTCAATGTAGAGGGTTGCTAGAACAATATCATTATTTAAAAGCAAAGAATCTGATAATGCAACCGCCATATTCTAAATGATTTACTTTTACCCAGTTTAGTAGACACGTGTCATTTCATAAATTTATTCATTTTGTTTATCTTGTTTGATTAAGTTAATTTTCTCTTGGATAATCATTGAAGGAGAAGAGTTGGCTAGTTGAACGAATATACTAATCCATCATATGAGTTAAATATACTGTTTGAAAAGAAGAAAATAGAACCTATCTGCAATATTTTATCATCTGAAAGCATTATTATATTGGAACTGCATAAACATTCAGTAGATTCAAGATTCAAGTCTAAGTGAAGTTTTTGGAAAACAAACCCTAAAACCTAAACTCATACCACATGAATTTCGATTGCTTTAAAGGGAAAGAAAGAAAAATAAATAAATAAACCAACTAGAGAAAGAACTATTCATAATTTGGAGAGGTATTGAGTAACTCGTAATTTTGGAAGTTAAATGCTAGCTCAAAGTTCAGTGATGTTAACACGGTTTGTGGAATAACAAAGATTCACAAAATAAAATGAAAAGAATTCTTTATTTATAAAAAAAGAAGGAATTCGAATTAGATTCCAGTACCTTTATGCTCTATTTTTCTTTTGGATTGTAATATTCAGCTTTTAAGACTGCCATATGAATTTTAATTTGTTGAAAAGAATCTCTGCCCTATGTTCTCCATCACACTAATCTCCACTTTCCACATCTTAACTCGAAAGATCAAGATCAGAGATTTGATGAGGTTGATGAAAATTTGTATTTCCTATGTACTGTTCTTTGACGGGTAACTGAGAAAGAAAGGCTCAAAACACATCACTTTAACCATATTATATTGATGATGAAATGAACCTACTTATAGTGACAATATAAATTAATTGATCCCATCTAATAAGATGAAATGTGAAACATTTCTTATCAAATATGTTCTAAAAAATAAGAAAGAAAAAGAAAACCTAAAAACATGAGTTAGGTTGAGTTCTATAAAAAAACATAAAAACTAAAATATTTAAACAGATAAAGATAAAATTGATTAAGTTAAAAGTATGTTTTAATTATTTATATGGTTATATTTCTAAACATTTAATTCATGCCATTAATGCTCTTTGTGTAAAGTAGTTTGTACCTATGTACCACCATTAATCCTAGGGATAAGAGTTACTTTTCTTGTTTCTAATTCTGTTCCAACATTTATATCCTTTTACACAATACCAAATATAAATATGTTCGTGAAGCAGTTTATGCAAGTAAAGTGTATGAAGCTGTGTCTGATACTTTAATGGGTATGAATAATTAAATTGTATTTTATTCGGAGGATTAAAGAAATTAATCAGTTAGCTAAAGGGAGGCTCGGAATTTTCCAACAAAGTTAAGTATAATTATTTGAACATAAAGGTACCTGAATTAGGATGAAAAGAATCAGATATAGCAATCACTATTGAATGAGTTTTGTTTTTTTTTTTTTTTTTCATGCACAGTAACTCACTTGTTAAATAAATTAGCGAAAATGGATAATCATCATGGAAGGAAAAGGAGAATGGAAGGAATATGTCAATTATTGGGAATAAAATCAAAGGTTTCAACTGTAAGGAAAAAAACTATTTTATTTATATTATATTTATATAAATATTTAGAAGATCAAAGGATCATAGTTTTACAACTGAGTCTAAAACAAAAATGTCTTTAAAACTTACTAAAGGATCAAACTTAATATGCTACTATTAGGCAAAGAGAGGATACATGACGAGATCTTTTTATCAGCAAAAATAAATAAATTAGAAAAAGTGAGAGAATTATCCTAACAAATATACAAAATACCACTTCCCTTAAAAGTCCCTTATGGATTGGCCTTTCCCATGGTGGGGGCGTATTATTCAAAATTAGTGAGGAAGATGCTGGAAGGATGTTATATCATACAAATGGGATAAGAATCAGATTCGTAGGGCACAGACCTACCCTCAATAATTCACTCTACTTTACTCCAATTATTGGACTTTATATGCTCAAATTCAATCAATTTATCATATTATTTTAGGTAATTTATCACCAACTATAGATATAAGTTTAAATTATATAAATGGAGTTTAAAATTAAATTATATAAATGGATGCAACTCCTATTTTAGAAGTCTATTTTATACAATTGAGTTAGATTTAATTACTCTTTTAATATTGTATCAGATTTATTTATAATATATGTTAACGAGATTAGTTGAGTTAGAGCTATGTGAGATTAGTTGAGTTAGACTTATGTGTAATATATTATTTTTTGTATTGGTAGAAAATGATATAATAAATATAACATAATCCTTGTAAAAAACACAACATTCATGTATAAAGCTAAAAATATGTCAACTATGTATTTGTTATTTACGAAAAGAAAAACCGATGAAGTTTATAATATATGGGTGGTTATTGGTTTTAAAACAGATATAAAGGAGAGTCAATAAACTGGTATCCATTTATTAAAGAAGGGTATTGACAAAAGATGATTAATAAAAAAAAAATATTATCGACTTATTTATGTTCCTTTCAAAATAAAATTAGATTATGCGTATTTTTGCATACAGTAATCTTAATATTTATGATTCTCATAATTATTTTGAAATTATATAATAAAACTTTAAAAATGTATAAATTTTATGTATATGGTAAGATCTTCTAAATAAAGTCATTTTTAAAATAAATATAGTTTTTTAATTATAATTGTTACAAAATATTTTTATTTTGTATGATTTTTATGTTATGTGTTATTTATCTAAATTGAAATTTCAAATATCGTTAAACTCAAATCATATTTGTTAAAGTTAGAAGAAATTTATTAACTTGTTTTACGGAAACACAATATTGTAATTTAATAGCTTCACTCATGTATCCCAAAGTTTCAAAATAAAGTGTTTTTTAAAATGTTAATGAAGAAAACCTTCTAACTTCATGTTTTACATGCTATTGATTAATGACTACAAAATCGTCTAACTTCGTGTTTTACATGGTATTGTCAATTATATTGGTTAATTATCCGGAATAATTTCATATTAGGGTTTTTAGGCCTACAAATGCACTATTAAGATTATAAAAGATTTTTTTATTATTATATTTTAAAGTTTATTTGATCACCCACCAATCCAAATTGAATCGATTTTTTTTTTTAATTCTAAAGCATATATATTATATTTAATTTATAATAAATACAACGTGTACTAAATTTTCTTATGAAAGAGTTATTGTAAAAAATTAATCTGCAATTATTTATTTTTCTAGTATTTAGTGATTAATATTAATTACTTGTCAGAGTGATTAAAAAGTAAAAAAAAATTATCAAAAAAAAAATATTCAACCACAAATTAATGAGATAACCTTAGTTATGATATTTTTTATTATAAAAAAAATCATTAGTTAACTAAGTAAAATATAAATTCAAGTCACTGATAAGAATGATCTTTTTCTTCCTTCTGTAGTATATAAATGAAGAAGGAAAGAAAAAAACTAACGGAATCCATAAAAAAGAATTGTGTCATCTGATAATTATCCACTTTCTTTTTAATCAAACAATTATATATATATATATATATATATATATATATATATTCTATTTTTTTTTT
>Ga0209489_102164_pt1 | contig 40252 bp, 15 predicted proteins | sample SiratrowhiteBW_FD_187527 | JGI IMG/M metagenome (GOLD analysis project Ga0209489, IMG submission 187527) | Root nodule microbial communities of legume samples collected from California, USA - Siratro white BW (SPAdes) (version 2) | ecosystem: Host-associated > Plants > Roots > Nodule | place...
AAAAACCAACACTGAACTCTATTCAGCAACACTGAACCCTCAAGTGCAATACCAGTTCAAAAACCACAAATGAAATGCATAAATCATCACAAAAACAAGACAAACAATCAAAACTAAAACTCAACCTTATTTCAGCAACACTTCACCGTAAACTGCAATCACAGTTCAAAACCTAGAAATTTCCCAAACCTAAACCAAGCTGCGACGGCGACATACAATAATAAAATTTACCTAGGCGTTCCTCCTTGGTTTTGTTTCTGAGACTCTTCTCTGTTTTTCCTCAATGTCAAGGTCACAGCTTCTCTTACGATTCAACGTTCCTCACCACTTTTTCTCGTCGTCGTCGCCCTCCACCGCTCCCAACGACCGTCGAGCGCAACCAAAGGTTCTTCGTTTTTCCCTCAAAGAATCGCGAAACACCCTTTTCCCTCACACACAGCTTCTCCTACGAACCGCGAAGCACCCTTTTCCCTCACACACAACTTCTCCTACGAACCGCGAAACATCCAAAAACCTTTGGTTTTCCCTCACACAGATTCTCGTCGTCGTCGCCCTCCATCCCTCCCAATGGCCGTCGAGCGCAACAAAGGTTCTTGCTTTTTCCTTGCAACCAAGCACGAAGCACTTAAAGGTTCCTCTTTTGATTTTCAAATACCAGGCGCGAACCATCTTCGTATGTTTTGCAAAGATTTAACAATCAGACCATTATGCCCCTGTCCTGCCATTTACCATTTATGCCCCTAGTGCCACGTCATAAAAAATGCCACATCACAGTTGTAATGTGGTTGTAATACACGTGGGATTGGCAAACAAATATTTTCCTACAATGTGGTTGTAATACATATGGGATTGACAAACAAACATTTCCCTTCTAAAAATATCGCATGAAAGAGGATCTAATTCATCCATTTCATCCTTCAAATAATAACTATTTAACTTAACACAAAGATATAAAATAACTAATCACATAATATTAAATATATGTTTAAACATTATCGTAGAAAAATAGCTAAAATCACTTACTATTGAATATAAATAATTATTTGAAAAAAATAATAAAAATGTAAAAATAATTAATCATAAGATCATCTGAAATATAATAGTATCTTATTCCACTTTAAGTGACTTTCTATGTTATAGAAGAAAGTTACAATGAGGGTTTCTTATAAGATCTATCTAAACTTAAGAACCTCATTACAAATCAGATATTCTTAAATAATATTTAAAACAATATATTTTAATTTGTGCTGCCAAAAATATGATATTATTTTCACCAACATGTTGTCAATACGAGAAGTAATATATTCAGTCTATTTTTCAATGAAGATTAATCAGAAAATCATCAAACTCTAAATTTTACAATTTTGTTATATAAAAGAAGGTGAACATGATATTGAAGGTTGTCTAGTGTGATAGTAATTTTATTGGCTATCTATTTTGGCTTCGCTTTTCTCCACACGTGGTTTGGACTTTTGAAGAATGAAGACCCTCCAAATCACACAACATATTTCATACCACACCTACTCCTGAATTTCATGCCATATTTTGATTTTTCTTGCTAGTGTTAGGTAGGTTACATTTCAATAATTGATGGTGAAATGTTATACTTTTCTTATATGAAATTGTTGCAGTTAAGAGATCTTATGGATGGCATAATATAAAGTATTAAGATTTGCATATATTTTTATTAATATTTGATAAATATAATTGTTTTTGTTTTACTGCTGATAAATATATTATAAGCACAGGGGAAATAATTAAAATATCGTCAAAAATTGAAATTAAGAACGTAGGTCTTAAGACTAATTTGAATATAAATTATCGTATGGTCTCAAATTATATTATATTATTTTAATTATTTTTGTGTCACATTCTTAATTTTTTTTATAAATTATAAAAATGTAGTTATGCTTTTTTAACACTAAAAAATATATTACTTAAGCCAAGAAGAAAAGAAAAAAATGATAATTTTTAGTGTAAGACTATCACTCTATGATAGTCTTTAAGAAAATATTTTTAATTCAATGATTTTAGATTAATAACTTTAAGAAAATATTTTTTTATAAAGCAACGCTTTTACTAGAAACATTTTTCAAAATTTCAATTCAAGTATATAGCGTATTTTACGTAACTTTGCATATATAATAATTTTAACTAACTAAAACTCATTAGTATGTTAAAACAAAGTCTAGCGAAGTTGCACGAGTTTCACTTAACTAAAACAAAATTTTAATCTATTAAATTGCTTACCAAGTTTGAATTTACTAATTCAGAAATTTAATTGACTAAAATATTCTAATTTAAAAATTTAAACAGTTTAAGAACGTTGACTAAAACTTCTTTTAATCAGCTAAGCTAGAACCAAATATTTTAATCAGACTTTTAACACTCAAAGAAACCAATTTCTTTAATTTTAACCAGATCAACAAATGAAAACTCACTACTCTAAAAACACAAATTACAATTCAAAACAATTCTAATTCCAAAACTATAGTCATAACTTTTGACTAAAATTTTTTCTTAAACATGGTATTGCCCGAGCGACACTGCCATCCCACCAAACAATATTTACAAGTAACCCTAATAAGAAAAATAGGAAAATAATAAAAATATATATGTACAAGCTTTCATAAAACATTTAAATAAAACTTATTTATAAAAAGTATATATTTTTATATTGTCATTTTCAATTGGTATATAAGCTACTTTTAATTACAAAAACGGATTGAAACATGGACTGTAAAAATGTTAAAAAAACTCACAATTAAAGGCCCATAAAGATTTTTTTTTTTTTTTACATTAAACTCTAATTTATTAAGAATTTATAGAATAAGAATATTTGACAAGAGAATATAGAATTTCAGTCAAATGCTAAATTCCTTTCCCTCAACCATCAATTTCTTAAATTCCGTAACAACCTATCTCAACAACAATAATTAATTATTAATTAAATATTATTTTATTTACCATCTTTTCGTTTAATGTCTTCTTTCATTCATTGATCTTCCCCAGCAGAAACGGAACAATTTCCCTTTGGTTCTTCTCCCTTGCCCAAATCGAACTCCGAAACGCACTTTCAACGTCTTCTGAAATTCCAATTCCACACACTCACGCGTGACACGCCAACGACCTTCACTCTGCTTCTTCCAGCTACATATGCCTCCTCTCTCACTTCCAAACTCGTCTTTCCCCGCTAACCTCACCCGCGTCTCCGACACCGCCCAATCAGAGAGAGACCCCTACCGCGATCGCTCGCTCTGCCGCCGTCCATGCGCCCCGGCGCGCGGTCCCTCGCATTCGCTGGATAAATGCGTGTCACCATCGATCTAGGGTTTTGGAGCCTGGTCCTCGTCGCGGTGGTCTGCGTCGTCTTGCCGGCGATCGGCTTCGTGCTCCGTCGCAGGTGGCGGCGCGCCGAGGCCAGGGCGGAGGAGATCAAGCGGCTCCTTGTTCTCGCTGAGGAGGAGTCCGTTAGAGCCGAGACCGAAGCTTCGTATCAAAATTACGGTGCCGTTTTTGTCCCGAAGAACAAAATATGTGCCGTGTGTTTCAGTCCCACCACTACACGTTGCGCGAGGTGCAAAGCGGTTCACTACTGGTACGCTGTCGATTTTAATTTCTTCTATACGTTTAGGTATATTATACTTGTTTATTTTTTCGTTTTTCTCTTTTGCTAGACATTTTTGCTGTACTGTGTTGTTTAATTTTTCTCTTTCTGTTAGGTGTACATGTAGCTAATAAGACATTAGGATTATGAGGGGATAGACTCAAATTTAGGTACTCTTATTCTGCAAAATGGAAATAGAAGAAAAACTGAACTCATGACTCTTTTTTCTTTTAAATACTTTTGTTACTGCCGTGCTATGTGTTGAATACGGATATTTTTTTTTTTTGGTTTTTGTTTTTGGTGTAATTCGATAACTGCATGGTGTTTGCCATTGATTTCTTGGTCCCTTAGTGTTGTTTTTGTGGAGTGGGTTGCGTGTTGGGCATGTGGCCTATGATATGCTTAGTTTGCTGGTAAGCCGCAACGGAAAAACATGCAAATTCTGTTGCTTCATCTTTGAACATGATCAACGATCACGAGATCAGTTGGTTGTAGCTTTCTAGAAAATGAAGGTGTATTGCCTGTGAAAATAAAGAATCGTGTAAGTTTGGGTATAAGCATAAAACGGAACTTGGAGATTCTTTCCTTGTAGAAAATAAATGCTACTTTGTGTGTGCTTGGTGTCCAATCTGAAATATTCATATTGCACGTCTCATCCCAATATAAAGGGGAAGCAACTATTTGTAGCTTTTAGAAATAGAGAGAAAATTGCAAGTCTTTAGTAAATGCGAACCAATATGTGTTATATTATGTGTTTCTAGTCTGGAGAATGAAATTTTATAGCCGGAAGTTCTGCATTCAAGTTTTAAAGACCTTCTTTAGGTTCTTAGATTTTGTGATCTTGCACAGTTTGTAGGGCGATTAAACTGACATGACTGTCCAATCCATATTACAAAGTTTTCTGATTCATTGTTTCTCCTCTGCATATTTCTATTGTCGTAATTTCTAAGAAAATTATTTTGTTAATATTGCATACTTTTGTTTTCTTGTGTTTTAGTTCTGGAAAGTGCCAAATTGTTCATTGGCGTCAAGGTCACAAAGACAAATGCCAACCTGCCATTGCAACTTGCCAGACTGATGATTTGGTTAGTGATCTTGGAAAGAAGGTAGCAGATCCAGACTACCGTGGAATCCATGAACAGAGGTCTCAGACTGAAAGCACAGAGTATGCAACATCATCTGAAAATCCCCTGTTGTCTGAAAAGAGCCGTCCTAATATTTCACGGGCAAAGGATGATAGTGCAAGAGACGAGTCTCTTCAAGAGGCAAATGTTACAGGCTCTAATTCTGAGTTATCCAGTAATTCATTCTCTGGATTCTCAGCTTCCACTGGTGCCAGTGAATCATCTGATGATTCTTCTGTCTGTGAAAGTATCATCTCAAATGAGCATGAGAGATCCGAGGGACATATTTTTGTTGATCATGACACTTCTGATACCACTTCAAGTCATAACAACATTGATGAATCCATATCCTTATCACCTAAGTTTGTTGGTTTGGTCGATTCGGTTGATGATTATCCAGCAATGAATAAATTATACCAAGTTACACCTGGTTTGGGCAAAGAAGAGAGTAAGCTCACATCATCAGATGGTAGTTTTGGTTTGCGTATGCGGAAAGGGGCAACAATTGAGTCTTCCACAGTGTCTTCTGGATTCTTGGATAAAAATATTGGTTCAACAAGGTTAAAAGATGACTCTAATAGTGGCCCTCTTCCATCCCAAGGTGATTCTCCTCCAAAGTCAGTTGAGAACAATATGCCACGTGCAGGGTCATCATCTTCAGAGAAAGATGATGCTGATTCTTCAGGTTGTGCCGATGCTGTGAGCAGCATCCATAATTTGCAAATAGTTGGTTCTAGGGTATCAAATCATGTTATCAACCCTGGTACCACCTTGGAGTTAGGTGGAAGTAGAGTTCTGCCTCGTGCATCTGCTGATACTAAGTTAGTTTCTAGAGCAGAAGAGCATTCACATTATAGTACAAAATGTGGGAATAATGACATCAAATCTGGCACTATTACTTCATCTCGGGTTGTTAGCTCTCCAAAGCCTACAAATGACCTGAAAACATCTCTTCTGAAAGCTTCTGATCAGTTTAGAGGATCAAAATCATCTAAACCCTTTCCATTAGCTGTTGGGAGTAATATTACTGGAAAATACAGTGCCAAGGTTACTATTGAACAAGTCTTTTATGTTCTTCTGTGCCAATAGGAGTCAGTATATGACATTGTCTACTAATTTGTTACAGGGTCATTTTCCATATGATTTGTTTGTCAAGCTTTTTAACTTGAACAGAGTGGAGTTGCAACCATTTGGTCTTATTAACTGTGGAAACAGGTAATTTGAAATTGTTTGTGGTAATTTGTGTACTGGTTTATGATATTTTTATGAAATAATTTAATAGTGTGGCTGCATTATGTTATTCATTTCCATGTTGGTAATTGATTGATGTAAATTGTTAGGTTCTTGTGTTTTCTTATCGAATCAATTTACTACCTGTAGAAGTAGAATTTACTTCTTTTTCTTAAATTTACTGTCATTTTGCAGCTGTTATGCTAATGCTGTACTCCAGTGCTTGGCTTTTACACCACCCCTGACTGCTTATTTACTGCAAGGACTTCATTCTAAATCATGTATGTATCCCATCATAGTTTCATATTGGAATCATCACGCACTTGAATACTGTGTTAGTGTTCCTGGGGTTAATATCTAAGTTAATTCCAGGTGCAAATAAAAAGTGGTGTTTCACCTGTGAGTTTGAAGGTTTGATTTTGAAGTCAAAAGACACAAAATCTCCCATCTCACCTGTGGGCATACTCTCTCAACTACAGAATATTGGGAGTCAACTTGGTAATGGAAAAGAAGAAGATGCACATGAGTTTCTAAGGTGTTTTTTACATCATTGAATCGGTGTAATTTGATATTTCATAATTCTTGTTATATATTTTACTTCAATTTAACTAGTCTTGTAATATTTGACAGGCTTGCTGTTGAGACAATGCAATCTGTTTGCCTTATGGATTCTGGGGATAACATATCAGACTCATTAAAAGAGGAAACCAATTTAATGGGCCTAACTTTCGGAGGTTATCTTCAATCAAAGGTATACTTTTTTTTTGTTTTATCTGGAAAAATTGCAATAATGTGTAACTGTTTTTATAACTTCCCCAATTATGGGTATAATACAGTGTTGGGCTATTATTTTTGCCATCATTTGCTGATGGAAGTAAGATGTACAATGACATAAAGCTGACAATATATTGGCAGATAAAATGCATGAAGTGTGGAGGGAAATCTGAGCGTCAAGAAAGGATGATGGATCTAACTGTTGAGATAGATGGGGAGATAGCAACCCTGGAGGATGCCCTTCGACAGTTTACAACTGCTGAGACTCTGGATGGGGAAAACAAGTACCAATGTGTCAGGTTGGTTTCAAATATTATCATTTCTTACTGTTGCTTTCAATATTATATAACATCTTAGGCCCAAAGAATATGTTGGTGCATACTGTTTTGAAGTTAGGTGATATTTGCTCCCTTTTAGCTTATTATTTCCATTCAAGAAAATTAGATGGAAGGAAATGTCTTCAAATTCACTAGATTGTCCACCACACAAACACGTTAGACATAACAAAGAACTGCAAGAGTAGATAGAAGGTTAGAACTAAAGGAGTAAACAAGAATTACACAGAGAAATTTAATGTGGTTCGATAAAAGTGTTAACTAACTCCAATCTATATCTATGGACAGAAATTGACCAAGTAATATGTGATTACAAAATGAAGTCTATCTTACAGTGAACTTTCAACTCTAGGTTAGATTTAAATGCTCATTACACGGTCCAATTTATATAGAAAAAAAAAAAACTATCTAACTAATTTCCAAAGCGCACGAAATGTTGGAGAAGTCACGTGCACGGTGCTTCACTTGAGAGCTCGAAATGACAACCAACGCGGTCTCTGGTAATAGAACGTGGAAGGTACAACTGTTGCAGGTAGATGGTCTAATACCTTGCCCTGAAGACAGACGTTCCAATAAGGAGACATAGACAGACAGTTTTGTTCCACTAGTCGGTCTCGAAGTAGCATACGATCTATTGCATCAGATGATCTAAGAAACTTTGAATAAGATTTTTACTGAACCAATCTTCAATTTAGGGGTAGTGGAATTTGAAGATTCTTCACATTAGAGGTAGTGGAATTTGAAGTGTTTTTTAATGATAATAGCAAGGCATTGTCATGTAAGGGTGTTTTGTAACCTCTCATGGTGTATTTCCATTCAAGAAAATTAGAGGTAGTGCAGTTTGAAGTTTTTTTTTATTGGTAATAGCAACGCATTGTGGTGTAAGGGGTTTTGTAACCACTCATTGTGTCAAAACTATGAACATTATTGTCGTAAGAGTTGGGATATTGAGGGATTTCAGGGTTGGTTTACCTTAATATTAATCTGGGTTTCGTAAGAACGATCTTCTAAACATCTCTTCAGTAGACGTGTGAGCTTGACTTTGAATTGGATCTTGCAGTTTATGTATTAAATTAAATGAAAAAATATTTCGTACTTAGGATCTGTAACCCTGAACAAGAAGCTACAATAGAGGTTTGAAGACATCTCTTGTCTGACTAGTTATAAGAGGAGGTAGCAACTGGAAATTAAACTCGTACTTTCCCCAATGTTTTAACTCTTTTGGACGAGTTTTGCTGACTTTGTACTACCTTTTATAAATTACATGGATGCTAATGAAATACGAAAGAAAATATAAATTTTTTAACAGAATTAAGAGAAATTGATTTGTGTAACCTCGTATTAGTTTTTGAGAAATGTAGTACTATTAAGGGCTGCAACATATGTGTTATGCTAAACTTTTGCTGAGATTTAGAATGGCATGCATGGCCTTTGTTGGGAAATTTGAATAGTGCTCAGCAATTAAATTAGAAATTTAAAACCAATTACTTGTGTTTTTGTTTTAATCTTTTCTTATTTCCTCGTTTATTTGTTTAATTATTGCCTTTATTTTGTTTGGTTTGGTGGTGTACTCAAACCCTGACATGATGATCGTGCTGCAGATTCACACTCAGAAAAAAAAAACAACTCAGCTCTTTAGCCATTGATTTGCCAGCCAATCTGTTTAATCAAATGTGAACAAAGTTTTATTTTATTGTCACCACCATGTTCAGATTCATTGCCCAAAAGAGAATTGTGTTTTCTTGTTTCTCTTCTTTTCCCTCCATTGTTTTATTGGCCAAAGTTTTCATTCATTTTTGTTCCCTTGTTTTTTAAACCTGTGTTAAGTGTGGTCATCTTTGTCACACTTTTTGGAGTATACTATTATTTGAGTTTTATTTCTTTTCCTTTCAAAGTTTTTGTAATTAAAATAGTTTCCTTACTTTTTCTATGTTAAGCAGGTGTAAGTCTTACGAGAAGGCCAAGAAGAAAATGACAGTTTTGGAGGCTCCTAATGTTCTTACAATTGCATTAAAGAGATTTCAGGTATTTTTGTGTTAAATTTAGGGATAAGGTTTGCCACCTATCTTGTATGAAGATTAAATATTTGTTTTGTGTTGCAGTCAGGAAAATTTGGCAAGCTCAATAAACCTATCCAGTTTCCTGAAATACTTGACTTGGCACCTTTTATGAGTGGGACTAGTGATCTGGCTATATACAGGCTATACGGGGTAGTTGTTCACCTGGATACAATGAATGCTGCTTTTTCGGGTCACTATGTATGCTATGTGAAGAATTTTCAAAGCAGGTGGTTCAAGGTTGATGATAGCGTGGTATGTCAAGTTTCCATTTATTTGAATATCTTTTGAGGGCAGATTTCTGTGGTTCTTATATATACTGTGGATTTATGCTTTTTCCTTAACCATTGGTTATCCTAAGCTAAAATGGCCAGCTGTAGTTTGTTATAAGCAATATTTGACTAATGTTTGAAGTACATAATCTTAGTGAATCTATATGATCTGTTTAAAAACAACTTGAGACTTCATTATCAGTAATTCTATTATTTATATTCAAAACAAAATTTGTGTCAACAATACCATGGAACTTTGAATAATAACATGCAAGGTGCCAGCCTAAACAGGGCCCGTTAAATGAATGATAAAAGGCCAGGGCACTGGCTGAATTGAGTCCATGAATGAAAGCTCCACAAATAAAGTTATGTAAAACCAGTTCTTCAGATCTACTTCGGGGTTCAGTGCGTCAACATGCTAATCAGATTTCTCCCTTCGATTGTTTGGGAAAGATTAACTCCGGGGAAATAAATTTTACTCTCTTTCATAAAGCTGCAAATAAAATATCCTCAAAATAAATTGATCGAAGACATTGATGAATACTGGCAGATTTAAAACTCAATTATATGGATTAAACATGTCTTTCAAATCAGTGCTCTCACTCTGTTGGAGAAACATCAATCTACATAGGTGCAATTTAGTCCGTGGAGAGTTTAAGCGAAGTGAAGGTTGAATATTTGCACCTTCTGTTAATTGATTCAAATTTACATGAGCAGTTAAACCAATAAATTCAACTGAAGTTAATTCTGCCAATGAGGAAATCTGCAAAACCTGTGACGTGGCTATATTAAATCCTATTCCATAGATTTAATATAAGAGACTCAATGGGTTAAGTCATTCATAAGATACTGAGTTTGGACCACTACACTCAGGGATGCAAATCTTGTACTTGAATTGTGTTTGTGGATTTAAGACACAAACAGAGTCTATTTTTGATCTATTAATGTTTGCGTTGCAGATGTTGCTTAGAACTCATCTAATCATCAATCGTACTTCTATTGCAGGTTACATCTGTTGAATTGGAAAGCGTCTTGGCAAAAGGAGCATACATGCTTTTTTATGCAAGGTAACCCTTCTGATTATGGATTTCCTTTTTGGTTGATATCTTATTGGTTACTTCTGTCTGAGGTTTCTTTTAATTCATTTCATGCTTCCCTGACTGTCTGAACCTCCTTGTAGGTGCTCACCTAGGGCCCCAAGATTAATCAGGAACAGTATAGTATCTTCAGATTCAAAATGGAAACTCAATGGAAAAACTGTCATGATGAAGAGACGACTATCTACAGTTTCTGGTGCTGCAGATGGTTCACCCTCCTTAGATGCTATGTATTCAAAGTTTATCCACCAGAGAAGGACTTTGGAAGAAGATTCGTCAAGTGATAATTCATCCCTTTTCAGCAGCAATTCTGATGAAGGTTCCTGCAGTACAGATAGCACGAGTGATTCAATCAGTACAGATGACTTTGCTGATTATATTTTTGGTGATTTAGGACGTGGCTCAGGCGGCATGTTAAGAAATTCAGATTCAAACATTTCCCCTGCACTGTCATCTTCTCCCCACTCTAGATATTTTCCCTCTTCTGATATAGACCCACACGATTCAGTTTTGCCACATCCAACTGGGTTCCAACCACCCCTTCCCCAGGTTCAAAGGTGAAGATAGAGGGTGTTTTGTACATGAACAGGCTTAGTGGATAATAAAAGGAATGGTGGAGGTGTTTGCCCTTTTTGATCCTGACATAAATATAGAGCATAGGAAATAGGAACTTAGATACAAGTAGTAGGACTAGCAGTAGGTTTAGGGAGACTGACTCTGTACAGAGAGCAGGATCCTCCAACCATTTTAATGATAGAAATTGTGATATATCATGTATAAAGTCAACTTATCATACAGAGGTTGGGATGCCCTGAACCCTAAATTATAATATATTTGTAGGCTAGGCTGCTCTCATTCTCACCAAATCCTAAATCATTTAATTATACCTACACATAAACATTACTGTCATATTTTTGTTTCTTTTGTAAATCTAAACATTTGAGATATTCGGTACAAATATACTGCTTCTGTTTCTGTTTTTTTCTTTGCCAAAAAGCAAACAGAGCGATCGTGTCAGGATATTTATTTTGATAAATTTGATTGTGAATGTTGAATGTGATTGGAACGTGTCTAACTAAATCCTAATATTGATTTTCTATTGTAACTTGTTCTACCCGCAATCAAACAAGCCTTATAACGTTCTTAAAGAAAAACTAATTCGTAATTAAGAACGAATGACATTTGAACATTGAACAAGACTAAATTATTTAAAGAAAACGTAAATGGAGTATGTTTTATAATTTTTTGCGAGTTCCTCACTAATCAGCTCTTTGGTTAAAAAGCTTGAATGTTTGTTATGGAATGTGTTTTTCTTACTAGAATGCTAGGAAAAGTTGGACGGAGGATCTATTATAGTTCGAATATATTTAACTTTGTAAGACAGGCAATTATAATTCGAAAGTTCTTTAAATTAGAATAGTAAATATGTAAGTTGTTGAACATAATATGGCTAAGATATTTCGATGTGATTTGAAGTCTTGGAATATTGGTTTGAGGTTCTTTTAGGTCTTGAGATGCTCCAATCTGATGACTTTATACAGTTTTGGTATGCACTTTAATCTTTTGTTCGGTTGAGTAGAAGATGAATTGGAGAAGAAAAAGAAAGAATGGAAAAGTTGAGTACATATAGTTTGGTCAAGTTGAAACATGTATCAACGAGATTAAAATTATGTAGGCCCTACCTACTATTATGGATGTTCTTCTGCTTGAGCACATGGTCAGAAAGTTGGCGGGCGAATAATGAATTCTTCCACATCCGTGAGGAAATTGGCTCCTTCAACATCATTGACAAAATAAGGTATTATTTTGTATTTTTATCACTTTTTATTTATTATGAATATGCTACATTATTTTTAGTTCATTTTCTGTTTTGAAATATATGTACGAGAAACACTTTTTCGTTTTTTCTATATCTTGTACAAATATTCAAAAATACAAATTAAAATCAATGCGATGATTTTATAAATTGAAAGTGAAAATAGAAAAAGGAAAACTGAAAATAAAATACAAGTACTATGCTTCCTAAATTATTCAACAATAAACTGAAGCACTATTCATTAAGTAAAATATAAATAAAGGATACTTTAATCCCAATGACCTCTTCAAAGGAATTTTCAAAGAATCTAAGACTTATGTTTTGGTTAAATTTTAAACATAGGGTTTGTAAAAATAACTCTTTCACTTTCATCCACTCAGTCGTCGAAAAACAAAAACTGAAAAGCAAACTCGTTTTTTTTCTTCAGTTTTACTCTTTGAATATACTTTTGTTCTTGAAACTAAAAACTAAATGCGTATTTTGATATAGAGTTGATTTGAGATCAACATGATCTTATATGATTGATTTTAAGTAAATGTGATTTTAGAATTATTTGAATCATATATTAGATAAATTGATTTTCATATTCAATTTTGAGGGAGTAATTACCAAAATGAGTTTTAATTGTTTGTAGATTTTTTTATTTAATAACTTATTGTATTGGTGTATATATATATATATATATATATATATATATATATATATTAACTTTTAAATTAACAAGATTTTTTTTGTAATAAAACTAATAATTAACTTGGCCTGTATAACTTCATAACTCGGCAACATGATTAATTTAAGACTTATATTTGATGAAGTAAAAGGGAAATAAGCATTAAATTGACACCTATAATTAAAATAGCACTGAAAAATAAAGTAACAAAGAAAATAAAAAAAAGAGTTGCAATGAGAACATTATCTCAAGAGAAATGAACATAGCTAAAAGGAAATAAATGACAAGAGCTTGAGATGAATGAAAACATCATACAAATTATTGTATAAATATATTCAAAAAATTTATTTTATTACATTGATCAAATCAACTATACAATTTTTTTATTTTCATTTTCTTTCTTTCAATTCAAATAATCTCATTTTGTATTTTTCACTATTTTTAATAAAAAACATCAATTATATCATCCAACAAAATAATTCTTATAGATGTGTATATATTTTTAATAAACTTTAACAAAATTTTAATAATGACTATTAAGAAATAAGGAATCAATTTTAAAGAAAAAGATGTACAAAATAAATTAAATTTTATAATCGAATACTTTATAATTTAATATTTGATTTTACTTAAACATGATGTTAACCCAACAAAAAAGTAAAGAATTTTCAGTTACATGTAACAAGATTCTCCCGAGCATATTTAAATACCAAACTCAATTTAGACTGTTTTATGTATAGTTTGGGGAAAGTCCAGCTTTCAAAAATCAGGAAAGCTAAAACTAACTAATTACAATTTTAATCATTAATTTTTTCAAATTATTATTATAATATTCTCCCTTCTAAAACATATAACATATTAATTATTACACTAATTTATTTAATTTTAATTTATAAGATCTAAAATGTCAAATCAACTTTAATTGTTAGTAAGATATGAAAGAAATAAGCCAATACAAATTAGTATTAATCATTCAATGTGCAAGAAAGAAAAAAAAAAATAAAAGAAGAATCACCATTTCCCATTTATTTTATTCGATATTTTTTATTTCACTTCAAATAAATATCTTCTAACTTGTTTTATTTTCTTTTGGACATGTCTTCATATTGTGGTTCAATTTATTTTTTTCTTAGTATGAACCAAAACATGAAACTTAATAAGGGGTTTAATGTGGACCCCACTGTGAACTTGCCTAAAGAAAGGGCCAAAAGTTGAAACAATAGATGATGTATAGTCAATCATCAGATGACAGTGTAACTGGGCATGCAATCCAATCCACACAGACAGACAAGACATGAAATTTGTCCCTTTCTATCCTTTTCCTTTTATAGCTTAACCATTTTTATCATTCCCATTATTCTATTTCATATTTTTGGCCTAAAATAATTGATGATAGAATGTCCCAACCCAGTGCTCTAATCACCAAGTCAGCATCACGTCAATTTGCATTTGCAACTGGATCTTGCCCCAATTACAGATTAGTAATTATAGACGAAGTCCCACTGAATTTCTTGTATTTTCAAATTTTTAATTATGTGTTTATATAAATATATTAATACTGAAAAGTAATTTTTATGAAAGATTTTGCTTAATCACTCCTCTCGTACAAAAGTTGTTGTCAATTGATCTTTTCTCCTGAAAGATGTTTTTGTGAAACTTAAAGATTCTACTTCTTTTCCTATTTCTAATCATATCTTTCATAATTAACGAATGTTATTTAAAAGATGAGTACATACTAAGTTTATAAGGTTGAGTATCTATTGTACAGTTATAGTCGAGATTATTGGATCTATGTCTCCACCTTCCTAATATAATTGTAATTAGTTGATATCATATCTAAAGCATTAATTACATTATAAGACAATTTAGACACTTAATTTAAATTATTCTTGTAAATATATTACAAGACTATAAATATAATAAATCCAAGGTGAGGATGGTTCATTAGTTACATATTTAACATTGTTCTAATATTTCATCTAATTTTGAAAGCTAGAATATTATTTTTCTATACACACTCTACTTTCAATAAGTATAGAAGGATAACATAATAAATAAAAAAACATCTTGACCAAATAAATAAGATATCGACCGAGAGCATACAAAAATAAAAAAATGTAATTTTATAGTGAAATGTCACAAAAAAGTTTTAATATATGAAAAATGATATTATATATATGATTTTTTTTCATATACATAAATCATAAATATTATCTATTATTTTAGCATATATGATTGAAATCATATGATTTAGATCACATTGGTACATGTAGTTCATTATAACAAAATTTTACTTAAATCTTTCTTATAATTAAATAAACATCACATTTTTTTATAACATTTATTATTCTCAGTTATTAGAGATGATACGAGGGTTGAATAATCTTAAGTCAAGATTTTAAGCACTATAATTTCTAATAACTTTTAACTCAGGAGCCATCAAGATGAAATGTTAACTACTGCTATTAGTGGTATAGTGAATCTTGACTTACTCTTTTTATTTCTAATAAATCGCACACGAACTTTTACTGGTGGTAAAACACTGTGAAGAATCATTATTTATTTTTAATCTTAACAAAGTCATTTTTTTCTATGCTAATCCCTAAATTCCTTACTTAATTAAGACAAGTTAAGATAATTGATAAAACTACATATGAGACAAGTTTAGATAATTCACAAAATAGTTCAATAAAAAATTTATACTCTATTATGAACATTCAGGGTAACCCCAAAACAAGCTGTAGAATATACCTTTCAGTAATAAAACAATAGAAGAAACGTCATCGAAAAAAAAAGCCCACAGAACTGACCTTTCAACAAATAGTGGTTAAGGTTTCAGTATAAGAAAAAAACTATTTAAAGACAAATTTTTAGCTACCAAATAAAATGGTTACTAATTGTGATCAAAATAATCACCAAGTTAGATTTTGGTTGCTAAATAACTACAAAATAAAAGTAATGATTAAATTTAATGATCACTTAAGTCAAGATAATTGATATCTAACTCTAGCTACCAAAGTTTTAGTTGCTTATATCATTAGATTCTAAATTGGTATCTAATTAAGTTATAGACTAATTTAGAATCTAATGATATAAGTTGTTAAAACTTTGGTAATTAATATTAGATACCAATTATCTTGACTTAAGTGATCACTAAATACAATCATTATTTTTATTTTGTAGTTATTTAACAACCAAAATATAATTTAGTAATTATTTTGGTCACAATTAGCAACCATTTTATTTAGTAGCTAAATATTGGTTTCTAAATAACTTTTTTTTTTGTAGTATTTCAAATCCATTGATTTAGAGCCATTAGTATCTGCGTTCAAATAGGATTTGAGAAGTGACCAAATTAAACCAATTAATTGAATTTAGTGACCAATTAAACCAAATAGTTGGTATCTAACATTAGATACCAAAGTTTTAGTGACCTATGCCATTAGATTCTAAATTGGTATCTAATTAAGTTAGAGACTAATTTAGAATGTAATAGTATAGGTCACTAAAACCTTGGTAGCTAATGTTAGATACCAATTATTTGACTTAATTGGTCACTAAATTCAATCATTACTTCTATTTTGTAGTTATTTAGCAACCAAAATCTAATTTAGTAACTATTTTGGTCACAATTAGTAATCATTTCATTTGGTAGCTAAAAATTAGTCTCTAAACAACCTTCTTCTTGTAGTGCTAATTAGTGTCGGTCAAGCTAATAAACAACTCACCTAATTTTTAGTGTCAGCTAAGCTAATAAACAACTCATCTAATTTTTAGTGTCAGCCTAACCCACGCACAACTCACTTAATAACTTGCATCGGGCTAGCCCACACACCCAATCTGACCACTAGTGTTGGCTAGGCCTTTGCATGCTTCTTTTCTATATTTCTTTTTAAATATCATTCATCTTAATACCAGTTGTGTCGGTTAAACTGATATGACTATTATCACTTAATATAACTTTTTTATTGTAATTTATTTATAATAATTTTTTTATATTTTTGAAATTGTTAGTGTCAGTTGAGAATCCTGACAACTGAATCTAAAGTTTATGTTGGCATAGAGTCAATTTGACGGCCTCTAATAGAGTTTGTGTTTTAGTCGATACTATTTTCAGGTAGCTAATTCATTTCATTCTTGTAATGTACGACCCCACCATCTCAAACCCGAGAAGACAATCGCAAAACGAGACGAAGAGAACATCTTAAAAGGTGCATAATACAAATGCAAGACTAGGAAGGAGACCTTCTCGACTCATACAAAAGCAATTTTTAAGTAACTCATAATTTTTTTAAAATATTTAAAAGTTGAAAATTTTTAAGTTATGAAACAAAATTCTAAACTTTCTAAAATTATTTTATTTATTTTATAAACTTATTTTTAAACAAAATAATTATTAAACAATTACTTTAGGTTTTAAAAATGAAAAACTAAAAAAAAATGTTTTTAAAAGGTGTAACAAATAAACCTTACGGGTATGTATCACCTTAGTCCATGCCTATCACCACACTTATAAGATTTTGTCCATGCTTATCAACACACTTACACACATACAAAATTCCATGATCAAGAAATAAGAGTGCCTAATCAAACTAATTAGCAATTAATCAAGCTAACCATGTAAAAACAAATTTAATAATAGTTAAAGATTATTAAAAATAACACTTATCATCATATACATAATCTATTTGAAGTAAAATAAAATAAATAAGATAGAACTTCGAAGTATAGTAATAGTGTTAGTAAATGGTAGTTTTACAAATTCCCACCCTCTAATCCATTTGGGTGAACAATATTGACTTAGATGCAAACACAGTATAAGAGAGGTTTGAGGTATGACGATTCATTAGCTCTATTTTTATTCATATTTAAGGAGAAAAGGTTAAGATATTAATGAAAGAAGTTATTAGAAAAAACATGTACTTAGGATAGAACGTGTGAATAAGTAATATGAGAGTTAACATACTAAGATAGAGTTCACTAATATAATATTAAGGTGTTATGAATTGGTATTTGATTAAAAGTAAATAATTCACAAAGTAAATACAAAGCTTTTGGAATGGAAATTAGGAAAGTAAATGTCATTCCACACAAATTAAACCATGACGCATTGTTTTTCCCTTTCAGCTACTTAGGATTACCAATTAGAACTAATTACAGAAAGGAAGAGGTGTAAAAAACAATTGTGAAGGTTAGTAAGAAGCTATGAGCATGGAAGATGAAACTAATCTCTTATTCATAATAAAAATCATATTAACATTTATACCATTGTTATATAGTTCTTCATAATCCTTAAGAGATTGTGAGGAAATTGATTCAACTGCAATTGTTTTATGGTGGGGATAGTGGACGGGAGAAGGAAGAGTCATTGGAAAAGGTGAGAACATGTTTGTAGGCCATAAAGGAATTAAAGATAAAAGACTTATGGTTGTTTAATGAGGTGTTATTGGACAAATGAAGATGAGACATATATCAAAAGAAGAATTTCTTGTGGTGTAATATTATAAAGTTCAAGTATGGAGGGTGGGAGGCCATAAAAAGTGTAGAATTATTTAAAAACTCTACAAGATGGTGGAAGGATCTTCAGAAGGTGTGTTGGGGAAAGGAAATCAGATTAGATGATTTTATAATAACATTAGGGTAAAGGTAAGAGGAAGGAGTAATTGAAGTTATGGATAAAGGTATAGATGGATTAACATGTTAATATGTTACTTGTATGTGGGCCTCCTATATTGCTACATGAATTATCTTATATATCATTATTTGTCTCTGTTTTCAAAGAATGTGAAAAATCTATTTTTGAGTAATAATTTTCAGTTTATTTTCTTCTCCTTCCTATCTTCTTTCTATCATTACATGGCATCTAGAGCTTGTTATCCCTTTTTGTAATTATGCCTACTTTCTTGTCCTCTCCTGTCATTCATATGAAATTTTTTTTAGGTTTTTCATCCTTAACTTTGCATACATTCACAACACCAATTAGCCTTAAATTGGATGATGATAACGTTCTTCTCTAGCAACAACAAGTTACCTATACTGTTTATGGTTTAAATCTTTCACAGCTCTTGGATGAATCTTCCATATCACCACAATATCTTACTGATTTTGATCGTCTTTATAACAAAGTTAATCCCCTTTTTACCAATCAAGAAAGACGTATGAAGTATTTATGGTGTTCGATTGATTGTGTGGTGTATATGAAAAATAAAAAATAAATATTTTGTAGAGGAAAAAGAGTTTTGTCTCGAGGAGGTAATAAAACAAATAAAATTTCATATTTGGAATGGTATAAGAGGGCAAATAAAATGAATTGGCTTGTATGCATTTAGTGGTGCTACTATCTAGGCCTTTACATATCTAAATCATTATGAACAAGGGGTACTATGGGTATGGTTAACATAAGGATTTAGATATACATGTGTCATTAGCAGGACTAAATAATCCCTTTTATATGGCTAGTAAAACTTTGGAAAAAAGAATGAAGTGGAAGAAGTAGTTTGTTTCTTAGTAAAGAGGTATATAGGTACTTTTTCAGAGTTTGGAAAGGAATAAGAAATGTTAAAGCTTAATGTGAAAATGCTCAGGATAATGACTTAGGTGTCATTTGCTTCTACTTGTTGAGATACTGTTGTATTATTGATACATAATTTTTAGGTTGATAAGCAAAATTTTATAAAAGAGTTAGGACTAGTAGAGGAAGAATTATATCTAGTGAAGTAAAGAAGAATCTGTCTTTGTATGATCTATTAAGTTATATATATTATTTCTTATTGCTTGTATATATTATTTCTTATTGGTTATATAGAAAAGATAAAATGATACACCTAACAAGTTATTCACAAACATTTATTATTGTAATCTAACCTTATTTTGATTGTTTCATTTCAAATATATATATAATTTTTTATTTCACTAGATACAAAAGAAGATTCATTTAATAGATTTGTGAGCATATATAAAAGTAAAATTTAATAAAAAGATAAGTTATTTTATAATAATATAATTAAATATTAGTTTTTAAAGTTAAAAAATGTTTTTTCATTAACATGTAATGTTTTCTTTACAAAGAAAAAGCTGATTCAATATGTAAATAAAAAAAATATTTTTTACCGATACTAATTGAGACATAAGTAATAATGTTTGTGTTTCTTAATGAAACAATTTAAAGTTTAAACTTTTGTGATATCATCTTAAATATATAGTAAATCATGTTAGAATGGAAATATACCCACTTTATATGCACTTAGGTCCTTCAACAATATTAACAATTACTCTTCACCTTGAATAATTCGTATAAATAAAATGGTTATAAAAAAAGATAAAACATATTTTCAAATTTAAAACTATGCAGACGAGTAATGATGTTGTTCAGACAGTCGAATCTACATGAAATATAACTAGTTTTGTTTTGGTTTATACATTTCAGTATTAATAATATAACACAACTGTAGATTTTGTTGTGTTTTATCTATGACGTGGAAACAGTGTGAACAAAAAAGGAAAGAGGGAAAGGAAAAGAAAAGAAAGATTCTTTATCCCCCACTATATTTATGCCTATTCAGTGAATTGCAATTCCATGAAAATTAATTTTGTTTACCCATTGCGTCAATGTTACACGGAAACAGATGAACACTTTAATTTTCTCTATATCATAAAATTGATATTCAGAATCATCACTTTGGAAAGAGTGTGATACCCCAATTTTTTTATCTATCGTGTATAGCATACCATAAATTCATTAATCAGAAACGAAAATGTACACAAATCATAGAGGATATGAACCAAAACATAAACCTGTAATTATGAAGATTGTACTTATCGCCAGAAATGTGAAAAACAAATGTTCATAATTTTGTATTTTGTAACATCTTTTTCTCATCTTTCAAGGTCACAATGTTAAAGATAACACCGACTCTGTTATTTCTATTGCCATAATCACTTTCATTGTAATGCATTAAACCAATATTTTGTGCAAAACAATCTGGTATTTGAAAATCACTCCACAAGCAGCAATACCAATACCTGGTGCAGCCTTGGCAGCTTCTTCGGTGTTAACCTTTGTGCAATATCTGAAGAGCAACATTTGAAAATCTTCAATATCAGAATTCATAGGTTAATTCGTTAAATTTTCAGACATATGCATATAAGCACCTATGCTATTTTGAGCTGCAGATCAATCCATTCTTTTATTTTTTCTTTGAATCTAATTTTGCAGAACCAGTTTGATAAGAATATAAGGATGAATCTAAGTTTTAAATTGATTAAAAAGATAAAAAGGTTGATCAATCTATAATTATTTTAAAATTTTAGATAAAAGATTATGTCATAATATTTTATATGGATTGATTCATAATTCATTATTAAATATTCACGTAAATTCTCTCAAAAAAAATCTAATAGTTATATCAGAGTTCAATAAATAAACCTAGTGTGACGCAAGTTTAATCCATAGCCTAATCTGATTAATTGTAGGACTAACCAGAGTCAATAACTTGCTTTGGATTATTAATTAGGATTATTTTTGTTTATCAATGTCAGCAGAAGAATTTTTCAACCGACATCAATAAAAAGTCGGTGAGAAAATCTCAACAAACAGGTTTTTTAAAAATAACCTTATCTAATGTCAGCCTAAATAAAATTTACAACTATAAATAATCTTGGTTGAAATCAATTAATTTTTTTATTAATATTAGCTAGCAAAATTTTAATTAATTTTAACGGAAAAATAATACCAGTTGATATGATTAAAAAAATCAATATTAATATTTTAAGTGATTAAAAATTATTTGATATTTAAATAAAATTTTACCTAGTAATTAAAATATTTTATGTAAAAGAAAATTAAAATATACTAAATTTTAATTGTTTTTTTAAAACAAAATATTGTAAAAAATAAGTTAAAGTAAATTTAATTAAAATTCAATCATCCGAAATCAAGATTATATTCCAAAAAAGAGCATTCATGAAGCAAAACTATTAGGTCCATCCCTCTTATAGGTTCAAGGTTGTACTACCTGTATTTTTGGAGCATTCTTATACCTAACTTTTCTTTACTGAGATCTAGAACAAACTTTAGGGAAAGCATCTTCCGATTTATCCTCTGATTTTCTTAGCCTTCATTGTCTTCTTCCATATCAACATATATAGATTAGTCAATGCACTTTCAGCATGAACATAGTTTATCAAACATTTAACCCTATGGACTATGGTTTTTACTTTGCTGCCTTCCTGGTTTACGTACGATAGACACCATGAAGAGCAAAGTTACTGTTCAATTACTACATAAAAATGGAAATTATTTTTCAATTCTTATATGTTTATGCACATTTACGTACACACTTCTTTCTAGCGATCATGTTTTATCGCCAGAGGAAAGTGACACATTACCAGTTTTGCAGGTAGAGAATCATACATGCATGCATATATGCGTGGGAATCAGACAAGGTTTTGGTCCATACATAGAAAAGTATGAACATATAATTATTCTGCACCCACAAAAGAAGAAATTAAAATTTACACAGTAATAAAGAAATTAATAAATGAGGATCAGCTATTTTTATGCTATGCATGTGTTGCAACAGTGGGTAGTGGGAACAAACATAATTGGATTTTGCTACTGCACATACCTACATATCACCAAATGGATCACTGAACAGGGGATAATAGATATCACTATCAGACACAAAAGAAAGCTTCCTTGTTTTTCTTAGCTCTCAAAATTCTCAAGAAAAATCAGATTTTTTTTTTTTGAATGAATCGTTTAATGCCACGATAATACGCTTAGAGAACAGAGAGTATTTTTTTTTTTTTCAGCTCGTTGTAACGCGCCTCGATCATGTTTGAGCTGCGTTCAGTTTTTCTGGTTTTTCTTATGTATATAGCAACTTTTCTTTGCTTCTTTGTACGTTTTTCTTATTCTTCAATCAATATACATATTTTCTATCTTTCATTGTTTTTTATATTCTCTATTTTCTCTCTTTTTACATAAATCACAAAATCTGAATGTGTGAGAATGTTTCGTACAAAGAATTCCGGTATTTGTTCAAGTTTTTCTAAGATAATATGAGAGTTAAGAATTCTTTTGCACGTCTCTAATTTTTCTTTTTCTTTTTCTTTCTTGTTTTTCTTTTCAATATGAGTGAAAAATTTGTACATTTCTTTTCTTTACAAAGTTATCTTTATTTTGGTCTAGGAAGGATTTTATTATTTTCTTATTTCTCTTATTTTTGATTCTAATAACTATCTTTCTTGGAGTAGATCAGTCATTACTATTTTAACCCTTAAAATAAACTTGAGTTCATTATGGTAACCCGCTAAAGATGGTCATATGTATCAACCACGGAAAAGGTGCAATATGGTAGTTTTATGATCAGTGCATTCAATATCTCCTTCTATAAGACAGAGTATATTATGGATAGAGAAAGCCAAAAAGATCTAGAGTGACTTAAAGTGTATATTTTTTTTAAAGAAACCTTAGAGTTAAATGTGACATAAAATGAATTTGGAAGAGATTGACACTCTTAGACTTAAGAATGCTTGGATATATGGTAAACTCAAAGAACATCTAGAAGAATTGTAAATGTCCAACAGCGATTATGAAAAAATCTATGAGACATTTTGTCAACCCAACTTGTCACTGTCCCTAAATCAAGTGGATAACAAGTTGATAACAACTATTAGATGGGAATTCAATATCATGTCTCTACCCACATTTCCTTAGGTATAGGGAGCTTATATCGGCATCCATTCATTGATGTCACAATGGAAACACCCTACCATTTAGTTAGTTAGAAGAGTCTTATCTTGGATTAATACGACAATACCTCTAATCCAATGAACACACAAATCTGTATGTCACCAAGGTAAGCTGATCCACCACGAATGATGTTATTTTCTGTTGTGTGTTCCCCACATCACTCAAGGGTGCAACTCTTAGTTGGTTCACAAGGCTCCCTCCCTTTTCTATTGATTGCTTCGATACCTTTATTACCGAATTCGACACATAGTTCATGATGAGTCAATTGAATCACCTAAGTTCAATTATCCTAGCAACTTAAGGAAAGAGAAAGGAGAATCGTTAAAGGCATTCATGAAGAAGTTTGAAAAAATGGCCTTGAACAACATAAAACTTGAAGTTGGGGGTCTCAATTCATTACATGGTTATGACAATAAGGCTAGGACCATTCACTGACAACTTGTGCAAAAAGTCGTACAATATAGAAGAACTAAGGCACCAAGCTACAAAATTCAAGCAATTAGAGGAGTTTAAAGAATTTCACAACCACATCTAGGTTGAAAACGATATCTCTGAACTGCCACAATTTCATCACCCTCCCAACTCTTTATCATGCTAATGTCGTCGAAGAAGGCATACAACATAAATGACCATCTATGGAAAAATATTCTCTCACACTCGGCTCCTTCCACTCGTAACCTTTTCTAATGGCAAATTGTCCTTTTTTCCACTTGAAAACTTCTTGAATCCTAAAGAAGAAAACATTTTTACCAAAAATAATTAAAAACTACATGCAATTCAAATCCTACCTAAACGAAAATTTCTAAATAGTGATTCTTTTGCCATTCTCCCTTACCATTTATTTATAGATGAATGGGGCTAACACATCAAAATCTACAACTCCTACTGAGCATTAGATTGTTTCATCTAATTGTTGTAAGCACATGTCATTTTTTCTCCCTATAAACTACCAAACTCCATTTGAGTTCACAAATTCCAATATTGTTTACTTCTTTTAAACTTATTATTACTTGTGTCTACTTGAGCTTGAGAAGTTTGTGAATGATATATGTTGTCGCTCAAAGAAATAATTATTTTCTTAGTAATTTTTTTAAACTTATAATTGTCTACACTTTTTAAAACCTAAATGGTGATATAACTCGATATTTTCTTGGTAAAAAATTGAGTTTTTTCTTTTCATAAATCTTATTAAAATCATTCCGCTTAAGCATCAGAAACTAGTATATAGTATTATACATCATCTTGTTAGCAAAAGAAATGAATTCTTTTTTCTCTAAACTCATAATCACCTACATTGTCGAGTTTGAGAATCTATGTACAAATAAGATACTAAAATAACATCCACAATAACTATAAATTACTTTAATTTATTTTAATTAAATATTAAAGAATACTTATCACTTATCAAATTATAACGTCACTATATATAATAAAGACGCATGCAAGTAAAAATAAACAATAATATCAAGCTATACAATATTCATTTATAAAATATACATTATCACTAGTTATTCCTGATCTTATACTTCAAGTATTTGTAGCAACAAACCTCTAAAAAAAAGGCATCTCTGTACTTATAATACAACTTTGATTTGCTTTTGGGATTTATAAAAAATAGTTAAATAAGATTATTCTCTGAAAAAGTTGTACAGGTAAAGTAAAATAAAATCTTTGAAAGACCAAAGGATTACACAAGAAACGGTTTAAAACTACTACTAATGAATTTTTAAATAAATTAATAGAAGCCATATTAATAGAAAATGTTTTCTTCTTAAAAAGGTAAATTCATTATTTTATTACGACACACTTTTCTCAATTGGTAATTATTTTTTTTATGTTATTAACTGATTTTTATTACTTTATTAAAATAGGTACTCTGCAAATGTTAGGAATTAAGCCAAATAAAATATTAGTTTCATAATCATTAATGGCATACATTAAATTTTTGAATCACTGTGAACATTTTTTTATTTCAGGACAATAAGTTTTTTAAGATTAAAATTAAATAAAATCTTTAATTATTATCTGTTGAAATTGATAAAAAATAAAATTAATTACAATAATTTTGTATCTGAAAAATCAGAAAAATAAAATTACAATAATATTAATAAAGCATTTTAATAGTTGATTGTGAAATTTGTTTTAGAAGCATAAGTTGAGTTGGCCTTGGGTGGGGAAGAGATTCAAACCACCGCACATGAACAGTAAGAGTAAATGAGCAGAAGAAAGGATAAAGGATAAAGTGGGTTGGTAAACGCAGAAAATCTTTTGCTTTGTTTTGCCATTTCTGATCTAAATGCAAAGAATATATAGGTGCATAAACCAAACCGAGAATCTGGTATTGAAAAAATGTGGACATGGCAAATTATGCAGTGACACATGCAAGAAAGTCAATATAAAATGAGACAATGAGACATGCACGAATCATTGGTAGGTTTTGGAGAGGGCAAAAGGAAAATGGGAACGGTATTAGTGCCCAACTATAGTGTTGAAAAATTGACATATATGGTTACAAGGTGTCAAAAATAGAGGAGGATCCCACCTACTTTAATTAACAAATTCTTCAAAGTGTTTGACTTTGGCAAACTTTGTGAGAGAAAACACAAGTAAGGGATGAGAGAGATAGGGACGGAGGATATGATGATAGGGAATATATTTTTTTGAAAGGCAAAGATGAGCTTGTATTAAATAAAGTACAACTCATACTCGATGTAAAAAGTGTATTAAAAACCTATCCATCCTTTTATAATTTATAATTTGGAATACACTCTCTATAATTTACCAAAATGGAAAGGTAGGGAGGGACTTGTTGAAATTTTTATGAGGTGTGTTGTACATTATCGAGATATACTTGATCGATATGGTATACAAGTTGATATGTACTTATTAAGGTATTTAACCAAATACATGTCAGATACTAATGACATAAATCTTGACTATCTTAGTCAAAGAATAAAAAGGACTAAGAGTTAGAGGTTGGATCCAGGGGTTTTCAGAAAATTGGATTCATCTGAGTTCGTTTATGCATCCAACCAGCTGTTTGGGCCTTCAACAAGCAAGGAGCATCCACACACGAGCAAGAAGCGTTGCATATCATTTAGCACATGTTAATGGTGGCAAATAAGATGACTACAATTGAGAGTGAAACTGGAAATTATTGAATGAATAATTTCCATTAACACCAACAACACCTTGAAGAGAACTTTATTCGTCCCTTGAGATTTAACAAGACACTTATTAGAATGAAACTTAAAGAAAACAAAATTATCTTTAGCAAAGACTAACACGTAACAGATTTTTGGTAATGGAAGGAACATATAACAAATTGATTAGTTTTAGAATGACATGTGAATCGTAAGGTGAGACAAACAAAGAAACATCAGCACCACAAATACTCAAACCTGCACCGTTGCTTATGAAAATCTAGCCAGGATCGTCAAATTGTTGAAGCTGGTTTATGTTCTAAGATTCATCAGTGACATGAAAACTTGCTCCATAATTTGGTATGTAGGATGTATTTGTATTTCGTTGAAAGGCGGACTTCATTAGCATTGCACTAGGTTGAGTGTTATGTCCAGACTTATTATTATTAGGATTTATCCACGTATTTTGTGATGTCCCTTTCCCAATAATATTAAATATTATTTGAATTAATTAAAGAGATATCCATAAAAGGAAATATTAAGGAGACATGTCAATATTCCTAGTACATGAATTCTATCGTAGCAAAATATTAAGTTTTAAAGGTAGATGCCATAGTAAAATGTATCATCCATGGGTTTACAAGGAGATCGTAGGTCTATTGGATGATGTTATGTTGGCAGATGATAGCTTATCGTTAAATAAAGTTATTATTAGAGGAATGTTTCACACACACACATATATACATACATGCAAGATGTGTAGGGTGGTATAGACCAAGACGACATATTAAACGAAAAAGTAATTTTACTACATATCTCAATTTGTCTTTGAAGTTATCCATTCATTAAGAACATAAGTCAAGTTATTCATCTATTTTTTCCTGTAGTTTATTTATATCATTCGATGAAACTATCCAAGTATTTATTATTTTGTCTGAAGAGTAAATAGTTCTTTGGCATTGAAAGTGAACAAGAGATAATCTAAGGCTCCTTCACGTTTATATTTTAGTTCTTTACATTGACAGTCATATGCGGATAAAATTATCCATGGATAAAATTATCCATGAGCTTTCCATGATTCCATACATTCATCTACAGTGATTCTCTTAGTACTCTCAAAACTTACCATACAAAACTACGAGTACTTTTTCTTTTATTACACATATTTTTACTATTGCAATTATTTAGAACATACGGTCCCACTAATATAACCACCAAGTTGGAGGGGAAATCAAAGTGAACAATAGATTATGGCATATTACTGGTGGCAAAACAAAAGTTAACTGGTCCATCCAAAGTTAAAATCCGGTATCATAAGAGAAATACATATTGGAGTGAATTGTTCCTGTGAATGTAACCAAATCTTTTACTACACTAATACTCCAACTATAGAACGATGTTGATATATCCACAACAAAGGAACTAAGGCCATTAGGATATTCATCATGATCTTTTAGTAAAAATAAATACATATGAAACCAAGAAAAACAGGAAAAGTGAGATATACATATATTAAATTAGACTTTTACTAAATAAAGCTTAAGAGAGAAAATCTTAATTCTATATATAAATCATCTTTATCCTTTTAATTATTAATTTTCTGAAGGCATGTACGAGGGTTAATCTGTAGAATAGTATAGAATAGTATTCAACTCATTAACTTGATGATATAATGGCATGATTAGCATTTGTAAAAGTAGTAAACATTAGCTTGGTCTTTTAATATTAATTTATAAAATATATTGGATTAAATAGAAATATAAAAGGATAGTTCTGCACAACATCACTGAGAATATTGTAATTGATTTCAATGGCAATATCAATAATATCATGAATAGCATAATGAAATGAAGGACATCTAGAATTACTAGTTAGGATAAATGAATAATCACAACACCATCCTCCAATCACCAATATAATATTTTCTGCTCATTTAATTTCCAAGGATTAAATTCCTCCATTAACTAGCATTCAAAATGGTACATCATGATCATGTGACCCATCCACATAAAAAAAATAATTATAATATAATCAATGTTATTTTGCAGTAATCCATAAATTATTTAAAATTTATTATTACAAAACTTATTTAAAAAAAGTACAATTCATAAGCATTAAATAGGCATATCAATCAAAAAATTAATGAAGATTTAAGAGAACTGAGGCTTAGGGGTACCTCAACAAAATACAAAACAGTACTATGTATATATCTTATGTCCCTTACCTTTATTATGTTCTTCATATTCTCTTCCTGTGTCTGGTCTTTAATGATTGTTTGAATGTTCATCATGTATCGCATGATTACTATTTATAGAGACCATTGTAATCATTACTTCTAGTTTTATTTCAAGTATTTTTGTTGTAGTTTAGTTTGATTCTAAAGTTTAGATATATATTTTTGATTTCTGGAAGAAGTTTTTAACTGTAGTAACATATTGACATGACAATGATTAGATGTGAAGTTTATCTATAACATTAAATACATTTCAGACATTTACTTCCCAAACATATCCTTTTTCACTTGGTGAGAAAAGAATGGATTCTTCTATAAGATAAGTTGCTTATAATAAACCTCAAAGACGGACGCCTATCAAATGATATAAAAAAAAAAAGAAGAAAAAAATGGTTTTAGTTAAGACCGTCTAATTATACCTATGGTAGGAGATATCATAAACAACAATTTTTAAAGTTGAAATCGTTGTAGGATTGTATTATAAAACATTACATGCACCTTTCACGAATCTTTAGTTTTTATCTATACTACTTCAATTTTTCATGATGTTACATATTTGTTTTCTTATGAGCCAGCTGAATAAGGAATATATTGTTGTGTGGCTAGATCAATAAAATACAAATGATTCGTGAGGTTGCTACAAAACATTAGACCTGAAATGACGAACATTGGCTGTATGGAAAAATTAACACAAATTTGACACTGAAAATTTGCAAACCTTCCACCATCACGACCTCTAGTAGAACGAGTGGTATCAACACAAGAAGATTTTTCTAATACGAGAGCCTCCACAACCATGTCCATAGGAGGCCTGAGTGTAATTCAGTGATGGTGATACTAAAGTCTATGTCTCTTGAACATAACGAGTGAGACGTGTCTGATGACCATAAAGAAGAGCTTCAATTTCAACTATTAAAGGCGTATGTTTCTTACTTTCAATGATAGAAACAACATGTGCATAATCAGATATAAGTCCTTCAAGAATAACATCAACATGCTCCTCATAATGCATAGTACGCCTACACTAGCAAGTTCATCAACATAACTTTTAATTTTGAGGAGATAGTCTTCCATTGATTTAGAATCCAATTTAATAGCACACATTGCAGTATGCAACTGTCTTGCTTAGGATTTAGTTTAAAGTTCAAAGTTTTCATGAATTTTCTCCCAAAATTCATAAGAATGATTTGCACCAAGTATACAGGAGAGAACACATTTTGAAACAGTGGATTGAAGCCAAACTAATAACATTTAATCTTGAACCTCTCAAGCTTCATAGTTAGGAGCGATATTGTTCAGTTTGCGATCATTTCCAGTAAGAAAACGAGAAGGAAAAACAAGATTTACTACAAATCATTATAAATTGTGTGACTTAAATTACCTGTTTAGCATATTGTTTCCTGTGGAGATAATTTGTATCATCAAGTTTCTCAACAATTGAAGTAGGAAAGAAATGTGAAACGGAAGCGGAAGCCATAGTACTAAAGAAATTAAAACCACTATAGAACTTGCAACGCAATACGAACAACAAAATTAAAAGCAAAGAAATTCCAATTCATCGAACAAACAACAAACTCAAATAATGTTTCTCAATCACAAATCACACATCGAATTAACGAAACCAAGTGAAGCATCACCAGAATGAAGAACCAGAGAAGAAGAAGAAGAATAAGCATAATGGACAATCATGTTCGAGTAATGAAAAAACTGGATCATCGAAAGAAGCTCTAAATATCATCTTAGAGAAACTGAAAAAGAGAATTTTATTAATTGTTCAATAACTAATCAAATGTAAATTACAAGTGTTTATATATATTGTTTGCACCGCAACAATTGTCTAGCAAGTGAACAGTTGTACACTAACATATATACAAATTGTTGGACAACTATACACTAACAATACTTAACTGGAAAGTTGTGCACTAACTATACTTACTAAATGAAAGAATAATAAATAGCAATAGACTCTTTAGATAAAATAGATTTTGTACAAGCAAATAGGTTGTGGATTATGAGTAAGTATATGGAAATCATGTTTCTAGTAGATAACGCGAATGTTCTAGCAAAGTTAGAGGAAATGATGAATAGGGACCAAACAATGAAACAATTGTGTGGGAAAGGGAACGATGGTGATGATAAATGAAGATTCTCTAGTTAAATGTTAGGGGCTTATCAGAGAAATAAAGATACATAAAGTGGTAATCAAAAGAGAGAATATTAAAATGGTATGTGTCCAAGAAATGAAATTAGAATTAGTGAATAAGAAAATTCTCTATGGTGTGTGGGGGATAAAAATGTCAACTAGGTTTTTAATCCATACTAAAATGAGACAGGAGAAATAGTAAGTACTTAAAGGAATGAAAGTTTCCATTATGTTGGTTCTTCTGATAACAAAGGGTTTCTAGTGGTAGAGGAGAGGTGGGGTGGATACATACCCATAAATATAGTGAACTTGTAGTCTCCTAGCACAATCAAGGAAAAAATTGTGGGAACAAATAATCAAAGTTAGGAAAGATAATAGCAATAAGATTTGGTTTATGGTAGGCAATTTTAATGTGATAAGAAAACTATAGGAGAGGAAAGTAACTAGTAAAGAGAGTAAATGTAGGAGCAAAATTAAGTGTTTTAATAACTTCATCGAATAATAGAACTATTAGATCTGTCTCTAGTGGAAGAAAGTATATGTGATTTATGCCTAATGATTTTTTTAAAAATATAATAGATAAAGTACTAGTGTTATGTGAATGGTTATACATTTGTCCTTATAGTAAACAAATAACTTCCAATAAACATATTTCATACCATTCTGACTTAATTTTAAGGACAAAACAAAGCGGATTGGATACCTAAATCATTGAGGGTATCAAATGTCTGGTTATCTGTTAGAGGATTTGATGAGTTAATAAAAAATATATGGAGAAAATACTCTAAAAAAGGAAGGGAGACTATTTTATTTTAAGGAAAAATTGAAAAGAATGAAAAAATATCTAAAGATTTGGAACAAGGAGGCGTTTGGGGATTTTAATCATCTAAAGCATAGATTTTTAGAAAAATTAGTTAGTTAGACAAATTGGATGAGAAAGATAGGCTAGATGGAGCAAGCAAGAAAGAAAAGGCAAGTGATGTCTGTGGAGTTAAGGAATGTGAACTATAGATATGAATCAATGGACAAACAAAAATGGATCAAAGTTGAGGACTCAAATTCTAAATTCTTTCATTCAATTGTTAATTGGAAAAGTGTGAATGAAATTAAGAGTTTGGTTAGTCAAAGAGAATGGGTAGAGAAGCCAACATTAGTTAAAGAGAAAATAAGAATTTTCTTCATAACTAGATTTGAAGAGAATGGAAATATAAACCTTTCTCTTCAATATCTCCAAGCGATAATAGAATGTTGATAGTATAATTTATAATTAAGATAAAAGGAGCAGTGTAGGAATGCAAAAGCAGTAAAACTCTAAGACCAGAGGACTTTAATTTTAGAGTTATCAATAATGTTTCAGACTTAATTACGAATTATCTCATGAAAATAATACAAGACTTTCATGATCAAGAGGACTAGCCAAAGAGATTTAGTGCTTTGTTTTTAATGTTAATACTTAAAGGGTCAAGTTTAAATGAGTATTGTTCGATTTCTTTGATATGATGCTTTTATAATATAATCTCAATTTTTTTATTAAATAGGACGATAAGGTAATAAACGTATTTCAATTGGCTTTCATTGGGGGTAGAAATTTGTTAGACAATGTGGTTGTAGCAAATGAAGTTGTTGAAGATGTAAAACACAAAGAAAAGTTTCCTATAAGAAAGCATACATTTAGTCAAATGTGAATTTTTGTATCATATGATGGAAATGTTAAATTTTGTACCAACTTAATATAATGGATAAAAGGATATTTGGATCAACAACAATATCAATCATTCACTACAAAAAAAAGTTACTTAGAGACCAATTTTTAGTTGTCAACTAAAATTGTTGCTAATTATGACCAAAGTAATCACCAAATTAGGTTTTGGTTGCTAAATAACTACAAAATAAAAGTAATGATTACATTTAGTGACTAATTAAGTCAAGATAATTAGTATTTAACATTAGCTACCAAGATTTTAGCCACTTATAGAATTAGATTCTAAATTAGTCTCTAACTTAATTAGATTCTAATTTAGAATCTAATGGTATAAGTGACTAAAACCTTGGTAGCTAATATTTCATACCAATTATCTTGACTTAATTGGTCATTAAATTCAGTCATTATTTTTATTTTATAGTTATCTAGCAACCAAAACCTAATTTAGTGATTATTTTGGTCACAATTAACAACCACTTTATTTGGTAGCTAAAATTTGATTTCTAAATAGTTCTTTTCTTGTAGTGATTGTAAATGAGAGTCCTATAGGATGATTCGTTGGCCCCTTTCTTGTTATTAATTATATAGGATAATGAGTAGTACGAAAGTTTAGATAAGTAGTGGAAAACAAAATGCTACAAGGGATAAAAGTGAGAGTGAAGAAGTAAAAATTAACTTGCTATACTTTTTAGATGATACACTTTTTTGTTTTAGTAAGGAAAAAAATATAAGAAAATTATGGCCATAAATGGGTATTGAGGTTTTTTGAGCTTACTTTGAGTCTTAAAGTCAACTTTGTTAAAAATAGTTTAAGAGGGGTAGAGCAACCAAACAAATAATGGATTGAGAAACTATTATTTTGAATTATAGGCACATATTACTTTCTTTTATATACCAAATATTCCATTTGGGGGTAAACTGAGAAAATGTCAAACATGAGTATCAGTTATGAAGCTTTCAAAAAGATTGAAAAAATGGAAAAGTGTTCACTTTTGATTAAGGATGTATATTTAGTTGTTGATGCTCACTTGATTAAATGAAAAGTAGAGATTGGCTACTAAGACACAACCTAAGTGAGAAAAAAGTGTCTACACATGATTTATGATAGTGGAGAGACCTTAAAAAGGTGTGTCGGCCATGTGAATAGGTTAATTAATTTGATACTAATGTTGAATGAAAATTCATAAGAGATAAAAGCATCAAATTTTGAGAGGATAAGTCATATGATGAAAAAATGTTTAATAAAAGATTCCCTAAGTTGTTTAACAATTTTGTACGAAAAGAGGCAATAGGATTGTAGTTAGATAAGGAAGTAGAGAAGAAAGTGGTTTGAGTAGAAATTACCTACTATAGTATTAAATGATGAATCAATTGTGAATATTTCTCCTAAGTACTATAGTATTAAATGATGAATGAATTGTGAATATTTCTCCTAAGTAAATAAGTAATATAGCATAGGTTTGTGAATTAAGTATTTTAACCTGAATGAAGAAGAGTCATATTTGTTTAATGTATTTTAAAATATAAAAACGATACAATCAATCTTTCTCACTTTCACGAAGAATATTGGTAAATTGAATGATAAAAATATTGATAAATTGAGTGACAAGAAAAATTATTTTTTTTAAGAGATGAGTGTAAATATAGTTTTTAAAGTGTGTCTTATGGAAGAAAATTGTTGAATCAAATAATTTAGTTATTTTTTAATTATGTTGTGTTTAATTGAACTTGGAATCTTTGCTATAATTGGATGAACATTTCTCATGTAAGTTATTAATCACCTTGAATTTTGAACAATAAAGAAAATAAGTTTGAAGGAATATCTGAGTTGGGTGAACATGGTTAACTAAGAAAATTCCAAAATCTTATTTATCCTTCTTTGGTTGCCGCTTGTGTCCCAATCGTGTATTTAGCCATTATGGGTCAAAAGGGGTTAAGATGTAGACTTGGTAGGAAACATATTAATTACCTAGCATTGTAGGGCAGAGATTGGGTAGAAGAATGGGAGAGTATGCATAGATGAGTTAACCGTTATTTCTTCTGACAGCCATGCCGGGAGCAGTGTTTAATGTGAGCAGTCGAGGGTGGCAGTAAGTCTAGAACAGGGTTCATAGCTAGATACAGTTTATGGACATAGCCAATGTTAATTGGAACAATATGTTTTGTTTTGTGGTCGTCGGTTCTTGCAGAATGAGCTTCACACGTGGAATGAAAGTTCATTTTCACTAAGCTTTCATTATGCATGTAATGGAAAAGCATGTTAACTTTTGAATAAAATTGCACGTGTAATCGATTCGATTTGTGGTTAAATACTTTTACCTAAATCAATGTTCAAAGTTTTACCCAGTTTGCCTGTCAAAGCTTCCAGCTGTTAACTCATTTCACTCCATTTTTCTTGCAGCTAAGCTAACCCCTTTTTCTTGTCTTCCTCACGTGACCTTCTCTTACGTTTTGTCAATTTTTGCTAGGTTTCGTGGTTGTTGAAAAACGTGATAATAAGAGTCAGAGGCAAAGAAATATGTTAAAGGATAGAGTTTTGATTGAAATGGTGACTCTTCTTCATCTTTCAAAGTTTCAAAATTAGGAAACATGAACAGTAAAATAGTGACAGGACATTATATCACCACTGCAAAGTGAAAGGTTTTTTTAATGATAATTGTAAGATTTTGCATTTCTTTTACCTATGGTTGAAAAAAAAGGATAGAATGATAGTTGCAGTTGTAATGATCATTGTATATAGGCAGACTTTTTAATATGTATTTAGTTTTATGACTATTTCAAACTTTTATTAGGCAAAAATTTATGGACTCCAATTTATTAAAGAAGGGTCAAGAAATTTTAAATAAATGAATTGATTAAAGGGTAATAGAAGTATTTCATAACTCTAAAATGATTTACTTTTATAATAAAAATAAACTATTCTAAATAAATAAGAATGTTCAAATATTATAAAATAGTTAATTTATTGATGAATTGGTCAAGATTACCTAGTTTTGACCTTTTATATTTCAATACTAAGATAATAATACAATTCATTTACATACAAAAATAACAAAAAATATGTATTTAATACAACTAGATATCTTCAACACATATTAGTTTATGTGATTTTGGAAGTACTAATGATAAAACAAAATACTTGTTTACTTCTTTTATACGAAACAAAACAAAATATATGTTATTTTTAGTTGTATCAACCTTCAGTGATAAAAAGCTCAAAATAGTATATATCATGCTGGGATAATATTAATACATTTCTTATTATTATATTTTTCATTGTTCATTATAACAATGACAAACATCGTTAACACTTTATTTGGATGCATATAAATGTTCATTGGATGAAGAAATATAGAGGGAGAAAGTATGAGTACAGAGAAAAAAACATAAGTATAACTTGTGAGTTACAATTGATCCCTTGTATTTTAGGCAAATGTTACAAATGTTGAAAAAGATGTGCAAAAGTTTACCAAGAAGACATTGTTTGAGACATCTATGTATTACTTTAGAATTTATGACTCATGCAATTTTATTAATTAATATCTAATTACAATAATTTAAAAATATCTTAAAATTGAAATTGTCAATTGATATGTTTATTACATCAGTTTAAGTATTATAATCTTATTTTGTTATTAGAATTTAATTGTATGTTATAACTATATACAAATCAATTGTATTTTAGCGTGCATACGGTAGATAAGTATTGTATTTTTTTGTTAATATTGTATTAATCTTTTTATCACTTCTGATATTAGTGATTTTTATTTTCTTTCCTTATAAGATGAATACTAATAAAAAATAAATTGAAGTTATATTGAAATATAAAATTATATTAAAAGGTTTATTATTCTTTAAATTCATGTATTTTTATGAAATATTATCAACAAAAGAAATTTAAAACTATTTTTAATTTTATAAATTAATTAATTTATAATTAAATATTTTTTAATTTTAATAAATACTTATTTTTATTAAAATTAAATTAAGAATATTTGTTGTAATTTATTATATTATTTAATTAATTTAATTTTTTTCTTATTACATCCATTATAAACTTTCCTTTCATTTCTTTTCACTTTTCTTTAATTTAAACAATTTCATTTCTCACTTTCTTTTTCTTCTTTTTTTCTCTCTTTATATATTCATAGCAAAGACAACTAATGACTTAATACTAATACTATGACATATTAGAATAATACTAAAAGATGTTGTATTTTTAATGACGTAATATTATAAAGAGTCACGCCTTAAAAAAAAATGAAAACTACCATATTATATATAAGTATGAAGATGAATTTATTAAATCTTGTTAAGATTTTTATATTACTTCATTAGAACAACTAGTACAAGATATGACTTTTTTAACATATGTGGTGAATAATCTCAATACAACATCTAACATTTTAGTTTCTATTAATTAAGATTAGTATTGTATAGAGGATCACCTAAAATAACAAGTGAATGAAAATATTGTTCTCATGTCTTCTCCTCTTATTTAAGTGTGTTTAATGAAGATTAATTGTGATAATTATGTATTATAAGAACTGCAATAACAATAAAAACTAATTTAAAATAGTGAATTCAATATTAATAACAAAAGATTATGAGAGTTGAGGAGAGTTCATTGATAGAGAAATTTAGTGTTATAATCTCTATGCATAGTGAATTTTATCAGAGATAGATTGAAGTTTGTTAATACTTCAATTAAATCATGTTATTTGTGTAGTTCTTTCTTATTTTTTCTTCATTTATCTTTTCTTCCATTTATGTTTGCGGTAACATCTTTGTCGTCTTATTATCATTTTTTGTGTTGGGTTAAGTCATCCTAGGTCCACGTAGGGTGGAATACGTTTGAGTCCACATTAGACTCAATTGGGCTAATTTCAGGCCAAGTCTATGTTAGCTTGAATTAGCTCAGACTAAGTCAAGTTGAGTTCGATAGGACACAGCAGGTAAACCTAATCCACATCAGATTGAGTGAATTCAAGCTTTACTCATGCTAATTTGGGATCTAGTCCAGGCCAAGTTAGGTACTAATTTGGGAAAATCGAGTTCAGTTCAAGTCTTTGATGAAAAAGATTTAACAGAATAAAGGTTTATATAGATAAAATACTTTTTATATATGAGATCTTGTAAAATGTTTTATAACTTGACACTTACAAATTAAGTCACCCACACATGCACAATATGTTAATATTTCATATAAATTTATTTAGTTTTTTACGTGAGAAGAATTTTATTTATAATTGTTGAATAATATCATTAAGGATAATGTGTTAATCTTCTATTCTATATAGTTATATCGAAAGTTAGAAATCTTTTAACTTAACATAACCTCTCCCACACTTAACTTTTTGTTGATCTAAGTATATTCCTTGTATTATAACATTATTTTAACCATTCAATGCTAAAAAATTTATATAATATGTCATAATAGAGTTGATATTGATCTGTTAATTGACATTTTAAGATAAAGAGGAAAATAGTTTAACTTTTATCATATTTATTCTCTATAACATTTTAATTTTATTTTAATAGATATTTGTGTTATTAGAAATTTTAACTTTAATTATGCAATTCATAAAGTATATATATTCAAAATTAGTATTAAATCATTTCTTTATAATTGTGATTTTTATGTAAAAAAAATATAATTAATTAATTATATTAATAATCATTTTATATTTAGTTCAGCGGAAGTTAAAGCTAGCTATTAAAATATAACTTATATTTTAAAAAATGAACACATACAATAACTTTTTATTATTGGTGACTTTAGCCACAGCTAGAGCAAGAGCATAGTTGAAAGTGGACTAGAAATTAATAAAATAAGAAACATACAATGAGAATTTTGTCAAGAACTATCACTAAAATTGGTAAAAAAATTTGAAAATAAAATAAATACAAAATGTATAACAGTAATTGTGATAAAATTCGACTTTTTAACTTCACATTTATTTAGGAAGATTCTATAACGGTTTTTGAAGTTTTTGAAGTTTAGCTTATTTTAATCGTTGTTAAAAAATGTATTTATAAATGTGGGAACATGTGTATTTATCATGATTCTGAAATGGATTTTGAAAGCTTATTTTAATAGGTGTTAAGGAAGAGAAAATGAAAATCTGTTAAATGTGTGTTGTTTTACAGGTGCAGGTTTGCATATTATATTTGTAGAATATTAATTCATGATTAGAACACAAAGTGCTTCCTTCAACATGTTTAAATCACTTCTATCAACATATTTGTGCAACAATAGGCAAAGAAGACAAAGAAAATTTGGACTCTTGTCAAGTTGAAAAGACTTTGGTCAATATGATTAAAATGCAATATATTAATAAAATAAGGATCATATTAATTTATCTCTTAATGTTAGGTTAAAGTGCATTATAGACAAACAGCCTTTTCCTTTTATAATTGGGAAATACAACTAGCTATTAGTATTAGTTGTTTAGGGCATCTTTAATAAATATTTTTTTCACTAGTATTTAATTTTATTCAGCTGAATAAACTCATTAAAAAAACAACATTAAATATGCTCTTAGGCTAATATTTGAAGTCTTTATCTTTTAGGCCAGTTTTTATTTTTTTTATAGGTGTTGAGGAATTTATGGATATTACTTACTCTTATTACTTGTTCTTATTACTTGTAATATTATTAAGCTTTTTGTACTCATGTGCCTAGCTCACACTAGCTTTGCCCTGTGTTGTGGTAGTTGTTGATTTAATAAATTTGCCTTTTCTTTTATAAAAGAATTTGTCTTCAGTAATTTTTTTTTTAAATTATCCTTAAATAATTAATATATGAAGAGAATACTAGTAGTAGAATTTTAAATTTTTAAGGTAAACTCTCTCATTCTCCCATCTTTATAAGAAAGAAAAAGATAAATCACGGTATTTGTTATTTATGAATTAAAATAATAAATACATTTTGGTTAAAAAGGTAATGTAAGAAAAAATCAGAAATAGTTTTATAAAAAATATAAGAAAATCTCTAAACAATATTGTATATGTCGATAGAATATTTATAAAATTCTACTTTTTTTTAATATAAAATTCTACTTGTAAACATGTGTAATTTTCAGTTGGCAACATTGGTTCACATCGAGCTTTGGGGTTGGATTAAGTTTACTTTAAGTTAATTAAATTTAGGAAACTAACTTTACTCAATTATAATTAGATTGAGTATTGGATTAATTTTAAAGGAAGCACAATTAATGAAGAAAAAAATACTTCAATAAATATTTTTAATGTCTTTTAATAATTAATAGGTAAAGAAAAGACTTTATATAT
>Ga0209489_102166_pt1 | contig 40230 bp, 14 predicted proteins | sample SiratrowhiteBW_FD_187527 | JGI IMG/M metagenome (GOLD analysis project Ga0209489, IMG submission 187527) | Root nodule microbial communities of legume samples collected from California, USA - Siratro white BW (SPAdes) (version 2) | ecosystem: Host-associated > Plants > Roots > Nodule | place...
TATATATATTAATTAGTACTAATAATTTATAATTATACAAATTAGGCAAGCATGTGGTTGTACATACAGGATAATTTCGCTCTTAAGTTTAAATTCATTGAAAGAATTCTAATTTATTATGTAAATTTGTTTAGTGGATGAAGAATAAGAGTGAAAGAGACTCTCAGAATGAAATTTGTTGAACTAAAATTTTTATGTATTTGGTAGATTATGCAAAACTTGCAATTATATATAATTCTCCCAAAAACATGTTCACTTATAAACAATTTAATTTGTTCATTCTATCACATTTAAAAATATATTAAAATATTCTAAAGACACAAATTGTATTGAATAACTAAAATTTATCAAATCGGACATTTCAAGGTCAATTTGATTGTAAAATTTAATGGTGTATGTTTCGTTTCTAATTCTATTATCAAATCTCAAATTTTGACTATGGAATACTTAAATTGACCAATCAACCTAGCATTCAAACTTTTAAATCTATACATATCATGAAATGATCAATACAAGCAAAATTTTAATTTCAATCTAACCCAACAAAACATACTACCATCAATTAGTACAAATCAGAATAGATTCAATATTTTAACAAATAAAAATCTCTTGCTATCCAGAAAATAAGTAAAAAGTAGTAAATAGAAAAAGATAATAAGAAACATCGTATCAACCAATAAGATTCAAATCAAATAGCGTTATAGTTGAAAGAATTATAATCAACAAAAAAGTGAATTGTTGTTAAATTGATTTAAATTATAAAGATAAAAGAAATTATAGAAGAAAAATGAACTTATTCTAAATTAAAAAATCGAATAGAAGTTTTTGTATTTTGTTTGGTCTAGTATAAAAAATATGATAACTGAGATAAAAAATGAAGAAGAAAGTTTAAAGGGGAGACAGAAAGGGAAATTATGCAAAATAAAAAAAAATATGAAAGAGAATGACCTTCGTGTTCATGTTTCTTAGGAACAATAACTTTTTAACTTCACGGATTATGGAAATACAATATTTCGAAAAAAAAAATACTCACTTTTATATTTTCAAAAGTGCAAAACAAGATAAACTTGCATGAAAAAATGATTTGACTTAACTTTTGCCTACAAGAATATGCATTACCAATCACCTACAATTCACACTTGATTTCAAAACAATTACTAAGATTTGGAACTATATTCTATGTATTGAAGAAAAGAAATATAGAAGAGGCATGTGAAAAGAAAAATTTAAAGATGGCAGACACCATGTGTTTGAATTCAAATAATTGGACCAACCTTTTCCTCTCCTCAGTGTGAACATTCCCATTTTTCTTAAAGATAATACTAAAATTTGCTAAAAATGAGTCTACAATTACTTAACCTTGCATATTGATAGACAAATGTGATGATGGCACCTGGGTCTCTCTCTAAAAGACTTGTCCCCTACTCATGCAAGCACGTTATAGAGAATGGGTCCACCAAAAAACTCTTTTTGTCTTTTGAATAAATGCTAGAAAATGATTTCTCATTTTCTTTCTTTCTCAAATTTACTTTAACAGAATTGACATCTATTCAATGTTCGTTTCTAAATAAATATTAGTTTCAAATACTATTATTTGTATGTAATATTCAGATATCATACATCAGTATATAAGATTTCGACTTTTGAATTTTATGATGTAAACAACATGCTTAAAATAAAAATCTCACTGAAAATAGAGAACAGGTTTTCCAATAAGATTAAAAAAAATATGGTTTTAATTTTGTTTTTACTTATTTTTATACCAATGCATTTAAGGAATATTTTCTAAAATCAAGGAAGACACTATACAAAAATAATTATGTTTGTGCAAAAAGTAAACCCAGAACCTTCACAGGTGATTCATAGTGTGAACACGTTCTAAAATATCCACGTTCCTGTTCACTGTGACCACTATTTTCTAACCAACCTTAAAGTCATTGTGCTTTGAGGATGAAAGTTCAGTCTTGCATGGTTAGATATACAAAACTAGACAGAGAGAGAAAAAAAAGAAAAAAAGTAAACAACTAAAAGATAAAAGTGAGAAATAAAATTTGATTATGCATTTAAAATAAATAGTTATTATTAGATTTGATTAATTTACGATAATTAATTCTTCGATCACCTTTCATTTTCTTATCAAATAAAATAGTTATACTCCCACTTTCGCTCTGCTTTCTTTCTTTTCACTTTTTTGTTCTCTTTCCTGTTATAATTTTTATGATAGATATTTCAAGAGTATCAGAAGGTCGATTATGGCTTCTGCTTAATATGAATTCATGCCTTATGTTCACATATCCAATATAGCCGTATCTGTGTTTGTGCTAAGAAAAATATTATAATTAAAAATAAACAAAATGTAGAAACTGTTTTTTAAGAAGTAATTTTAAGTTACTTTTTTTTAAAACAGTAATTTTATGCCTTTTTCTACTTATTCTTTAAAAACAATGTCCAAACATATAAAATTACTAATAAGTGGTTATTTGATAAAAAAAAAATTATTAAAAATATTTAAAAGAATATACCTGTGTGGTTGATCAAATTCCATTTTTTTAAATATGTTACTTATTAATAATAATAATAATAATATTATTATTATTATTATTATTATTATTATTATTATTATTATTATTATTATTATTATTATTATTATAAACGTCTTATTCTAAGTTAATATTTAGAGTGGATATTTTTTGTCATCCATTTCTCATCTTTAATTTTTGAGTTATAGCTACAAAGACATTGTAATGAGTTAATTCAATATAATAAACAATAGTTAAACCAATTTTAGAGGAGAAAATTTATATTAATCCGTATCAATATAAAGACTAAAAACGAAATAAACATACCTAGTCACTGTGGTGAAATTCTTATAGAATTTGGAATGTGGGTGATTAATATGATTATCTAAATTCACTCTAGAAATTAAATTCATGCGAGTTCGACTATGAAACAAACAAGCTTTAAGTAGAATTCATCTCTAGTATCCACAAAATAAACAAAATTCATCACTCTATTTTAAACCATTATTGCATTTTTATTTAGTACCAACTACAGGTATCTTTTCGAAGATAATATTGTTCGACAGATAATAATTACTACATTTATTCAACATATAATTGATGACATTAAAGAAAATGAATATTTATCAATTTATAAAAGAATAGAACATTATAATAACATATTTTACATGTGGATAAAATTTATTCAAAATATAAAATTTTGTAATACTTGTTATTTACTACTTCACTTACTATTTAGTTTTTAATAAATATTACTTAATAAAGAAATTTGACAAATAGACACTGGCGTTTCCACACAAAATAATACGTTTCGAATTTGTGTTCATACACATAATGCATGTGTGTACACATACAATATCCACGCAAAAAATACATTATCAGCATATTTAAAAACCTAATTAATCAATTGCATCAGCTATTTCCACTTAGTTGGCATTTCGATCATATGTAGCAGTATTTTATTGAAGAAAAAAAAAACTGTAGCAGTATCAACTATAATTAACTATCACAATTATTTTATACAATTAGCAACTTTGAAACCTTGTATATTCCTTGAAATAGTATTGTTATTCTAACTCTATATATAGTTAGGAGGGTATCTATTAGAGAATTTCATCAAAATGGTGACTGTTGAATGTATATTAATGAAATGTAAATTTTTTAAAAATTATGTAATAAATAAATCACTTTTCGTAATAAAACTTCATTACAAGGAAGTAAATGTTATTAAAACACAATTTTTTTAAAAAATTGTAATGAAATTGTGTTAGAAAATATTATTTCAGTGCTTCTACGAAACTCGTGTGGATCTATCACAATTTTATTTAGAATAATCAGGATTGCCTATTTGTTTTTAGTTATGTAGTGAAGTTTTGTTAGAGTGATTTCAGTAATACGAATAACATGACTTTGACCCTAATATTCTTTTTTTGAATTTTTGTTTTGTATTTATTATATGCATACAATTTTATTTAAAAAAAAGGTTATTGATATTTTTTATATTAAAATATTATCTATGAAAAGTATATTCATTTGTTAAAAAAATAACAATTATATAAAAAATAGTATATATTGAAAACATAGAGATTAATAAATATTATATTGTTTTATTTTAAGGATTTGTTTGAAATCATTCACTTTATTTTTTTATCAAAACATTGAAAATTATGTTATATTTATCTGTGATGTGTTTAATAAATTCTTTAGTGAAATTATTTAATATTTGAAAAATTATTAAGTTTGTTATTAACTTCGTAAGATTTATTTAAATATTTGATTGAATATTTAACTTAATTTAATATAATTCATTGTATGTGACTTAAATGAATAGAAAATTAAATATATGAAATATTGTGTGAAAACATGAGTAAATAAATTAATTAAGCAAAATTATGTAATAATATTTGAATTTAGCGATGATAAAAATATTACAATTGACTATATTTTACTGTTTATATGGACAATTCTTTTATTATGATATTATTCATTCTGATAATAAAAATATTTTTTTTTACTTATTTGAAATTGATTTATCTATTTCCTTATAAATGTAATTAATTATTAATTTTCTTGATTATTTGAAATTGACTTGTTATTTGAAATTGACATAATTTTCATGACAAGTCATAAAACTTATTCATTTTCATATATTTTAATATGTATTTTTTTTCTTATAATTGCATAATAGTTAATTCTAAAAAAATCAATTACTCTATTTATGTTTTATAACTGTACAATTGTTATTTTTTTAAAATTCAACTAGAATCTGTTATTTTCATTATAACTAATTATTTATTAAATTTGTTTACCGTTTATTAATAACAAACTAATATTTTTTTTTACTTTTGATATAAACAATTAATAAAAAATTATCAATAATATTTTTTAGATAAAATTGTACAAATATAACAAACAAAAATAAAAATTCAAAAAATATATTAAAGATAAAGAATAAGATGACACAACTTCGATGTTATTTGAGTATGAGTCACATTGCTTCAATCTTTATTAAATATTGTTGTAGTCATGTTACTTGTGTATGATTTTTTCAACTTTAATCAAATAACATTAAGTCATCATCCTAATATAATCTCACTAATAATTATAAAAATAACTAATATTGATTATGTAAGTAAAATTATGGTAGACCCACGTGACTTTTGTAAAAATACACACGTCATCTTTCCTCATGATTTTATTACAATCTTAAACAAAAATCATATTTTAATACAACTTATTTATATACAAAATTTAAAAAAAAACATTTCAAATAGTATATATTCAAAATTGTATCATTTTAATAAAATTTCCGTATTAATATTCATGTTTCTCTCCTTTTAGATTTAATGAATGGAAATTGTTATCTTGATTAAAATTAAATTACCAATACAATCACATGTCATTTCCTAGATTATTGAAATGCTTCATTTGAAAACGATGCATATTTTAATGACCATATCCAACTTAAAATTTGTAATTCAATTAAGAAATGGTCTCACAATAATAATACCTAAAATCTGAATGTCGGTGATGTATGATTTATATATATATATATATATATATATATATATATATATATATATATATATATAAATTATTATTTGTTATTATTATTATTATTATTTTATAGTTTAATTTATAAGAATAATGGAAACATCCTTTTCAGGATAAAAGTTTAATTTGTTTTATTTTTATCACTAATCAATTTGTTGAATATGTATAAAAAAGTGAGATTTATACATGAATAATATGTAATTTTGTATAATAAAGCCAATTCCAATGATAAGCATGTTTTAATAAAGTATAGAATTGAAAAAAAAAATTGTTAAAATGGTATAATTTGTTTTTGTTATTATTAGAATAGGCAAGAAAAAGTTTCATTATAAATATGGATAAGTTATGTTTTGTTGATATGAGTTTATTTGAAAGAAGACATGTTGATAATCCATAATTTCAATATCATTAGATGTTCAAATAAAGAAATCCTGGCTTGCTATCACAAATTTAACACAAAAATAAAATTGAAAAAGTCATGTAGTACAAGCATGACTTCAATTAGTATTGATTTTAAGATTTAATGAAATCATTTAGATGAGACACAACTTTAATGTAAAACAAAAATAATTAAAGTTATGTATGTAGATGACAATTTCACTTGTTTTTGTTTTAGATTGAAATCGTGTCTCACCCGAAATGACTGTAATTTTGTTAAGATGTCTACTCTAACACCAAAGAGTTTGAATTTTCCCATTGCTTTGCTTAATTGGAATATCTAAAGCAGTGTTAATTTGAACAAATGCATCAGTAAAACTAAAAGATTGGCAGAAAATTGGATGCAAAATAAATTCACAATTCTTCTCTTAAGTGTTTTATTTTTCATGAATTTAATATAAAATAAACCAACTTAATATAAAAGAGAAATCAGTATGGTCCCACTACCTTACAATGTATCAATACAGGTCATGACACGAGGTTTCCAACTTTCATCTGAAGTTTAATATAAAATAAACCAAATAAACAAACTTTAGAAAGACTGGACTAAGCGGAAATTCAGTTTCTTGATGTTAAAGTAGACATCTATACTGAAGCTATGCATAACTTCAATTGTTTTTGTTTCACACTGAAGTCCTATGTCTTCCACACAATTTTAATTAAACCCTAAAATCAATACTAATTAAAGTCATACTTAAATACATAACTTTATTAATTTTACCTTTCTTTTAAGTCGTGATACTCGAACGTAACTTTTGCGTTGAATATCTACTACAGAAATAATGAATTTCCAATACGACTTGATTTAAACAATATCGAGCAAACAAAGCACAACTTGCTCATAATTAAAAATAAATAAAAATTGTCGATTGTAATAATAAGGAAAGCGAATTGCAAAATTTTAGTGAAAAATAAAAAATCGATTGGAGTGATTTTTGCTACCCATAAATTGGATATCAGCTTAATTATAATAAGACACCATCGCTGACACCTCTTATGGTTGGATTTATATATCCCGTAACCCAAAACCACATATGCATTGAACCTACCCTTAACTTTTCCGAGTGACCCCAACCATTCATTGCTTAGAGGTCCAACACAATTTTGTGCATGTTGCTTTCATGTCACGACATAGGCATATACTTTTCATTTACTAGAAAACCATTATTTTCTTACGCAGAAATGAAATTGAGTTACAAAAACTTATAAAAAACCAGGTTCTTACATGGAAAATAAGATTCAGACTAAGTGGTTACGAGATAGCCAGTTCATTCATCTAATTGAATTAACTTTTGTTGGCTGATGAAACCGTTAAAAACATTATAGTTATTTCTCATTCATCAGAAATGCCAATATTGACAACAATAGGTATTACCATTATCTAAGAAAAGTACTTTATATATTACAAAGTTTGTTTTGCATTACCTTCACTACAATAAAACTTAAAAAGGGAAAAAAGTGACAAGCCAAAACATGATGAGTCTTATCTAAATTCAAGGAAGGGTTCAAAGACATCATCAAGTTGAGCAGAATCACAGAAGACATCTGAAATGTCCACACCCTTGTACTCTGAGTCAAGTGTTGATGATGATAGAGTGACATGCCTTGGTGAAGCATCAAAGGTGAGGTCAGAAGAGATAAGGTAATCATTGGAGGAAGTTGAGGGAGGAACCTCCTCCTTGCACTCCCTTTTGACAGATGAAGTGAAAGAAGATGAGAGAAAGGGGCACTCTTGTTTGGATGGGGTAGGAAAGGAGTTGTCAAAGCTAAGGAACTTGGAAGAAGATGAAGGAGACAAAGGGTCAAGTATAATCTGAGGGTTTTCCAAGCTCTTGCAAGTGTGGTCACCATAGTAGATGGTCTTGTACAGAATTGGATCCTCCTGAACTCTTTGCACCTGCTTGGTTGCTGTGCAACCCTGGTCTCTGTGAGTGCACCTATAGTAGTTCCTGAAAATTGAAAGCACATAACATATATATATCAATTAGCCAGGCTTAGAAGACTCCTAATGTGTCCATAAATGTTTCAATATAGAGTAATATGAACGAGCCTTTTTATGAATAAAGTTAAAAAAGTTTAATTCTTTGTACTTAAATATTTATTGAGAAGATATTCCAATATGATCATATATCTATACCTTGGGAATTTGGCATTCAGGATCTCCTTTTGACCATACTTCCTCCATTGGTGGCCATCATCGATTGGAGCTTCCGACTCCTCTTCTCTTGTTTGTTCCGTTCTTCTGCAGACATGAATTGCAAATTCACATAAACTTTCTAATTGGTTCTCATAAACCAAAACCAATCACAGTGTGTGCAATCATTTCTACAGTGGCAGACAGACATAACCATGGGTAAAGACAAACAAACAAAGACTATTAGACACTCCACCTAACAACAGCACAGTACTTCACCACATGTGTATATATATGAACAATAATTCATGGGGTCCAATATTACGCACATGTAAAAGGATAAAGTCACGTTATCAAATTAAAGAGACAATAAATTAGCTTCACTATTTAGCATTTAACATGTTGGTGAAGTGAAGATTGGGTGAGGTAACAATGGCAAAAGGGTTCATAAATTAATTACCTTCTCTTGTAACACCCTCTTCGTGCTTTAATGTTGAAATTCTTGCAATTGCTCTCTTGAGAATCCTCATGTTTGGGAGAGTCCCAAACTTGAACACTGGAGACATCATCAGAAGTGGGGTTGTTGTGCAAGAGCAAGAGGGAGTTGGTGAAGGACATGAGCACCTCCTTCACGAGTTTCTTAGCAGATAACGGGTTTGCTGAAGACCCATTTTCACCACTCCCATTGATGACACTTCTGAGTTTTTTAGCAGAATTACGACCTCTAAGAAGCTCCTCAATTGCTTTCATGCGACTAGTAGAACCGCCAAGGTTGTCCATGTTCCCACCGATCTCGGAAACTTTGATCCACACCCTCACAAATTGGACCTTGTTTCTTGGTTAGGTTTTGGTTTATCACTCACATACACATACTCAACTGAACTATATATTATACATTGGGGGAGGTTATATACGAGGAAAAATCAAAAGAGGCACCAAGTTGTCGCAATGTGCACATGCTCAAGGAACCTTGGCACGAAAATTCCAACCCCTTTCCACATGAACATGAATACCCATCGCAACGTTTGCGCGTGACCTACACAGCGACTACGATTATGCCACCTGTAATTAATCTAGGGTGGAACTTCGGGGTAGAGCGTGGGAAGGAGGGATAGTGTGTGGGGTATATCTTAGGAGAGCGTAGGTGACGTCATCGACTTTGCGTAGCCATAGACGTCATATACAGGTGGCGGCATTTCATTGGCTGGGACTGACGAGATGAAAGACGAATATACCCTTAATGGGATTTGTTTGTGAGAAAGAAATAGATTGGGTTACTTGGAGGAAGGAACACTAATAGTGACTTAGGGGACAGTGTAGCATTGGATAAGGATGATTGGTAGCATACATCACGCGAGACATTTATTATGATAATGAGAAAGATCTGATCCAGTCCTAGGGTTTCATTTAAATGGGTCAAGATCAATAAAAAGTTTTATTTAAAAAAAAAGAGAGTTTAAAAATATATTTATTTTAAAAAACCTTCATACATAAATAAGTTAATTACAATATAATATAATTTAAATTATCAATATTAACATAATGATTCAATATGATTGAATTATAAGTCTAAAAATTACAAAGAAAAAAAAACTTATACTTTTAGGATGAATGAAAAAAAACTCTGGATCTTTGTATATTGATCAGCAATTAAAAATATTAAATGAAGTGAACACGTCAAATATACAGTGTACATTTTGGATATAAATGAAGAAATCTCTAACAAAATTAATTGAAATAGAATATTTATTGTAATATATATGTTCTAAAAAAAAATAACGACCGCAAAAACCAATTATGCTAAAATTAAATTTTATTGTAATTATAAACATAATTAATATTTTTAATGATCGTCTAAATCACGTTTAAAATTAAAGAAAATATTGTACGTAATAGTTTATAGAAAAATCACACATAACACTAATTAAATAAATTTATAGATGTGAAGTAAAAAAATTATAGTTCGGTTTAAGAAAAAAGATAATTTTTTTTTTTACATTTTATAAGTAATACTTGTTATTAAATTCACAAAATGAATAAACTTGAATAAAAAAATCTATAAGTGAATAAATTGTATTTTGAAAACAAAATAATGTTTATATTTTTTCTTTTACTTCTTGATTTTTTTTTACTGAAATATTATTTTAATATTGCAGTGGATCAAACCCATTTTGACTCTATTCTTAGCTCCCTTTGTACGGGATTTTTAGGAATGGAAAGTTGTTCAATTCATTCATTGTGTGAGTTAGTAAAAAAGAAACAATTTTAAGAATGAGTTGAAATTTATACATAGGTCAAATTAACTAATCTAATGATAATGATAGATTTTCTTAATAATAGTATACTATCAAAGTAAGATTAGCACTTCATTAAATCTTTATAAGGAGAATTTTACCATTCATTATTCTTATCAAAGTTAAAATCATCTCGAATATTTTTTTCGAATTAAATAATGTTACTTTATAAAATTTATTATTGGAGCGTATGCCGTGGAATTATTTATGTAAGTAATATTAGTTTTACTGTCTATTTTTTTTTATACATTAAAGAAGACACATAATGGAGAAAATATTCTGCGTAATAATCTGTAAGTTAATAGGAGAACTTATAAAATTCAATTAAGCACTCATATTCTATTGAATTTTGGTGAGGATGCTTATATTTTTGTGCATTCTATATCCCATAAAATTAAAATAAAAAATTCATTAGCAATCTTACATTATAGATGTTATAAAAAAAAATTATCTCCTAAAATATATTATTGTTTTTGTAAAAAGTAAGCAAATGATCTATTAATGATAGAAATTATATTTTATTAAAACATAATAAACTAAAATAAATCTTAAAAATTCTTGAGTTTCATTTAAGTCACTCAAAAATATTTTTTTTTCATCTATGGCTGATGAACTTGAGCGAAAATAATATGTGTTTAGTGATTAAAACAATTTAATAATAACCATTTAAATGAAACTTCATTAAAAAATCCAAATTTTATTTAATTTTAGATACTACATGATAAGAGATATAATTTTAGAGACTTATTCACCTAAGAGTAAACATAACATCAACATGGTATAGTATGGTATATTTGTTAGGAGATAATTTGTGTTTTATAAGCATATTAAAGGACTCGATTATCAAATTCTTGTATAAAAAAATAGTTATTGAAAAGGGTGGGTCTTTCAAACTATTCTTAAAATTTTGAGAAATTAAAATTTGATTTTTCATTTAACAAATTATTATATTATAAAAAAGTAACCGTTAATAAAGTAGAAACATTTGATTAAATTAAATTTCAAGGTGTATACAAATAAAATATATTTTATAAATTTAACATTGTGCCAATTATACTTGATAATCAATTGATACATTTGATCAAAATGCTGAATAAAATGATAATGTGATCTAAAATTTATAATAATTATTTAGCATAGAATAATACCAACATGCTAAAAAAAATTCTATTTCATTCCCAGTTTAGATTCAGTCTCATGGCGCGCACGTGACCACCAGAGGTAACCATTTGGTAATCACGTGCCCTCTCTACACATCTAGTTTCAGTTGGTTTTTTTAATTAATAAACACCATCCATTTCTTTGTTATCAGAAACCATTGTGCTTTAGAAAATAAAATTTTACAATATTTAAACATTTCATGATCAAAGTTCCAAACCATTAGTAAATTAAACCAATTAATAACTAGGTTCAATTGATAAGATAATTTTGTTTAAGATTTCATATAAGTTAATAAAATAAGATTAAACTATAATATTATATAAATACAATGCAAACTTCATCTTACAAATTAATTTTATGAGATTAAATTAAATATAAATTCATTTATTATAAAATTTACTTCTATAATTTTATTATAAATTCATAATATTTTTGAAAGATCCTATTAAACCAAGTTTCCTGTAAATGCTTAATAGAAAAAAAAAATTGTGTAATTCAATAATCTCACAATCAGCTTTTGATTAAAAGTGGTTGAAGATTTGAGATCATAAAAATGAATATGAGGTTTCTCTAATCGTTCCAGGGTTCCTGTAACAAACAAATAGAAGGTTGGTAATCGTTGATATGAATTAAGAAAAGACAAGTGTGAACAGACTATTTTCCAAGACTTGTTTTAATACTCAATTTTATTCAATTAAGTACATTCAAAAAGTCAAGAGGATGCTTTCAAAAGAGAAAGCGACAACATGGGATGAAATATTTTAGATCAACTAGATTCTAGGGTTTGTGGATGGTGAAAAATTAAGTAGTTAATTAAGGTATATCCATGATGGCACTCTTTTAAATAATTTTGCTTAATTATAAATTAATGCATTGTTAGGGAATGAGACACGTGGTAAGCATAATTTTAATCCAATCAAATCACATTTTGTTCCTTGCTAGATTCGATTGACATCATTATTATCTCTTGTTATCACTTTTTACGAGGCTTAAACACACACAGTATCTGGGGGCAAGGTCACAATAAAAAAAAAATAAAATTTCGATCCATTTTTCATAAAATAAAATAAATTCCCTACAAAGAAGATAACATGTAATAGTATGATGTCTATTTATTTATTTATTTATTTATTTATTTATTTATTTATTTATTTATTTATTATTTATTTATTTATTTATTTATTTATTTATTTATTTATTTTTATAATTTCTTGTTGGTTATAGGTAAATGCGTTCAGTGAAATGGGGTAAGTTGTAGAAAATTCATTGCACTGTAGTGTTATGTTACTATAATTATTTAAACAACTAACAATGTCTGAAATTCACTAAACCAACTTTTATGAAAAAAATTATAAAAATTAAAATTAACTTATATATAATTTAATTAATTAAAAGTATATTATAAAATTCTTTTAATTTGTTTATCCTTAATCAGTATATAGACTAATTTTAATTTATAAATATCTTTTATATATATATTTTCTATTCTGAAAAGTCTTCTAAAAAAAGTTGTTCCAAACAAGTCCTAAATCAATAAAAATTGAAAGTATGGGAGTTGCACATAATCTTGCTTAAGATATGATGCATTTTAATTATTTATTGTATGTAATATAACGTTAGCTATGATTACCAAACCAACATATTATGATGATTCAAACAAATTAAGCTACTTAGGTTATGTTTGATTTTTAATTAAATGAAAAATTGGAGTGTTTGGTGAATATATATAATATAACCTTTCAAGTTAGCGTCATATTATAGTTTTTTTTTTTATTTTCTTGTTGTCTTCTCTAAATTAAATTTTTTATTTACTTATGTTTAATATATAACATATTGATAGAAATAAAAATACATTTAGATAATATTATTAGCGCTAATAAGTTGTATACGTGAAATTGTTAATTTTGGATTTCAAAAATCTATTATGGTTCTATTTTTAAAAGACACTTTAAAGGATTAAGAAGAGAATGTGTATTCAAATTATTTTTTCTTTCAACTCTTACGCGATATGAGATTATTGGATATACTAGAATAAGTCTTTAAGTAAGGTCTAAGGACGATGAAGATCCATCTTTGAAATCACCTTTCTATCTCTGCAACGACATCAATGTTCTCAAGTATGTTGAGATAATATTATTAAGGTCAATTACCTTATTTAAGATACCATTTTAGAGCTTGGAGTTCAAATTGACCTAACAATGTTATTTCAACAAATTTAAAGTTGAAACAGACAGTTTGTCAGGATGGAAAATAGGTTCTAAAGAAGAATCATTATTTCTTTAGCTTTGAAAAGTAGTCCCAAAGATGAGGCCTCGTTCCCCTTAGACTTTGAGTAGGGGCTTGTTCCAATATGTCTAATAGTCACATCGCTTAAGAGTTGAGGTCAAGAGCAATTTAAATACACTTTCATCTCTTAATCCTTTAAGACACTTTTTAAGAACAAAACTATGACAAAACACTAAGCTACAAAGCGGACAATACCTCAGATTTTGATAATTGACCCTAACGATGTTATCCCAATGAACTTAAAGTTGGAACATTGTTGTTTATGGGGATGAAAAGTGATTTCAAAGATGAACCCGCGTTCATAACTGAAGGAATGGAAAAGTGGTTCAAAAGATGAACCCTTGTTCCCCTCACATCTCAACTGGAAGGCTTGTTTTGATACATCTAACGACTTGTTACATTCAATAGTCTCACATTGCTCACGAGTTAAGGCTAAGGGTAATTTAAATACACCTTACTCTTTTCCTCCCTTAACCCACTAAAGTGTCTTTTAAGAACAAAACTATGATGAAACTCTGAGCTCTCCAAAGTGGACAATACCTCAAATGCAATAATTGACTCAAACGATGTTATCTCAATAGACTTGAGATCAGAACATTGACATTGTTTGTGGGGGATGAAAAAGTAGTTCCAAAGATGAACCTTCATTCCCTTAACCCTTAACTAGGAGAATGAAAATGGTTCCAAAGATTAACCTTTCACAAGAGTTGAGGTCAAGAGTAATTTAAATACATTTTTCACCCTTAACCATTCAAGACGCCTTTTAAGGACAAAAGTGTCGTGGAGCTACGAGCTTTGTAGCGAACAATGCCTTGACTATAGTGATTGACCCTAACAATGTTATCTCAATGGACTTGAGGTTGGCACATTTGTTTTGGTATACCCAATAGTCTCACACCACTTAGAAGTTGAGGCCAAGGACAATTTGAATACAATTTCCTCTCTTAACCCTTTCACGTGTTTTTTAAGGATAAAACCATAATGGAACTCCAAGCTCCAAAGTAGACAATACTTAGGATGCAATAATTGACCCTAACGATGTTATCTCAAAAGACTTTTAAGGTCAAAACGTTACCTTTTAAGAATAAAAATACGACAGAACTGTTGGAGATCCTACAACGACTAGAGATGATGTCTTTCAATAGTTTATAAGTAAGTGCAAACCTCACCTTACAAGTCGGTTTTGTAAGGTTAAGTTCACTTCTTAATATGGTATCAGAGTCTATCCTAGCACGATTTTTGGGCCTATGGGGCCACCCGCTATCAGGGTCGCTATCAGACCATCCATACATATAAGTTCCACGTTTGAGTTGAGGAGTCTCGGCGTGAGGGGTGTGTTGGAGGAGTTAGGCTTAAAGTTCTGATATGGTATCTGAGCCTATGCTAGCACGGTTGTTGGGCCTATCGGGCCGTTATCAGACCAGCCTTATATATAAGTTTCATGCTCGAGTTGAGGAGTCTCGGTGTGAGGGGGGGTGTTGGAGATCCCACATCAACTAGAGATGAGGCCTTTTAATAGTTTATAAGTAGGTGCAAACTTCACCTTACAAGCTAGTTTTGTAAGGTTAAATTAAGCTTAAAGTCCACTTCTTAATAGGAACTCCGAGCACTAAAGTATATAATACCTTAAATGTGATAATTGACCCTAACGATGTTATCTCAACAAATTTGAAATTAGAACAAATATTTTTTATTTTATTATTGATTACTGATTGCTTAACCATTAAATGAAAAATTAGAGTGTTTGATGAATATATAATTTTTTTTATTTATAACCTTTTATATTTCTTACTTTAGGTATTGTAGAAATGTCATTTTCATCCCCAACTTAATTTCAAAAACTTACATAAGCTATCATTAGATGATATTGTTATCTATTTGACTGACTTGGTATGTCACTTAAACTTATATATCTCATAAATTTTTCTAACTTACACCACATATCAATAAATTAATGGTGTCTTCTCAATTACTACTTACACATACATATTTATCATAGTAATGTCACATTCAATTATTACTTATAATATCATTTATATAATATTATTTTCATCAATCACCTTATCTAATTCCCGTGTCCCTCCTTCAACAACAAACATCATTATTATGAATAACACATCATCAACATGTCATATCAAAATTATTATATGTACATCACTTGGACATCCCATCTTCTCCAAAAACAGGAAGAATTATTACTCAAAAAAACCTCACATAGCTTATAATGTAGTAGAATTTAAGTCTAATTCAACTCTATAAAATTGGTTCAATAATATAAGGTTTGCACACCACTTATACATACATATATATCTCTATGAGATATATGTAATCTCTAACACACACTCTTATGTCAGTCGAGTACATCAACATTCACACCAAGGACATTAAACATGAAAATAAAAGGAGCCTAATAACAAATGTCACAATAGGCCCAATTAATCTACTATAGAATAAATTCTTATTAAGTCAAATATCTGGTAAAAGAAGTTAAGTGTGACTCAAACTTACATAACGAACTCATAAATATAAAGTTTACACCCTATTTAATAATTTTTTCATATCTTCTATATCATTTAAGTGAAATCAATTTCACTTATCCTAACCACTTTTACCTCGAGCCACAAGCTATTACTCTACGAAAATATTTTCGTTTAAACGACAATAGTGTCACTTTAGTATAATTATTTTAGCAACCAATGATTACTCTTTACTTGTCCATTACTTGAACAAAAACTTAATTTTTAGCAAAACTGAAAAAAAAAAAAAACGACAATTTTACACTTGTCGAAACAAATTTTCAAAACCAACTTAACTATTTTTACACATTCTAACATTTATAAGTCCAATTCAACCTATTTGTAAAATCAAACTCACATTTTGTTCATCAAGTAAAACATATAATAATATATCAAGTCTCGATATTTAAAAAAAAAAATACAATCCAACTATTAGAATCCAAACTCATTTCGATCATTGATTATATATTACTTAACATATAATTTGATTTCATTTATAAATATTTGTAAAAGAAATTCAAACAATATTTAATCAAGTTCAACTCTATTCCCAATAAAAAATAGTTCAAAGAGGTAAAAAGGATTAGAAAAAAACCTAAGATTCTCATAATCACAAACTACGCCGTCTATTCAACCAACCAAGTACTAATCAAACCTGAGATTTAACAAAAAACAAAATTCAATTATTTGAACCTTGGAAATCTTATGATATCACGTATGAAATCAAAGAGAAAAGGACAAAAAAGATATAGAACAAAGAAGAATTATTCTAAAGCAAATTTTAATCAGACATGATTAATCTATTCAAAACTACATACTAACTGAAGAGATTTATTTAAAAAAAAAAACAGATAAAGAATAACTTTAAAAAACTAGAAGAAAAACAAATAAAATATGTAAGAAAAAATTTAAGAAAAAAATGAAATCTAAAAATAAATAACTAAATAACCTAATAGTTAAAATTATATTTTATATACTTCAACATAATTCAGAATTTTAATCATTTTTTTTAAATCATTCTTACTAAATAAAAATTATATTTTAAATTAAAATATAAATACTATAAAAACTATTTTTATGAATTATAATATATATCATATAACAGCTTTCTGGTATCAATTCCAAAACTAATTTATCAGTTATATTTTTCAATCATAACCTTACCCTATATTTCACAAGACATTTCAATTGTCTTCTAATTTTTAATCCTAAAATGTCCATTTAACCTTTTAAACAATATTTAATAAATATGCAATTTTGATACTAGATTATAACATTTGTTAAAATGATAACAGACATTTTTAAAAATAACTACTTTCTAATTTATATTTGTTATGTGTATTGTTTTTTGTTCTTAAAAAAGATTTTAAAATTATACTTCACCCTTTTACATAATTTTTACCCTTACCAAATCAACACAGTAAAACGTTTAGTATGTTATTTGATTTTATTAATTTATTTTAAACTTGATAAGAAATATTTTAAAATAATATATAATATTAATAGTAGAATATACGATTGAAAAAAAAATTGAAACTAAAGAATATAATTGAAATAACTTCTGAAGAAACTTCATAATCTTTCTTATCCACAAGACTTACTCCGTTCATTTGATCATATCTCATGTACTTTTTAATATATTTCATCCATCCAACACAATCTAATTTAAATTGCTAGAAAAAAATGACAAAAAGAATGAGAATAAAATCACTAATTTTCCACTAAGAAAAAAAATTGAAGAATCCAAAATGAAACGCAAATGGTGTGTTCATTACTACGAAATAGAATGCAAAGTAAGAAAAAGGAAAAAAAAAATAATAAGAGCCTCGACTTCCACACACACCTAAAGGATCCCCACATATATGGGAAAAAAAAATGCATGCCTTACTTCTGAATTCATTTTATTAACTATTGTCCTTGATATAATAGTTAAAAATTTTCAAAAGTAAAAAAATCATTAAATCGAATATTTTAAATTTTTTTCCATTTATTAATTTCTTAAAGATAAAACAAATCTTAATTTCACCAACAAATGAATCTTCGAACCGCCCAAGAAATGCACCCTTAATCATGGCAATTAAAAGAAACTACGAAACATAAGACACCAAAATCACACAACCTTCCCGAGTAAGGGATGGGGGGCTTGTAAGAAGAAATAGATGAGATTGTAAAAATTACCTTTTCTTTCCTTTCACTATGTCCTTTCCTGAGACATTCTCCTTTTAAAGGACGTTTTCAAGCCTGATTTTTACAGAACTATAGTACACTTAGTTACACTCTATTCTCTCCCACACTTTTTCTATAGGTCGTGGATCATTATTAACAAGTCGCCACTAAAATTCCACCCACATCAAATCGTTGGAGATTCAGATACCTGAGTCTGGGCCTCCCCAACTTCCATCTATTTACCTTCCTATCCTGACCCGAGGCATCTGAAAAACTAGGCAAGCTATACGTCAACCTTGGCCGTGAGCTTCCCAGCGACATAATCTGTTCCTATTTTGGATGCCCAGCATTTGTCTTACACCACAGCAGTCTGCTCACCGTCTCATCTGGAAAATATAGCCCACAAAACTCAGGACTGGGCACAAAAATATGAGAAGAATCATCTTTTCTAGTGGTAGGGACGGTTAATTTTAATCATGTAGGAAGTGTAAGCACAATACAAACAATGACACGTACTGCTTTTCAAACCACAAAAAAACCTGTGTGACGAAGTTTTTGGGAACACTAATTTGTGATCAAGTCAGTTGCCTGTTACAAAATTTCAACTGCAAAAATCTTTGAATGTGGATTTCACTAAAAATCTACAATACAACCACTCGCGAGAAAAAATAAATGATAAATGTGTGACAGGGCATCCATGATCCAACAAAATCCATCCTTGACCAAATGATGGCTCAGTGATTATACAAACTAAAGTGAGCCAATGTAGATTCCTATACACAAATGGCCAATAAAACTAAAGCCAGACTGCAATAATTGTTCACAGTTTTATCTAACTCTCAATCCATACGGATACAAAGATGGAAAGATCCTTGTTTAAGGTTTAACTTAGAACCAGCAAATTATGTTAATAGTACTTAGTAGCCACCAAAAGACATTTTAGTCTGTTATTCACAAGTTACTACTATATTACAAGATGCAAAGATGCGTTTGGGGGAAGACTTCCATTATTCATCACCAAAATTTATAGCCGTCTACATAAACAAAAATATGAGTCACAAACAATTATAAAGACAGATTCATATTGAGGGTACAAGTTGTAACAGTCGGAAGTTAACTCATGTTAATTTGCGACATGCAACTACAGCTCTTTAAAATAACAATTTTCCTTCTTCATGTTAACAAATTCTATACATGATAGTGACACAACAAAATTGTACATAATATCGAATAAAATCAAAAAAATATGCGGACCACGGTTCTATTTTTTAATTGTCCATTGCAGCACTTGTTCACCTTCTTGGATGAATGGATTCAATTCAAATAAAACTGAATGGATTCAATTCAAATAAAACGTAAACCTAATTAAAATTTATGCAATAAAAATTTCACCCCGCTATAAATGTTCTCAGTTGCAACAACACCCAATTAAAATTTACCTTGTGTTTTTAGCCACAACACCTGTGTACTTGAAAGATTTTTATCCAATTGAATTAATTGATGCAGTACATCAACCTCTATGTATAAAGAACTCTAACCCTAAAGTAATTATTACAAAGAAATCTATAGAATCTTCTACAGCTTCTAGTAGTACATTAATATCCTACTAACAAGAAACTTCTAGTAGTACCTTTAATATCACACTAACAACACTCCTCCTCAAGCTGGTGAATGGATATTTATCATTCCCAACTTGCATGTGAGATCATGAAATTGTTCAATGGGAAGAGCTTGTGTAAACAAATCTACTAACTGAATCCCAGATAAGGATTAATGATAAGGCCACTATCCAGATTTTCTTTAATAAAAGTATCAATTAGTCTCTATATGTTTCGTCCTATCATGTTGAACTAGATTGTGAACAATGCTAATACCTGACTTATTATCACAATAAAGTATCATAGACTCTTTACATGCCACTTTAAGATCTTTTAGAATAATTCTCAGCCATAACAATTCACACACCCCATGTGTCATAGCTTGAAATTCAAGCCTCTGCATTAGACCTTGCGACAAAATCTTGTTTCTTACTTCTCCAAGTCACTAAATTTTCACCCAAGAACATGCAATATCCTGAGGTGGATTTCCTATATGTGTCAAAACCTGCATAATTTGCATAAGTGTACACTTCCATTCTTAATTTTACATTCCTCTTGAACAATAATCCCCTTCCTGAATTTGTCTTCAAATATTTAAGGATTCTGATTGTAAATATCTCTCCCTTGGATCATGCATGAACTGACTAAATACACTCACAACATGGGCTATGTCCATTTAGTGAGTTAAGTAAATGAGCTTCCCCACAAGTCTTTGATATTGGTCTTTGTTCACAGTAGAACTGTCTTCATCAAGACCAATATCAAATGGTCAACAGGGTTAGGTTCACCATTATTATTCAAGGAATTTTCCAAAACTTACTCCTAACTCAGATGATTGGACTTCTTTTTGGATCAGGTTAGGCTGCTTTTGTCTCCTCTAGGATTGTATATGGAAGAAACTCTCTGAACGACTAATTTCCGGAGTTGATCCTGACTCAAGACCAAAGATGCCCTTGTTAGGACCAACTTCAGAGACATCCATACGAGATGTGTCAAGAGGAGTATTAGGAATAGTAGTATTAGTATGAGATAATTCATGTATGGAAAGGACAAAAGAGGAGTCAAGATATTCAAAAGACTCAACTCCGAAAGAACATTCACCCTCAAGCTAAGGACAAATGTAAAAAGTGACATCCATGGAGGTAAAAAGTTTTTAACTTGGAGGATGGTAACAATGATATCCCTTTTTATTAGATGAATAACCAATGAATATGCATTTAATAGCTCTAGGATCTAACTTTTTATGAAACTAACTATGAACATGAATAAACACAACACATCCAAACACCCAACTATGAAGACTAGAGAGGAATAAAAGAGATGGAAAGAAGGAAGACATGGACTCAATGGGACTCATCTAGAACTCGAGAGGGTAATCGGTTAATAAGATAGGTAGTAGTGAGGAGAACCTCGCCCCAATAAGATTTAGGTTCATTCAACTAGAAAAGGGGTGCTTGTGTTACCTCAAGAAAATGCCTATTTTTTTATTTCAGCAATGTCATTTTGTTAGGGGCATTCATCTAGAAAAGGAGTGCCCGTGTTACCTAAACAAGATGCCTATTTTTTCTTTCAGTAATGTCATTTTGTTGTAATGTATCCACACATGTGAATTCATGAACAACACCAATTTTAGAAAGGAATTTAGACATATTCCCTCCCATTATCAAAACGCAAATGTTTAATTGACTTCCTAAACTGTGTTTCTTTATCATGTGGAAAGTTTTGACAAATAAATTAAAAACTTCAGATTTTTCTTTCATGAGGAAAATCCACGTAACACGGGTACAATTATCAATAAAAGTGACAAACCATTTAGCATCAAATATACTAGATTTTGATGCAGGCCCCCAAATGTTAGAATGAACCAAATCAAAAGGATAAGCACTCTTTTGTATTACTAGGAGGATGTGGCACGATGGTGCTTTGCAAGTTGACATACATCACATTTAAATGACTCAATAGACTTTTTGGAAAATAAGGAAGGAATGTAGACTTTAGAACAAAAAAGGATGGTTGTCCTAGACGAGTAGAGACACGAGGTAGTCGCTTGTCTTCTGATACTATTTTAAGTTCCCAAGTTGTTAAAGCAATACAACCCTCCCTATTCCTTAACAGTTGCAATCATCCTCCCCGTGGCAAGATCTTCAGAAACACAATGAGTGGGAAAGAAGGTTACAAGACAGTTTAGGTCAAACGAGGTTATTAGAAAGTTTTGGAACATAAAGGACATTTTTAAGGTTGAGAGATGGTAGAAGAGAAATATTACCACATCCAGCTTTTGGGATATGAGTCACGTTGGCAAAAGTAATGTGATGATTACTAAGAAGAGAAGCATATGATACTAAAAGAGATGAGTGACACGTCATATGATTTGTTATACCAGAGTCTAGAACCCAAAAGTTACGTAAACTTTTAGAAACACTCAAAGAGGAATTGGAGTTCTTAGAGAGACTTTAGATGTTCAATCTCATCATGTGATGTAGGCATTCCATCTTCAATTGAAGAGGAAGAAGATCAGTATTGTTTAGTGGAGTCGTCATGCTAAGATATATAATAAGGATTACTCATTCTCCCTCCCAAGTAAAATGAAACAATAAGACAGAAAGCTCCAGTGACGGTGACAACTTCGAGGGTGGTGACAATGACAACAACGGTAGCTCAAGCAGCAGTGACGGCAGCGATAAGTGATGATTGAAACATTAGTTGGGTGCACTTCAAGCAAACCCAATTATCAAAGGAAATGGGTGCAGTTTACACAACCCTAAAATGACAGTAAGGAAGAAATGCGTAAACAAGGTCCCCAAGATCACGAGCCCTTATACCAACTCGAAAGAAATAATCTAAAGAAAAAAGGATTTTATTCAATTGAATTAATGGAAATAGTACATCAACATCTCTACATAGAGAACTCAAACCCTAGTAATTATTACAAAAAGATCTCTAGAAGCTTCTACAAATTCTAGTAGCACATTAATATCCTACTAACAAAAAGCTTCTAGTAGTACATTTAATATCCTACTGACAAGAAGCTTCTAGAAGTATCTTTAATATCCTACTAACAACATATGTGTGTGTATATATCATATTTGTTTAGAAAATAAAATCTGCGATCTATGTTACAATTCCACAATTTAAGATTTTGTAAACCTTTTATGATTTTAACCATAATCTCAATTTTAACTAACTTGATTATGATGATAATAATAATAATAATAATAATTATCATAATAGTAATAATAACAGCAAATAATAGGAAAAGAAAAACAGAGAAAGTATGCCCTTACCTGGTAACTTACGCAACCAACTGCCACAAGAATGCATTGTGATGGACAAATACAAGGGAAGCCATTTCAATTGAGATTTCTGTAATTTCTACAAGACATGGGACAATTATACAAGTTAACTGGAAACTTGTTGCCTTGGCCGCAAATTAGGCTGTCGTTTTCTCATTAAATCGGCTTCTCTAGCTATCTGGATGTCCGAAGGCCAAAAAATTTGATAGACAACTTTGCAAATAAAGCGAGGGAGCAATGCCACAATAATTATAAGCAAAATGGTTATCCAATATGTAGGGGACCTTGCCAGATGATAAATAGTCCTGCAATGTTTTCAAGGAATCAGTTAGTTATATATTACGCAAAACAGTACTGCAAGGTCTATAATACATATTACATAATAATTATTGAAGGACAGATGTAACTAACCAGTAATTGGGAAAGACAGGTATAGAATCCAATATCACCATGCAACCATATGTAATGAGTATCGATCCCCAGATGGCAACGTGAGTGATTAATACCCAACGGTTGATGTCCATACCAAGGTGCACATTTACAAGGATAACAACTGCAATTGTCCACAAACTGCCCATGCTCCATATGTCAATTGAACTGTCCTTATAGGTGAATAATGGGATGTAGAAAAGAACAAGGCTCTGCCACACTGTGTCAATCATAGTGATCCAAAATAATTGCATATTGTAAGCTTCTTGCCTGTGACCTGAACCATACAGTTTTGGATACTGCAAGAGTGTCCTATGACTCAAGTCCTTATCCTGAATACCAACAATAATAGTAGGAACAGATGTATATATCACAGAATAGAAAACACTACTCCAATCCGTCAACGCAGAGGTTGTAGAAAAAGCCGTGCATAATATATACCTAAGACAAGGAAAGACATTACATCAGAATGTTTAGAATCTCATCAAACCTGTAACTATTATTAAAATAAAGTAACTTTCATTTTATCTTTCCCATGATTTATGGTACATCCTACATATTACACATATCAACAAGGATAGCAAACAGGAGAAGAAACATGGAAAAATCCTTTTGTCACTTGTCTGCACACAGCCAATTAATATCATCGGCAGAAAGTATAAATATTGAAAATCACATGCTTTTAATTCAAGCTTATCCAAATGATTGAAAGAAAGAAGTTAAGAGCGGCCAACTCATGCAAACATGAGTAACCATACATACCAAAATAACATCAACACAAAGACAGCATTCCGGTAGAAGTTGTACAGAACTAAATAGCCAACACGCTGATAATTCCAGTGCCCATGGACCAGAAGTAATTTTTTTAAAAACTGAAACTGTCCCATTGCAAAATCTGATGCCATCACTGCTTGACGTCCTTCCTGCCCACATATTCCTACACCGACATCTGCCATCTGGATCATTGACACGTCATTGGCCCCTGCAAAAGTAATCAGAACGAAAAAGATTTAGCTCATATTAAATAAAATCTTATATTAAAATTGACCTGGCAACACTAGCGAAGCCTGGTGACCACAACATTATAGGCAAATTATTATCAACCACCAACCAGGCTCCCCAAGAAAAACCAAAAAATTAAGTGCCCTTTCATATCATTGTAAAGAACTTACCATCACCTATGGCCAGTGTCATATCATCTGTGCGGCTCTTGATCAGATCAACAATTCCTGCCTTTTGCAAGGGTGCAACACGACAGCAAAGCACAACCCTGCAGAACGTTGCTAGGTCGAAAAGCTGTTGAAAAGAAAAAGGAAATCAGTCAATATTTACCCTTAGAATTTTATTTAACAACCTTCATCTAAAGCAGTGTTATATTAATTAACGACAATAGCACAACACTGAGAGAAAAAGTAAGTTTTAGATGTTCAATAAGTATTAATATTTCAAAAAATAAATTAAAATGAGGAAGGACAATTTTACCTCTGACTCCAATTCCTTCTCCAAAATATAAACCAAACTGTTTCCATCAATTATAAGTGCCAATGGAGCAATAGTTCCCTCTTCCTTTCCAGGATTCCATTTGGGAAAGCCATTGGGAATATCAAGATCACCATGTCCAGCATTAGTTTTGTGTTTCAAACCCCGACGACCTCCACTTGAAGATTTCACACCATATTTGGCTTTAGCATCAGCCAAAAGATTTCTACATTCGACCTCTGAGGTGCCATTTATAATAATCTGCTGCATATCTCCAGTAAGAAGTTTGCAAGAAAGACCAATTGAAATTGCTGTCTCTTGCTTATCACCAGTAAGAACCCAGACTTTGATTCCAGCTTGCCGTAGAGCCTCAATGGCTTCTGGTACACCCTCTTGTAGCTTGTCCTCAATTCCAGTTGCTCCAAGTAACTTTAAATTGCTTTCTATAAGAGCTGCTGTTTGCCTTAGCTTAGTAGCTCTGTCAGTCAACGAAGTGCTTGCCTCTTCATACCGGCTTTGCCACTCCTCAAGTTCGGCATCAGAAAGATCCTTGGAGCCAATTACAAGAGTGCGCAAACCTTGTGAAGAATATTCATTCAAATGGCTCTGAGTTGTGTGCCGTATGTTATTGTTACTCTCACTGCCATTTTCCAAAATGCTAAACATTGAAGTATCAGCACCTTTGACTAACACCTTTACCTTATTGTCAGGAAACCGAATAACAACAGACATTCTCTTTCGCACACTATCAAACTCATGTAGACCCAATACGTCCAATCTATATATATCACAGAGATAATGATGTTATTGAAATATTTAGGTTATTCACTTATATAATACAGTTTCAGTAATCATATATGTGAAACACCGTCAAAATAAATTAAAAATAGTAGTCCCCCACTGAAAAGAAGTCACTATCTACCTGAGTTTCTCACCGTTGACGTCAATAACAATATGTCCTGATGTACGTTCAAAAAGAGTATATCCATAAGCAGAGGCTGCAGAAACTAGAGCTTGTTCATCAGGAGATTCTCCCTGGTAATCAATGCGTCTAATATCTTCATTTAAATCATTTGTTCCAACACTGGAAAATCCAGCATCACCAAGTATAGGGATTACAGTGTTACAAGCAGCCAGTGTAAGAAAAAACTCATGACCAGAAACTCTTTCTTCTCTATCTGAATTTCCCCGCAACATTATCATCAGTTCAGAATCCACTGCAATTTCAGATTTGAGCTTCCATCTGCGTTTAGGTGTAACATCCGCAGCTGCTGAAATCAAAAGATATATATGCACCATCATTTTGTCAATTCATCATAAGCTTAAAGATGATTTCTGAAGAGAAGATGACAGCGTCTACATTAGATCAGGAACTCAAGATATAGAATTGAATCCTAAGTTACAGGCAAAGCCATTTCATCAAATGCACAAACCAGTCAGAAGAAATTGAACAATGAATAGAAAAATATAGCTAACTCATAGCAAGCTCTTGCCCTCGTACAATAGTTACAGATATTTAAATATTCACAAAGCATTTTTGCAAGGTCTATCCCAGAATCAATAATAATAAATTGAATGAAAAATAACAACCAAAGAGCATATGTTATGTTGGCATCAATTTTCATGCCCAGCAGAACAACCATTATCATGGAAAGCCAATCAAAATTCATAACTATTAGATGCATTACTCAGACTTTCACAAGAAATCCACATTTTCTGTTAATCTCAACCACAAATAATTGTTAGCTTTCAGTAACAAGGATTTCAAACTGCAGTAGCAAGGCAAGAAATAATGACACTGTACCACGTCATTAAACAGTCTAAAACTAAATAAAATCTAAAGAGGACACTGAATACCTGTATTATCAACCATAGGCAAGGAGCTCCCATAATTCTTCCCATGTACGCTAGCCCTCCTGAATTCCATTTTGTTTTCTGTGAGTGTTCCAGTCTTGTCCGAAAATATATAGCGTATTTGACCCAAATCTTCGTTTATATTTAATGATCTACACTGAAATCTTGACCCGGAGCTGGCATCATACATATCCCTGTCTTCAATCATAAAGTATGACTGACCCAATCGAACCAACTCCATTGTGATGTAAAGTGATATTGGTATCATTATCTGAAACACTATAACAGAACTCAAAAAGGAGAAAAATGCTTCCATCGGAATCCCATAATACTTGTATTTCTTTCCATTATCGGGTCCATTGGTGAAGTATCTTTTTCTGTAGTAAGGCAAGGTATCAAGCTGGTTCTTGTGGCGTACCAGCCAAAGACACATCCCAAGGGCCACAACCAAACACATGATAAAAAGAAAAACAGACAACCAAAGGGTTTCTCTGTTCATGTAACTTTCAAGTCTGCTTCTCTTGGAAGGAGAAGCTGCACTGTTCAGCATCGCTTTTGTTTCCTGGCCGGCATAAACTACAACCCCAATTATCCAATCCGTGTTCTTCAGCTGGCAGCCACGCAGAACAATGTTTGACTGGCTAAGGGAAAACTTAAGTCCATTGAACTCCATGTTGGCAGTGAACTCATAAATATTCCGGTTCGGTTGTTCACACCTAATTACCCCAAAAACATCACAAGATTCCGAAGCGACCACCGAAGCTGTTTCCTGCCTAGCATACCTTGTCTTCAAATTTGACTCTCCATCTAAATTCATGGTCTGAATATAGGCGAGCCCACTTTGATCACTCGTCCCCAACAAGACCATATCAGCCGGAATTGTCTCGTCAGCAAAGATCTTAACAACCTCCCCAGCTTGTATTTTTTTCCACTTCTTCGATCGGAAATCACCGGACTGAAGCACCAAAGACTCCCGGTTGTTTTCATTGCGATCTGACCTGTGCCGCCGCCAGTCCTCATAGCCATCCTTAATAGCCGTGACACAAAGCACAAACAACAGAGGGAAAAGAGACACAGTCCTCCCAAAAACAGCCAGTGGAGGAAGCTGATTGAGCGCTGCAATAGCAAGAAAATACAGATACGCAACCCTATGAAACTGAATGAAAAGATTCTTGGGCAAAAAGGTAACAAAGGTGTATCTACTAGTTCGGATCTCATTCCCGGTGAACTCATACTTGTCGTTGGTCTTCCTGGGATCATTGATATAGATCAACCTGGCACCATCCTCCTGAAAAGCAGGATCATCAAACTGCACACTCTTGTGCCTAATCCTCTGCGATTTACTATTCAACCTATCCTGCACATGAGACGAAGCTCCGGATATCTCAAAAGGCACGCTCCGGCTATCAGCATCATGCAGTTCCATTGCACCCCACGATGCCGAGCGCCTCCTCTCGCGCGTGGGGCATTCCAAGGGAAACTGCCAGGGGAACTTCGACTCAAGAGCAAACCTATCAGAGCTGGTACTATTACTAAACGACGCAGTGTGGAAGCTGCAATCGCTAGACAAAGCAACGTCCTTGTTCCGCTCCTTCACATCCAAATCGCTGAGGTCAGCAAGAGCCGCCTCGAACACCGCAGACGAGAAGGAACCATGGCCAGAGAGGTAGGTCCGGGAACCCGATTTCCCGCGGCGGTGATGAATCACAGGACGCGGATCCGAGTCCAATAGCAATGACTCATCAGAACTCATGAATAGTTCTCCAACCGCATTGTATGGACACGCCTAAACCAATCGAGCGTGGCGGAAGGGGTAGCTAAACCCCAATCCATGCAAAAGTAACGAGATCTGAGACACGAATCTGAATCAGCAGAAGGTATTCTCCATTAACGCAAACAGTAATAAATAAATAAATAAATAACCTAGTTGGCGAATTAGGCGAGAATTGAGGGTGGGATTGGATTAGATTATGAGAAAATGATTCGGAAAGTTGAGAAATGGGTGGATTGGGAGGGCGTGGTAACCCTAGAATGTGAGAATTGGGAGTGAAAGGGAAATGTGGGTGGGAGGAAAGAGAAGCGAAGGAGGATTGGGATTAGATTGGGATTAGATTTGGATTAGGGTGAAAGCGAGAGATGGAAGGTGCATGAGAGTTGGAGATGGCAGAAGAGAGAGGGAGAGAGAGAAAGAGAGAGGGAGAGAGGGAGAGAGGAACGGTGAACCACCAATAGCAATAAGAACAGTAATAGCATTAGCAGTACAATACCAATCCAATGCTTTGCTTTTCCCTTACTTCCTTTCTTCTTTCTCTTTCGCGTTTCTTCTCTTCTTCGGGCCACCACCATCCAATGCCATTACTATCCATTCTCTTCCCTTCTTTTTCAAAAATAATTAAATTATCCACATTATTTTTTTTACGCTTAATTGTGTAATTTTTTATAATCTCGTCTTCAAAAATATGTAACTTTAGTTCTTAAATGTTAAATTTGATAAACTATTTGTAAAATATTTTATATATATATATATATATATAATATTTTATCCTAAATTTAGTTTATAGAGATTAAAAATTATCCATTTACATTCTAGGACTAAAATTGACTTTTTTTTTTTTACAATTTGAAAAACTAATACATAAGTTCTCCTTTTAGATTTTGTTTTGAAGAGAAGATGGATTTAAGATGAAAGTGTGAGAAATGTTAAATTATTTGAATTAAAAGAAAGTTTGCGAGAAATAAAGAAAAAGTTTATAAAAGTTTATGAATGATTTAATATATATGATTCATAAAATAATTTTTTAATAAATAAAATTACAATTAAATTAATTTAAAATTAAATATAAGTAATTTATTGAGTTTGATTAATAAATTTATTATTATCTTAATTGATGGAATTATAAAAGTATCACTTATTTTAAAATTAAAATAAAAATAAAAATTAAGTTATTATTATTTTATAAATATTATAATTATAATTTTATTATTATTTTTTAAAATTTTATTATATTTATTATTATAAATATTGTTTATATTTGTGATTTTTATTATTATAATTATTATTTTAATTTATTATTATTTTATTATATGCACTACACCTTCTTCACAAATCTTAGTATATATAGGAAAAATGAATTGTTACCTTTTTCATTATCATTTTTTATAATAAATTAATTTTTATTTCTCCACTTTTTCTGTGCATTTTATCTCTTTTGTTTCTTTTGTTCTTTCTGTACGAAAATCCAAACAGAACGTCAGAGATTAAAAACACAATTAAAAGATGTATTCTATATAGGTAGAGACTTATAATCAAGGTCAAGACATACTCAACTAACAAGACAAAGATATTGTATGTATACATTGTGATAGTTATTTCAGTACATATCATGTTCCTGAAAAGATCATAAAAAAATTAAATATTATTATAATTAATTAACTTGTCAAATTAATAATAGATTGAAAAGATAAATAAATGACATATCTGATCCACATAAACAATATATTTGACTCATAAATAATGCTCCAAATGAGATGTACATTTTCCAAACTAACAAATTTGTTAGTACTCCAATTAACATAAGCATCAAAGAGCCTTGTGCAGGTATATGCTCTCACGCCCCTCCTGTATACTGAAGACCGAAGATTGCATAGAAGATAATCCCTTCAGAGTCTTTACAAAAACAAAAGAATTTGTATAGTGTAGTTTTTTAGAATAATATGTTTATTTTGTAAATATGTTTCGTGAAATTGATTAAATTCATCTTGATTTGAAGGGTTATTCTCTGATGTTTTAATTTAATTTTTATGAATTTTATTAAGTGACAACATTTTGGAAAATTTTTTGTAACTTTACTCTAATGCAACTTATAAGATCAAAAATATATAACTCAAGATTTTTAATTTCATGTTATTTCAACATATTCTAATTAAAAGAAATTTATGTTTAATTCAACCTCATAGACTAACTTCTGTGATGAACATATACAATATGAAATTAAATATTTGTGGATGGAAGTTTAATAGTAGGTGTTACACTATTCCAACGAATTTGATTAAGATAAATTATGAAAGAGTTTGATATAATATTAGTAAGTGAGTTTATGTCTAATTCAACCTTATAAAACCTGTTTATAAGATAAGGTTTGCACTTCAATTATATATTAATTATGATTTTTTCATATTATTACTTGATATGAGATCTCCAAAACATGTTCAGAAATTAATATATCTATTGGGTTTTTGTAGGTAGTCTAATAAACTTTATGGACACAAGTGACACAATAACTCCACCAAACTTGATTATGATAGACTTTAGATGACTACTGTAGAATTCTATTTAATTCAACCTTACAGTTTAGTTTACAAATATAAGATTTGTATCCCACACACACTTATATAATATTATGATTTATAGGTGTAAGACCTTAAAAATTAGGTTTAGCATAAAAATGTATTAAAACATAAAATTTAGCTTTAGAGATAAGTAAGATGACCCTTGAATATTTTTTTAAAGAAAAGTTTAAATAAATAATTAGTTATTCCATTTTATTTTATTAAAAACCACCAACCCTTTCTCTGAAGAGCGATTCTTCCATCTTTCTCTGTCTTCTCTTCAAAACTCCACTTATATTCTTTATCAAACTAACTAACTAACTATCGGAGGTTACTCCTAGATTTCTGGTGTTGAGTAAGAGTGTCTGATCAGTTGCTTGAATAAAGTAAAATTTTTTTCTACTCATCTTCCTTAGATCAATCTCGTTCTTGGTAGGACTATTTTGCATTTGTACTCTAAGGTATCAAAAGGAGTCATGTTGGTCTATTGTCCTATTCGTATAGTCTAATCATTAATCAGAAGCTCTTGATGCGAGTTAGATTGTTTGTGATTTTAAGTTTTTAAAACTTTTTTGAGAATCTCTACTTTATACAGGTAAGGGAAGTTAGTTTGAATATTTTTAATAGATGTTGTAATTTCTTATTTTATTAAGTATGAATTTGAATTAAACCGAATGAATGTTTTATGTATGATATGATGTAGGATCGATATTTGTGAATGATATGGAATAGTGATAGAAACATAGCATATTCAGGAAATGAGGCATTGTTTGAGGATTTGATATAAGAAGGTATTCTGACTCTACTAGTATAGTAGAATCATATAGATGAAGATTATCATGTGGTGAGAGTCAAACGAGGTTCATATAGCTATCTTCGAGATTTGAAATGAGTTTATTGGAACAGGACATACAGACTAACATTATGCATATGAAGAGGTTTGAAATATAAACTGATTAGAACAAGTAAAATGACACGTGACAAGTTATGAGTCTAATTTAATGCACGAGTCTTTTCGAAATTAGAGAATTGAGTATGTGAGTCAGTATATATATGACATAAGATATTTTAGAGATATAATAATAGTAGTGTGATGTATGAGATGAATTAGAAAAGTCTGATTTATTGTAGTTTAGTTGGTATAAAAAATTAATTTATGAATATATATTTTTAAAACTATCTATGGTACCTTTTTTTATGTTTGTTTTGTTTTTAAATTTATGAGATAATTGTGTATTATTGTGAGCAAACAGGTGGTATAACAATAGAAAAAGTTATTTTATTTTATCTTATTTTGTAATTATATAAATATATTTATATTAAATATAAAAAATATATTTCAAAATACTAAGATGAATATATGAATTTTTTTTTTTTAAATTAGACCTAAATAATTTAGGGCAAGACCAATACATATATATGAAAACTCTTCGTGTTGACATCAGTGCTAATATTACCATTAAGACTAGTCTTTAACCCAATAGGTTAAAATATAAGTATATTAAAAAATTTCGTAAATTTTCATTTTTATTGATGCATTTGTTTCTTAATTAAATTTGTCAGTTAAACCATTTATAAAAGAAATACATAAAGGAAAATGTTACTAATACATTATTATTGTGATTTAAATTTTATTAAGGTTGGTGTAATAATACTAATTTTAATAATTATTTAACGAGTCCCGTATGTAAGTTTTGATGAAATTTGGCAAATGGTAAAACAAAAAGTAAGAAAACGTATTTAAAAAAAAATATGTTGTTATTATTTTTAATAAATTAATATAACCTAATTAACGTTTAGTGCTAGTAAAATATAGTTTTTTCAAATATCTATAAAAAATGTTCTAAAGAGCAATTCTATATATTTTTTTCATTTCTATCATTATTTACATTGACTCAATAAAGGAAAATTAGAAAAATATGTTGGTATTATTCTTTTACTTATTTTTTATTATGTTTTCTTTGATTTTGTAACTTTAAAATTGGATTTAGTTTTTTATGTTCTTAAAATAAATTAAAATAGTTTTATGTCTATTAGAGTTGGATTATTTTAGAGAGAGGTATGAGAAGATTTAACACAATAAGGTATAAGTTAACTATACAATAAATGATTATATCATTTTTATGTGTTTATAGATATTTTTAATACATTGTTCAATTTTTTAATTTTATTAAATAAGACTCTTAACTTATATTTTAAATTTTTACAAGGAACTGTGAATTAAAAAAGTCTTTCTGAGTTATATGGTTAAACAAAAAAGTTTAACACTGTTTTTCTAGAAAATTAGATGTTTAAGGTTGTAGCTTTTATACTATTTAACTTTATTTTATTATGCATTGTATTTTAGTCTACTTTTAGATGTCGTTTTAGTTTAAATTAGTTGCAGAATTGCATAAGTCTTTGTTTTGAATATTTTTATTTATTTTCCTTTTTTTTTTTTGTTAGACCTATTTGTTGGTATTTTGGAGGGAAACCAAAGCTGTTTTGAATATACAAAATATATGCAGAATGAACACATATTGATTAAGGTGTGTATTTTAGTGTCTCTTTGAATCAAGGCATGCAAAATCAAAGACGGAAAGATTACCAAGAAAGTGTGAAAACGAGGTAATAAAATATTAAAAAAAAAATATTAAAAAAAAATAAGAAAAACAAAATATTATTACACGTTAAACTTTCTTTTGTGAAAAAATTGCAAAGAAAATTATACAATTATATTTTAAAGATAATCGATTATGTCGCAGATGTTAATCGATTACGTAGCTAATGTTAATTGATTATGAGTATAAATCTCCCTTCAAAAAGCTTACATTATATCAATGAAAAAACAGTACATGAGAGAATTGACAATAACACTGAGAGAGAACAAATATATAATATATATGGAAATTGTATTTTAATTTATATATATATGTATATATATAATATTTATCATTTGTTAATTAATTATTAATATTTCATTAATATATATTGATATTATAATAAAATAAATAATTAACATAAAAAATAAAATAAAATAATTTACTTTGATATTTTGTGAAAATATTTTAATTTTTTATTTTAAATATATTTTTTTTATTAAAATTTTATGATTAATTTTTAATTTAAAGTTTTATTTTAATTCTTATTTTATATTTTTTTTATTTTATCACATAAATCAAATTACTTACAATTTTTTTACTTAAATTCGTTTATTTTTTTGAATCCAAACAATTTCACTTCGCTTCATTTTTCTATTTCTTCTTTCCTTTACCACCCTATTCAATTAGTGTCTTCCCAATTGTCCAATGTCTTCTACAGAGCAAAACTTCGAATATTTTTTTTTTTTACTTAAGGTGGTCGATGACACAAAGATCATGATTGAAAATGATTCAACTTTCTTCTCCATAGTTTGAATGTTTTTGCTTAACTTTTATAATGTATTTTCTATTATGATTCTATGCTCTTTAGGTTTTTGAATTGGGATATTCCTGGAAGAATTAATGAGTTTAAATGGATTATTTTGTGTATTTTCTTGATGTTTGAATTCTTTTTTATTTGATAGTTAAAGCAGTAAACTTAATTTTTAAATACAAGGAACCAGTGATATCCAAGTGATTAAATGTGTGTAAGAAAATTAAATATTTTGTTTTAAATAAAATCAGTATAAACAATAAAAAGCTGGAAATGAAAATAAAGATAAAATATTAATGATAAGATAAAGATAAAAATAGAGAAGATATGATATGACGATGTTAGAATTAGAGTTACACTTCTATGTAAATTGCTTAAAAATAAACTTATTTTAGTAAATATTAATCATATCATTAGTTTACTAAAGTATTCACATCTTAATTTCTTAAGAAAATTAATATAATGTGATTTACTATAATCCTAATCCCTTACCAACTGTAGTAGATCATCAATACTACTATTAACAATAATATTAATAATAGTAGTAGTAGTAGTAAATTAAAAGTTTCAAATATGTCTATTCAAAATTAATTTATTCTGAACACTAATTTTAATTTGTTCATAACAATCTATATTTTTTTTATTTTTGGGTTAATCATCTCTCAATTATTCAACTAAAAAGTTATTAAAATAATACAAATACGAACATTAAACACAAAGAAGAACAATATAACTCAAATAAAACTTTAATAAATTCAAAATCAAATGTTCACATGAGAATGATTCTCATATCTTTCAATTATAACAAAAAATGAAATTAGTCATTCATATTTTAATTATGAAGTAATTTCTAATGATTGAAAGTTAATTAGTGACAAATGCCTTAAGAGAAGTTTTCTAACTCTAACTTTGAGAATTTAAGATATTTTCTGCTTACTTAAAAGTTATGTAAAATCTTTCCCTAAATCTTAGTTTGTAAAAATCCTAATAGGCTAAATTAAGATATATTTAATTATTTACATTTCTTTACTCAGACGACAAATATGTCTCACTTAAGCGATGTGGCTGCACTCAATAATTTTTTTTTTTTTTTACATTTGTTCGCTTGAATAAACTCGTTTAAATGAAAATATCATCTATTCAAGTGGAATCTTATGAAAATCAATTTTTTTTATCAAATTTTAAATATTTATCTCACACTTTTAATAAATTATCAAGTTTGCTTCATTTATTAACAAAGATAAAAAAAAAACTCTAAAAAGAAGGTATTTTCTTATCAATAATCATTATTAAAAATATGATTATCAAATATCTCATACTTAAAATCTTATTTGTCTCCAAACAAAAAAAAAAATTGTTAAAAAATATATTGTCTAAGTGAAAATATTTATATCTTATAAAAACTTTAATAATAACGTTAATATTTTTTAACGATTACCAAATATGAATATCATTTCATAAAAAAAAACACTACCTTTTCTCAAGTGTATCATTTAAAATATGTCATATCAGTATTTATGTCTTAATTAACATTTCAATATCCATAAATAAATTTGCTCTCTTAATCTCTTATAATCTGTTAATAAAAAATTATAGAAGGACCACTAAGAGTTTTTTTCTTAGCTTGTAATAAGTTCTCACTACAAAAGATAATTTTTTTCTGGATAATCAACTACATCATTGAGAAAACAGAAGAACATTCATGTTTTTTTATCAGACTATATTTTATGTATACTCACCATAACTACCTTTATATATATATATATATATATATATATATATATTACTTTTATATTTATTATTTAATACTTTTACATACAACCATATTTTTTTTTTATATTTTTTACTAGCTAAGATAACAAAAGATGATGTTGACAACTTTCCACTATTTGGGATACTTAATATTTTCATTTTTTGAGGTGTGATAAAAACTTATTCAAAACTTAGAATTCTTACTATTTGAATTTATTAATTATCTCTTATATGCCCTAAGGTGGGAAACATTTGTGTTTCACTGATATAGAACAAAAAAGTCTATGTTTGATGAAGTAAAAGAATAATTCATGTGATCTTCACTTATTAGTTAGTGTTATAATTTGAAATAAACAATGCCTTAATCATTTTCTTGCAAAATATCTAATCATAAAATTAAAGATGTTGAAGTACAATCATTTACTTAATGAACAATGTAAACACTCAGATTTAGAATCTCATCTCATCTAACTATGTTTTATTTCTAAAAAAAAAAAATCATTTATATTCATTATCAACACATGAAAGTCTAGCCTGTAAAGCAAATTACAAAACATTTACACACAATATAATTCATGCTTAATAGATATGTCTCTTTTCATATCAACTTATTTTTCTACAACAGTTTTGAAAATTTAAATTTATTGAAAGTAATAAATTAGCAAATAATAGTCTAAAACAATTTATCTTTTATATTAATCTGTATTATCAATTATTTCATGATCATTACTAATGGAGATAGTATCATTATGTACAACTTCATCTCCTCCCCCTCCCCATCAATTTGTGGTAAGTCTTCCAAAAATGTTGGCAATGTAACATATCTTATATACTCATTAGACGAAGAACGTTAAAAAGACTTATTATAACTAGTGGTTATGTGAAAAACATATAATATATTAGTGGACATGGTGATTATCATATCACCACATTTCATAACTTAATATTATATTTATGATGCCAATTAATATCATCTCTTTGATAATAATACCTTCTCATACCAATCATAATATTGATCACATCCCATTCTATTAAACATATTCATATTTCATGAAGAAGTAAAATATTTAGAGTATCAGTACACTTCTATATTATGATTATATAACATTTGAGACATTTAAGAATAAATTTAAGCAACTAAGACATGTTATGAGGGAAAGAGAATGTCATTTTAACAAGGTTTTATTGATTTAACGATATTTTTCTAGTAAAACTTCACTTGCTTTCAACAATCACTTTACTTAAACAATGGATAATAATAATCCTTACTTTCAATCCTATATCGCCTGAATGAAATACACATTGCTCAAATAATATGTGTATATACCAGAACTTACATAGACACATAGATTTTAAGTTAGACAATATTTTGTACACATAACATTGCAATAAGTTTACCTTGAAAGTGAATTACATTATAACCATGCTTTCAATTATGATAAATCATTCAAACATAACTTAATTACTCATGGGTTTTTATTAAAAAGTGAGTTAAAGCCTAACTCATTCTCACAAAACTAATTTGGTGAGGTTTGCACTCACTTATACTTATATACTATAAGCTGACTTCATCTCTAATAAATGTAGGATCTCCAACACTCTCCTCATAACTAAGTAGCAGGTGAAACTATATATTTATGGTGGTCCAATAGAGAGTGACCCAATTACTCCAACAAACCTCACAAGAATAAACTCTAATATCATATTCAAAAGTAAATTTAAGTCTAATTCATCCTTACAAAAACCAACTTAATAAAGTAAAATTTACATCTATATATATACTATAAATTTTCATATTTACGAGATCTTCAACTAATTCTTTTCGCGACATTAAAAAACAATCCTCAAATACATAAGATTATAAAAAATATATATCTATTCACTCTATACTCACACAACTTTATATAAGGAACATTCTAAACCTATTTTATAAAAAAATCATATTTATATACCTAATATCTCAATTCAAAAACATATATATCAAGATTTAAATAAGTTAATCAAACAAAATAAAAATTGTACTAAATTTCCACATGAGATTTTCCATTCGTCCACATACTATAACTCAAAATCATATATATAAAAGCATCCTTCTCATGTGTATTTCCATTTCATCTTTTGCTCAGAACAATCTCCTTATTCTGAATATGTTATAGCTTAGGTCCACCTTCAAAGCTCAAAAACAACTCTAAATTCACGTTTTTATTTTCAACACGTCTAAAAAAAATACCCTTATTTCCTCATACTTAAACATCCAATTTCACATCTAAATAAACCACATAAATTACATACAAACCCTGAACATTATATCAATTAAACTAAAGCTTAAGCATACAATAAATAATTATCACTTTATAATTAATTCACACATTTATTTCATGTTTTACAAAAAAACATAAGTTTTTATAATTATAATTTAAAAAATAGCGCTATAACATGAATAATGTATTTATTGTATTGATTTTATTATACACAGGAATTCTTACAAACTTAACAATTGTTATATGATATCTTTTAATTGGATCATTTTTTTAATTCGCTATCAGACTAATTTTTGTTTTCACATTAATCATGTATACAGAAAATTTATATTAGTATGAATTGTTTAATATTTTTATAAATCAAAATTGTAATATTTTTATAAATCAAAATTGTTAAAATATATGAATTGTTTTTATTTTTCATGGCTATATTTTCTTAGAAATTTTACCTGAGCAATCATAATCATATAAATCATAATTAAAAAGTTAAAAGTTTACATAAAATTATTTGCGAATCACATATAATACTTCCTACTTGATGATAAAATTTATGAATGCTAGTTGTGTTTCATGTCGTTAGAAGTATTTCCCTAATCAATCATGAATAGTGGCAGAGAGCTTTGTTACGTGAGAGAGTCTTGGTATCTCTAATTTTTTTAAATATATAAATAAAAATGATTTTTTAATTTTAATATATTATATATATTTAATATTCTCAAAATTTTTGTACATCTATTTAATATTTACAAAATATTTGGTGAAAATATGCATCTAAGTATGAGGGAGATGTGGAGAAGAAGAATATGATATGTCTTTTTTTCATCTCTTCTCTCCCATAACTTTAGTCCTAGTTATGTTATTTTTTTCTTGTTTTGCAATGTTTTGATGTTTTCTGTGATGCCCTGCACCTCTAGATTTTCTCTCTTCCGTGCCTCTCTCTCGCTTTCTAAAAAATTTCTCTCCATTCTCTTTAGTTTTTCTCCCTCCATACATCATCTGTTTTAAAATCTAAATATACCTTGCAGTAGCTAAGGAGTTAAGGATTATTTCTAACCGATCAAAATCTCAAACAGAGTAAGTTCATATTTGCTCTATAGATCCCTTAATCTTTGTTTTTCCTTAGGTTTTTGTCATCAATCTTAGTAGAGACAGTTGAGAAAAGTATTTCTCTCAACTTAATTAAGATTATACTAAAATTTGGTTTTGTTCTGATAACTTTTTCTAGATCCCTAGATTTTGAGATTAGCATCTTTATCGGGTGGAGAATTGTTGTA